>Ga0102925_1000006_pt1 | contig 93228 bp, 86 predicted proteins | sample SalPonR1_A_D1_MG_FD_78216 | JGI IMG/M metagenome (GOLD analysis project Ga0102925, IMG submission 78216) | Salt pond soil microbial communities from South San Francisco under conditions of wetland restoration - Salt Pond MetaG R1_A_D1_MG | ecosystem: Environmental > Aquatic > Marine > Intertidal...
GCCACCTTCGCCTTGAACTCCGCCGTATAGCGTTTGCGTTTAGTCATTTCAGGTCGGTCCCTCATCAGTCGCTAAAGCTTAGCAACTGGTCCGAAACTCCGCGACCGCCTCTGCGGCGGTGGGTGGACCGCTGGCCGTGGTGCGGACTGGCGACATGATCGAACTGGACGTGCCGAACCGAAAGCTGCATCTGGATGTTTCCGATGCGGAACTGGCGGACCGGCTGGCGGCATGGACACCCGCGGCGGACGGACCGGATAGCGGCTATACCAAGCTGTTCCATGACCATGTCGAAGGGGCCGATACCGGCGCGGACTTCGATTTTCTCAAGGGATGCCGTGGAAACGAGGTGCCCCGTGACAGCCACTGACCCCATCAAGATCGCCATCGTCGGCGTGGGCAAGATCGCCCGCGACCAGCATATCCCGGCCCTTGCCAATGACCCGCGCTATGACCTGGCCGCGACGGTCAGCCGGTCAGGCGGTGTGGGCGGCGTCGAGAATTTCGACACCGTCGACGCCTTGCTGGACGCGCGGTCCGATATCACCGCGCTGTCGCTCTGCATGCCGCCCCTGCCGCGCTTTGCCGCCGCCAAGGCGGCCATCGCGGCGGGCCGTCACGTGATGCTGGAAAAGCCGCCCGGTGCCACGCTGGCCGAGGTGCGGACGCTGGAGGCGCTGGCGCGTGACGCCGGTGTGACCCTGTTTGCCACGTGGCATTCGCGCCATGCGGCAGGGGTGGCCCCCGCGCGGGACTGGCTGGCGGACAAGCACGTCACCCGCATCCGCATCGACTGGAAGGAAGACGTGCGCAAATGGCACCCCGGTCAGGACTGGATCTGGGAACCGGGTGGCTTGGGCGTCTTTGATCCCGGCATCAACGCGCTGTCGATCCTCACGGCGATCTGCCCGGTGCCGCTGCACCTGACGGCGGCGGATTTGACCTTTCCGGCGAACCGTGACACCCCCATCGCAGCCGATCTGACCTTTACCGATGGGGAGGATATCGACGCCAGCGCCGGTTTTGACTGGCGGCAGGACGGCGGCGAAATCTGGGAGATCGCGGTCGAGACCGACGCCGGTGCCCTGCGGCTGATCGAAGGCGGATCGCGATTGTTCCTCGATGGTGCGGAACAGACGCTGACCGAACCGGGCGAATACCCCGACCTGTACCGGCACTTCGCGACGCTTGTCGCGCAGGGCCAATCGGATGTGGACAGCAGCCCGCTGATCCATGTCGCCGATGCTTTCATGCTGGGCCGCCGCATTGCGGACGACCCGTTTCACGACTGACCTGAACGGAGCAATTTATGACCGACCTGACTGGACGCCACCTGATCGACGGAACCTGGACAGAGGGCGGCAATACCTTTGAATCCGACCCCGTCACGGGCGACCCGATGACTGTCTTCAACGGTGGCAAGGCCGAGATCGACGCGGCCATGCAGGCCGCCGAAACCGCCTTTGAAACCTACGGCTGGACCAGCCGCGACGAACGGGCGGCGTTTCTGGACGCCATCGCCGAAGAGATCGAAGCGCGTGTCGATGCCATTACCGAAACGGGCATGGCCGAAACCGGCCTGCCCGAGCCGCGCCTGCGGTCGGTGGAGTTGCCGCGCACCGCGAACCAGATCCGCCTGTTCGCCAGCCACATCCGCGCGGGCGACTATCTTGACCGTCGCCATGACGCGGCTCTGCCCGACCGCCAGCCGATGCCGCGCCCCGATCTGCGGATGATCCAGCGGCCTCTGGGTCCTGTGGGTGTCTTCGGCGCGTCGAACTTCCCGCTGGCCTTTTCCACCGCCGGTGGCGATACCGCTGCCGCGCTGGCTGCGGGCTGCCCGGTCGTCTACAAGGGCCATCCCGGTCACCCCGGCTGCGGCGAGCTGGTCGCGCAGGCGATCCATGCGGCAATCGAAAAGACCGGGATGCCCAAGGGCGTTTTCGGTTTCGTGCAGTCCAACACCACCGAGGCGGGCGAAGCGCTGGTGCTGCACCCGCTCACTCGTGCCGTGGGCTTTACCGGGTCCTTCGGGGGTGGCAAGGCGCTGTTCGATCTGGCGATGAGCCGTGACGAGCCGATCCCCTTCTACGGCGAGCTGGGGGCCATCAACCCGGTCTTCGTGATGCCTGCCGCGCAGTCCGCGCGCGGCGGTGACATCGGCACCGCCTGGGCCGGGTCGCTGACGATGGGCGTGGGGCAGTTCTGCACCAACCCCGGCGTCGTGATCCTGCAAGAGGGCGAGGGCGCGGATGCCTTCGTATCCGCCGCGGCCGAGGCTTTGTCTGGCGTCGAGGCGCAACCGATGCTGACCGGCGGCGTCGCCAAGGGCTACCAGTCAAGCACGTCCAAGGTCGCGGGCATTGACGGGTTGAAAGCCCATGTCCGCACCGCCTGCGAGGGGCGCAAGGGCGCGCCCGCGATGTTCGAGGTGTCGGGCGACGACTGGCTGGCGCATCCCGAACTGGCCGAGGAAATGTTCGGCCCCGCCGGTATCGTCGTGCGGGCCAGGGACGCAGCCCAGGTGGCACAGATCGCGCGCGGGCTGCACGGCCAGCTGACGGCAACGTTGCAGATGGACAGCGGCGATACCGATGCCGCCCGTCCGCTGGTGCCGGTATTGGAACGCAAGGCGGGCCGCGTGCTGGTCAACGGCTTCCCGACCGGCGTGGAAGTGGCGGATGCGATGGTGCACGGCGGGCCGTTCCCGGCCTCGACCAACTTTGGCGCGACCAGCGTCGGCACGCTGGCGATCCGCCGGTTCCTGCGTCCGGTCTGCTACCAGAACATGCCGCAGGACCTGCTGCCTGCCGATCTGCGCGACTAAGGCGTTCGGGTTGTGATTCGGGGGGCGTCGCCGGTTCCGGCGGCGCCCTTTTTTCGTGGCCACCCGAGCCCCCCGCAGTCAGGCCAGAGCGAGAGCCCGCCCATGACAGGCCCCGTCGCGCGAGGTGATCTTTTTCCCGGCGGGCGTTGCGCGCAGGGGAATTTCAGGCCACCGCTGCCGATGATTGCCGGCAAGATGTCACTCGATACCCTTTTCATGACTGGTTATCTCCTGACCTGCGTCGCGCGCCGCGTAGAGGCGGACAAGATTGTTGATCAGCGCGGAGATATGCGCGTTGATCTCGGCGCCGACGCGTTTCGGATCGCGCGCTTCGAGCCCGAGCACGATGTTCTCGTGCTGATGGTGGACCCGGTCCCGGGCACGCCGTTGAACGGCAGAGAGGTAGCGTTGCCGCCACATCCGCGCAAGAAAAGCGGCGTGCGTTTCGGCCAGTGCCGGATTGTGCGAGGCCCGCGCGATGGCGGTGTGAAAGGCCATGTCCACTTCGAACAGATCGATCAGCGCATCACCCTCGGCGGTTTTGCTCAGGCTGCTGTGCTGTTCGAAGATGCGGCGGATCTCGGCGATCTCGGCGTCCGAGGCATTGCGGCAGGCGAGTTCGCCGGACAGGGTTTCAAGCGCCTGTAGCACCTCGACCGAAGCCCGCGCCTCTTCCAGCGATGGATCGGCCACAACGGGGCTGCGCGCCGGGCGCAAAATCACGAGGCCTTCCTTGGCGAGAATGCGCACGGCCTCCCGCAGGGGGGTGCGGCTGACACCCATTTCAAGCGCGTTGTCCCGTTCCTTGATCGGATCGCCGGGCGCGAGAACGCCGCGCAGGATATTGCGGCGCAGGTGCGTGGCGATCTGTTCTGGCAGCGTGGATGACGGGGTCATGTTTTTGATTTCAGGCTCATGTTTCAGACTTTCATTTGGTATGCCAAAAAGCTATTGTCTGTCGAGGCACCCCTCGCTAACGTAGCTTCTGCCATTGTTATGCGCGCATTCGGTGGTCTTGTCACGCGTGTCTCCGGAGGCTCCGGGGGCGGTTATCAACCAACCACGAGCGGCCGTGTCGTTCGCAGCCATGCAGGCTATCTATGAGCAGTGTAACTCATTGAAAATAAGGGAAAATGACCCGGAAACACGCATTGACACCGCGCCGCAGTGTCTTCACTGTTTCACCAGATGAACCGTCCGGCGTTCTGTCGTGACCGTCATCACGTTTAGAGAAATACTCTGGGAGGAAGAACTATGAAATCGATAGCAACTAAAAGTACCCTGTCGGCTGCCCTGGTTGCGCTTGTCGCATCCGGCGCGATGGCGCAGGACTTCACGCTGCAGATGCAGTCAAGCGATCCGGCGGGTGATCCCAACTACCAGCTGTGGCAGGCATGGGCAGAAGGGATGAGCGATCTGACCGATGGCCGGGTCGAAGTCACGATGATGTCGGTTGGCTCGGTCGTCGACTTTCAGGAAACGCTCGATGCCGTCGGTGCGGGCATTCTTGACGGTCACGTCACGGACACGTCCTATTTCGCGGGCAAGGACCCGGCGTTCGGCCTGATCGGCAACCCGACCGGTGCCTGGTCCGATCCGCGCGAAATGCTGAAATTCTTCAGCGAAGGCGGCGGCAAGGAGCTCATGAACGAGCTGGTGGAACCCTACGGGACTCACTTTGTCGGTGCGTCGACGCCCGGCCTGGAGGCTTTCGTCTCTGACGTTCCGCTCGAGGGTGTGGCCGATCTTGAAGGGCTGAAGCTGCGGGCCCCGGCCGGCCTTGTTCAGCGGGTGTTCGGTGCGGCGGGTGCGTCGCCGGTGAACCTGCCCACGTCTGAGGTGTTCACGGCGCTTGACAAAGGTGTTGTCGATGCGGCGGACTACAGCGTCTTCCACGTCAACCAGTCGCAGGGTCTGCACGAGATCGCACAGCATCCCGTCTATCCCGGCTTCCACTCGATGCCGCTGATCGAAGTGTCGATCAACAAGAGCACATGGGATTCGTTCCCCGCGGACATCCAGCAGATCTTCGAAGACTCGGTTGCCGACGTCGCCGAACGCCAGATGGCCGCCGTCGACGCGAAAGATGCCGCAGCGATCGAAGAAGCCAAGGCCCAGGGTGCGACGATCCACGACTGGCCCGCCGAAGAGCGCGCAAAGTTCCGTGCCATCGCCATGGGCGAGTGGGAAAAAGCAGCTTCGGAGTCGGCGGATGCACAAAAAGTGTATGACACTCTGACGGCCTTCCTCGAAGCCGAAGGCCTGCTCAGCACAGACTGATCGTTCCAACTGGTGGAGGGGGTGCCCCTCCACCAGACCACTCCATTCAGAGCGAGAAAACTATGACTCGAGAACCTCGAGCCGCGGGTGTCGCGGACCCGACCTTGAGCGCCACCAGCGAGGGTGTCGGCCTGACCGCGCCCGAGGCGGGACGCTTTGGTCTTGTGATTGAGCGGGTCGGATACGTATTCGCGACGTCGATCGTCCTGGCGGCGCTGGTCCTGATCTACGAGATCTTCATGCGTTACGTGTTGGGCAGTCCGACGCAATGGGTCCACGAGACCAGCATCTTTCTCAGCTCGATCGCCTTTCTCTATGGTGGACTGTTCTGCGCGTCGCGCAACAGTCACATCAGGGTGGTGCTGATCTACGATTTCCTGCCGCCACGCCTGCGGCGGATCTTCGATGTAGTCATCTACCTGACCAGCATGATCTCGGCGCTGTTTTTTGCCTATGCCGCCTGGTTGGTGGCTAAGCTGGCGTTCTGGACGCCGTCCGGGGTGTTCCGGATGGAAACCACGGGATCGGCCTGGAATCCGCCGACCCCCGCGATCATCAAGGGCTTCCTGTTGGTCGTCATGATCGGTCTGGCCATCCAGTTCCTGATCTTAGCCTTCAACCATGCCCGGCGCACCCACAGCGCCGATGGGAGCAAAATCTAGATGCTTGACCTTCTTGATGTTGGCTTCGACCTGAGCGCGCTCGGGATTGAATATGGCACCCTGCTGATGTTCGTCATGCTGATGGTCCTTTTGCTGACCGGCATGCCGCTTGCCTTTGTCACGTTGCTGGTCGCACTGGTCTTTGCGCTTGGCTGGTTCGGTCCGATGGCCGTGCCGCTGATCACCAGCCGTGTCTTCAGTTTCGTGACCTCTTTCGTCTTTCTGTCCGTTCCGATGTTCGTGTTGATGGCCGCCGTTCTGGACCGGTCGGGCATCGCGCGGGATCTTTTTGACGCGATGAAGCTGCTGTCGAACCGCTTGCGGGGGGGCGTGGCGATCCAGACGATCTTCGTGGCCGTGATCCTCGCGGCAATGAGCGGCATCATCGGGGGCGAGATTGTCCTGCTGGGGCTGCTGGCGCTGCCGCAGATGTTGCGGCTGGGCTATGACCGCGGACTGGCGATCGGTGTCGTCTGCGCCGGGGGTGCACTTGGCACGATGATCCCGCCGTCAATCGTTCTCATCATCTATGGTCTTGCGGCGAACGTTTCGGTGGGGGCGCTGTTTACCGCGTCGTTCCTGCCGGGCGTGATGCTGGCGTCCTTCTACGTGCTATACATCCTGGCGCGGGCCTATCTGACACCCAAGACCGTGCCCGACCCTGACCCGGTATCGATGCCCACTGCCGAAAAGATGGCGCTGCTGCGCGGGCTGATCCTGCCGCTGATGGTCGTGGTCTTCGTGCTTGGGTCGATCTACGGCGGCATCGCGTCGGTGACCGAAGCGTCGGCCATCGGGGCCGCGGGTGTCATCCTTGCGACCGTGGTGCGCGGCGAATTCAGTTTCGACCTGCTCAAGGGCGCTGCGATGCAGACGCTTGCCACCGTCGGAATGATCGTCTGGATCGGCATCGGGGCCAGCGCCATCGTCGGCGTCTTCAACCTCATGGGCGGGATCGATTTCATCAGTTCGCTGATCGTCGGCATCTCGGACGAGCCGATTTACATCCTGCTGTTCATGATGTTGATCCTGTTCATCCTCGGGATGTTCCTCGACTGGGTCGGCATCGCGCTTTTGACTTTGCCGATCTTCGTGCCGATCATCGTCGAACTTGGCTACGATCCGATCTGGTTCGGCGTGCTTTTCTGCATGAACATGCAGGTGTCTTTCCTGTCACCACCCTTTGGGCCGGCTGCCTTCTACCTCAAAAGCGTCGCACCCCCCGACATCTCGCTGGGCGACATTTTCAAGGCGTTGCTGCCGTTCATCGGATTGCAGATCATCGCCTTGGCGCTGTTGATCCTCTTTCCGGGAATCACGGGGATTTCCGGGCTGTGACGGCGCTCGTGTCTTTCACACGCCACCTCTGAGAGGACAGCCATGCCGACTCTTCTTGTCTATGGAGACAGCAACACTCACGGCACACCGCCCCTGACCCGGCGCGGTGTGTCCGACCGCTACGGCACGGATGTGCGGTGGCCGTCGGTAACCGGCGCAGAACTTGGCCCCGACTGGACCGTCGTGGACCAAGGCCTGCCGGGGCGCACGACCCAGTTCGACGATCCAGTGATGGGCGCCCATATGAACGGGCAGGTCGGGCTGCGGATCGCGCTTCAAAGCCACGGGCCGATTGACGTGCTGTCCATCATGCTGGGCACGAACGACGCCAAGACGCGGTTTGCGCCGACACCGCAGCGGGTAACGGCCGGGATGGCGGGGCTGCTCGATATCGCCTTGTCGGAAGAGATGCAAAGCCGGCACGGCGGGTTCGCCGTCCTTCTGGTTTGCCCGCCCGCTGTGGTCGAAACCGGCATCCTCGCTGGCGAATTCATGGGCGCGGCGGACCTGTTCCGCGATCTACCAGCCCGCTACGAGACCCTGGCCAAGGACCGGGGCGCAGGATACTTCGATGCCGGGAGCATCATTGCAGTCAGCGACATCGACGGTGTCCATCTCGAATCGGACGGCCACCGCGCGTTGGGTCGGGCGATCGCCGGCGAGGTGCGGGCGCTCGTCAATTGACACTGCGTCTGAAAAAAGTGACAAAATGGTATACCAATAAGGAAGGTGAAGCATGGCAGTGATCACGGTGATCGGTCTGGGCTCTATGGGGCTTGGAATGGCGCTTTCGCTCAGGCGGGCAGGGCACCGTGTGATCGGCTGCGACCTGCGTGAGGATGCGGCCAAGCCGCTGCTGGCCGAAGGCGGAGAGGCGGGAACGCCCCGCGAGGCCGCGGCGCAAAGCGACATCGTGGTCAGCGTCGTGTTGAACGCCGCCCAGACCGACGCTGTGCTGTTCGGCCCCGAGGGGTGCGCCGAGGCGATGAAACCGGCCAGCGCGATCCTGTCCTGTGCCACCGTGCCGCCAGAGGTTGCACGTGATCTGGCCACCAAGGCCGAGGCGCTGGGGTTGCATTACCTTGATGCGCCGATCTCGGGCGGGGCCGCCAAGGCGGCACAAGGCAAGCTGTCGATCATGGCCGCAGGGTCCGAGGCGGCCTTTGACGCGGCACGCCCCGCTCTCGACTCGATGGCCGAAACGGTGCATGATCTTGGCCGCGCGGCGGGCGCAGGCTCTGCCATGAAGGCGGTGAACCAGCTTCTGGCCGGTGTGCATATCGCCGCGATGGGCGAGGCGCTGGCCTTCGCATCAAGCCAGGGGCTGGACCTGGAGCGCGCGGTCGAGGTGATCTCGGTCTCGGCGGGCACCTCGTGGATGTTCGAGAACCGCGCACCGCATGTGGTCGAGGCCGACTATGCGCCCCGCTCTGCGGTTACGATCTGGCCCAAGGATCTTGGCATCGTCTCCGGCATTGCGGAGGACGCAGGGCTGCCTGTGCCGCTGACGCGTGCGGCCCTTGGCCAGTTCGAGGCCGCAGTCGAGGCAGGCTGGGGCGCCGAGGACGATGCCGCCGTCACGCGGGTGTATGCCCGAGCGGCCGGACTGACCTTGCCGGGTGACAGCTGATGCTGCTGGGTTGTATCGGAGATGATTTTACCGGGGCAGGCGACCTTGGCAATACGCTGGTCAAGGCGGGGATGCGCACGGTGCAATACGTGGGCGTGCCCGACGGCCCCGCCGCGCCCGAGGTCGAGGCCGGGGTGGTCGCGCTCAAGTCGCGGTCAATCCCCGTGGACGAGGCGGTGCAGATCTCGCTTGCCGCGCTGGACTGGCTTTTGGCGCAGGGCTGCGAGCAGATCCTTTTCAAATACTGTTCCACCTTCGATTCCACGCCGGATGGCAATATCGGCCCCGTTGCCGAGGCGCTTGCCGACAGGCTGGGCGCAGAGCACGCGATCGTCTGCCCGGCGTTTCCCGCGACCGGGCGCTCGGTCTATCAGGGGCATCTGTTCGTCAATGACAGGCTTCTGAGCGAGAGCGGCATGGAGAACCATCCGCTGACGCCGATGACCGACCCCGACCTGCGGCGCTGGCTGGCGCACCAGGTGACGGGCGCGGTCGGGCATGTGCCGGCCTCCGTGGTGTTCGAGGGGGCGCAGGCGATCCGCGCGCGACTGGAGGCGGAACCGGCCCGGCTGGTGGTGTGCGACGCCATCCGCGACGCCGATCTGCTGGCGCTTGGGGCCGCTGCGGACGGGCTCAAGCTGGTCACGGGTGGGTCAGGCATCGCGATGGGCCTGCCGGAAAATTTTAACCGGGCGGGGCGTCTTGCCGGCAAGGCAACCGGTTGGCATGGGCAGGCCGGGGCGGCTGCGGTGCTGTCTGGGTCCTGTTCCAACGCCACGCGCGCGCAGGTCGAACGCCACGCCGGGCCGCGCTACGAGATCACCGCCGAAGCGCTGATGGCGGACGAGGTCTCCGCCGGACAGATCGCCGATTGGGCGCTGTCGCAGGACGGCCTGCCGCTGATCTATTCTTCTGCCACGCCAGACGTGGTACGCGCCGCCAAGGAGCGCTTTGGTGCAGAGGTGGTCGCGGCACGGGTGGAGGCTTTTTTCGCCGAAACCGCGCAGGCGCTGGTGGCGGGTGGCGTCACCCGGCTGATCACCGCGGGCGGCGAAACATCCGGCGCGGTGGTCGAGGCATTGGCCCCCTCAGCGCTTGTGATCGGCCCCGAGATCGCGCCCGGCGTGCCCTGCCTGCGCGCGGGGCCGGACCTTGTGCTGGCGCTGAAATCCGGCAACTTCGGCGGCCCCGATTTCTTTGCCGAAGCCGACGCAATGCTGGAGGGCGCGGCATGAGCGACACGGCCCTGCGCGAAGCGATCTGCCGTCAGGCGGCCTCGATCTTTGCACGCGGGCTGACCGGTGGCGCGTCGGGCAATATTTCGGCCCGGTGCGAAGACGGCGGGCTGCTGGTGTCACCCACGGGGGCAAGTTTTGGTGCACTCGATCCTGCCCGGTTGGCGCGGTTCGACGCGCAGGGCCGGCATGTCGGCGGCGATGCCCCGACCAAGGAGATGCCCCTGCACGCCGCCTTCTACGAGACACGCAGCACGGCGGGCGCGGTCGTGCATCTGCATTCAACCCATTCGGTCGCGCTGTCGATGTTGCCCGAGATCGACCCCGACAACATGCTGCCGCCGCTTACCGCCTATGCGATCATGCGCTTGGGCAAGGTGCAATTGCTGCCCTATTTTCGACCCGGCGATCCCGAGATGGGCAACGCGGTGCGCGGTCTGGCCGGCAAGCGGTCGGCGGTAGTGCTGGCCAATCACGGCCCGGTTCTGGCCGCCAAGGATCTGGATGCTGCCGTCTTCGCGATGGAAGAGCTGGAAGAGACCGCAAAGCTGGCCTTGCTGTTGCGCGGGGCGCAGCCGCGCATGCTCACCGAGGCGCAGATCCGCGACGTGGTCACGACATTCGACGTGGAGTGGGACTGATGTTTTCAGCAAATCTTGGATTTCTTTTCACCGACCGCAGCCTGCCTGACGCGATCCATGCCGCCAAGGCGCATGGTTTCGGTGCGGTCGAGTGCCATTTCCCCTATGCGACACCCTCGGGTGACGTGCGGTCGGCGCTCGACGAGACGGGGCTTGCGATGCTGGGCCTGAATACCGTGCCGGGCGACACGCAGGCGGGGGATTTCGGGCTTTGCGCTCTGCCCGACCGTACCGCAGACGCGCAGGCCGCCATTTCGCAGGCGGTGGACTATGCCGCCGCTATCGGAGCGGGAAACGTGCACGTCATGGCGGGTCGCACGGACGGTGGCGAAAAGGCCGAGGCGGCGTTTCGCGCCAATCTTGCCCATGCCTGTGAACTGGCCGCGCCCTTGGGCATCGGCGTGTTGATAGAACCGATCAACCGGCGCGATGTGGCCGGCTATCACCTCAGCCGGATCGAACATGCGGCCGAGATCCTGGCCGCCGTGGGGCATCCCGCGTTGCGTATCATGTTCGATTGCTATCACCTGCAGATCACGCAGGGCGACCTGATCCGCCGCTTCGGGGCGCATCGCGACCTGATCGGTCACGTGCAGATCGCGGGTGTGCCGGACCGGGGTGAACCCGATGGCGGAGAGCTGCATTACCCCAACCTGATCGCGGCGTTTCGCGACATGGGATGGAGCACGCCGATCGGCGCGGAATACAAGCCGCGCACAGGCCGCACCGAAGACGGGCTGGACTGGATGACGGCCTTCCCGCAGGAAAGCGCCGCCTGATCGCGCCCCGTCAGCGGGGCCGGTCGTCTTCCAGGTAATACCGCACGTTGTCTTCAAAGCTGTCGTCTGCCTCCAGACCCAGCGCCAGCGCCTTGGCCGGATCGTAGTCGAACCGCCAGCCCGTCACGATATCGCGGATGGCGGGGTCGTCTTCGAAGCGGATCAGCTTGGCGGGGTCCGGCCCCGCGACGGCTGTCATCGCGTCGATCATCTGTCGGATCGTCAGCGTGCGCCCCGGCATCGTCATGGTGCGGCTCTGGCCCAGATCGGCGGCGTCGATCTCGGCCCCGCGGATCAGGTTTTGCACGCACAGGCGCGGGCTGAGGTAGTAATGCGCGAAATCCGGTTCCACCGGGCAGACCGCCTCTTCGCCGTTCAACGGTTCCCGGATGATCGAGGACATGAAGGACGAGGCGGCCTGGTTCGGGCGGCCCGGACGGACCGAGATGGTGGGCAGGCGCAGCGTGCGGCCATCGACAAAGCCCCGCCGCGAATAATCGTTGACCAGCAACTCGCCGATCGCCTTTTGCGTGCCATAGGAGGTCTGCGGGTTGGGAATAGTCCAGTCGCGGATCGGGTCGGGAACGTTGCCGCCAAAGACCGCAAGGGACGAGGTGAAGACAAGGACAGGTGCGTTTTCCAAAAGCCGCGCGCCCTCAAGCACGTTCAGCGCGCCGTGCAGGTTGACCTGCATGCCCACGTCGAACTCGGCCTCGGCGTGAGACGACACCACGGCGGCCAGAAGGAAGATCGCATCGAACCGTGCTGCCAGCAGCCGGTCGACCGCCGACCGGTCGGTGATGTCGCAGGTGGTGGTTTCAACCGCGAAGGGCGCGGCCATTGAAGCCGGGGCCGCGATATCGGCCAGCGTCAGGCCGGTGATCTCGCGGTCTCGCAATCGGCCTGCTTCGGCCAGACGATGCGCCAGCTTCTGGCCCAGAAAACCGCCGCCGCCAATGATCAGGACCTTCATGCCAGCATCCCCCGCGCTGCGAGGTTTCGCATCAAGGCTCCGGCGCCAAAGGTCCATTCCGGGCAGGTGGTCGATAGCTGTACGGTGTTTCGCAGGCTGCCGAGCCGGTCTTCTGATATCGTCACCAAGTCGCCCGGTTTGTGCGTAAAGCCCTGACCGGGGGCGTCGCGGTCCTGCACCGGGGCAAACAGCGTGCCGAGAAACAGCAGGAAGCCGTCCGGATACTGGTGATGCCGCCCGATGGTCTGGGCGACGATCTCATCGGGATCGCGGCTGATCTTGGACATCGACGACCGACCTTCCAGCACGAAGCCGTCCTTTCCGGTCACGTCGAGCGTCAGTTCGGCACGGCGCATGTCGTCAGCGGTGTAATGCTCGTCGAACAAGCGGATGAACGGGCCGATGGCACAAGAGGCGTTGTTGTCCTTGGCCTTGCCCAGCAAAAGCGCCGAGCGGCCTTCGACATCGCGCAGGTTGACGTCGTTGCCAAGCGTCGCCCCCCGGATGCGGCCGTGGCTGTCCACCGCCAGCACGACCTCGGGTTCGGGGTTGTTCCAGCTCGACATCGGGTGCAGGCCGACGCTGGCGCCCCAACCGACCGAGGCCATTGGCTGGCACTTGGTGAAGACCTCGGCATCGGGGCCGATCCCGACTTCGAGATATTGCGACCAGAGCCCTTCCTTTTGCAGAACGTCCTTGACCTGCATCGCCTTGTCGGACCCGGGCACGATCCCGGCGAGGCTGTCGCCGATCACGCCCTGCACCCGCGTTCTGATCGCCTGCGCGCGGTCGGGGTTGCCGGCCGCCTGTTCCTCGATCACGCGTTCGACCATGCTTTCGGCAAAGGTCACGCCCGCCGCCTTGATCGCCTGCAGGTCAGCGGGGGGCAGGAAATGCGGGGCCTTGGGGGCCTCGGTCGAGGCGGCAGCGATGTCGTCGATTGACCCGATGTCGGTGCCTTGGGCGCCGCGCACGTGGTCGACCAGGTCGTCACGTTCCATCAGGTCGCGCATCGTCGGCGTGGCGCGCGAGGTGATGTCCAGAACGCGACCGTCCCGCAGCGTGACGACCGAGGGACCGTCGGCTGTCTGGACGCGACCCAGAAGCAGGGCATTGGAATGATCGTTGGGCAGCATGGTCAAGCCTTTGTTGGAGGGGCAGTTGCCTGCCCGGATGCGAAGGATGCGGTTGTTTTCGTGACACAGGACGCGGTGCCTGCGCTTGTTCTTTGCGGCAATTGGTATACCAATCTGGTGAGGAATCAAGCCGGGCATCGCCCCGGCGTCAAGGAGGACCAAAAATGGCAGACACTGCAAAAATCGGATTCATCGGCCTGGGCTGGATGGGACGCGGCATGGCATCGAACCTGATCCGGGCGGGTCATTCGCTGATGGTCAAGGGCAACCGCGACCGCACGCCGGTCGAGGCGCTGGTTGATCAGGGCGCGGTCGAGGCGGACAGCCCCCGCGCGATGGCCGAGAACTGCGACATCATTCATCTTTGCCTGTCCAATTCGGCGCAGGTCGAGGCAGTGATCCGGGGTGAAGACGGGATTCTGGCCTCGGGCCGGTCAGGGCTGATCGTGATCGACGCAACGACCGCGGACCCGGTGTCGACGGCCGCCCTGGCCGCCGAGATGGAAGCCGTGGGGATGACCCTTGTGGATGCGCCGCTGGGCCGCACGCCCAAGGAGGCCGAGGAAGGCACGCTCGACGCCATGGTAGGGTGCGACGCCGCGACCTTTGCCAAGGTGCGCCCGATCATCGAATGCTGGGCGGGCAACATCAACCATGTCGGCGGCACCGGCGACGGGCACCGCATGAAGCTGGTGATGAATTTCATCTCGATGGGCTATGGGGCGCTGTATGCCGAAGCCTTGACGATGGGGGTCAAGGCCGGGCTCGCGCCGCAGTCGATCCAGAGCGTCATCGGCGGCTCGCGGCTGTCGAACGGCTTTTTCGACACCTTCATGCGGGCCGCTGTCGACCGCGACCGCGAGGCGCACAAGTTCAGCATCACCAACGCCGCGAAGGACACGCGTTATGCCGCCGCGATGGCGACGGAAGCGGGCATGGCAAATCCGCTTGGCGCGGCGATCCGCAACGCGTTCGCCCAGATGGAAGCGGCCGGAAAGGGCGGCGACTACGTGCCCTGGCTTGCCGATCATGTGGCAGCCCTCAACGGGCTTGACCTCGAAGCGGCCGTGAAGAAGGGCTGAGCTCCGACGCCCTCACGATGACAAACGGTCGTGGGGGCGAATTGGTACTTGCCTTTGGTATACCACATACCCGATGCTGTGCGCAGCGCCAACATCTCGCTTCCCCCGGGAAGCCCACGACAAGGAAGGAAACGGCTATGGACACCCGTGCCAAAGGCAAATTCCGCAGCCAGGAATGGTTCGATAACCCCAACAATCCGGGCATGACCGCGCTTTACGTGGAGCGCTATCAGAACAGCACCTTCACCCGCGAGGAATTGCAGACTGGCCGCCCGATCATCGGCGTCGCGCAGACCGGGTCTGACATCGCCCCCTGCAACAAGATCCATGTCTTCCTCATGGACCGGATCAAGGCAGGCATCCGCGAGGCGGGCGGCGTTCCGATGGAATTTCCTGTCCACCCGATCCAGGAAACCGGCAAGCGCCCAACCGCCGCGCTGGACCGCAACCTGCAATATCTGAGCCTTGTCGAGGTGCTGCACGGCTATCCTATCGACGGTGTGGTCCTGACCACCGGTTGCGACAAGACGACGCCCGCCATGTTGATGGGCGCGGCAACGGTCGATCTTCCGGCGATCGCGCTCAACGGCGGGCCGATGCTGGACGGATGGTGGCAGGGTCAGCGCGCGGGCTCGGGCATGATCGTCTGGGAAAGCCGCCGCCTTCTGGCCACGGGCGAGATTGACTACGAAGAATTCATGAGCCGGGTCTGCGCCTCGGCGCCGTCTCTGGGCCATTGCAACACGATGGGCACGGCCAGCACCATGAATGCCATGGCCGAAGCACTGGGCATGAGCCTCACGGGCAATTCCGCCATACCGGCGCCCTTCCGTGAACGCATGGCGATGGCCTATGAGACCGGCAAGCGCATCGTGCAGATGGTCCATGACGATCTGAAACCGTCCGACATCCTGACCCGCGAGGCGTTCGAAAACGCCATCGTCGTCAACGCCGCCATCGGCGGATCGACCAACGCGCCGCCGCATCTTCAGGCCGTGGCGCGCCATATCGGCGTCGATCTGGATGTGGCCGATTGGGAACGGGTCGGCTTCGACGTGCCGCTGATGGTCAACATGCAGCCCGCCGGAGAATATCTGGGTGAATCGTTCTTCCGCGCCGGGGGCGTGCCTGCGGTGATGGGCGAACTGGTCAAGGCGGGTCGAATCCACGAAGGCGCAATGACCGCCACCGGCAACACGATGGGTGCGAACCTTGCCGGGGTGCAAAGCGTCGATATCGACGTGATCAAGACCTATGACGCGCCGATGCGGCCCAATGCCGGGTTCAAGGTACTGTCGGGGAACCTGTTTGACAGCGCGTTGATGAAGACATCGGTGATTTCCGACGATTTCCGCAAGCGGTTCCTGTCGGAGCCCGGCAACGAAGGCGTCTACGAGGCCCGTGGCATCGTTTTCGAAGGGCCGGAGGATTACCACGACCGGATCAACGACCCGGCGCTGGAGATCGACGAGCATTGCATTCTGTTTATCCGCAATGTCGGCTGCGTGGGCTATCCCGGCTCGGCCGAAGTGGTGAACATGCAACCGCCCGATAACCTGATCCGCGCCGGCATCAAGCACCTGCCGACGGTGGGCGACGGGCGTCAATCGGGCACCTCCGAAAGCCCGTCGATCCTGAATGCCTCGCCGGAATCGGTGGTGGGCGGGGGGCTGGCCTTTCTGCAAACCGGAGACCGGGTGCGGCTGGACCTCAACGCCAGCCGCATGGATGCGCTGGTCGAAGACGCGGAATGGGACCGGCGCAAGGCCGCTTGGCAACCGCCCGAGATCGCGCACCAAACGCCCTGGCAGGAGATCTACCGAACCCATGTGGGCCAGCTGGCTGACGGCGGCTGCCTGGAACTGGCGACCGCCTACCAGAAGATCGGCCGCGACCTGCCGCGCGACAACCATTGAGGCGCGACATGGCCAAGTCGATTCTCATCACCGGCGCGGGCAGTGGCATCGGACGTGCCACGGCCCGGCGCTTTCTGGACGCAGGCTGGCGCGTGGCCCTGACCGGGCGGCGCGAAGATGCCCTGCACGAAGCGGCAGCGGGTCATGCCGCCGCCTTGGTCATTCCCTGCGATGTGACGGACGAAGCGGCGGTTGATGCGCTTTATGCGCGGATCGCGGGGGAATGGGACAGGCTCGATGTGTTGTTCAACAACGCGGGCACGAATGTCGCCGGCCGACCGATCGACGAGATTCCCGTCGCCGAATGGCAGCAAGTCTGCGATGTGAACATCACCGGCCTGTTCCTTGCCGCGCGGCGGGCCTTCGGCATGATGCGCCACCAAAGCCCGCAAGGCGGGCGGATCATCAACAACGGCTCTGTTTCGTCGCATGTCCCGCGTCCCGGCTCGGCACCCTACACGATGTCCAAGCACGCGGTGACCGGGCTGACGCGGACGCTGTCACTGGACGGGCGGCCGTTCGATATCGGCTGCGGCCAGATCGACGTCGGCAATGCGCTGACCGAGATGGCAGAGGCGATGACCCGTGGCGTGCCACAGGCCGACGGCTCGATGGCGGTCGAGGCGGTGATGGACGTGTCCTGTGTGGCCGACTCGGTGCTGCACATGGCCTCCCTGCCACCCGAGGCGAATATCGAGTTCATGACCGTCATGGCGACCAAGATGCCGTTCATCGGCCGGGGCTGACCCCTGCGGGATGACGGGGGCACGCGACAACACAAGGGGGAAGTGATGCGGACCCAAACCGGAAAACACAAGGCGAGGGCACAATGGCATTGATCTCTTATCTCACCCGGATCGAGTTCGGCGAAGGCGAGGTCGCCCGGCTGCCCGAGCATCTTGCTGCGCTGAACGTATCGCGCCCGCTGGTCTGCACCGACACGGGGCTGGTCGCAACCGGGCTGGTCGACACCGTCACCGCCACCCTGACCGACGCGGTCGTTTTCGACGGGACACCTGCCAACCCGACGGAAGAGGCGGTGATGGCGGCCCTGGCGCTCTATCGCGAAAAGGGCTGCGACGGAATCGTGGGTCTTGGCGGCGGGTCGTCCCTTGATCTGGCCAAGGCCGTGCGGCTTCTGACGGGGCATGAACCGCCCCTTGCACAATACACCGCCATCAATGGCGGGGTCGCCAAGATACACGGCGATATCGCCCCGCTGATCGCGATCCCGACCACATCCGGCACCGGGTCCGAGGTGGGGCGCGCATCGGTCATCATTACGGACGACGGGCGCAAGCTTGGAATCCTGTCGCCCCACAACCTGCCGTCGATTGCCCTGTGCGATCCGGAACTCACTTATGGCCTGCCCGCCGGGCTGACCGCGGCGACGGGGATGGATGCGATATCGCACTGCCTTGAAACCTACATGGCGCCCGCCTTCAATCCGCCTGCCGAGGCCATCGCGCTGCACGGGCTGGACTGCGGATTGCGATCCATAGAACGGGCCGTGGCGGACGGGTCAGATACCGACGCGCGCCGCGACATGATGGTCTGCGCGCTGGAGGGTGCGATGGCATTCCAGAAGGGCCTCGGTGCGGTTCATGCGCTCACGCACCCGCTTGGGGCGATCCGGTCGCTGAACCTGCATCACGGCACACTCAACGCCGTGCTGACGCCCGAAGTCCTGCGCTTCAACCGCGACAGCATCGGCGCCAAGTGGGACGTGCTGCAAGACCGGATGGGTGCTGCGCCCGACGCCTATATTGCCGCGCTCAACGACCGGATCGGGATGCCGTCGGGGCTGACCGCGATGGGCGTGACCGAAGCGATGATGGAAGAGGTGGCAAGCGCCGCGCTCAAGGATCATTGCCACGCGACCAACCCCCGCACGGCGACCCGCGACGATTACCTGGAAATCCTGCACCGCTCGGCGTGAGGACCCCCGGCGTTTTCGGGTGGAACGCCTTCCCCCGGTCGCCGGCCCAGAGACGCGTCGCGCAAGCTCGGCACCCAGTCCCGCGTCGCGCTCTGGTCCAAGAACGTCCCGCATCCGGCGCCGACTGCGGGACCCAACGCCACCCGTCCTTGCGGCTGCGGCAAAACGCAAGCCCGTGCCAAGTGCCGCGATCGGCTTGTGTGAACCGGAAAATCAGCCCTGGCTGTCAAGGACCCGGTAATGCGCCTCGGTCGGCGTGCAGCCCGCTCCGTTGATTGGCAGGATGTCCTGAGGGCAGGCCGACATGGCGACGACACAGGCCATCTGAGCCCGCAGGACAACGTGATCCCCCGGTCGGGAGAGCGGTTCACCCCAGCTTGTGGCACCATCCGCAGTGACCGGGATGTTCATCCACAGGTTCAGCGGGCTGGGGCATTCCGGTGCCTCCAGCCCGATCTGCCGCATCTCTGCATGCAGATTGTCGGTACAGTTGTCGTGATAGTCTGTGCAGCCCAGCAAGCCGTACCGATAATTGTCACAGGCCGCGATCAGGGTGTCATGGCGTCCGGGTGACGTGTCCTCTTCCATGATCATGATCGGCCGGCGCCGGTTGGTGATCAGCGCGTCGCCTTCACCGGGCCAGAGCTTGCCGAGGGTCGGACGCATGTGCTCGTTTGACAGGAATTCCGCCAGGTCCTCGGCGTTGAACACCCATGTGTCCACGACCTGAGCGCCATGCGTGTTGATGATCTGGATCGCCTCGCCCTTGCCCAGACGGATTGCACGCCCCCGCCGCGCCGGAAGGGTGAAGGTTTCAGGTTCACTGGACAATTTGCCAACTCCATTTTTGCGATTGTCCAACCAGAACAGAGTTCGGGCCACATCGCAAGAAGCGCGCGGCGCAAGCAGGCGGCAGGCACAACCGAGCAGACGGCCTGCGACAGGCACAACCGAGCAGACGGCCTGCGACAGGTACAGCTCTGCCGCGACTGCGTGTCGTCCGCGTATCGCCAAAGCGCACCTTGCCTTGCCCGGCCGCCTTGCCTGGCCGGCTTGTTCTACGGCTCCGGGAAGGATAGCGTCCGGTCGTGACGAAACCCAATGTCGAGGCAACTGACCCCGCCGGCTCGCGCGGTGGTCCCCGCGCGCCGACAGCGCTCTGGGCGCGGGGGTCGGCATGATCGAGACGGGCAGGCCCTGCCTCTTGCTCACGCAGCAGCTTCGGGCGGTCGACAAGGCCGTGCTGAAGACCCTCAGCAGCTATCCTTGAGGCCACCCATGCTGGAGATCCTCGCTGACCGCACCTACCGCCACCTGTTCGCCGCGCAGGTTGTGGCGTTGCTCGGCACTGGGCTGGCCACCGTCGCGCTCGGGCTGCTGGCCTACGATCTGGAGGGCGACAATGCCTCCATGGTTCTGGGCACGGTCTTCACCATCAAGATGGTGGCCTATGTTGGCATCGCACCGCTCGCGGGCGCCTTCGCGGACAGGGTCAACCGGCGCGGTCTTCTCGTGGCGCTGGACATTGTTCGGGCAGGGACTGCGCTGTGCCTGCCTTTCGTGACCGAGGTCTGGCAGGTCTATGTCCTGATTTTCGCGCTGCAATCGGCCTCGGCCGCGTTCACGCCGACCTTCCAGGCGACGATCCCGGACGTGCTGCCCGAAGAGGCACGCTATACCCGCGCTCTGTCGCTGTCTCGGCTGGCCTATGACCTGGAAAATATCGTCAGCCCCACACTCGCCGCGCTGCTCTTGGCGGTGCTGAGCTATAATTCCCTGTTCCTTGGCACGGTCATTGGCTTCGCGGCCTCGGCGGCACTGGTGGTTTCGGTGGTCCAGCCCAGCCCCAAGCCCTCAGAGCCGCGCGGCATCTACGACCGCACCACACGCGGCATCCGCATCTACCTCGCCACGCCGCGGCTGCGCGGGCTTCTGGCGCTGAACCTCGCTGCCGCGGCGGCAGGCGCGATGGTGCTGGTGAACTCGGTGGTTCTGGTGCGGGGCCTTTTGGGCCTGTCGGAAAGCGCGCTCGCCTGGACGATCTTTGCCTTCGGGGCAGGGTCGATGATCGCGGCGCTGGCGCTGCCGCGCCTGCTGGATCGGGTGTCGGACCGCCCGGTGATGGTCGGTGGGGCCGTGCTTATGGGGATGACCCTGCTCGCGTTGGCGGCCGAGGTCGCAACCCACGGCCTCGACTGGCCGTTCCTGCTCGGCGCATGGCTGCTGATCGGTCTTGGCTATTCGGCGGTGCTCACCCCGTCGGGTCGCCTTTTGCGCCGTTCGGCCCATACCGTGGATCGCCCCGCGGTCTTCGCCGCGCAGTTCGCGCTGAGCCACGCCTGCTGGCTGGTGACCTATCCGCTGTCGGGCTGGCTGATGACGCAGTTCGGCCCGGTCGCAGCCCTTGGGCTGCTGGCGGCAGTGGCCGGCGCCGGGATGCTCCTGGCCCTGCGCGTTTGGCCATCGGGCGATCCCGAAACCTTCGAACACACCCACGACAACCTGCCGCTCGACCACCCGCACCTTCGGGGCGTGCGCCGCCACGCGCATCGCTTCGTCGTGGACGACGCGCATCCGCGCTGGGCCTCGTATCTCTGAAGATGGTGTCGCGTCACGCGGGCGCAGGTCAGCCGCAGGCAGGCTGCCCGCCGGATCAGGCGTGACGCTGGAAGACCTCCGTCGTGCCGTCCTGCAGCACAAGCAGAGTGTCAAACGCATCGCGCTGGTTGCCCATCTCCATGCCGGGTGACCCGATCGGCATGCCGGGCACTGCAAGCCCGAGCGCAGCCGGACGGGTGGCAAGCAGCCGCTCCACATCGCTTGCGGGCACATGGCCCTCGATGAAATAGCCGTCGACGAAGGCTGTGTGGCAGGATCCGAGGTCCGGTGTGACGCCCGCGCGCGCCTTCATCGACCAGAGCGTTTCCTGTTCGACGTCACGCGCAAGGGTGTCAAATCCGGCTTGCACCATGTGCTCAATCCAGGCCGAGCAGCAACCACAGGTCGGTGACTTGTAGACCTCGATGCGGGTGGGGGCCGCCGACGCCGGACCGGCAACCAATGCCGCACCGAGGCCGGTGAAAATGAAATGTCTGCGGTTCATGTATCGTATCTCCCTGATCGATCTGTTTGATTTGGATGGTAGCAGCGCGTGGGGTGACACGCAGCCATGGCATCCTGCCGCTCCCCGGACAGGATGGCTTGCTCCGAGAGTCCCGGTGGCGATGTGACGGTGGTGACCGCCGCGGTCGTGAGCAGGATCGCCCCGACCAGGGCCGCCTCGATCCCGATGGAGCGCCGCAGACGGCTGCCGGCGCCCGGTGTGGCGGCCAGAAGCGCCCGCGTCAGGTACATCTTGTTCAGGGCCGCGAGCGACAGGACCCCCGCGAACAGCGAGAGTTTTACCGCGAAGGCCTGTCCGTATGGTGTCGCCAGCGCCGTCGGTGTGGCCGCTCCGAACAGCAGCAGCGTCAGCGCTCCGGCCGCCACCAGCGCGCCCACGACCCAGAGCGCCTTGGCGCCGAATTCCTGTGCCAGTGGACCCGCAATGTCGGCTTCGCCTCGTGCCGATGCCTGTGCCAGTGGCGCGAAGGCCCCGATCCAGAAGGCGAGCCCGAGAATATGAACGGTGATCAGCAGGCCGAGCAGCACCCGCGGCTCATCAAGCGCGTGGCCGCGAAACGCAAAGGACGCGGCCACGACCATGGCGCCGGCTGCGGCGACCCACTGCGCCCGCCGCCATGGAAAGAGGATCGCGAGGATCAGTGCCAGCCCGATCAGGCGGAGCGTGACGCTTGTGCCAAGAGGGCCATCCGCAACCATGCCGAGGATCGCCGGGTCAAGCGCCCCGTCCAGCGATCCGCCCATCAGGAAACTTGCGCGAACGGGAAAGCGCAGGAGGCTCAGGGCCGCAGCGGCGAGGGCCGAGACCACTGCAATGCGCGCCAGCGACCGCCGCATTTCCGCATCGAGCCTGCGCAGCGCGCAGGCGACCAGAACGCTCCCCGCAGCCACGAGGGTGGTCGCATAGGTCAGCGCCTTTACAAGGATCGACATCCAGGTCAGCGCGTCAGCGGACGTCAACGTGGCCAGCATCCTGGATCAGTTTCCGATTTCAAAGGAAAAGCGTCCCGACATCGCATGGCCATCGCTGGACAGGCCGCGCCATTCCACGGTGTAGGCGCCCGGGCCAAGCGGTTCGGGTTCCGCGTGGAATTCCAGCGCCGGATCAAGACCTGTGCCGCGCTCCAACGGCATCTCGGCCCCATCCTCGTTCAACAGCCTGACCATCGTCACGCGCATCGGGTCGTCGAATATCATGTGGACCATGTCCGGCGTTTCGGACAGCGTCGCGCCATCCGCCGGGGTCGTCGCTTCCTTCTCGGAATGGGCGGCGGCGGTCATGGCCAAGAGGCTGGCAATCGCGGCAGCGGTAAAGGGCATTAGAATGTCGCGAGGTGTCATGGGTTTCCTTCTCAATTGATACCGTTTGCGCGCTGCAGCGCGCGGACATAGGCCGTGATCTGCACCACGTCCTCTTTGCTCACACCCTCGATTGCGGGCATGTTTCCGAAGCGCCAGTGATGCGCGCGCACGCCCTGCGCCGCTGCGAGAGCAAAGGCCATGTCGCCATGATGGCCGGGTTCATAGATTCGATGAACAAGCGGTGGACCCTGGTCCGAGCCAGCCGCGTTCTCACCGTGACATGCGGCGCAATTGCCATCGAACAGCATCTTTCCGGTTGTCTGGTCCTCGGTAAGATCGGGGATCGCGAGTGTCGCCAGATCGATCTTGCCAGACGCGTCCGCCGCCGGCCTCTGACTGTACCAGACGGCCAGAGCCACCAGGGCAACACTGCCCAGACCCGCTATGGCAGGCCGCAAGGTCACGCTTTGTGTCCCTCCAGACCGGCGAGATCGTCGAGGATCGGACAGTCCGGGCGGCCGTCGCCGTGGCACTGTGTAACAAGGGTTTCCAGCGTGGCTTGCATCGCTTGTAACTCCCCAATCTTGCGCGCGATCCGGTCGAGATGCTCGATGGCGACCTTTTTCACGTCCGCGCTGGCCCGCGCCCGGTCCTCGTAGAGCGACAGAAGCGTGCGGCACTCCTCGATCGAGAAACCGAGCGACCGCGCCCGGCCGAGAAAGGCGAGCATGTGCGCGTCCCGCTCACTGAAGGCACGATAGCCGTTGGCGCTTCGTGCCGGATGCACGAGGTCGATATCCTCGTAATACCGGATAGTCTTGGCGGGCAGACCGCTCGCGGCTGCGACCTCACTGATATTCATGTCTTCGCTCCATCAAGCACTTTCTGTGACACCTCGTATTCGTGTTCGCTGACCTCACCCTTGGCGAAGCGGTGCCGAAGACTCGTCATTGCGGTGTCTTCCGATTTATCACCGGATCGGGGTCTGTCTGCGCCAAGCCGTCTGACCACAAGCACAATCGTGCCCATGAGAAGGGTAAAAAAGATCAGCGTCATGACCGGCCCTGTAAGCCAACCGCCCCAACCCATCATGCCGTGGTGATCGAAGGATCGACCGCCCGAGGGAGCCGCGACGGCCATGCCGGAGGCGGCCGGACCGAAACCCACCATGCCGGTTGTGCCGCATAACGTGAGCATCCTCTTCATGGTGGGTTTCCTTTCGTGTGACGCCTGTGATCCCAATGACCTGTAGATAGGGCTTCCACCTACTGGAGGGTCAATAGCGTGTCATCCCTTGACCTTCCAGTGAGTGGAAGAATTAGGTATATTGAAACGGAGGTTCTCACCATGGCCCAGACCACCCAAGCTGCCGAGACCGTCACGCGCGACCCGGTCTGCGGGATGATCGTCGATCCGGAGGACGACAAGCCCCAAATGGAATACGACGGGCATGTCTACCACTTTTGCGACGACGAATGCCGGGACAGGTTCGCGGCCGATCCGGATGCTTATATCGAGGCAGAGGACCCGGTGTGCGGCATGACCGTCGACCGGGCCACGGCGCGGCATGTGGCAAAGCACGCGGACAAGCGCTTCTACTTCTGTTCGGAGCGGTGCAAGGACAAGTTCGAGGCCGCGCCGGATGACTATCTCGGCGACGGCAAGGCGCCAAAGCCAATGCCCGAGGGCACGCTTTATACCTGCCCGATGGACCCCGAGATCGTTCAGGAGGGGCCCGGCGAGTGCCCGATCTGCGGCATGGCGCTGGAGCCGATGATGCCGCAGGCGGAGCCCGGGCCGAACCCCGAGCTGGTCGATTTCCGCCGTCGCTTGTGGATCGGCGGGCCGTTGGCGCTGGCCGTGCTGGTGCTCGAGATGGGCAGCATGGTGGGGATGCCCTGGGCGGACTGGTTCGGGGGCACGACAGTCCGCTGGCTGCAATTTCTGCTGGCCACGCCGGTTGTCGTCTGGGTGGCGCAGCCGTTCTTCAAGCGCGGCTGGTCGTCGATCGTGACGGGCAACCTGAACATGTGGACGCTGATCGCCATCGGCACTGGTGCGGCCTACGGCTTCAGCCTGGTGTCGTTGCTGCTGCCGGGGGTTTTTCCCGCCGAACTTCAGGGACAGCACGGCCCGCCGCTCTATTTCGAAGCGTCGGCGGTGATCCTGATCCTTGTTCTCGTGGGCCAGGTGATGGAGCTGACGGCGCGTGACCGCACGGGTGATGCCCTCCGCGCGCTGATGGACCTCGCGCCCAAGACGGCCCGGCGCGTGACCGGGTCGGGCGAGGAAGAGGACGTCCCCCTCGACGCCGTGGAGGCCGGCGACCGGTTGCGCGTGCGCCCGGGCGAGTCCGTCCCCGTCGACGGCACGGTGGCCGAGGGCCGGTCCTCGGTCGATGAAAGCATGATCACCGGTGAGCCTGTCCCGGTCGAGAAAACCGATGGCGACAGCGTGACGGGCGGGACGCTCAACAAGACCGGGTCTTTCGTGATGACGGCAGAGGCGGTCGGCAGCGACACGGTCCTGAGCCGCATCGTGGCGATGGTGGCGGCGGCGCAGCGCTCGCGCGCGCCGATCCAGGCGTTGGCCGACCGGGCGGCCGGGTATTTCGTGCCCGCCGTGATCGGTGTCGCGGTGCTGGCCTTCGTGGCGTGGCTGATCTTCGGGCCGGCACCCGCCCTGGGCTATGCCGTCGTCGCCGCCGTCAGCGTCCTGATCATCGCGTGCCCCTGCGCGCTGGGGCTTGCCACGCCGATGTCGATAATGGTCGCAACCGGGCGCGGGGCGCAGGCGGGTGTCCTGATCCGCGACGCCGAGGCGCTGGAGCGGTTCGCGGGCGTCGATGTCCTGGTGCTCGATAAGACCGGGACGTTGACCGAGGGGCAGCCGAGCCTGATCGACGTGATCGCCCTTGGAGATATTGGCGAGGATCGGATTCTCGGCCTTGCCGCGGCGCTTGAGCGCGGGTCCGAGCATCCGCTGGCCGAGGCGATCCTGTCCGGCGCCGAGGATCGCGATGTCGAACGCCTCGATACGACCGATTTCGACGCCGTGACCGGCCAGGGGGTGCGGGGCAAGGTCGATGGCGCGCCGGTCGCGCTGGGCAACACACGGCTCATGAAGGATCTGGAGATTGACGTCGCACAGGTCGAGGCGCAGATTGCCAACCTTCAGGATGCAGGCAAGACCGCGATGCTGCTTGCCGTGGATGGCAACCTCGCCGGGATCGTCGCGGTGGCAGACCAGATCAAGGAAACGACCGCCGGCGCGATCCGCGATCTGCATGACGCGGATCTGCGCATCGTCATGGCGACCGGCGATAGCCAGCGCACGGCGGACGCGGTCGCGCAGGAACTGGATATCGACGACGTGCGCGCGGGGGTGTCGCCAGAGGAGAAGGCGGACCTGATCGCCGACCTCAAGGCGCAAGACCTGTCCGTGGCCATGGCCGGAGACGGGGTCAACGACGCGCCCGCGCTCGCTGCGGCGGATGTCGGTATCGCCATGGGCACAGGCGCGGATGTTGCTGTGGAAAGCGCGGGGGTGACCCTTGTGAAGGGCGACCTTCGCGGCATCGTGCGCGCGCGTGTTCTGGCGCAGGCGACGATGTGCAATATCCGGCAGAACCTGTTTTTTGCCTTCGTCTACAATTCGGCCGGCGTGCCTGTCGCGGCAGGTATCCTGTTTCCGTTCTTCGGCGTGCTGCTGTCGCCGATGATCGCAGCGGCGGCGATGAGCCTGTCATCTGTTTCGGTCATCGGAAATTCGTTGCGGCTCCGGGGGATGAAGCTGTGAGGGGGCTTGTCATCTTTGGGGCGGGGCTTGTGGTTGCGGGTCTCGTGGCGACTGTTTGGGTCCGGGGCGCCGCGACCGGGGATGCGGGCGGTAATGCCCGCGTGCCCGATCTTGCCCGGGGCGCGGCCATCTACGCCGAAGCCTGCGCCGTCTGTCATGGCGCTGACCTCGAAGGGCAGGCTGACTGGCGCTCGCCCGGCCCGGACGGACGGCTGCCGGCGCCGCCCCATGACGCGACGGGCCACACCTGGCACCATCCCGACCGCGTGCTTCTGGACATCACGATGCGCGGCACTGCGGCCGTGGTTGGGGGCAGCTACGAAAGCAACATGCCGGGCTTCGAGGAGGACTATTCCGAGGATGACCTGCGCGACGTCCTCGACTGGATCAAGACCCAGTGGCCGGAGCGGGAACGCGCATACCAGGCTCAGGTCACCGCGCGGGACGAAACCGCCAGGTGACAGCGTCCCAGTCCTCCACGGGCCATGACGCGATGGGCGGCGTCCTCCGGGCTGATCTGCTTGCGGTGCCGTTGCATTTGGTGCTGCCGCGCGTCGCGGTGTCGGAACGCCGCGCGGCGCTGGTACATGCCGCTTTTGTCTTGCCTACGACCTGCCCCCTGGCTTGGCGCTCTGGGCCGTCTGGTGGCTCTGATCACTCAGCAATCGGACCCGTCCGCGTTCTGGCCGGGTCAACTGGCCGCGCTGTTCGAGAACCGCGATGGCGCGGTAGAGCGCCGGTGCGGTCACATCAAGATCGGCTGCAATCGACATGAGCGACATCTCCGGTGGCAATGCGCCCTCGGCGTCCGCAAGGTCGCTCAGTCGCGCCAAAGCCCGCTCTGTCAATGGCGTGATGGCACGAAGTTCAAGCAGGCGCCGCGCCTTCATCAGCGATTGTGCGAGGTGCATGCTGAAGACATTCGCAAGGTCGGGCCTGGCCTCGAAGGCGCGCAACGCCAGGCGCCTTGGCAGGAGACGCAGGTTTGAGGGCGCTGCCGCGACAGCGTCGCAATGGCAATGGTCGGCGAAGATCGAGGCTTCTGCGAATGTCTCGTCTTTCCGCGCGGTGTGAATCCGGACACGTCGCCCTGCATCCGTGTGACGGACAAGCTCGACCTGCCCATCCGTCAGAAACAGCAGCCCGGGAGGATCGTCCCCCTGCCGAAACAAAACCTGCCCGGGTTCCAGCGCGATCGTCCGTGCGCTCCCCGCAGGGCAGGCCTGTTCCAATCGATCGAAAAATCCGGGCAGTGACATGATCGTCATCATATCCAGACCAAGGGTGTCTTGGCTAGTCGTGGGTTGAATCAACAAGGATTTTCGCATGTTTCCCAAAGCGCTCAATCGAGCCATCGCCGCCCTCGCAATCGCTGCCGCAACACCCCTGGCGGCGCAGCAGGCGGACCATTCAGGCCATATGGGACATGATATGTCGGGGTCCGAGACAGCAGAGTTGCCCACCGAGCCGGGAGACGACGCCTTCGCCGCAATTGCAGAAATCGTCGCCATGCTGTCTGCCGATCCGGAGACTGATTGGAACCGCGTCGATATTGACGGCCTGCGCGCGCACCTGGTCGACATGAACGTGCTTGTCCTCGGAGCAAGCGTCCGCTCCGAGCCGGTGCCGGACGGTCTCAGGATGCGGGTCGGAACGGCAGGGCGACCGGGCGAGGCCGCGTCCCGCATGGTTCCGGCACATGGTCCGGTTCTCGCGGCCGAGACCGGCTGGCAGTCAGAGGTGACGCGTGATGGCCCCGAGATTGTCTGGACGGTGCGCGGTGCCGACGCCGCCGCCGCGGTCCGCATCCAGGCGCTCGGGTTCTTCGGGCTGATGGCCACCGGCGACCATCACCGGGCGCATCATCTGGCAATGGCCAAAGGCGAAGCCGCGCATTGAACTCGGCCAGTTGACGGGGGTCTGCGGCGGGCGCACCGGAGCGTTCCCGACAAAGACTGTACACCATGTGTCGCCCCGTCAATTGCACCCGATCATTTCAGGCGGCTGGCGCGTGACTTTGAACTGAGTTCGAAACCACTGAGGAACCGGGTGGACCGCGCGTTGGCTCGTGTCTGCCTATGTCGACCCTGTCTTGCATGTCGGGCGGCACCAACGGGCGATGCCAAGCCGCTGTGTCCGGGCCAAATCCTCACTGCTCCAGGGCATTTTCCCATTCCTCCAGGAACGCGCGGCGGTTCAACGGATCGAGATAGATCATCAGCGCGGGGCCAAGCCGGATGGGGCCAAAGCCCGTGGTTGCCGCCGCAGAGCTTTTGTTGAGCGGGGGCAGGGGCCAGGCATCCGCGCTTTCGCGCAGCCCAACCTCCAGAAGCCAGTCCATCATGGCTCCCGCGTCGTCGGTGTTGCGGGCGTTGGCCGGGATGATGGCGGTGCGCAGCATGACATTGGCGAAATCCTCCATCCGCACGATCCGGATCGTATCATCGGTTTCCCGGGCCAGGCGTTCGCTGGCATAGCTGCCAAGAACATTGTAGGCGAGCGCAAGGTCTCCGGCGATGACCTCCTCGACCATCTGGCTGGAGCAGCAGAATAACCGCGGCAACAGTCGGCCCATGACTTCGCTCAAGCGCCAGTAGGCGTCGGTGGAGCGCGCTTCCTGCGTGGCGAAAAGATAGCCCAGCCCGCTTTCGCGCACGTCATAGGTGCCAACGGCGTTCACGAAGCGGTCGGGGTGGGTGCGCAACAAATTGATCAGGTCCTGCCGCGTCGCGGGGAGGGGGCGATCTCCCAGCACCTTGGTCGACAGAACGACCACCGCCGGTTCGGCGGTGAACGCGTAGATGAGATCGCGCCATCTGGCCCAGTCGGGAAGGGCATCTGTCCGGGTCGAGCGATAGCCTTGGGCAAAGCCGTCATTCGCCAATTGCATTTGCAGGTCCATGGCCGATGACAGGGCAAGATCATACTCGGCTTCGGCGCGGATCGCCTTGTAAAGCTCGACCGAGGAAGCGACGCTGTACTCCACGGTCAGGTCGGGACGGGCTTTCTGAAAGGCGAGGATATAGGGGTGGAACACGTCCAGGTCGGCGGTGGAAATGATCCGCAGGCTGTGATCGCCGGTACCGGGATAGACCTTGCGCGCCTCGATCTCTTGCGCAAGCCCGGGAAGGGCCAGGACACTCAGGCAGAGGGCAAGACAAATGTGACGCATGTACCGTTTCCTTCCGGGTTGGGGCCAAGGTCGAGTTGCCCGCCATGGGCCTCCAGCACCTCTGCCGCGATCGTCAGGCCAAGACCAGAGCCGATAATGCCCTCGGTGTTGCTGCCACGGCAGAAGCGCCCGGTCAGGGCCCGGGCCGGGCCGTCGCCAAGGCCGGGGCCATCATCAGACACGGTGATCCGGGCCGTTTTTTCTGCCGCGCGCACCTTGATCCGCACGGTGGTTTCCTCGGGAGAATATTTTATCGCGTTGTCCAGGATGTTTCGAAGCGCACTGTCCAGCAGCACCGCGTCGCCGTTGACATGCGCCGGGGCCGTGTCAAGTTCGAGACGGATGTCTTTCATCGTCGCTGTCGGCTCCAGCGCCGCGGCGGTTTGGGTCACCAGCACGCCAAGGTCCATGCGGTCCTGCGCGAGGTCTTCGGCGCGGAACGCCACCGTGGCATGATCCAGCAACTGACCGGCCGAGCGCGAGCTTTCGTCCACGGCGCGGATTATCTGGCGCAGTCTTTGGCGTGCATCCGCATCCGGCGCGCTGCGCAGCGCGATCTCGGCCTGTGTACGCACCGTCGCCAGGGGCGTGCGCACCCTGTGGGCCGCTTCTGCGATGAAATCCTCGGATCGGCGGATGGATTGACCCAGCCGGTCCATCAACCGGTTGAGCGCGCTGCGCAGCGGGGCCAGTTCGGAGGGCGTATCGCGGCGCAGGGGGCGCAGGTCGGACGGCCCGCGGCGGGACACCGCCTGCGCAAAGCTGTTGAGCGGGCGCAGGGACGTTCGCGCCGCAAGCGCCGAAAGCCCCACCGCCACGATGAAAAACGCAATCGACAGCCCGGCCGCCGTGCGGGACAATTGTCCCGATATCGCGCGCACGCCGCCAAGAGTTTGTGCCACCGTGACATCCACGGGCACCGCGCGTGTCCCGGCAAGAACATTGCGCCGGACAGAGGCGGTGCGCACGGCCTCGCCCAGGTAATCCTCGGTCTGAAAGGTGATGCGTCCAGAGGCCGGATCCGCCCGGGGCGCGGGCAGGTCGGCATAGCCCGTCAATAGCGTGCCGCCGGCCGTGACCTTGTAGAACACGCGGTCCTCGCTGATCGCGCCCAGCATGGAAAAGGCGGAATACGGCAATTCAAGACGCACCTCGCCTTGTTCGCTGCGCACGGTTTCGGCGATGGTGGTCGCCGACGCGGCAAGCACGTTGTCCTGCGACTGCGCGGCGGCCTGACGCGCCAGCCCCGATACCATCGACCAGGACAAGAGCGACAACACCGCTGCCACCCCCGCCAGAAGCGCCGTGAGGCGGCGACCGATGGATATCTGCGGGATCATTCCGTCTCCAGCCGGTATCCAAGCCCGCGCACCGTCTCGATCCTGAGACCGAGCGGTCCGATCTGGCGGCGGAGGCGACCGACATAGACCTCGATCGCGTTTTCCGTCACATCGGCGTCGAAGGAAAACAGCCGATCCAGAAGCTGCCCCTTGGAAAAGGTCTGTCCGGGATGGCGGGCAAACACCTCAAGCAACCGCGTTTCGCGATTGCGCAGCGCGACGTTATCCTCGCCCAGGCGCAGGTTGCCCGACATCGGATCAAAAAGCGCGGTGCCCAGCGTGATCTCGTTGCGGGCCGATCCGCCCCTGCGGCGCAGCACCGCGCGCACCCGAGCCTCGAGTTCGGAAAAATCGAACGGCTTGGTGATGTAGTCATCGGCCCCCTGATTCAACGCGCCAACGCGGTCGGACACCTGGGCGCGGGCGGTCAGGACGATCACCGGCGTTTCGATCTGCGCGCGGCTCCGGGCCAGAAAATCGCGCCCGTCGCCATCGGGCAGCATCACGTCCAGCAGGATCAGGTCATAACGCGCCGTGCGCAGGCAGGCATCGGCATCGGCAAGCGTGGGGGCATGATCCACAGCATGACCGTCCATCGCCAGCCGTTTCACCACGCTGTCGGCCAGTTCGGCGTTGTCCTCGACCAGCAGATACCGCACGGTGCGGACCCCTCCTTCTGCCACTTCCGGCAATTTGTGCCATTGCGTGTCAGGCTCATGTCAGTTTTCTATGATGACAACGAAATATGGGCGTAACAGCTTCGCCTGTCAAACGGGAGGAATACAAGATGAATATCAACATGACCCGCCGGGTCGTGATGGCCGCTGCGGCCGCCACGCTGGCCCTGTCCGGCTCTGTGCAGGCCGGGGGACACACGGTCCTTGAGGAACTGCACTTCGTCATTCCCGGTGGCGCCGGCGGCGGCTGGGACGGCACGGCGCGCGGCACCGGTGAGGCCTTGACCAATTCCGGTCTTGTCGGCTCGGCCAGTTATGAGAACATGTCCGGCGGTGGTGGCGGCAAGGCGATCGGCTACATGATCGAAAACGCCGAGAGCCTCGACAACACGCTGATGGTGAACTCCACGCCGATCGTGATCCGGTCGCTCACCGGCGTGTTCCCGCAGAGCTTCCGCGACCTGACGCTGGTGGCGGGAACGATCGGGGACTATGCCGCGCTCGTGGTGCCGGCGGACAGCGACATCGAAGACATGGACGGCTTGCTGGCCGCCTACAGCGAACAGGGCCCGGATTTCGCCGTTGGTGGCGGATCGGTTCCCGGCGGCATGGACCACCTGGTGGCCGCGATGTTGATGAAGGCGGCCGGAGAAGCGCCGACCGACCTCAATTACATTCCCTACGACGCGGGCGGCAAGGCCATGGCCGGCATGTTGTCGGGCGAGATCGACGCCCTGTCGACAGGGTTCTCCGAAGCGATTGCACTGGCCGAACAAGGCGAAGTGCGCATCCTTGGTGTCACCGCCGAAGAGCGTGTCCCGGCCTATGACAGCGCACCGACCTTCATGGAGCAGGGGATCGACACCTCCTTCGTGAACTGGCGCGGCTTCTTCGCGGCACCGGGCACCTCCGACGAGAAGGTGGCGGAGTACATCTCGGCCCTGGAGGCCATGTACGAGACCGACGCATGGGAAACCGTGCGCGCCCGCAATGGCTGGGTCAACATCTTCAACCCCGGCGACGACTTCCGCACCTTCCTGGAAAACCAGGAAAAGGAGATCGGTGATCTGATGACGGAACTGGGCTTTCTCTAAGGGATCGCCCCGCCGACCCCGGCGCCCGCGCCGGAGCCACATCAAGGACATCGCCCGATCCCGGGCGGTGTCACCCGGGACGGATCATTCATCGGGAGGGAATGGCAATGGCGCTGGATCGCTGGATCGCGCTGATCTTCATCGTTTTCTGCTGCGCCTACGGCTACATGGCCTTTTTCACCATGGACCAGGACGTGCCACCCTTCATGCAGAGGAACCCTGTCTGGCCATCGACCTTTCCCAAGGTTCTTGCCGTGCTGGGTATCCTCGTCGGGCTGGTCGTATTGCTCGGGCTGGAAAAGCCCGAAGCCGGAAAAGAGCCCTCTGCAACGGAAATCAACTATCGTCGCCTGCACGAATACAAGCTGGGCCAGGCGCTGGCGCTGCTGGGCTTGATGGTGGCCTATGCGCTGCTGCTTCGGCCTGCCGGCTTTCTCATTGCGACAACGCTTTTCCTGATCGCCGGCAGCGCGATCCTGGGCGAGCGCAAGGTCCACATCATGGTACCGGTGTCGCTGCTGGCCGCGTTGTGTGTCTGGTATCTCGTGCAACAGGTCCTGGGTATTTTCCTGCGGCCCTTTCCATTTTTCCTGGGGAATTGAGCCATGCTCGAAGGTATCCTGATCGGCCTTGAGGCCGCATTCTCGATCAAGAACCTGCTGCTGGTGGTCGCCGGCTGCCTTATCGGCACCTTCATTGGCATGTTGCCCGGGCTAGGGCCGATGTCGATCATCGCCATCATGATCCCGATCGCGATCACGCTGGGCGATCCGGCGGCGGCGCTGATCCTGCTGGCCGGTGTCTATTATGGCGCCATTTTCGGCGGCTCGACCTCGTCGATCCTGCTGAACGCACCGGGCGTCGCGGGAACGGTGGCCTCGTCCTTCGACGGCTATCCCATGGCGCGCAAGGGGCAGGCGGGCAAGGCGCTGACGATTGCCGCAGTGTCAAGCTTCGCAGGCGGCATGATGGGCGTGATCCTTCTGATGATCTTTGCTCCGGCGCTGAGCTCGCTGGCGCTGCTGTTTCACTCGGCGGAATATTTCGCGCTGATGGTTGTGGGGCTCTCGGCGATCGCGGCCTTTGCCGGGACCGGCCAGGTCGCAAAGGCGCTGATGATGACCGTGCTGGGCCTGATTCTCGCCACGGTGGGCGAAGGCGCGCTGTTCAACATGCCGCGTTTCACGCTGGGGATGATGGACCTGCAATCCGGGATTTCCTTTATCACGCTGGCCATGGCGATGTTCGCGCTGCCCGAAGCCCTGTTCCTTGTGCTGAACCCGGCGCGTGGTTCCGGCGGCGACGGGGGACCGAACAAGATCACGGGGCTGCGCTTTTCGCGTGCCGAAGGCAGGGCCATGCTCCCCGTGATCGGCCGCCAGTCGGTGCAGGGGTTTTTCGTCGGCGTGCTGCCCGGCGCGGGCGCAACACTCGCCTCCTTCCTGGGCTACGCGGTGGAGCGCAACATCGCCAAAGGTGAGGACCAGGCCGAGTTCGGCCATGGATCGGTCAAGGGGCTGGCCGCGCCGGAAACCGCCAACAACGCGGCGTGCACGGGCTCATTCGTCCCGCTCCTGACGCTCGGAATCCCCGGATCGGGGACCACGGCGATCCTGCTGGGGGCTTTGATCGCGTTGAACGTGACACCGGGACCGCGGCTGATGACCGACACGCCAGAGGTCTTCTGGGCGGTCATCATCTCGATGTTCATCGGGAACTTCGTGCTGCTGATCCTCAACCTTCCGCTGATCCCCTATATCGCCAAGATCCTCGCGATCCCGCGCAATTACCTGATCCCGTTCATCCTGTTCTTCACCTTGATGGGGGCGTATATCGGGCAGAACAACGCGACAGAGCTGCTGATGCTGGTCGGGTTGGGTGTCTTGGCGTCGATCTTCCGCTTTGCCGATTACCCGCTGGCGCCGCTCCTGATCGGCTTCATCCTCGGCCGGATGCTTGAAGACAATTTCGCCCGGTCGATGCAGCTTTATCGCGGGATGGACTTTATCTGGGAGCGTCCGATGACCCTGGGTCTGCTGGTGCTGGCGGCGATCCTCATCGTCTTGCCCAGCTATCGCGCCCGCAGGGCAAAGGCCCGCGCCAAAGGTGTGGCGGATGGCGATTGATGCCGCCAGATCGAGACCCGACCCGGCGGCGCGCCCGCCGGGCGATGCCAAAACGGGCCGCCTTGTGCGGCCGTGACCGAAGTGAACCACATGTCACAGCCCATGACCAAACCGCTCAGCGGTATCCGTGTTCTCGACCTGACCAATGTTCTCGCCGGCCCGTTCGCCTGTCATCAACTGGCGCATCTGGGGGCAGAGGTGATCAAGGTCGAAGCGGTCGCGCGCGGCGACCTGGCCCGAAATCTCGGGGCTGATGCCGAGCTGTCTGCCAAGGGGATGGGCATCTCGTTTCTTGCCCAGAACCCGGGCAAGAAATCCCTGACGCTGAACCTAAAGGACCCGCGCGGCAAGCAGGCCCTGACGCGTCTCGTGGCGGCCTCCGATGTGCTGGTCGAAAACTTCAGGCCCGGTGTCATGGACCGGCTGGGCCTTGGGTTCGACAGCCTCAAGACCCGGAACCCCTCCCTCATCTACTGCGCGATTTCCGGATTTGGACAGGACGGCCCATGGGCCGACCGACCGGCCTATGACCAGATCATCCAGGGCCTGTCCGGTGTGATGTCCGTCACTGGCGATGCAGACAGCGCGCCGCTGCGTGTCGGCTACCCCCTGGCCGATACGGTTGGTGGCCTGACGGCCGCCATGGCGATTACCGCCGCCCTGAACGCGCCAGATCGGGGCACGTTCATCGATATCTCCATGCTCGACAGCGTGCTGGCCACGATGGGCTGGGTGGTTTCGAACCACCTGGTCGGCGGCGTCGCCCCGACACCGCAGGGCAATGAAAACCCGACCTCGGCACCCTCTGGCACGTTTCAATGCGCCGATGGCCTGATCAACATCGCCGCCAATAAAGACGAGCAGTGGGATCTGCTGGCCCGACACCTGGAAAGACCGGACCTGCTGGAACATCCGGATTTCGCCACGCGCGAAGACCGCAAGGCCAACCGCCTGCGCCTGAAAGCCGAACTGGAAACCGTTCTGACAAAACGTCCCGCCCGTGACTGGTCGCGCGAGTTGAACGGGATCGGCGTCCCCGCAGGCGCGGTGATGACGGTGCCGGAGATCCTTGGCCATCCGCAGATCGCGGATCGTGGCCTTCTGGCCCGGTTCGAGGACGCGCCGGGTGTTGACCGGGCGTTCGACTTGATGCGGATCGGCGCCATGTTCGACGGCACGCGACCGGCGGTGGACAGCCCGCCGCCCGCGCTCGGGGCGAATTCCGAGGATATCCTGGGCGCCTTGGGCTATTCCGCTGCGGACATAACCGAAATGCAAAATGAAGGCGTGACATGACGGATGACGTGAAAGACTGGTGGCGCACCCGCATCATCGATATGGAACCTGGCCGCATCGAGCTGCGCGGCCGTCCGGTGCAGGATCTGATCGGCACCACGGGGTTTGCCCGCATGATCTGGCTCATGGTTGTCGGCGACGAGATCGACGGCCCGCGCGAGACCCTCTTCGAGGCGGCTCTCGTGGCCGCCGTCGATCATGGACCGCAAGCCCCGTCCATCGCCGCTGCCCGCATGGCCGCAACCTGCGGGATCGGTTTGCAATCCGCCATGGCGACCGGGCTCAACATGCTGGGCGATGTGCATGGCGGTGCCGGTGAACAGGCGCTTGAACTCTACCAGGCCGCTGTTGCCGCGGGCCCGGAAAACCTTGGCGCTGTCCTGACCGACTGGCGCCGCGACAACGGTCCCTATATCCCCGGATTCGGCCACCGCTTTCACAAACCGGTGGACCCTCGCGCGCCCCGTCTGCTCGGCCTCGTCGACGACGCCGCCGAAACCGGAGCCGTCAGCGGCGCCTACGCGACCGTGGGCCGCGCCATCGAGGCTCATATCGCGACCGAACGCGGCAAACCGGTCCCGATGAACATCGACGGCGCAACCGCCGTGATCTATGCCGAACTCGGATGTCCGGCGCCCCTGGCGCGCGGTTTCTTTGGTCTCTCACGGTCGGTCGGGATCCTCGCCCATGCATGGGAACAAACCCAGCAGGGCGGCCGCAACAAGGGGCCAACGCCCCCCGCCTATCGCTGGACCTACGACGCAGAGTGAGGCGACGGCCTGCGTGGTCGTGCCTCCTGACCCTCGGTCATGCAGTCCCCGAAACGCGTTTGTGTTGATGGATCACGATGCGCTCCGACCTGTCTTGCGCGTCAAGCGTCTGGCGTGTTGTGCTGCACCGGGGTTTCGGTGGGGCCGCTTTGCAGAAGCCCGTTCTGTCGGACATCTTCCGCATTGCGGGCGTCCCATCTGAAAAACGGTGGAAAACCGGTTCCCCCTGTTCGGAATGCGCACTATACGGGCGCGGGTTTGATGGATGGAATGCAGGCAGGGGTTTCGAGACATGGCGAATGTGGTCGTAGTCGGCGCACAATGGGGCGACGAGGGCAAAGGCAAGATCGTGGACTGGCTCTCGGAACGGGCGGATGTGATCTGCCGTTTCCAGGGAGGGCACAACGCCGGGCACACCTTGGTCGTCGATGGCAAGGTCTACAAGCTGCATGCGCTGCCCTCCGGCGTCGTGCGGGGCGGCAAGCTGTCGGTGATTGGCAATGGCGTTGTGCTGGACCCTTGGCATCTCTTGCAGGAGATCGACACGATCCGCGCGCAGGGTGTGGAGATCACACCCGAAACCCTGATGATTGCCGAGAACACGCCGCTGATCCTGCCGATCCATGGTGAACTGGACCGGGCGCGCGAAGAAGCGGCCAGCAAGGGCACCAAGATCGGTACAACCGGGCGCGGCATCGGGCCGGCCTACGAAGACAAGGTGGGCCGCAGATCGGTGCGTGTCGCCGATCTGGCGGATCAGGCCACCTTGGAGGCGCGGGTGGACCGGGCGCTTCAGCATCACGATCCGCTGCGCCGGGGATTGGGCGTTCCGCCCGTGGACCGTGATGCGCTGCTGGCGCAATTGAGCGAGGTTGCAGGGCAGATCCTGCCCTTTGCCGCGCCGGTCTGGAAGGTGCTGAACGAGAAACGCAAAGCAGGTCGGCGCATTTTGTTCGAAGGCGCACAGGGGGCGCTGCTGGACATCGATTTCGGGACATATCCCTTTGTCACATCGTCGAACGTGATTTCGGGGCAGGCGGCGACCGGGGTCGGCCTTGGGCCTGGCGCAATCGATTATGTACTTGGGATCGTCAAGGCTTACACCACCCGCGTGGGCGAGGGGCCGTTCCCGACAGAGCTTGACGATGCCGATGGGCAGCGGTTGGGAGAGCGGGGTCACGAGTTCGGGACCACAACGGGGCGCAAGCGGCGCTGCGGGTGGTTCGATGCCTGCCTCGTGCGCCAGACCTGCGCCACGAGCGGGGTGAACGGAATTTCCCTGACCAAGCTTGACGTGCTGGACGGGTTCGAGACGTTGAAAATATGTGTCGGCTACGAGCTGGATGGCAAACGCTATGATTACCTGCCGACCGCGTCGGAGGAGCAGGGCCGCTGCACACCGATCTACGAGGAAGTGCCCGGCTGGTCGCAATCCACCGAAGGGGCGCGATCCTGGGTCGATCTTCCGGCGGAGGCGATCAAATACGTGCGCCGCATCGAGGAATTGATCGAGTGCCCGGTCGCCCTACTTTCTACCTCACCGGAGCGGGATGACACGATCCTTGTCACCGACCCGTTTGCAGACTGAGGAAAAGGGGGCGCAGATGGCGCTGAGTCACAAGGCAAAAAAACGCTGGTCGCTGGTGATCCTGCTGGTTGGCCTGCCGGTTTACATCGTGGTCTGTCTGAACGTGATCAGCCTGTTCGACCGGCCCCCGTTCCTGGTCGAGCTGCTGGTTTTCCTGGTCCTCGGCATTCTCTGGGCGCTGCCGTTCAAGTTCGTGTTCCAGGGTGTGGGGCAAATGGACCCGGAGGCGGAGGACTAGAGACTCCGGCGTTCCGGTCCCGCGACGCAAGTTAACCTTTTGGCAACCTTTTGTGTGGCATCCTGCGGGAAGCGCTGAACCGGGGTCGGATTTCGGGCAACGTCGTTCGGTGTGAAACTGAGGGTCAGGTTCTGCCCGCGCGCCCGTGTCTTGGCTGTGCCATGTGTGGATGAACCGCGACCGCCACGAGGTGGCCCAGAATGCGGCACTTGCATTTGACGGCGGTCAGTCGAGTTCGAGCACGCAGGTACAGAATTGCTTGGCTTTCCAGTGCGCCTTCTTGCTGACCTCCACGTTGTAGAGGATCTGGTAGGTCTGGTCCTCTTTTTCCAGGCAGCACGCCGTGACTTCGACATCCTTTGGCGCCTTGGCGCAGAAGTTGCGGCCGAGATAGTACATGTCCGGCTGGACATCGGCCGTGAACATCGCCCGGCGGTTGCCGTGCTCGTCGGTCACGCATTTCACCTTGGGGCATGAGACAGGCTTGGGTTTCGGAGTGACAACGACCCTTTCCGGGTCTCGTGGGCTGTCCTCTCGCTCACGCGTGGTCCGCGTGGTCGTCGGGCGGTCAAAAGTCGGTTTCTCGTAGCTTGGCTGCTCTGGCGAGGCGTCCCGTGCCAGAGCAGGGGTCGCTGCAAGAGCCAAAATTATCAACAGGGCCAGTCTCATATCATTTCCCTCATGGAACCGCGTACGTCGCGGCAGTCCTAGCATGGTTCCGCGCCACCGCGAAATCCCGTGTCGGGGCGCGGGTCGTTCTGATCATCTGCATCAAGCCGCCGCCGCCGGCGCGATATTGATGCTTTCAACCACAAGGATTTGATCGAGCGAAACAGGACCGGCATCTGCCGAAACAGCCGCAACGGTCTGTCCATTGGCCTGGACCAGCGTGTCCCCGCTGTCTTCGTCCTCCTCCAGCGAAATTTCCGTGTCGCCGGAGGTGCCAGCCGGCACGGAGACGATCACAACCTCGTTCTCGGAAAGGTCCATCACGATCGGGGCATTGTCGGGATCAACCCAGGAACCGGCGAAAAAGATGTCGCTGTTCTCTCCGCCATAGGCCACGTCGCCGCTGCCCATCTGGATCTGGTCAAAGCCTGCACCACCGCGCAGGGTGTCAGGGTCATCCAGATCGCGGGCTTCGATCATTTCGTCGTCATTGCCATCCCAGACACCAAAGAGCTGGTCATCACCGTCGCCGCCATCAAGCGTATCGGCACCCGCACCCACAATGAGGGAATCATCACCCGCACCGCCCATCAGACTGTCATCGCCATCATTACCGAAGAGCGTGTCATTGCCTGACCCGCCAAAGATGGTATCGTCCCCGTCGCCGCCGACAGCCTCGTCGTCATCTTCCTGGCCGTCGATCCGATCATTCCCGGCATCGCCGAAAAGCGTGTCGCTGCCAAGGCCACCGAGAAGCGTGTCATCGCCGTCGCCGCCTGCGACCAGATCGTCCCCGGAATTGCCGTCAAGAGAGTCGTCGCCTTCGCTGCCGAAGACCTGATCGTCCCCGTCGCCGCCAAGGACAGTGTCGTCCCCTTCCTGCCCGTCAAGGATGTTGTCTGCAGCGCTGCCGTTGAGGACGTCATCGCCGGCCCCGCCGACCACGGTGTCCGCGCCAGCCGTTGCATCCAGCGTATCGCCGTCGTCGGAGCCGAAGGTCACACCATCTGAGGTTACGACGCCATCGCCTCCGGAGCTGTCGCTGCCGTCTTCGCCGTCGCCGGTATCCAGCCCGTCGTCCCCGTCGTCACCCCCGGTGGCGCCGGTGTCCGTTTCGCTGTCATCATCGTCACCAGAATCCGCGAACACGCTGGCGGAGATACCCAAAAGCGTGAGAGCCAAAAGCGCTGCAAGTTCCATAGCAGGTTAATCCCAAGATTACCGAATATGCGATAAACTACCCGTTTCGGCACCCACATCCCTAGAAAAATCGACAATTTGAACGATATTGTCCGGTTTTCTGTGACAATGCGAAAGGCGTTTCGCGATTGTCGCCAAGGGGCTTTGGGAATGTGGCGGTGCCTTATTTTTGCCCCAGCCAGTTCGGCCCGTCCCGGGGTGATTCAGGGCGCAGATAGGCGACCATCCGACCGCTTGGCGGCGCGGTTGCCTGGGCTGCCCAGGGGGCAACGCCGTGCAGGAGAAACGGGTTGAGCAAGACCGCTTCGCCCGGCCGTGTAAAGAGCGGACTGCGCGCGCAGGTCTCGAACACTGTCTTGCGGGCGGCGTGATAAACCTCCGTCACGTCGGTCTTCGCCCAATCGCGTTCCGGCACCGCTCCCAGCGCGTCGATCATGGCGCGTTGCAGGATGTGGTGGCTGCCGCGCCAGACCACCAGCGGGCTGGCGCCGGGTGAGGTTTCTGTCAGGGGCAGGCCGAGGATCCAGTCATGCCGTTCCTGCAGGAAGCGGCGTTTCGGTGATCCTTCGGCCACAAGCCCGTCCATATGCGCGCCGTCGCGGTTGCGGCGATAGCGAAAGGCAGCCTCGCTTTCGCTATTCCGGGGGCGCGGGAAGCCTGGATAGGTGATCGACAGCTGCGCCGGGTGCAGATCGTCACGCGGGCCGATCCGATCGACCACGGGACCGGACAGCGCTGTCCCGCCGATCGCACCGTCGGCATCCGAGGGCAGGGCATCCACGCCAACGAACCAAGTGCCGCCGCATTGCAGCCATTGCGCCTGCATCGCCGGATCGCGTGCCACGGCCCGTCCGATCCGATGGGCGGCCTGTGCCCAGCGATAGGTGTCGGGGTGCCAGGCAAAGCGGACATACCCGCAGTCAGGCCAGTCGGTGACCATCCGGTCAGCCGGCCAGCCGGTCAGGCTGCTGCATCCGGTCCAGCGCCTCGTTCAGAAGCTCTGGCCCCACACCGGGAACGTTGGCCCGCTCTGACAGGACACGCCGCCAGGTGCGCGCGCCCGGCTGCCCGGCGAACAGACCCAGCATATGGCGCGTGACATGGTGCAGCTTGCCGCCGTCCTCGAGATGCGCAGCGATATAGGGCTTCATGCGGTCGATGACCTCGTTCCGCGTTCGGGCCGCGGGCGCGGCGCCATAAAGCCGGGCGTCCGCGTCCGACAGGATATCCCACGGGCGGTGATAGGCGGCACGGCCGACCATTGCGCCGTTCAGGCCGCGATCGATCAGCGCCTTGGCTGCATCAAGCGTTTCGATGCCGCCATTGATCGATATCGGCAGATCCGGGAAACGATCCGCCATCTCGGCCACGAGGTCATAGTCCAGCGGTGGAACGTCGCGGTTTTCCTTTGGGGACAAGCCCTTTAACCACGCCTTGCGCGCATGGATGATCAGGTAATCGCAGCCCGCCTGCTGCACCCGCTGGACGAAGTCAGGCAGCACCTGCGCCGGATCCTGATCGTCGACGCCGACGCGGCATTTGACAGTGACCGGGACAGTGACCGCCTCCTTCATCGCCGCGACACATTCGGCCACACGCGCGGGCGATTTCATCAGCACCGCGCCGAAAGTCCCGGATTGCACGCGGTCCGATGGGCAGCCGACATTGAGATTGATCTCGTCATAGCCGGACGCCTGTCCAAGCTGCGCCGCCTCGGCCAGCTCTCGCGGGTCCGATCCACCCAGTTGCAGGGCAACGGGATGCTCTGCACCGGAATGGGCCAGCAACTGTGTCGCGCCGCCACGGACAAGCGCCGGGGCCGTGACCATTTCGGTATAAAGCAGGGCATGCCGACTGATCTGCCGGTGAAAATACCGGCAGTGTCGATCGGTCCAGTCCATCATCGGGGCGACAGACAGTCTGGCGGTCTCGGTCAGGTTCATGGTCTATGATCCGTGGTCGGCGTGTTTGGGCCGTTTTATCGCACAGAAGCGGGGCGTCGAAAATGGGGGACCCTGCGGCGCTTTGCAAGGCGGGATCGCGGTGTTTGCTCGAGGGCGAAACGCGAACCGGCCCGCGATTGTATCGCGGGCCGGTTCGATCCGGTTTGTGGGGCGGGGATCAGCCTGCGGCGCGGGCATCGGGTTTGAAGCCGATATTGTCCGACGCGGAAAAGCGGCCGCCGCCCTTTTTCTCGATCTTGCCCTCGCGCAGCAACTGGCCGAAGCTGCGCAAGCGTTCTTCGCGAGAGCTTGCATCGCTCTCGGCCTGATGCAGGATCGTCATCAGCTGCGGCCGCGAGAATTGGTCATGGCCTTCGACAAAGGACATGTATGCCGCCGCCGCTTCGAGCAGTTCGGGAAGGGTGTTGGCGCCCTGTTGCTCGGCGAAATCCGCAAAGCCGGTGTCTTCGACAGCGGTGCTTGCGCCGGCCGGTGCGGCCGCGTCCATGTTGCGCTTAATGCGGCGCGGACGAACCGGCTGCACGGCGTCGTCTTGCGCGTCATCGTCTGTGTCGATCCGCTGTTCTGCGACCAGCTTCAGGGGCGCAGCGCGCACCGGGGCCGGGCGTTCGGAGCGGGTCTGCGTAACCTTGGGGCGGCGCGGGCGCACCGCATCGGCGAGGTCTTCGCGATACGGTTCTTCCTCATCCGCCTTCGGCTTTGACTTGCCGAGCAGGCGTTCCGCCTTTGTTGCGGCAACTGCGGCGCGCAGATGCGCGATGGCGCTGCGGCGGCGGTTGCCTTCCGGTTCGTCCATTTCGGTTTCCGTCTTGTCGACGAGGCGGTCAACCGAGGTGTCGTCTTCGGCGATGGCGGTGTCGGTCAGCATGGCGCGCGCCGGACTGGTCATCTTGACCGCCTTGCGAATATTCGCGTGTGCGGCCTCGTCCTGCGTGTCATTCTCGGCGTCGAGGTTCCAGTCGTCATCGGTTTCGATCTCGGCGTGAAGCTCGGCCAGTTCGCGGGCAAGCTCTTCTTCCTCCTCCTTGGTGAGGGAGCTTTCCGTATCGCCGGGGGCGGCTGTATCAAGCTCCGCGTCCTCGTCGAATTCCTCGATATCGCCCGCTGCGAGCGCGCTTTCGACATCCGCGCGCTTGGCTTTCCCGACACGGGCAACGAGCGGGGCCGCCACGCTTTCGGCTTTTGGCGCATCCTCCGTCTCCGCCTGGTCGTCCTGACGGGTTTTTTGGAGGACCTGAGGCGCATCGCTGCCACTCACGCTGTCGTCGATATCTTCAAGATCTTCGAGATCGTCGAAGGCCTGCACCGAAGTGTCATCCGTCTCTTCGGCGGGATCGGCCTCGTGTTCGTCCGCGTAGAGCCCTGCAATCGCGTCAGCGTCCTTGTCGGTCACGCGGGGCTCGGCGGTTGCGGTCTGGGATTCAAGCTCGGCGATGCGGGCGCGCAATGCCTCTAGCTCGCTTTCCGGCGCGCCGTCGGGGCTGGCACCGGGCGCGGTCTCATTGGTGGGTTCCACCTGCGCCGGGTCCGGAAGGGTGTCCGTGTCCGCATCTTCGATCTGGTCGCTCATGATCCCGGCAATGGTATCGGCGAAGAGCGTGTTGTCGTCTTCCGCTGCCGGTGCAAAGGCGCTGTTGTCCTCGCCGGCTTCAGCCACTGTCGACGCCTGAATTGCTCCATCAGGATCAATGGCATCATTCTCATCGATGCCATCCCCGTCCGGGCCGGGCATGGCGTGTTCGTCCTCGATGTATTCCGGCTCTGCATGGTCGGACGCCTGAACCTGCGGCGTTTGCGATTTTGCGGCCACCACGGCGCGGATGCGCTGGAGCTTGTCGGCCACGCTGTCTGTCACGGCAACGGTCGCGGGCGCAGTGACCTCTTGTGCCGTTTCGGCGCGGGCCTCATCGGCCAGGTCTTTCGCGGCGCGATCGGCCTTGTCGGCCTGCTCGGAGATCAGGTCGTCGATGCTCTGCTCGGCCGAGAATGCGTCCTCTTCGGACAACACGCCATCGGCATCCACCGTGATGTCGTCAACCAAGATGTCGGCCGCGGCTGCATCAAGCTCAAGCTTGGACAGATCAACCTCGGAGAGATCAATTGCTGTCTCTTTCTTGGGCAGATCGTCGAGACCCGACACGACAGCAGCCTCTGTCTTCAACTCCGGGGTCGCGGCATCTTCGGGATCATGCTCCGGATGGTATTGCGGGCGGTCGGCATCGCCTTCAGCCTGGCCTTTTTCTTTGGCCTCGACCTCGGCGTTCTCTGTCGCCGGTGCGGTCGCGACAGCCAGCGCGGTGGCAGCCACCCCGGCTGTCGCGCCCACATTGGCTGCATCCGACGACGTGTCCGGCGCGACATCCCCTTGCGGCGACCCGGACTGTTCCGTTGGACGCAGAACCCAGTTACCTTTTACAAAACGCGCCTCCACGCGGCGTTCGATCTCGCGTTCCGCGATCCGGGCCAGCATTTCGGCATCAGGGGTTGGTGGTTCGGCGCCAAAATATCGGTCGTCCTGCGCAAGATCACGGAAATATTCCGCAATCGCTTTCATGGTGTCGAAGGATTGGTCGAACCCTTCAAGCGTACATGAAAAGGTTCCGTAGGAAACCGTGAGTATCTTGTTCGAACTCACCATGACAAAACTCGCTTTCTAATCTTCTGCGATGGTCTTGCTAGCACGTTTACCAAGACCAAAGCGCATCGAATCTGTGCCTCTTACGGTATCATTTCGTGACCGGATTGTGATCTGTTTCGCGTTTCGCCATTAATCAAACATGAATGATGCAATTGTTTTCTCGGACGACCCAGTTTTGCTGGTCGGTGGTGCAAATGGCGACAATGGGCTGTTGAGCACCCTATTGGACGAGGCCGGCTTGGTTGTCGCTGCCGACAGCGGCGCTGACTGGATACGGGCGCTGGGCCGAATGCCGGACGCTCTGATCGGTGATCTGGATTCCGTCTCCGAGGCGACGGTCGCTGCCATGCCGCCCGGACAGGTGCATCGAATAAGCGAACAGAACACCACGGATTTCGACAAGGCGGTGCGGTCAATATCGGCGCCGCTGATCATCGGGATCGGATTTCTGGGTGGACGGGTGGATCACCTGCTGGCCGCGATGACGGTGATGGTGCGACATCCGGACCGGGCCATCGTCCTGGTGGGAGAGACCGACGCGGTGGCGCATGTGCCGCCCCGGCTTGATCTTCCGCTTGCCGCCGGCACGCGGGTGTCCCTGTTCCCGATGCGCGCTGTGGCCGGGCAATCGAGCGGACTGCGCTGGCCCATCGACGGGCTGACACTGTCGCCGGACCGGCGTGTCGGCACGTCGAATCAGGCCGAGGGCGCGGTCGCGCTGTCGGTCGCGACCCCCGGGTTGCTGGTTATTGTGCCGGTGTCCCGACGGCTGGTGCTGCAACAGGCTCTGTTGCAAGCTGACGGCTTATGGCCTGCTCTCTGAAGACGATATAAAGTCCCGATCCGATGGTGATCGCGATACCGACGGTGGCCATCGAATTGGGCAGATCGCCGAAGATCGCGAAGCCGATGATCGTTGCGATCGGGATTTCAAGGTACTGCATCGGGGCGACCGTGGCCGAGGGTGCATAGCGCAGCGACCAGGTCATCAACAAATGAGCCAATGTGCCGAACAGGCCAAGGGTCACAAGCAGGATCCAGGTTCCCTCGGTGAGCGCCGTGTCCCATGTCGTGAGCGGAACCGCGGTATCCGGGATCAGCAGCATCCCCGGTGCCAAGAGCGCCACGGCCATCACGCCGGAAACGGCCTGGAGCCCGATGGGATCGGTTTCCTTGGCGATCTTGCGGGTGACCAGCATGAAGAGCGCGAAATTCAGCGCAACCCCCAGTGGCAAAAGCGCAGGCCATCCCACCGCCTGAAAGGAGGGCTGGACCACCAGAAGCGTGCCGAAAAACCCGATCGAACAGGCGATGAGGCGGCGACTGCCCACCTCCTCGCCCAACACGTAATGCCCGAGCAGCAACATGATGAACGGCATCACAAAGGCAATCGCAATCGCATCCGCCAAAGGCAGGTAGGAGAGCGCCGAGATCATCATTCCGATGCCGAGGATATGCATGACCGTGCGCAGCAAGGTCAGTCCGAACACCCGGCCCGACATGCGCCAGAGGCGGCCGGTAAGCGCGATTATCGGAATGAGGACAATCGCCTGAATGCCGAAGCGGACCAGCAACAACTGGCCCAGCGCCACCGAGTCCGCAAGTATTTTCGCGATGGCATCGCCAAGCGGGGCCATGATGCAAAAGCCCAGCATGAGGGCGATTCCGAGTGTGGGACGATCCTGTGTCATACCGAATGCTACCGTTGGTTGTTCGGCCCTGTCAACGTTCTCCTGCGCATTATCGGGGCGGAAACTGTACGGCGCGATTTCCCGCCGATGCGCCTTGTTTAGCAGTTGGGAATGTTCACGGCGAGACCACCAAGAGAGGTCTCCTTGTACTTCTCGTGCATGTCCGCACCGGTCTGACGCATCGTCTCGATGGCCGAATCGAGTGGAACAAAATGATGGCCATCACCCCGCAGGGCGAGGCTGGCCGCCGAGACCGCCTTGATCGCGCCCAGGCCGTTGCGTTCGATACAGGGCACCTGCACAAGCCCTTTGACCGGATCACAGGTCATGCCTAGGTGATGCTCCAGCGCGATCTCGGCAGCGTTCTCGATTTGCTCGGGTGTGCCGCCCAGCACGGCGCACAGGCCCGAAGCGGCCATGGCGCTGGCGCTGCCGACCTCGGCCTGGCAGCCTGCCTCGGCCCCGCTGATCGAGGCATTGAACTTGACCAGCCCGCCGATGGCCGCGGCGGTCAGCAGGAACTCCGGGATGCGCCTGGTCGTGGCCCCCGGCACATGGTCGAGGTAATAGCGGATGGTGGCCGGCACCACGCCTGCGGCCCCGTTGGTCGGGGCGGTCACCACCTGGCCGCCGGCCGCGTTCTCTTCGTTCACCGCCATGGCGTAAACGCTCATCCAGTCGTTGATCGTGTGCGGCGGGCTGAGATTTGTGCCGCGTTCGGCGAGCAACTTGTCATGAATTCCCTTGGCCCGGCGTTTCACGTTCAGACCGCCGGGCAGGATGCCGTCGCTGTGCAATCCGCGATCGATGCAATCGTTCATCACGTCCCAAAGGCGCTGGATCCCCGTCTCCAGATCAGATACCGCGCGGCGAGACAGCTCGTTGGCGCGTTTCATCTCCGCGATTGTCAGGCCAGTGGCCCGGGCCATGTCGAGCATCTCGGTCGCCGATTTGAACGGGTAGGGAACCGGCGCGCCATCCTCCGTGTCCTTGCCCGCGTCCAGCTCCGCCTGCGTCATCACGAAGCCGCCGCCGATGGAATAATACGTCTCTTGCAGGATGGTGTCGCCTTGTGCGTCCGTGGCGCTCAGGATCATGCCATTCGCGTGCCCGGGCAAATTCGGGCCAAAATCGAAAGCCAGGTCGCGTTCGGGGTCGAATCGCAGGGCAGGCAGGCCGTCCGGTGTGACGGTCTTGCTGTCCCTGATGCGGGCGATTGCGGCATCGGCACGGTCGCGGTCGTAGGTGTCGGGGGCAAAGCCTGCCAGCCCGAGGATCGTGGCGCGGTCGGTGGCGTGGCCAATGCCGGTAAAGGCCAGCGAGCCGTGCAGCGACGCCTTCACACCCGCCGCGCTGAATGGCGCGGCCCGCAAACGGTCAAGGAAACGGTTGGCGGCGACCATAGGCCCCATCGTGTGCGACGAGGACGGGCCGATCCCGACCTTGAACATGTCGAAGACTGACAGAAACATTGTGGCGTGTCGCTTTCTTCGGCTGGCGGCGCCGGGCCGCGTGTTTTTTGCGCAGATCTACCCTGTCACTGGCGCATTTGCAGGGATGAAAGCGGCGGGTGGACGTGAAAAAGCGATGCGCTTAAATCTTTGTTCACCCGGTTTCGGCAAGAGTGGATCATCCAAGCTGCCGAACGGACCGCATATGACACTTGTCCTGAACAGAATGGCGTGGGTTGCTGCCGCGCTCACGGTCCTTGCGTGGGCCATGTTGCCGACAATCGTCCGGGCCTACCCGATACTCTTTCCCAAGGCGCCGGTGGTGGACAGCTCCACGCTGCCGCCGGTCCCCTTTCCCGACGGGGCAAAACCCGAACGATAGCGGTCCGCATCGGGCAATGCTGGCCTTATCTTGCTGATCCGCTGCATTGGACTTCGGATTCGGTCTCGCCCATCGCGCCGCAACATTCTATAAGGCCTGCGAACCTGCCCAAGGGAGCTGCCAAATGTCCGGAGAATTGTCGCCCATCGACAAAGCCAAATACACCGCTGCAAAACAGGCGGCGGCCCTGGTCGAGGATGGAATGCGCGTCGGGCTCGGGACCGGATCGACCGCCGCATGGCTGGTGCGCCACCTGGGCGAACGCGTCCGCGACGAAGGCTTGCGCATCAAGGGTGTGCCGACATCGACGCGCACCGCCGAACTGGCCCGCGATGTCGGGATCGAAGTGATCACGCTGGACGAGGCCAAGACGCTCAACCTCACCATTGACGGCGCGGATGAATTTGACGGCAATCTGAACCTGATCAAGGGAGGCGGTGGCGCGCTTTTGCACGAAAAGATCGTGGCGGCGGCCAGCGAAGAAGTGGTTGTTATCGCTGACGCGGCCAAGCAGGTCGGCACGCTGGGGGCCTATCCGCTGCCGATCGAGGTGATCCCCTTCGGCTGGACGACGACACAGATGCTGGTTGAGGAATTGTTGGTCTCGGCAGACGTGATGGGCCGCAAGATCACGCTTCGCCAAAACGGCGAAACGCCGTTCCGCACCGATGAGGGAAACCACATCCTGGACCTGCACCTTGTCCGCATCGGCAATGCCCGTCAGCTTGCCATGGCGCTGAACCAGATGCCGGGTGTGGTGGAAAACGGGCTGTTCATTGACCTGTGTGACAAGGTGATCATCGGCTATGGCGATGGACGTGTCGAAACCCGCGACATCAATGAAGGCACGGTAAGCGAAGATCGCATCAGCTTTGCCGACAGTGACAACCTGTTCTCGGACCTCTGACCAGACATCCGGAAGCGGCGCCAGAGCCGTTGTTCAAAGCGAACGCGCCGGGACCCGGTGGTGCTGCTTCATCGGTGCTGGCGTGTCCGGCATCAGGTCAGCCTCCGGCCGCTCACCAGGCAAAGAGCGACACGGGCCAGCGGCGAAACCGCGCGATCCCTCTCTGGCATTCTCTGTCGCCTTGTGAAATATCTGCGTCAAATATCTGCCCCGCAGTCTTAAGGAACGATATATGAGCGATTTCGACTATGATCTCTTCGTGATCGGCGGCGGTTCGGGTGGCGTGCGCGCGGCGCGTGTTGCAGCGGGCGAGGCCGGGGCCAAGGTCGCGCTGGCCGAGGAGGACCGTTACGGGGGCACCTGCGTGATCCGGGGCTGCGTGCCGAAAAAACTCATGGTGTTTGCAAGCGGCTACGGCGACACGATCGAAGAAGCGGCGCATTACGGATGGGACGTGTCGGCTGGCGATTTCAACTGGCAGAGTTTTTCCGGCCACCTGAACACCGAGCTTGACCGCCTCGAAGGTGTCTATCGCAAGCTGCTCGCCGGGTCTGGTGTGACAACCTATGATGCCCGGGCGCGGGTGGCCGACCCGCACACGGTCGAGTTGTCGACCGGTGACACCGTCACGGCCAAGCACATACTGGTCGCCACGGGTGGACGTCCTGTGCGCCCGGAAATGAAAAATGCCCATCTCGGCATCGTCTCGGACGACATCTTCCATCTGCCGGAATTGCCGAAATCCATCCTGATCGTCGGCGGCGGGTATATCGCCTGCGAATTCGCCTGTATCCTGAACGGGCTGGGTGTTGAGGTGACGCAATACTATCGCGGGGCCCAGATCCTGCGCGGCTTCGATGAAGAGGCGCGCGGCTTGATCGCCGAAGAGATGAGCCAGAAAGGCATCGACATCCATACCGGGACCAACATCGTCGAAATGTATCGGACCCCGGACGCGGGACAAGACGGCCCGGCCATGCCGATCGAGCCGCGCCAGTTTGGCGGTGACGAGCCCGAGGACGACGCCAGAGGTGGCCCGATCCGGGTCAAGGCGACAAGCGGCGGGGTGCAGGATTTCGATGCCGTGCTGTTCGCCACCGGGCGGAGGTCCAATACCGATGACATGGGGCTGGAAGAGATCGGCGTCACGCTGGGCCGCAACGGCCAGATCGAGGTCGATGCCTACAGCCAGACCAAGGTGCCGTCGATCTATGCGATCGGGGATGTGACGGACCGCGTCAACCTGACCCCCGTGGCGATCCGGGAAGGCATGGCTTTCGTGGAGACGGTGTTCAACGGCAACCCGACACCGGTGGATCACACACTGATTCCATCCGCGGTGTTTACCCAACCGGAATTCGGCACCGTTGGCCTGACCGAGGAAGCGGCGCGCGATCAGGAGCCGATCGAGGTGTATTGCACGTCTTTCCGACCGATGCACACCGCATTTGCCGGCAAACCGGCGCGCGTGCTGATGAAACTGGTGGTGAGCGCCGCCACCCGCAAGGTGCTGGGCTGTCACATCGTCGCGCCCGGGGCCGGGGAAATGATTCAGATGGCGGGAGTCGCCGTCAAAATGGGTGCGACGAAAGAAGACTTCGACCGCACGGTGGCGGTCCATCCGACGATGTCGGAAGAGATCGTGACCATGCGCAATCCGACGCGCACGGCTTGAATTTCCGAGCGTCGCGCACAGGTACTGGATAGTATCTAACACGACTAGGGTTCCGAGAGGGGAAAGACCAGATGGCAGGTAACAGTGGCGGCCCATGGGGCGGCGGCGGACAAAACGGAGGCAACCGTGGCGATGATCGCCCACGCGGCGGCAACGGGGGTGGGCGTCGTCCCGGCGACGACAATCAGCCACAGATCCCCGAGATAGACGAGCTGATGAAAAAAGGTCAGGAGCGCTTGCGCGTCCTGATGGGCGGCCGCGGCGATGGCGGCGGCACCAATGGCACCGGCGGTGGTGGCGGCGATGGCTTCAAGTTCAACCGCAGCACGATTGGCTTGGCCGCACTCGGCGTCGTGGCGATCTGGGCGTTCTCGAGCTTTTACACCGTGCGTCCGGAAGAACAGTCGGTCGAACTTTTCCTGGGCAAATACTCGTCCACCGGAAATCCCGGCCTCAACTTTGCGCCTTGGCCGGTCGTGACCGCGGAAGTCGTCAATGTCACGTCCGAGCGGACTGAAAATATCGGCGGCGGTCGCGGTGGTGTCGGCGGCGATGGGCTGATGTTGACCACGGATGCGAACATCGTGGACATCGACTTCCAGGTGGTCTGGAACATCAATGATCCGGCGAAACTGCTGTTCAACCTGCGCGATCCGCAGGTGACCGTGCAGGCGGTATCCGAAGCGGTGATGCGCGAGATTATCGCGGCGACCAATCTGGCACCGATTCTCAACCGGGATCGTGGTCTGATCGCGGACACGGCGCGTCAGAACATTCAATCCACCCTGGACGAATACGAAAGCGGGATCTCCGTCGTGCGTGTGAACCTCGACAACGCCGACCCGCCCAGCGAAGTGATCGATGCCTTCCGCGAAGTGCAGGCAGCAGAACAGGAACGGGACCGCTTGCAGCGGCAGGCCGACGCCTACGCGAACCGCGTTCTCGCTGAATCGCGCGGGTCCGCCGCACAGATCATCGAAGTGGCCGAGGGCTATCGTGCCCAAGTCGTCAACGAGGCGATCGGTGAAGCCAGCCGCTTCATCGCGGTTGCCCAGGAATTCAACGAAGCGCCCGAAGTCACGCAGCGGCGCCTCTATCTCGAGACCATCGAGAGAACCCTGGGAGACATCGACAAGATCATGCTTGACGAGGCCGGTGGCTCTGGTGGTGAAGGGGTGTTGCCCTACTTGCCGCTCAACGAACTGCGCCGGTCCGGCCAGACGACCAGCACAGGAGGGTCGAACTGATGCGAAAAACTGCTTTCCTTCTTCCCATTGCCGTGATCGCCATCGTCGGCTTTCTGTCGTCTCTGTTCATCGTGGACGAACGCGAAAAGGTTCTGGTGCTGCAATTCGGTCAGATCAAGCAGGTGGTCGAAGACCCCGGTCTTGGCTTCAAGGTCCCCGTGATCCAGGAAGTGGTCCGCTATGACGGTCGCATCCTGTCGCTCGATACCGACACGATCGAGGTCACGCCCTCGGATGACCGTCGCCTCGTTGTCGATGCCTTCACGCGTTACCGGATTTCCGATGTGGTCCAGTTCCGCCAGGCGGTTGGCATCGGCGGCACCCGCGTTGCCGAAGATCGTCTGTCCTCGGTCCTCAACGCCCAGATCCGCGAGGTGCTGGGCGCCGATCAGGTGACCTCCGACACGATCCTTTCACCTCAGCGGCGTGATCTCGCCCTGCGCATCCGCGATCAGGCGCGCACCAGTGCGGCGGGCCTGGGCCTTGAAATCGTTGACGTAAGGCTCAAGCAGACAAACCTGCCCGAGCAGAACCTGGAAGCCACCTTCGCCCGGATGCGGGCGGAACGGGAACGTGAAGCGGCGGATGAGATTGCCCGCGGTAACGAAGCGGCACAGCGGGTACGCGCCGCCGCCGACAGGACCGTGACCGAAACAGTGTCGACCGCGGAACGGGATGCCAATATCACCCGAGGCGAGGCAGATGCGGAACGGAACCGCATCTATGCCGAAGCCTATGGCAGCAACCCGGAGTTCTTCTCGTTCTACCGGTCTCTTGCCGCGCTCGAACAGTCGATGAACAAGGAAAATTCAACCCTCGTTTTCTCGCCTGAAAGCGGATTCCTCGGTCAGATGTTCTCGGCCATTCGGGCCGAAGGTCTGGGCGAGATCGAGGCACAGGATTTCGACATAGAAAGCCTGCGCGATATGGCACCCGAGGCCACGATCTCGCCCAATCTTCCCGAAGTCGAACGCGAACGGCTCGAGGAAGAGCTCAACGAGAGCGCGCCGACCGAAGAAGAGGATGTGACGAATTGATTGACCTGCTGGTAACAGGCGTTGCCATGGTGCTGATCATCGAGGGGCTGGCCTATGCGCTGGCCCCTTCGCTTATCGAACGCATGCTGGAAGCAATGCGCGACGTCCCGCTTGATCTGCGCCGCCTCATCGGCGTCTCCGCAATCGCCGCCGGCACCGCCATGTTGTGGATATTGCAGGCGCTTTGACCGGGCGCCTCCGGGCAACTGGATCACGATCAAGTCACATGCGCTTGATCCTTGGCTTTCCTGTTTGCGTGTTGCGAATGCGCACCTACATTACATCTGTAAATCGGCTGCGGGTGTCCCCCGTACCCAAGACGCCCGGATAAAGACGAAGGAGCTTCCCTTGACCTCACAGGCAAAAACACTCGAACGGGATCAGGTCACACCAATACGCATGTTCTGGTTGGCCTCCCTGTCGATGATCCTCATTCTTGCGCAATCCCTGTCTGCGCAAGCCCGCGAAAGTTTCGCCGAACTTGCTGAAAAGATCAGCCCGTCGGTTGTCAACATCACCACCTCGACAACCGTGGCGGGGCGCACCGGTCCGCAAGGCATCGTGCCCGAAGGCTCGCCCTTCGAGGATTTCTTCCGCGAATTCCAAGAGCGCAACGGGCCCGGCGACCGGCCGCGGCGCTCCTCCGCGCTTGGTTCGGGCTTCGTGATCTCCGAAGACGGCTATATTGTCACCAACAACCACGTCATCGAAATGGCCGATGAGATCACGATCGAATTCTTCGCCGGCGATGAACTCCCCGCCGAAGTTGTGGGCACCGATCCCAATACCGATATCGCGCTTCTCAAGGTGGAAAGCGACGAGCCGCTGCCCTTTGTCAGCTTCGGCGACAGTGACACCGCGCGCGTTGGCGACTGGGTCATGGCCATGGGCAACCCGCTGGGGCAGGGCTTTTCCGTCTCCGCCGGGATCGTCTCGGCCCGCAACCGCGCGCTCAGCGGGACCTATGACGACTACATCCAGACTGACGCGGCGATCAACCGGGGCAACTCGGGCGGTCCGCTCTTCAACATGGACGGTGACGTCATCGGCGTGAACACCGCGATCCTGTCACCCAATGGCGGCTCCATCGGCATTGGTTTCTCGATGGCCTCGAACGTGGTCACTCGCGTGGTCGATCAGTTGCAGGAATTCGGCGAAACCCGCCGCGGCTGGCTCGGTGTGCGCATCCAGGACGTGACAGAAGACGTGGCCGAAGCACTGGGTCTCGCCTCCGCCAAGGGGGCGCTGGTGTCCGATGTCCCCGAAGGCCCCGCGATGGAAGCAGGCATGCAGGCGGGTGACGTCATCGTCAGCTTTGATGGCCGCGAGGTCGAAGACACCCGTGGGCTGGTTCGCCAGGTGGGCAACACCGCTGTCGGCAAATCCGTGCGCGTTGTCGTCAACCGCGATGGCGAGACCCAGACACTGCTGGTGACCCTGGGTCGCCGCGAAGAGGCCGAAAGCGCTGTGCCCGCCGCGCAGCCCGGCCCGGACGAAGACGCAACGCCCGAAACGATGGACTTGATGGGACTCACGCTGAGCCCGCTGAACTCGGAAATCCGTGAGCAGCTGGAACTGTCGGACAGCGCCAAGGGTCTGGCCGTGATGGACGTGGACGGAACCGCGGAAGCCTACGAAAAGGGCCTGCGCGCCGGCGACGTCATCACCGAGGCCGGTCAGGCGCAGGTGCTCTCGGTTGGCGATCTCCAGGACCGGATCGCCGAAGCCCGCGAGGCAGGGCGCAAGTCGATCCTGCTGCTGGTGCGCCGCGGCGGCGATCCCCGCTTCGTTGCGCTGTCGATCACCGAGTCCGATTGAACCGGACTCATTGAAAATTGGCCACCGGGCGCTGTCACGCGCGCCCGGTGGCACGACCGGTCCTTCTTTGTTTTCCAAATATCCCGGGAGTTTGAGGGCAGCGCCCTCAACCGCGCCCCCGGCGCGGCCCTGTCCGGTCACGGAAACGCCGGATGCGGGGACGCATCCGGCCCGCCTCAGCTCTTCGGATAGCCCAAGCCCTGCAACGCCGCGCCGATCTCGTCCAGAATCGCCGGATCGTCAATGGTCGCAGGTGGCTTGAACTCCGCACCATCGGCGATCTTGACCATCGTCGCGCGCAGGATTTTTCCCGACCGGGTCTTGGGCAGACGGTCCACCACGGCGCAAAGCTTGAAGGCCGCCACCGGACCGATCTTGTCACGCACCAGCGTCACGCATTCGCGCACGATCTCCTCATGCGCGCGGTTGACCCCCTTGGTCAGGCAGACAAATCCCATCGGCATCTGTCCCTTGAGCGGATCGCTCACCCCGATCACGGCGCATTCGGCCACATCCGGATGCGCGGCCAGCACCTCTTCCATGCCGCCGGTGGACAGCCGGTGGCCCGCGACATTGATCACGTCATCGGTCCGCGCCATGATGTAAAGATAGCCGTCCTCGTCGATCATGCCCGCATCGCCGGTTTCGTAATAGCCGGGGAAATGCGCGAGATAGGATTTGCGGAACCGGTCCTCGGCGTTCCAGAGATTGGGCAGCGTGCCAGGGGGCAGGGGCAGCTTGACGGCAATCGCGCCCAGCTCGCCCGGCTTCATCGGCTGCCCCGCTTCGTCGAGGATCTGCACGTCGTAGCCCGGCATCGGCACCGCCGGAGATCCGATCTTGACCGGCAATTCCTCGATCCCGACGGGATATCCGGCAATGGTCCAGCCGGTCTCCGTCTGCCACCAGTGGTCATAAACGGGTTTGCCGCTGACGGCCATGGCCCATTCGATGGTGTCGGGATCGGCGCGCTCCCCGGCGAGGTAAATCGCGTTTAGGCAGGAAATGTCGTACTGCTTGATCAATTCGCCCTTGGGGTCGTCCCGCTTGACTGCGCGGAACGCGGTGGGGGCGGTGAAAAAGCTGCGCACGTTGTGCTCGGAGATCACCCGCCAGAACGTCCCGGCATCCGGTGTGCCCACCGGCTTGCCTTCGAAAACCACAGTGGTGTTGCCGTGAATGAGCGGCGCATAGCAGATATAGCTGTGGCCCACGACCCAGCCCACATCCGAGGCCGCCCAGAACGCGTCGCCCGGATCGACATTGTAGATGTTCTTCATCGTCCAGTTCAGCGCCACAAGGTGGCCGCCAGTGTGCCGGATAACCCCCTTCGGCGCGCCGGTGGTGCCGGAGGTATAGAGGATATAGGCCGGGTGGTTGCCCGCGACCGGCACGCAGTCCGCCGGTTCGACACCGTACTGGAAGCCGTGCCAGTCGAAATCATAACCGTCGTTCAGCTTGGCGACTTCCTGCTCGCGCTGGAAGATGACGGTAAAGTCGGGTTTGTGGCTGGCCTGTTTGATGGCCCCGTCCAGCAGCGGCTTGTAATGCACCACGCGCCCCGGCTCGAGCCCGCAGGACGCGGCTATGATCGCCTTGGGTTTGGCATCGTCGATTCGCACCGCCAGTTCGTTGGCGGCAAACCCGCCGAAGACCACGGAATGGATCGCACCCAGCCGGGTGCAGGCCAGCATGGCCTCGAGCGCCTCGGGCACCATCGGCATGTAGATGATGACGCGGTCACCTTTTTCGATGCCCTTGGCCCGCAGCGCGCCGGCCAGGCGGGCCACGCGATTGCGCAGATCGGCATAGGTGATCTTGTGCAATGTCCCGGTGATCGGGCTGTCATGGATGATCGCGACCTGCCCGCCACGCCCGGCCTCGACATGGCGATCGACCGCGTTCCAGCATGTATTGGTCAGGCCGTCGGCAAACCATTCGTAGAGATGCTCTCCGACCTCGAACAGTGCCTTGCTGGGTTTCTGGTCCCAGTCGATGGCCTCGGCCTGCTGCATCCAGTACCCCTCTGGGTCGGATTTCCAGCTTTCGTAAACGTCTTTGTACCCCATCCCGATCTCCTCCTCTTGCGTGTTGCCCCCGGCGTAGGGCGCGGATGCCGCTGCGGCAAGTCTTGGGATCATGCGCGCGGCAGAAGGCCGCAAAACTTTGCAGATATGCCTCATCCGGCTTGCAAACTTTTGCAAAACCCCCGCATTTATGCAGATGGGCAGTATCCATCGCGAGGTTTTGCAAACCTGCAAACCCTTTGATGCAAACTTGCCCGTCGCGCCGAGTCGGATCCGCTAGAGCTGATCGCGCGGAGTTGCCAACAAACCCAGGCCACGTGCCGATTGTATCGAAAGCAGCCCGCTCGGCAAGCCGCGCGCGCTTTGGTAGCGGCGCAGGGCGCGCTTGGTCGGCATATCCATCACGCCGTTGATCGGCCCCCGGTACAGCCCTCGGGCCTCGAGCGCGCGCTGCAGGGTCGAGACGAGGTCGGGCGTCACGGCCTCGGGGCAGGGGGTTTCGAAGATCAGCTTCTCGCGCTCGCGGAGGATCACCTGCGCGGTTTCGGTTCGGAACCGGGCGTGGCTGATCAGGCTGCCATCGGCGGCATGGCGCGCCGGGGCGACCTCGATCTGGCGCGTGTCGGTTTCCAGCTCGGCCGGGGCCACGTCGCGGACCCAGCAGCTATCCGGGGAAACACCGGGGGGCGGGGCGATCTGGGCCGAGGCGAAATCCGGGATCGTGACCTGGTCCGCATCCGCGCCAGGGCCGTGCGGTCCGACACAGCCGGACAGGCCGAATACGGCCAAGGACCACAAGGCCGCGGACCACAAGCCCCGGATCTCTGACGAAGGACGGGTCACTGAAAATGTGCGCCTGCTGCCTGTTTCTCTTTGCCCGAGAGCTTTAGCCTGTTTGCGGCTCCGGCGAAAGCGTCTCTGGTGCCGCGGCAAGAAGCTCATCAAGCAGCGGCGAGATATCCTCGATCTCCTCGGCGATGACATGGATCACGTCGCCTTCGCTTTGCAGCCGCCCCGTGATCCGCAGCATACGCCCCGCGATGACCGCGCGGCGGAACTTTTCATAGATCTTCCGCCAGACGATGATGTTGACCGTGCCGGTTTCGTCCTCCAGCGTCAGAAAGATCACACCTTTCGCCGTCCCGGGCCGCTGCCGCAGGATCACCAGCCCTGCGACCGCGATCCGCGCATTCTCCGGCGGCCCGCGCAGCTGCGAGGCGGTCAGGCAGGACGGGGGGCGCGGCCAACCGGCGTCGGGATATGAGGCAGAGACAATGCGCATGGAACAAAGATAGAACATGGGTGTGGGTGCGCAAGCCCCAACCATGCACAGATGCATGATCTGTCGGGGACCTTCGAAACAGGCCGGTCCCCCGGCATGCGCCGAAAGGATTCGGTGGAAAAAGGGGCTGGCAGCCGCGGCACAGGCAGACTACCTGTGTCACGATCAAAAAGACGGAGTTCGGTGGCATGGCGAAGATCACTTATATTGAGCATGGCGGCACAGAGCATGTCGTGGACGTGGCCAACGGTCTGACCGTTATGGAAGGCGCGCGGGACAACGGCATCCCGGGAATCGAGGCGGATTGCGGCGGCGCCTGTGCCTGTTCGACCTGTCATGTCTATGTGCATCCAGACTGGGTGGAAAAGCTGCCCGCGAAGGAAGACATGGAAGACGACATGCTTGATTTCGCCTTTGAACCGAATCCCGAACGCTCGCGCCTGACCTGCCAGCTCAAGGTGTCGGACGCGCTGGATGGCCTCGTGGTGCAGATGCCCGAAAAGCAGATCTGACAGGGTTCAGGCGCCGCGCCGATCGATGCGCGCCCGGCGTCTGTTGGGGGGCCTTGGCAAGCAAGGTGGCCACACCGGTCGTCGGTATGCGATTCCGCGTGCTGGCGCCTGTGACACGAGACCCCTTGCGTGCAGAGCCGGCACGTCTGCGTGACGTGACGTGGCGAGTTTGAGCGCGGTCACGAATCATCGCACCTGTTGCGCGTATACCTCCAGCCGCCTGTGCGACTGCGGGCACAGGCAAGAGACGGTGCTGGCAAGTGCCGATTGGCGGGACATGTTGCCGTGACATTCGGCGGGATAGCGCTGTCTCGGCGTGTGCCGGGCGCCTATGTGCCGACGGACATAGAGCGCGCGCGGCCCCGTTGAGCGGGAAGCGCCTTCGAAGGCGCTTGACCCGCATTTTCGAAAATGCGGACGGGCGTTCGAACGCCCGTCGCGCTCATGACTCCTCGAGTTGCGCCATGACCTCGTCGCTGGCCTCGAAATTCGTCGTCACCCGTTGCACATCGTCATCGTCTTCCAGCGCATCGACCAGCTTCATCAGCGATTGCATCCCGTCCAGGTCAAGCTCGGTCGTGGTGGTTGGTTTCCAGACCAGCCGCGTCGACTCCGACTCACCCAGATCCGCCTCCAGTGCGGTGGACACGTCGTTCAGGTCCGTGTCTGCACACCAGATCACGTGGCCGTCCTCGCCGCTCTCGACATCCTCGGCACCTGCCTCGATGGCGGCCATCATGATCGTGTCTGCGTCCCCTGCATCGGCGGGGTAGGTGATCTCGCCCTTGCGGTCGAACATGAAACCGACGGATCCGGTCTCGCCCAGATTGCCGCCACTCTTGGTAAAGGTCGACCGCACGGAAGACGCGGTGCGGTTGCGGTTGTCGGTCATCGCCTCGACGATCACCGCGACGCCGCCCGGCCCGTAGCCCTCGTAACGGATTTCCTCGTAATCCTCACCCTCGCCGCCCGACGCCTTCTTGATGGCGCGTTCGATGTTGTCCTTGGGCATGGACTGCGATTTGGCGTCCTTCACCGCGAGGCGCAGACGCGGGTTCTTGTCGGGATCGGGGTCGCCCATCTTGGCGGCGACGGTGATCTCCTTGGAGAGTTTTGAAAACAGCTTGGCCCGCATCTTGTCCTGACGACCCTTGCGGTGCTGGATGTTTGCCCATTTGGAATGGCCGGCCATGATGAACTGTCCTTGCGTTTCGGGTGCCCAGAGATGTGGCGGTCCTTAGCGCAGAAGGCAGGGCGGGAACAAGTTGCCTTTTCACAGCCTGTGTCCGCGCCGTGATTGCGGACCCTTTGAACAATGCGCTGTTTTCGATTTGCGACTGCAGTCCGAGGCCAGCCATGTCACCGTACCGCCCGTTATCCTGCGCCGGGCCGTGGCGCGCCACGGCGGGGATGGGCAAGCGGTTTCGAAACCGCTTGCCAAGGCGCTTCGAAGCGCCTTGGCCCCCGCATCACAGCGGCCAGATCACCGGGATCAGTGTCGAGGCCAGGATCCCCACACTCAGGTTCAGCGGCACCCCGACCTTGAGGAAATCCGCAAACGCGTAGCCGCCGGGGCCATAGACCAGCGTGTTGGTCTGGTAGCCTATCGGTGTCGCAAAGGCGCAGGACGCCGCCACCATCACGGCCACAACCAGCGGGCGAGGATCGAACCCCATGGTCTGGGCCAGACCGATGGCGATTGGCGTAATCACGACCGCCACGGCGTTATTGCTGACCAGTTCTGTCAACACGCTGGTCAACAGGTAGATCAGCCAGACCACGGCCCAGGGGGGCAGGTTCATCAGGTAGGGGGCCATCGCCTCGACGATCATCGTCACCGCGCCTGACGCCTCCAGTGCCGCGCCGATGGCGAGCATGGCAAAGATCAACGCCAGCAACTGCCCCTCGACAAAGGAAAACGCCTCGTCCGAATCGACGCATTTGGTCAGCAGGACCACCGCCACCGCGATGATGGCCAGTGACAGGATCGGGGCCACGCCGAACGCCGCGAGGGTCACCAGGCCCGCCAAGGCGGCAATGGCAACCGGCGCGTGGCTGCGACGATAGGCGCGGGCCGACGGCTTTGCCACATCGACGAGGTTCAGATCCTCTGCCATGCGCTGAATGTCCTCTGGCGCCCCTTCGAGCAGCAGCGTGTCGCCCACGCGGACCACCAGATCATCGAGCTGGCGCCCGATATTCTGATTCCGCCGGTGCACCGCGAGCGGGTAGACACCGTAGCGCCGCCGCAGGCGCATCGCGCCGAGGCGGCGCCCGACCATCTTGCAGACCGGCGTGATCAGCACCTCGACGGTTGTCGTTTCCACCGCCGAAAGCTGATCGACCCGGCGCAGTTCGGGATTGGACTGCAGACTGAGGAGCTCGGTGATATGGGTGCGCAACACCACGCGGTCCCCGACCCGAAGCTCCACCTCGTCAAGGTTGCGCCGCAAGGAGGCATCGCCGCGGATCACGTCGATCAGCCGGACCCCGTCGCGTTTGAAAAGCTGCACGCCCAGCACATTGCGCCCGATCAGGTTGCTGTCGGGCGGGATCACCGCCTCGGTGAAGAATTTCATCTTCGACCGGTCCGACAGCATGGCTGCCATGCTGGTCCGCTCGGGCAGCAGGAACCGACCGACGGCCCAGAGATAGACCATGCCCCAGGCGATCAGCACCACCGCCAGCGGTGTGACCTCGAATATGGTGAACGGCGCTAGCCCCTGCGTGCGGGCAACCCCGTCGACCAGCAGATTGGTCGATGTGCCGATCAGGGTCAACGTCCCGCCCAGGATCGCGGCATAGCTCAGGGGAATCAGCAATTTTGACGGGGCCACGCCCAGCGTCTTGGACAATTGCACGAAAAGCGGCAACATAACCACGACCACGGGCGTGTTGTTCATGAAGGCAGACGCCACGATAACGACGCCCAGGATTCCCGCCATCGCGGTTCGCGGACGTTTCTCGACGCCCGCCTGGGCGGCGGTGGTGAAGGCGGCCAAGGCCCCGGTGCGCACCAGCGCCCCCATCACAAGAAACATCGGCGCAATGGTCCAGGGGGCCGGGTTGGACAGCACGTCGAGCGCATCGGAATAGGGCAACACCCCTGTCGCCAACAGGAAGGCCACGCCCCCGATGGCCACAACCTCGGTCGGGTAGGCTTCACGCACGAACAGCGCGAACATTACGACCACGGTGCCAAGCGCCAGCAGCGCCTGCGTGGTCTGGTTCAGATCGAACAGCGCTGTGAGCACGTCACACTCCCTTCATGAGCTGGACCGAATGTGACCGGGTTAGGCCGTGGCAACAAGCCCCGCCTTGGGCCGGGGCTGCACCAGAACGACACCGGCCAGCATCAGCGCCAACGCCGCCCAGAACCAGCGCGAATAGCTTTCACCAAGAAAAACCATGGCCCAGGTGACGCCGAAAAGCGTCACGAAATAGGCCACTTGCACGGTAAAGACCGGCCCGGCGCGGCCGACCAGCCAGACGTAGCCCGTGTAAGCCCCCGCGTGCAGTAGCGCAGCGGCCATGATCGCGTGATCGGGTGCCCCCCACGGGCCACGCGGGTCGATGAACTGACCGGACGCAACCGCAAGCGGAAGCGAAATCACTGAACCCAGCAAGGACGCGCCGCACAGGGCCTGAACCGCGTCGAGATCGCCCAGGCCCCAGCGGGCGACGACATTGCTTTCCAGCGCGTAGAACAGCGACGAGATCAGCGCCACGAATACCCACAAGGTCGGAACCGACGCCGGCAGGCTTGCCTCCGGTAGGATCAACAGGCAGATGCCCGCAAAGCCAAGGCTCAGCCCGGCCAGCCTGCGCCGGCAGAACCGTTCGAGCCCGAGGCAAAGCGCGATCGGGAAGGCCAGCATCGGAACTGAACTGAGCAGGATCGACAGCACTCCGGACGGCAGGTGCACTGCCGCCGAATACGATGATATGCCCGGCAGAACAGAGCCGATCAGCGCCAGCACGAGATAGAGGGCAAGATCGCGCCGCGACATCGGACGACCCTTGCCGCGCAGCGCGCAAAGCAACCAGAGAGCGGCACCGCTCAGGCCCAGTTGCCAGAACAGGATGCCGAAATGGTGGTAACCTTCGCTGACGGCGGTCTTCGCAAGAGGCTGCGTTGCCCCCCAGGCCGCGCCGGACAGGACAAGCACCAGAAGCGGGACCGCGCGGGTCATGGGGCGGCTGGCTGCAATCGCCCGCCGTCGCGGATCATGTGGATCGCGCTGGCGACCCCGGTCCGGTCATCGGTCTCGACCAGAACGCCCGACAGGGTCGCGTCGCCAAGTGCAGGCTGGAACCGGCCTTTGCCCATGCCGGTCACGAAACGGCGCATCGGCTCGGTTTTTTCCATCCCGATCACGGAGTTGTAATCGCCGCACATCCCGGCATCTGTCAGGTATCCGGTGCCGCCGGGCAGGACCTGGGCATCGCCGGTGGGCACATGGGTGTGGGTGCCGACGACCAGGCTGGCGCGGCCGTCGCAGAAATGGCCCATGGCCATCTTTTCGGAGGTCGCCTCGCAATGCATATCGACAAGGATCATCTGTGCCTGCCCGCCCAAGGGGTGCGCCCTGAGCACCGCGTCCACCGCCGAGAAAGGATCGTCGAAGGCGCGTTTCATGAACACTTGTCCAAGCACCTGGAGCACGAGAACCTTGCGGCCGCGCCGGTCGGTGAACATCCGGTGCCCGCGCCCCGGCGCCTGTTTTGCAAAATTCAAAGGTCGCAGGATCCGCGTTTCGCTTTCGATGAAGGACAGCATGTCTTTCTGGTCGAACGCATGATCGCCAAGCGTCAGGCAGTCGACCCCGGCATCGAGCATCAGCTTGGCATGCGCCCCCGACAGGCCGACGCCGCTCGATGCGTTCTCGCCGTTGACGACACAGAAATCCACATTCAGCTGTTGGCGCAGCGCCGGCAGGCGCTCCGTGATCGCGGCGCGGCCGGCGCGGCCCATGATGTCGCCAAGAAAGAGTGTTCTCATACTTTGGGGCTTAGAGCGCGGGTCGGGGTGGGGCAAGAGCCTTCGAAGGCTCTTGCACGCGTTTTCGAAAACGCGTGCCGGTCACCCGGCCTCAAAAAAGAGACCCTTGTTCCGGCGGTTTCGGCTTGGGTTTGGCCGCTGGCCTGGCCCCCGTGGCGGCCGCGGCGCCCAGTTTCAAACGCCCATCGGCAAATTCGATTTCCAGCACGCTGGCGGTCGCAGCGGTTTCTTTGCGGGTGACCACCGCGTCATCGCCGCGCACCACCGCATAGCCGCGCTTCAGTGTTTCCTTGTAGCCCAGGGTTTCGCGCAGCCGCTCCATCGCGTCCAGCCGCGTGCGCCAATCGCGCACCTGCGCCTGGCCCGCACCCGACAAACGCCGCGCCAGTGCCTCGAACCGCTCGCGCCGCGTGGCCAGATCGCGGTTGATCTGGCTCACGTTGAGCCGGTCCGCCCGCCGGGCCAGCGCCTCGCGCTTGGTGTCCACAACGCGCGACAGGCCCGGCGCCAGACGTGACCCGGTCTGGTCATATCGCCGCTGCTGTTCGGCCAGGCCGCGCGACAAAAGCGAGGGCCGGAGCGATGCGGCGGCTTCGATCAGGCGCCCCCGCCGCAGGTCCACCGACCGGGTGAGCGCGCGCGGCAGCCGGTCCGACATCAGGTCCAGCCGCTGCGTGGGCCCCGACAGCAGCATGTCCGGCCGGGGCAGGGCGCGCGCCATGTCGCGCAGACGCTGGTCGCGGGTCTGCATGCGCTGCGATACCGCACGCGCCATCCGCGCGTGCTGGTCGCCGACCCAGCCCAACAGGTCCAGCCGCACCGGCACCGCGATCTCCGCGGCCGCCGTCGGCGTCGGGGCCCGCTGGTCCGCCACATGGTCGATCAGGGTCGTGTCCGTCTCGTGCCCCACGGCCGATATCAACGGGATCTCCGACGCTGCGGCGGCGCGGACCACGGCGTCCTCGTTGAACCCCCAGAGATCCTCGATGCTGCCGCCTCCCCGGGCCACGATCAACAGGTCCGGGCGCGGCAGGGCGCCACCGGACGTGAGCCCGTTGAACCCGGCAATCGCCTGCGCCACATCCGGCGCGCAGGCGGCGCCCTGCACGGCGACGGGCCAGACCAGGACCTTGCGGGGGAACCGGTCGCGCAGCCGGTGCAGGATGTCGCGGATCACCGCGCCCGAGGGCGAGGTGATGACCCCGATGATATCCGGCAGATAGGGCAGCCTGCGCTTGCGACCGGCGTCGAACAAGCCTTCTGCTGCATAGGCCTTATTGCGCTTTTCCAGCATCGCCATCAACGCGCCTTCGCCCGCGACGGTCACCTCATCGACATTCAGGTTGTATTTCGACTGCCCGCCGAACGAGGTCATGCGCCCTGTAACGACAACCTCCAGCCCCTCCTCGGGGACCACCGACAGGTTCGACACCTGGCCCTTCCACGTGGTGCAGGCCAACACGTTGCGGTCGTCTTTCACGTCGTAATAGAGGTGGCCCGAGCGTGCGGTGAACACACGCCCGACCTCGCCGCGCACGCGGATGCGGCCGAATGCGCCTTCCAACGTTTTCTTCACCGCCCCCGAGACTTCGGTCACGGAATATTCCGGCAGGTTCTGCCCGGGCCGGGGATCGTCGATCAGGTCTGACATGCAGCCTCGCTTGCGCTTCTCTGGCGGCGATCCTAGAACGCCTGCAACCGAAGGTGAAGACGGAGCGTGCCCATGAATATTCTCATCCTAGGAGGCGGTGGGCGCGAACACAGCCTCGCCTGGGCGGTGATGCAGAACCCCAAATGCGACAAGCTCATCGTTGCGCCGGGCAACGCGGGAATCGCCATGATTGCCGATTGCGCCGCGCTGGACATCGAAAACGGCGGCGCGGTGGCCAGTTTCGCCGTGGAAAACAACATCGAATTCGTGATCATAGGTCCCGAGGCGCCATTGGCCGCCGGCGTCGCCGACCGTTTGCGCGATGCGGGGCTGCTGGTGTTCGGCCCCTCGCAGGCGGCGGCAAAGCTCGAAGCCTCCAAAGCCTTCACCAAGGAAATCTGCGACGCGGCCGGCGCGCCCACCGCCGCCTATGGCCACTTCACCGACGCCGCCAGCGCCAAGGCGTATGTGCACCGCGAGGGCGCGCCGATCGTCGTCAAGGCCGATGGTCTGGCCGCGGGCAAGGGCGTGATCATCGCCGAGACGGTGGCTGAGGCCGAGGCCGCCATCGACGACATGTTCGGTGGCGCCTTCGGCGGCGCCGGGGCCGAAGTGGTGATCGAGGAAGTCATGAGAGGCGAAGAGGCGTCGTTCTTCGTGCTCTGCGATGGCACCGATGTTCTGCCGATCGGCACGGCACAGGACCACAAGCGCGCGGGCGAGGGCGACACCGGGCCAAACACTGGCGGCATGGGGGCCTATTCCCCCGCGCCTGTGCTGACCGACGCCATCGCCGACAAGGCACTGTCAGAAATCATCACGCCGACGATGGAAGAAATGACAAGGCGCGGCACACCGTATCAGGGCGTGCTTTACGCGGGCCTGATGATCGAAGACGGGCAGCCGCGCCTCGTGGAATACAATGTGCGGTTCGGTGATCCCGAATGCCAGGCGCTGATGATGCGTCTGGGCGCGCAGGCGTTTGACCTGATGCACGCCTGCGCAGAGGGACGATTGGCCGAGGCGCGCGTGAACTGGGCCGACGACCATGCCATGACCGTTGTGATGGCCGCCAAGGGATACCCCGGCAGCTATGAAAAAGGCACTCTGATCGGCGGGCTGGACGCGCTGCCCGAGGACAGTTTCCAGATGATGTTCCACGCCGGAACAACGGAACAGGACGGCCGGATCACCGCCAGCGGCGGCCGGGTTCTGAACGCCACGGCACGCGGCGCGACCCTGCAAGAGGCCCGCGACCGCGCCTACGCGATGATCGATCAGGTCGATTGGCCGCAGGGTGTCTGCCGCCGGGATATCGGCTGGAGGACGCTCTGAATGGCGACGGCGCTGGCCGGCTTCGCTCTCGGCTTTTCGCTGATCCTCGCCATCGGGGGGCAGAACGCCTTTGTCCTGCGGCAGGGGCTGATGCGATCGCATGTCTTCGCGGTCTGCCTGACCTGCGCCCTGTCCGACGCCATCCTGATTGCCGCCGGGGTCGCGGGGTTCGGTGCGCTGACCCGGGCCATACCGGGCCTGGAACTGGCGATGCGCCTTTTCGGTGCGGCGTTCCTGATCTGGTACGGCGCGCGCACCCTGCGCAACGCATGGCGTGGCGGCCAGGCGATGCAAGCCTCCGGGGCGGCCGGGTCGCTGCGGCGCGCGTTGCTGACGTGCCTCGCGCTGACATGGCTCAACCCGCATGTTTACCTCGACACGGTCGTGCTGCTGGGCGCGGTGGCGGCGCAATACGAGGACCGATTGAATTTCGCGCTGGGCGCGATGACCGCGAGTTTTGTTTTCTTTTTCTCGCTCGGCTACGGCGCAGGGCTCCTCGCCCCGGTCTTTGCAAGGCCGCGGGCGTGGCAGGCTCTGGACCTTGTCATCGCGCTGGTCATGTGGGCCATCGCGGCAAAACTGCTGCTGATGTGACCAAGGCGCTGTCCTTTTGTCGGCACCGTCACACCCCTGGATGACGCCACCCGCTGCGGGCGTGGCTCTTGACGCCGTATCCCGGTCGTCTCTTGCCTTTCCCCGAAGTCTCTACCCCCCTTGCACTTCTGCCCGCGTTTCTGTCCATTGCGGGGATGAGCGCCTCGATTTCCCCCGACAGCACGAGCAACCCGGTCAAAGGCATCTTCTGGATGATCGTGACGGGCCTGTGCTTTGTCGCTGTCACGGCGCTTGTGAAAACACTGGGCCAAAGAATCCCGGCGGCCGAATCGGCCTTCCTGCGCTACGTCATCGGACTGGTCTTCCTGATCCCGGTCTGGCGCGAATTGGTCGCGGTGCGACTCACCTCCCGGCAAAAAAAGCTTTTTGCCATGCGCGGGTTGGCGCATTCGCTGGGTGTGATCCTGTGGTTTTTCGCGATGACGCGCATCCCGATCGCCGAAGTCACGGCGATGAATTACCTCAACCCCGTCTACGTGACGATCCTGGCGGTGTTCGTGCTGGGCGAAACGCTGGCCCTGCGCCGGGCCATGGCGGTCGTGGCGGCCCTGGTTGGCGCGTTGATCATCCTGCGCCCCGGCTTTCGGGAACTCGACCTTGGCCATATCGCGATGCTGGGCACAGCGCTTTTTTTCGCCGGCAGCTACCTGATCGCCAAGATTCTGTCCGGCGAACTTCCCGCGAGCATCGTCGTGGCGCTGCTGTCGGTGACCGTCACCATCGGGCTGGCCCCCTTCGCTTTCGCTGTCTGGGTCACCCCGGACTTGGCCGACCTTGCGGTGTTGGCCGGTGTCGCCTGTTTCGCCACCGCGGGGCATTACGCCATGACGCTGGCATTTGCCGCCGCACCGGTCACCGTCACGCAGCCGGTCACCTTCCTGCAACTGGTGTGGTCGGTGCTTGTCGGGATGCTGTTCTTTGCCGAACCGGCCGATCCCTGGGTGATTCTCGGAGGTGGTGTGATCATGGCGTCTGTGGTCTTCATAACCTGGCGCGAGGCCCGTTTGCGCAATGTGCACCGCACCCCGACAGTCAACGAAACAAAGGGTTGAGTGACGCGGCGGAGGCAATCAGGCGGCACCGCGATCCGGGCGATCCACATTGTTTCGCTTTCAGAAAATTACCGTTTTCAGTTCGCAAATCGAACACATTCCGGGACCACAAACAGGCAGGTAGCGTATGAGGAGACCAGCATGTTTGCCGAAACCACTTCCAGGCCCGATCTGGGCCAACTGCGGCACTTTCTAGTGTCGGAACGCGAAAAGACCGTCTCGGATGCGGAATGGAAATTCCGGATGCGGGGCTACGGGTACCACGTCAAGCGCGTCAAGGGCGGCGTGATGGTGGCGCGCATCCCCAAGAACGAGATCCTCGGCTGCATCAAGATGTAACGCACCGCCGCGCCCCAAGCGGCTTTTTGTCCATCCAACCAGCCTCGCGCCGGGCAGCGGGCTTTGCTATGCCCGTTGCATGATGAAATGGATCGACATCCCGCCTGTCTGGCTCTGCGCCGCGCTTGCCATCGCCTGGTGGCAAAAGACCTACCACGGTTTCGGGCTGAGCTTCGGCCCGGCCTGGGCTGACCTTCTCGGCGGTCTTCTGGTGGGCGGAGGGATCGTCCTGATCGGGCTGGCCGCCTATGAAATGCGCCGCCACAGCACCACGATCATGCCCCACGAGACACCCGACACCCTTGTCACCAGCGGCATTTTCAAACGCTCGCGCAACCCGATCTACCTCGCTGATTCGCTGATCCTGACAGGGATGATCCTTTACTGGGACGCGGTGCTATCGCTCCCGTTGATTCCGCTTTTCGTCTGGTGGACCGAAAAACATTTCATCCTGGCGGAAGAAAAGCGCTTGCGGCGAAATTTTCGTGCGGATTTTGCGCGCTACGAGAAACAAACACGTCGTTGGCTCTAGCCGTTGGTGCCCAACTGTTCTAGATCAGCGGTTTACGGTGGGAGCATTGTGCGCCTCAGGTCTGCCTTGTAGACCCATCGCCGACAAACTAACTGCCGCAACGGCACTTCGGAACGAAGCAAAAGGGGGACGGTTCAGGTGAAAATCGGGACGCCAAAGGAAGTGATGAAGGGGGAGGCACGCGTTGCCATGACCCCGGACTCCGCCCGTCAGCTGCAAAAGCTGGGGTATGACTGCATCATCGAAACCGGTGCGGGGGACGCCGCAGGGTACAATGACGCAACCTACCAAGAGGCCGGTGTCGAGGTTGCCGAAACCGCCGCCGCACTTTGGACAGCCGCGGATGTGGTGGCCAAGGTGCGCCCGCCCACCGAGGCCGAGCTGAAGAAATCGCGCGAGGGGCAGCTTCTCATCTCGATGTTCTGGCCCGCCCAGAACGAGGACCTGATGAAGCAAGCCGCCGATCAGGGCACCTCTGTCATCGCGATGGACATGGTGCCGCGCATCAGCCGCGCCCAGAAGATGGACGCGTTGTCGTCGATGGCCAATATCGCGGGCTACCGCGCCGTGATCGAGGCGGGCAACAACTTCGGCCGCTTCTTCACCGGCCAGATCACCGCAGCCGGCAAGGTGCCGCCCGCCAAGGTTCTGGTGGTCGGCGCGGGCGTCGCAGGCCTTGCCGCCATCGGCACATCGACCTCCTTGGGGGCGATCACATATGCCTTCGACGTGCGCCCCGAAGTCGCCGAACAGGTCGAATCGATGGGCGCGGAATTCGTCTTTCTCGATTTCGAGGAAGACCAGCAGGATGGCTCCGCCTCGGGCGGCTATGCGTCTGTGTCCTCGCCGGAATTTACCGCGGCACAGCTTGCGAAATTCCGCGAACTGGCCCCCGAGATGGACATCGTGATCACCACGGCCCTGATCCCGAACCGCGAAGCGCCCGAGCTTTGGACCAAGGACATGGTCGAGGCGATGAAGCCCGGATCGGTGATCATCGACCTGGCCGCGGAAAAGGGTGGCAACTGCAAACTCACCGTGATGGATGAAAAGATCGTCACCGACAACGGTGTGACGATCATCGGCTATACCGATTTCCCCAGCCGCATGGCCACGCAGTCGTCCAACCTGTACGCAACCAACATCCGCCACCTGATGACCGACCTGACCCCGGAAAAAGACGGGCAGATCGTGCACGACATGGAAGATGACGTGATCCGCGGCGCGACCATCGCGCATGAAAAAGAGGTGACCTTCCCGCCACCCCCTCCCAAGGTGCAGGCGATTGCCGCCCAGCCCAAGGAAAAGGTCAAGGAACTGACGCCCGAGGAAAAGCGCGAACAGGAAATCACCGCCTTCAAGGCGCAGACCAAGCAACAGGTCACGCTTCTGGCCATCGGGGCGGCGCTGGTGCTTGGCGTCGGGCTGATCGCCCCGGCCAGCTTCATGCAGCACTTCATCGTGTTCCTTCTCTCGGTGTTCATCGGATTCCAGGTGATCTGGGGTGTGGCACACAGCCTGCACACACCGCTCATGGCGGTGACCAACGCGATTTCCTCGATCATCATTCTCGGTGCCCTGATCCAGATCGGGTCAAGTTCGCTCTTGATCACGCTCCTGGCGGCGCTGGGTATCTTCATGGCCTCGATCAACATCTTCGGCGGCTTCCTCGTGACACGGCGCATGCTCGCCATGTTCCAGAAATCCTAAGGGGGCAGGCATCATGGAATTCGGATTCACCATCGCGGCCTATGCGGTCGCAGCGGTTCTCTTCATCCTGTCGCTCGGCGGGCTGAGCGGACAGGAAAGCGCCAAGCGTGCCGTCTGGTACGGCATCGCCGGGATGGCCATTGCGGTTGTCGCGACTCTCATCGGACCGGGGCAGGGGCTGTTCATCGTCTCGCTCGTGCTCATCGCGCTGGGCGCGGCTGTCGGATATCAGCTCGCAATGCGCGTGCAGATGACCCAGATGCCCGAGCTTGTGGCGATCATGCACAGTCTCGTTGGCCTCGCGGCGGTTTTTGTCGGCTTCAATGCCGACATTATGATCAACAACGTCGCTGACATCTACGACGCCAACGGGCTGGTTCTCGGCGCGGTCGGCGAGGATGGGTACACGGCCATCGGCTTGCCCAAGGAGATCCACGACGGGCTGTCATCCTTCGGACAGCTCATTGCCAAGAAATCGGGCGTCGAGATCGGCATCCTGCGCGTCGAACTGATGCTCGGTATCTGGATCGGCGCCGTGACCTTCACCGGCTCGGTGATCGCCTACGGCAAACTGGCGGGCAAGGTAGACACGTCGGCCAAGAAACTGCCCGGCGGGCACCTGCTGAACGCGGCCGCCGCCGGGCTGTCGCTGCTGCTGGCCGTCCTGTACATGAGCGACGCCGGAAGCTGGACGCTGGTCCTGCTGACCCTGCTGGCGCTCTTCATCGGGTATCACCTGATCATGGGCATCGGCGGGGCGGACATGCCGGTCGTGGTCTCCATGCTCAACAGCTATTCCGGCTGGGCGGCGGCGGCCATCGGCTTCAGCCTCGGCAATGATCTTCTGATCGTCGTCGGCGCGCTTGTCGGGTCCTCCGGTGCGATCCTGTCCTACATCATGTGCAAGGCGATGAACCGCAGCTTCATCTCCGTGATCCTGGGCGGCTTTGGCGGCGCGGCCGGCGAACAAATGGCGGTGGATGGCGAACAGGTTGCGATCGACGCCGACGGCGTGGCCAACGCGCTGGACGAGGCCGACAGCATCATCATCATTCCGGGCTACGGCATGGCGGTGGCGCAGGCTCAGCAGAACGTGGCTGAACTGACCCGTCGCCTGCGCGCGCAGGGCAAATCGGTGCGCTTTGCGATCCACCCGGTCGCGGGCCGTCTGCCCGGCCACATGAACGTGCTTCTGGCCGAGGCCAAGGTGCCCTACGACATCGTGCTCGAAATGGACGAGATCAACGACGATTTCCCGGACACGGATGTTGCCATCGTCATCGGCTCGAACGACATCGTGAACCCGGCCGCGCAGGACGATCCCAACAGCCCCATCGCCGGCATGCCGGTTCTGGAATGCTGGAAGGCCAAGCAGGTCTTCGTGTCCAAACGCGGGCAGGGCACCGGCTATTCGGGCATCGAGAACCCGCTCTTCTTCAAGGAAAACACGCGGATGTTCTACGGCGACGCCAAGAAATCGCTCGAGGACCTGCTGGCCCGGATCAGCTGACCCGTCCGACAGTCCCGACAGAAAGCCCCGGTTCTAGTGACCGGGGCTTTTTTTATGCCCGGACCATGTCAGCGGGACGGGTCGCCATGCGACCGGCGCCCTGCGTTGCCGGGCGTCCGACTGGTTGCTGGGCCGTGATGATCTAGGTTACGCAATGTTTGATTGCGAAACGGCGAAAAAGGGGCTCCTGCGCTTATGATGGACTTTGTCAGCGCCGCTTATGATCGGTTCTCGAACGTCATCGCCCTGTTGCTTCTGCTGGGCACCTCCGTGGTGATCGTCATCGCGACCTTCTCCTTCCTGCGCCTGACCGGCGAGGTTTTTCTCGGCACGATGGATGGCACCTCCTACGCGACGCTTCAGCGCGTCTTCGATGCCCTGCTCGGTGCAATCATCGCGTTGGAGCTGGCCCATTCGGTGAAACTCATGATCACCGGGCAGCGTGGCTTCGGGCAGGTTCGCATCGTCCTGGTGATCGGTATCCTCGCGGTCGTGAGAAAGCTCATTGTCATCGAGTTGGAGGCCGTTTCCGGATTTCTCCTGCTCGGGCTGGCAGCGGCCATCGTCTCTCTTGGGGGGATATATGGCTACCTGCTCTGGCTCGATCGCGATGGAACTGTCGAACGCGATTGAGACCTGACCCCACGTCTGCCTGTCCGCAGGCATCGCGGCGCGACGTTGAACCTCCCCCTGTCAACGAGGGCGTCCAGGCCGGTCCATCCAGGATCGATCCGCATCATTGCCTGGTATGGCTCTGTTCGCCTATCCCTTGGGCAGGGCCGGCCGGCATACAATTGGATACCGGTAAAATATTGAAATCCATGGAAATTTCCTTTACTTGCCGCAGGCTCGAACTTACGTAGGGGGAAATGTCGAAAGTCTGAACCATGGCCACGATCGAAGATCACCCCCTGCGCTACACCCTGTCGAACGAACTGCACGCGCGCCCGTTCCCCTCACTCGAAGCGCCGTGCCGCGCGGTTTACCTGGCGATAAAGAAACCCAAATCGGCCGCCGCACGGGACAAATCGCTCGATCTGGACCACCTCAAGGCGCTTCTCGACCGCTATGGTACCGCCCATCCGCAACCGGGGGCGACGCATTTCTCCGGGCAGGTGGGCCAGCACACGCTGAAATGGGAACAGCACACCGAATTCGTGACCTATACCGTGTTCCTCAACGGTGTCTCCGACCGGCCGTTCGATCCGGCGGATATGGAGGTGTTTCCCGAGGAATGGCTGGCCGCCGCGCCCGGCGTGCGCATCACCTCGGCGCTCATCCGCGTCGAACCGCGCCCCGACCAGGACCAGATCAAGCAGCAGGTGTCGAACTGGTTCGTCCCCGAGAGCCTCGCCGTGAGCAGCGTTCTGGACGACGATGCGATCATCGCGGGAGATTTCCGCATCGACCCGGCGGGCCACCTGCGCTTTGGCGTGTTCGTCAGCCCCGGCATCGGCAAGCGCAGGGTGGGCCGCATCGTCCAACGCCTGTGCGAGATCGAAACCTACAAGACGATGTCGATGATCGGCTTCAGCCGGGTGCGCGAACTGGGTCCCCGCATGGGCGAGATCGACAATGAACTCAACCGCCTCATGGCCGCGATGACCAACGGCGACGGCCAGGAAGAGGACCGTCTCAAGGCGCTGCTCTCGGTTTCGGCCGAACTGGAAAGCCTGTCGGCCCAGACCTCTTTCCGCTTCGGCGCCACCTGGGCCTATGAAGCCATCGTCGCGCAGCGCATCTCGGTCCTGCGCGAAACCCGCTTCGAGGGCCGCCAGACCTTTGCCGAATTCATGACCCGCCGCTATGACCCGGCGATGCGCACGGTGAAATCCGCCGAGAACCGCCTGTCCACCATGGCCGAACGCGCCGTCCGCGCCGGCAACCTGTTGCGTACACGGGTCGAGGTGGCCCGCTCTGCCCAGAACCAGCAATTGCTCGAATCCATGAACCACCGCGCTGACATGCAACTGCGCTTGCAAAAAACCGTCGAAGGCCTGTCGGTCGTCGCGATCAGCTACTACGCGGTGTCCCTGGCCGGTTACATGCTTTACCCGGTGGCGGCGATGGTCGGGATCACCGAAGGCTTGATCACCGCCTTGGTCACGGTCCCGGTAGTCTTGCTGGTCTGGTTCGCCATTCGCCGCATCCGCCGCGTGGTCGAACAAGGGGGCCCCGAGCTCTGAGCGCCTGTGCAAGCCATCACCGCTAGCGCCGGATGACGATCTCGGTCTCTGCACCAAGCGAAGACGCAAGCGAGGCGAAGCGGGCCTCCGCCACCTCGCCATAAAGCGGCACCGAGGCTTCGGTCAGCCGCAATCGCAGCAGTTTCTTGCGTGGATGCCAGTCCAGCGCGGTGCCATCCGCCGTCGTGTCCGACATCCACAGCATCGCGCCAAAGCGCAGCGCCTTGCCCAGAACTTCGGCCTCCTGGGTGGCGCGATCCGAAATCAGCCCTTCGAGATCGGCGAACCGCGTGCCCTGGCGCTTGTTCTTGTAGCGGTGCAACAGGGCAAGCCCCAGGAACACGCGCTCGGAATGCTTCAGCCCGCCCAGATTGGCGCGCGTCGCGTTGTCGAAACAGGTTTCGGCCCGGTAATCCGGGTGGGCGCGCCAGCTCACGTCATGCAGCAGACAGGCCGCCTTGACCAACCGCAAACGGGCCGGGTCCGACTTCGAAAACAGCGGTGCGACAAAGCGGAACAGCTTCTTGCCGAACCCGGGCAGACGGGCATCCTTGGCCTCGGCAAAGCGGCAGGATTCGATCAGTGGATCGCGGTCGCGCAATTCCTGCGACATCTGCTCATAGAGCAGCCCCTCGCGGATGCCATAACTGGAAATCGCGATATCCTTGGGCCGAAAGGTCTGCACCAAGCGCTTGAGCACCTCTGCCGCATAGGGCACAAGCTCCATCCGGGAATTCGAAATGCCGCAGGCCTGCCGCAGTTCGTCAAGGTCTTGGGACTTGATGTATTTCACCGTCTGGCTGACCGATTTCTTGTCCATCCGGTATTCGTGCAAAACGTGCAGCGGATAGCCCCGGCGATGCATGTCGACCCGTGCAATCGCACGCCATGATCCGCCGACAAGAAACAACCTGTCGCGCTGCGGGCCCATGTGATCGGCCAGATCTTTCATCACCGATTTGATCTGCGCGTCGCGCGCCTTGAAGCCGCCCTTCGTGTCGCGCAGCTTCAGCGGGCCAAGGTCGGAACTCACCCGCCGGCCGACGCGGCCATCGGCAATCTCGGCCAGCTCCATGGACGAACCGCCGATATCGCAGACCAGACCATAGCTGCCGGGCCACCCCAGAAGCACACCCTGGGCCGACAGCCGGGCTTCTTCCTCGCCACCGATCACCCAGATCCGCAGACCCGTTTCGCGCAGCACATCCTCGCGGAAATCCGGCCCGTCCTCGGCCTCGCGCACGGCGGCGGTGGCAACCACGCTCAGGGGCGGCAGGCTCATACCCTCGGCCAGCGCCTGGAACCGCTTCAGCGCGTTCAGCGCCCGGTCCCGTCCTTCCGGGTTGAGCCGTCCTGTCTCGGACATGCCCGCGCCAAGCGCGCACATCAGTTTTTCATTGTAAAAATACGCCGGGGACCGCGCCGCGCCATCGAAGACAACCAACCGGACAGAGTTCGATCCGATGTCGACAACGCCGACACGGCTGAGCGCCCGCGCTTTCGGATCCTCAAAAATCGGACGGCCAAACGGCCCATGCAGATCGGTATCGGAATCGACAGGTCCGTCCATGGGATCCCCGGTTCAGCGTTGTCTCAAACTGTCAAAGCGCGGCAGGCCCGTCAAGCACACCGGCAGTCCGGCGACCGGGCGCGGCGCGCGTCATTCGTCCGCATGCGTCAAATGCGGCACATCCGCGGCCCCCGCCGACCCGCGCCCGGACAGCGACGGGTTTTCCATGAAAAAGCGGTGGCAGTTGAAGGCAAACTCGCCTTCTTCCCATGTCGTGCGGGTGAAAAACCCGTCCGGCTGCATGATCCAGCTTTGCGCCACATCGGCGAGGTTGGCCGCCATGATCTGGCTCACGATCTGCGCCCTGACAGTGGGGTTGTCGATCTCCACCAGAGTTTCCACCCGGCGGTTCAGATTGCGGCCCATCCAATCCGCCGAGGACATGAACACGCGCGCTTTCTTGTGCGGCAGCCCGTGGCCATTGCCGAAGCAGATGATCCGCGAATGTTCAAGGAACCGGCCCACGATGGATTTGACGCGGATGGTCTCGCTCAGCCCTTTTACACCGGGACGCAGACCGCAAATGCCGCGGATCACGCAGTCGATCTGCACCCCGGCCTGGCTTGCCGCGTAAAGCGCGTCGATCATGTCAGGCTCGATCAGCGAATTCATCTTGATCCAGATATGCGCCGGTTTGCCCGCCTTTGCGTGGGCGATCTCGGCCTCGATCATCTCCAGCATCCTGGGCTTGAGCGAGTGCGGCGAAATGGCGAGGTTCTCCAAACCTTCGGGCTGGGCATAGCCCGACAGGTAATTGAACACCTTGGTCGCATCGCGGCCGAGGGTGGCATCGCAGGTGAAAAAGCTCAGATCGGTATAGATGGTGGCCGTGATGGGGTGGTAATTGCCGGTGCCATAGTGGGTATAGGTCACCAGCCTGTCGCCCTCGCGCCGGACCACGATCGAAATCTTGGCATGGGTCTTCCAGTCAAGAAACCCATACACCACATGCGCCCCCGCGCGCTCCAGCCGCCGCGATTGACGAATATTGGCCGCCTCGTCGAACCGTGCCTTCAACTCGACCAGCGCGGTGACCGACTTGCCATCCTCTGCTGCCTCGCACAGCGCGGCGACAATCGGTGACTGGCGCGATGTGCGGTACAGCGTCTGCTTGATCGCAACCACGTTCGGATCGCGCGCCGCCTGTTCAAGAAAGCGCACCACCATGTCGAAGGTCTCGTAGGGGTGATGCAGCAGCATGTCCTTCTGCCGGATCGCGGCGAACATGTCGCCGTCATGGTCCTGCACGCGTTCCGGCACCCGCGGGCTGAAACTGGGCCACAACAGGTCAGGCCGCGCATCCAGCACCAGCTCCTTGAGGTCTGCCGCGCCGATCATCCCCGCCAGTTCGATCACGTCATCGCCGCTGACGCGCAATTCGCGCATCACGATGTCCAGAAGCCCCGTGGGGGCGCCCACCGACAGGGTAAGCCGGACCACCTCGCCGCGCCGCCGCCGTTTCAGTGCTACCTCGAATTCGCGAACAAGGTCCTCGGCCTCTTCCTCGACCTCGATATCGCTGTCGCGCAGCACCCGGAAGCCAAAGTGATCGCGCAGCTTGTAGCCTGGAAACAACCGGTCGAAATGCAGCAAAAGCACATCTTCGAGCGGGATGAACCGATGCGACCCGGCCTCCGACGGCAGGGCAATGAACCGCTCCACCTGTCCGGGGATCGGCAACAAAGCCTGAAGCTGCGACCTGTCGCTCTGGCGTTGCAGCTGCAGGGCAAGGCAATAGCCGTTATTGGCGATGAACGGGAAGGGGTGCGCCGGGTCGATCGCCAGCGGCGACAGCACCGGAAACACCTGGTGCAGGAACACGTCCTCCAGATGCGTGCGATCGGCCTCCGTCAGACCGTCGCGCGACAGCACCGAGATATTCTCCGCCTCCATGCGTTTCAGCAGATCGGCCAGCACCCGCTGCTGGGCGGCCATCAGCTTGCGCGCATCCTCGTTGATCAGCACAAGCTGCGCCGTCGGGGTCAGCCCGTCGGCCGCGGGCGTGGTATTGCCACCCTGCGACAGCTCGCGCAGGCCCGCCACGCGCACGGTGTAGAATTCATCCAGATTGGCCGCCGAGATCGACAGGAACCGCAGCCGTTCGAGCAGCGGCACGCGCGGGTTCTCCGCCTCTTCCAGCACCCGCCAGTTGAACCCCAGCCAGGACAATTCGCGGTTCACGAAACGGCCCGGCCCCGTCAGGTCAAGATCCGGGCTGGCTGTCGGGGCAGGGCGGGGGGCGTGCAGGAAATCGGCGCTGTTCATGGGCGGTCCCTTAGCGATGACGCGTGACAGTTTGGTGACAGGCCGCCCGCAAGACCGGGACAGCGTGGCAGGGCTTTACTGTGCAGGATTCTCCTCCGGGAATTCAAGCTCTGCCAACGCTTTGCGGGCAAGCCGGCGCGTCACGCCCCGCGGGGTGCCTAGGGCTTCGCTGTCCAGATGCGCCACGACCCGGCCCGCCGCCTCGAAGGAGCGCGGCATCCAGCGCACGAGATAGGGGATCACATCCGCCATCGGCACGATCTGGCGGTCGGCGAACAGCTTGGCCAGAACCGCCGACAACAGGATATCGTCCGGCGCGGCCATCTTGGCCACCGTGGTCCCGGCCATCCGGCTCGCCAGGTCCGGCAACCCCAACGCCCAGCCCGAGGGCGGGCGCGTCGCGGTCAGAAGCATCGAATGACCGGTTGCCAGAACAAGATTGTGCAGGTGGAACAACGCCTCTTCCGATGCGCGGTCCCCGGCGATATCCTCCACGTCCTCGACACAGATCGGCGCATCCGCCAGGCTTGGCACGTCCGCCTGTACCAGCGCGGAGGCGGCAATCATCTGCCCGCCGCTGTCGTTGCACCAGACATGGCCCAGATGCGACTTGCCCGATGCCTGCGGTCCCACCAGCACCAGCTTGCCATTCGGCCAGTTCGGCCAGGTGTCCACCAGCCCCAGCGCCACCGCATTGCTGTGGGTGACGTAAAAGTCCCCGCGCCCCAGCGCGGTGCGCGCCGGAATGTCGAATTTCATCTGCAAGGGCATTATTGCGCGTCCCGATCACTCAACCCGCGGTAAAGCCGGCTGTTGAGGTAGTGTTGCGAGGCAAAGCGCGCCAGGACCCCGATCGCCGCCGCCAGGGGCACCGCGACCAGCATCCCGACAAACCCAAACAGCGTGCCGAACACCGTCAGCGACAGCAAGAGCCAGACCGGGTGCAGCCCGACCGAGGACCCAACCAGCTTGGGGGTGAGCACATTGCCCTCGACCACCTGTCCCAGCACGAACACGCCGGCAACCAGCCCGATGGACAGCCAGTCGCCCCAGAACTGGAACAGCGCCAGACCGATCGCCAAGGCGCCGCCGATCAGCGCGCCAAGGTAGGGGATGAATGTCACCAATCCGGCGACAAACCCCACGACCAGACCGAACTGCAACCCGATCACCATCAGCGCCACCGCGTAATAGGTGCCAAGGATGATACAGACGGTGCCCATGCCGCGGATGAAACTGGCCAGCGTGCGGTCGATATCCGCCGCCAATTGCCGGATCACCGGCGCGTGATCGCGCGGCAGCAATTCGTCGATCCGTGCCACCATCCGGTCCCAGTCAAGCAACAGGTACACCGACACGACCGGCACGATCACGAAAAGCATCACGATATTGATGATCCCCGCCGCCGAACTCAGCACGGTATTGAGCAATTCGCCACCCTTCGACTGGATCGTCTCGCCGACCGATATCAGCGACTGGCGCAGCGGGCTTTCGGAATCCATCAGCTCGGGAAAGCGGTCGACCAGGAAATCGCGCAGATTGGCAAAAAGGGTCGGCGCGACGTCGAACAGCTCAAGCGCCTGGGTCACCAGCGACGGGATCACCAGCAAAAGCAGCAACGCGAAGATAACGATCCCCGCAACGGTAATGAGCGCCGTCGCCGTCACGCGGCTGACACCCAGCCTTTCCAGCCTGTCGGCCACCGGATCGAGAAAATAGGCGATTGCACCGCCCAGCACAAACGGCAGGAGAACATCGCCAAGCGCCCACAATGTCACGCCCAGGACGACCGCCGCGACGCCCCAGTATTTGACCTGCTCCCGCGCGGGAAGTGCCATGCCGATCACCCTTGATATGCTGCGCTCTTCATTGCCTGTCACGACACGGGTTTCAAGGGAAACCGAAATGCCGTTCAGGCAGGATGCGGCAAGGTGATCCGCGTCTCATAGCGCGCACCATCCTGGGTTCGCGTCACCTCGGCGCCGATCTGCGCGCCGAATTGTTCGATCAGACGCACGCCGGTTCCGGACGATTCGATGTCCATCCGGGCCGTGTCCGCCGAGCTTGCGTTCTCCACCGTGATCGTGGTCGCATTGTCCGGCCCGTCCTTCAGCCACACGGAGACAGGCCGCGCCGGGCCCGGGTCGCCATGCTTGATCGCATTGGTCAAAAGCTCGTTGACCATCAGGCTCAAGGCGATGGCCCGGTCGCTCTTGAGCGTGACCGACGTGGCGAGATGCGCAAAAACCATCGCGTCATCGGTCAGTTCCGCGCTCTGGCGTGTCGATTGCACCAATCCGTCGAGCATGGTTACAAGGTCGATCTCGGCCACGTTCCTGTCGATCTGGATCGCCGCATGCACATTCGCGACCGCACGCACGCGGGCCTCGACGCCGCGCAGCGCGTCGCGGGCGATCTCCACGGCCTCGCCGTTTTCCGACGCAAGCTTGCTGGATTGCAACCGCACCAGCGACAGCGCGACCTGAAGGCTGTTCTTGATCCGGTGATTGGCCTCCACCACAAGCGCCTCGCTGGCCGCGGCCGCCCGTTCAAGATCGCGGCGCGCGTTTTCCATATCGGTCAGGTCAACGAAGGTGCCCACCAGCTTGCGCCGCCGATCCACCGGATCGGTCGCGAATTCGCCGCGAATCCGCATGAACCGTTCGGTCCCGTCGGGCATCGGCACCCGGTAATCGAACGAGGCGACCTCGCCGGCAGGCGCGGCCATCACCCGCGCCACCTCTGCATGGACAGCGACCACATCATCGGGATGCACGCGGTCGAAGAACGGCGTTGCGTTCGGACCGGCCTCGCCCGGGGCAAACCCGAACATCTGGTCAAGTGCCTCGCTGCGGTCGAACAGATCGGTTTCGGGATCGTAGCTGAAATAGGCGATCGACGCGGTCGATGCCGCCGCCCGCCGATGGCTTTGCGCCATAAGCTCGGTCAGCGTTTTTTCCGTCACGTTCTGCGCGGTCTGCAATATCGCCACGATTTGCCCGTCACGGCGGATCGGCGTGAAATGCATCGTCCAGTAATGCTCGATGTAATTGCCGTGTGCGTCCGGAAGATCAAAACGTGTCGGACCAACTTCCCGCGGCGCCCCGCTGCGCATGACGTCTGATGTTGCTTCGTGGACGTAGGCCATGGCTTCTGCCGCATTGGCCTCGTCGCTTGGCGGGAAGGCATCGAACATTCCCTTGCCCGATACGTCGCGGCCCACGGACTCCGACATCGCCGCATGGGCAGAGTTGCGCCAAAGCACCGTCAGGTTTTCGTCCGGCAAATACATCAGCGCCGCCAGTGGCAGCGCTTCGAACCCGGCAGTCATCAACGCGCGGATGTTGGCCTGTCCGGTATTCGTCTTGACGTGTCCTTGCATGACTCCCTTCTCGTTGAATGCGGGCCACCGTAACCCAGGGTATAGTAATGCATAGTCTCGACAGGATAGGCAAGCGACCGGGACCGGCCCGCTACAAGCTGCCGCGCCGGGCGCGCGGACCGGTCCGGCGCAGGTGTCTTCCCGCTGCCTGATGCAGGCGGCGAAGGCCGGTCGCCAAGGCGCCACTCGGCATCGCACCGCGCTGCGGCGCCACCGAATGGCACCGGGAAATCCTTAAGAAAGTCTGAATCGCTCTCTGCAAGCTGTTGATTTTGCTGCGCTGGACAGGCGTCCCACGCGTGGGACACCTGCCTGCCCTTGCCCGGCTTCCTCCAACCCGCTAGGAGAGGCAAAACCCAACACACGAGACCCGAAATGCGTCTGTCCCGCTACTTCCTGCCCGTTCTCAAGGAAACCCCCTCCGAGGCCCAGATCGTCAGCCACCGCCTGATGCTGCGCGCCGGCATGATCAAGCAATCCAGCGCCGGTATCTATTCCTGGCTGCCGCTCGGATACCGGGTCCTGCGGAACATCGAACAGATCGTCCACGAGGAACAGGCCCGCGCCGGGCATATCCCGATGCTGATGCCGACGCTGCAATCGGCGGATTTGTGGCGCGAATCCGGCCGCTACGACGCCTATGGGCCCGAAATGCTCCGCGTCGAAGACCGCCACGGCCGCGACATGCTCTACGGCCCCACCAACGAAGAGCTGATCACCGACATCTTCCGCTCCCATGTGGGCAGCTACAAGGACCTGCCGCTGACCCTCTATCACATCCAGTGGAAGTTCCGCGACGAGATCCGCCCCCGTTTCGGCGTCATGCGGGGCCGCGAATTCCTGATGAAGGACGGCTATACCTTCGACCTGACCAAGGAAGACGCGCTGCACGCCTATAACCGCCACCTCGTCAGCTACCTGCGCACCTACGAACGCATGGGGCTGCAGGCGATCCCGATGCGCGCCGATTCCGGCCCCATCGGCGGCGATGACACGCATGAATTCCTTGTGCTGGCGGACACCGGCGAATCCGAGGTGTTCTATGATGCCGAGATCACCGACCTGAAATTCGGTGACCGCGCCATCAATTATGACAGCGTCGAAGAATGCCAGGCCGTGCTGGAAGAATTCACCTCCCGCTACGCCCGCACCGATGAAACCCATGACGCGGCCGAGTTCGCCAAGGTTCCCGAAGACCGCCGGCGCACCGCCCGCGGCATCGAGGTGGGGCAGATCTTCTATTTCGGCACCAAGTATTCCGAACCGATGGGCGCGACAGTGGCCGATGCCGACGGCACCCGCGTTCCGGTGCACATGGGGTCGCACGGCATCGGCGTCAGCCGTCTGCTGGGCGCGATCATCGAGGCCAGCCACGACGACAAGGGCATCATCTGGCCCGAAGGTGTGACCCCGTTCCATGCCGGCATCGTCAACCTCAAGCAAGGAGACGCCGAAGCCGATGCAGCCTGTCAATCGCTCTATGACAGCCTCAAGGCGCTGGGCCTCGACCCGCTTTACGACGACCGCAATGAACGGGCGGGCGGCAAGTTCGCGACGATGGACCTGATCGGTCTGCCGTGGCGCATCACGGTCGGCCCCCGCGGGCTCAAGAACGGCGTGGTCGAACTCACCTCCCGCCGCACAGGCGAGAGCGAGGAACTGCCGCCCGAACAGGCAGTTCAGCGGATTGCCTCCATTTATGGCACGGTCAACGCCTGACCCGGTCTTGCCGCCGCATCCCGCGGTTTGATACCCTGCCCGCATGCGACGCTTTCTGGCTCTCCTGTTCGGCCTCTGCACCACGGCGCCCGCAGCGGCATCGGACCCGGTGACGGTCTTCGAGAGCTGGGCGCGCGACGGGGGCGCTGGGGAGACGGCGATCTCGGTGCTGCTGGACGGAACTGAGACCCATGCGGTCAATGCGACCCGACCGGTTGATCTCGCGTCGAATTCCAAGGTGATCACCGCATTATGCGTGCTGTCTCTTGTGGACGGCGGCGCGCTGAGGTGGGACACGCCGTTGACGACGCCGCTTGGCCCAGACGCGCCGCCCGGCACGGTTGCAGAGCTGATCACCCACAGCGCCGGGATCGGGCGGGATTCCACCCAGTTGCGCATGGGGTTCTGGCTGAACGAGGAAACACCCCGCCATGCCCATGTCACCGACATCGTCCTGAAGCGCGACAGCCAGCGCGGCACACGCGGGCAATTCGCCTATACGAACGAGAATTATGCCCTCCTGGGCCGGATCATCGAAGTGACAACCGGCGAAAGCTACGAGCAGGCCTGCCGCGCGCGCGTGCTCGATCCGGCCGGAGTCGAGGGCGCGTTGTCCCCGAGGTTTGCGGCTTTCGCGGCGTGGGGCGGATGGCGCATGGCAATGGCCGAGTACGCAGCGCTGCTCTGGCACTGGTTCGGCCCGCAGGGCCGGGTCGGGCGGGATCTTCTGGCGCTGCCGCATATCGCGCGGGGAGACGGCATGTATTACGGGCTTGGCATGAATTACACCGCCGAAGCGCGTGGCTTTCGCATATCCCACGCCGGCGCGATCTCGATTCCTTTCGGTCCCAAGACCGGCGCCTATGCCGTTGTCTACCCGTTCGGCGCAGTTGCTGCGACGGGGTATGACGCGGCGGTGGCCGACCCGGCACGCTTCAGGGACTTGTCCAACGGTCTGGAAAACCTCCTGAGCCCGCGCTGAAGGATCACGCCTCCGCACCGTGGGTCACGCCGAGGCTGTTACCTCGGCCACGATGCCGTCGACCACGTCCACCAGCATCTGTTCGTCCTCACACTCCGCCATCACGCGGATCAGGGGCTCGGTGCCGGATTTCCGGATCAAGAGCCGCCCTTTGCCATTCAGCCGCGCTTCGGCATCGGCGACGGCGGATTTGACAGCGGCGGTCTCCAAAGGGGCCACGGACGGATCATAGCGCACGTTTTTCAAGAGCTGCGGGACAGGTTCGAAACTGCGTGTCAGGGCACTGGCGGGACGGCCGGTACGGCACATCTCGCACAGGAATTGCAACCCGGCCATCAGCCCGTCTCCCGTGGTGGCGTAATCCGTCATCACGATATGACCGGACTGTTCCCCGCCAAGGTTCCAGCCGCCGCGCCGCATCGCTTCGACCACGTAGCGGTCGCCGACGCCGGTGCGCTCGAGCCGCAGCCCGCGCCCGCCCAGGAACCGCTCCAGACCGAGATTGGACATGACCGTGGCCACCAGGACCCCGTCCCTTAGGCGCTCTTCGTCGGCCCAGCGGGCGGCCATCAGGGCCATGATCTGGTCGCCATCGGCGATCTGTCCGGATTCGTCGATCAGGATCACCCGGTCGGCATCGCCATCAAGGCAGATGCCGACATCCGCACCCTGCGCCACCACGGCGGCTGCCGCCACTTGCGGATGGGTCGAGCCACAGCCATCGTTGATATTGGTACCATCCGGCTCGATCCCCAGCGGGATCACGTCCGCGCCAAGCTCCCAAAGCACCTCGGGGGCGGCCTTGTAGGCGGCGCCATTGGCGCAATCGACCACCACTTTCAGCCCGTCCAGCCGCATGCCGGGAAGGACCGTGGACTTCACCCGCTCCTGGTAGCGGAAGCGCCCATCGTCGATGCGCTTGGCGCGGCCGATATTCTCGACCTGCGCGGTTTTGACACCGCTTTCGATCAACGCTTCGATCTCGGCCTCGTCTGCATCCGACAGCTTGAACCCGTCCGGTCCGAAGAACTTGATGCCGTTGTCGGCGGCGGGGTTGTGGCTTGCGGAAATCATGATCCCCAGGTCGGCCCGCATCGACGGGGTGAGCAAGCCCACCGCCGGCGTCGGAACCGGTCCGAGCAGGAGCACGTTCATCCCGGTCGAGGTCAGCCCCGCAGTCAGCGCATTTTCGAACATGTAGCCCGATTGCCGCGTGTCCTTGCCGATGACGACGCGATGCACCCCCTTGGAATCCTGCCGGAAATGCCGCCCGACCGCGGCTCCGATCCGCAGTGCCATATCGGCGGTCATCGGAAAGGTGTTTGCGGTGCCGCGCACCCCGTCGGTTCCGAAAAGCTTGCGAGTCATCAGCCGTGTCCCCTTACAATCGCCTGCCACATGGCCAAAGCCTGGCGGGTCTCGTCCACGTCATGCACCCGCATGATCTGTACGCCCTGCGCCGCCGCGTGCAAGGCCACGGCTACCGATCCCATCACACGTCTGTCCGCAGCGTCGGCCCCGGTTATGGTGCCGATGAACCGCTTGCGGGACGCTCCGAGGAGTATCGGACAACCAAGACCGTGAAAAAGGGACATATCGGACAACAACATCAGGTTGTGATCAATGGTTTTCCCGAAGCCGATCCCCGGATCGACAATGATACGCTCACGTGCAATCCCGGCCGCCTCCAACGCGTTGATGCGGTCGGACAGGAAATCATAGACATCGAGGCGCACATCATCATAGCGCGGGTCGTTCTGCATCGTCTGCGGATCGCCCTGCGCATGCATCACGCAGACCGGCACGGCATGGTTTGCACAAAGCTCGGCCAGCGCCGGGTCATGGGTAAACCCGGACACGTCATTCACGATCGCCGCGCCCGCGGTCAGCGCCGCCCCGGCCACAGACGCCTTGCGCGTATCGATCGAGATCGGGACGTCCAGCCCCTCCGCGAGGGCGGCGATCGGGCCGGCGACGCGGCGGATTTCTTCCTCGGACGGGACGGTGGCCGCCCCGGGGCGGGTGCTTTCGCCGCCGATATCGATAAGCCCTGCGCCTTCGGATATCATATGTCGCGCCTGCGCCACGGCCGCTTCGGGATCGAGGTACCGCCCGCCGTCGGAAAAGCTGTCGGGGGTGACGTTCAGGATGCCCATCACCGTCACATCCGACATATCGAGACCCGCGACAGGCGCGCGTGACGCGGTCAGGCGGGCCACGATGTCGTCGGGAATTTCCTTGGCGGGAATCACCTCTGGCGCAGCGTCACGACGCAGCGCCACCGCGTCCGAAAACCACAGCGGTCCGCCAGCGAGCGGCTGTGCATCTTTCGGGCGTGTGACTTCGGAACGGGGCAGGGGGCGAAAATAGGTGGTCATACCGTGTCAATGAAACGCAAAACAGGCTTTGACAAGCGGTTACAGCACGCTTTCGCCGATTGGCCTGTTGCGAAGTGTAACATCCTCGGCGGAGGACGCCTCCGCCCCGATGGTAAAAACCTCGCAGGCATCCATTTCGGCGGCGAACCAGCCGGTGAGCGCGGCAGCATCGGTCACCGCGCTGCCGGGGCCATCGACCGCATCCAGCACGATCTTGGAAGGCGCCCAGATGCAGACCTGTCCGTTCTTCATCGCCCAGTCGAGTTCGGTGCGCGTCGCCACCACCTTGCAGCGCGCGTCCCGCGCGGCAAGGGTCCAGCCGTTCTGTTCGATTGCCAGCAGATCAATCCGGCGTTGCGTCATCGCGTGGCCTGTCCGGGGTCGCGGGCCATCGGGCAAGCCGACACACAGGATGAGCGGCGCGCTGCGACCGGTCATCTGGTCGATCCAGCCGCCCAGGTGCTGCGACGCGATTGCCGCATTCGACAGGTGAACAACACGCGGATGCGGGCGCTCCTGCGCGGCATCCTGCGCGTCTTGCCCCAGATCACCGCGCGAGCGCACGATCTCCACACCAAGAGCCCCGGGTCCGCGATCCAGCTTTTCGATCCGCACGAAGGCACGCAGCGCCTGTGGTTCGTGCAGGATCCGTTCGGCGATCCGTTCGGCCAGCGTTTCCAGAAGATTCAACCGCTCTGCGCCCAGTTCGGCGGCAATCGCTTCGGTCACGCGATCGTAAGACAGGATCCGATCCACGTCATCGTCAAGATGCCCAACGATGGGCTGCACTTCGACCACCACGTTGAAGCACACCCGCTGGGTGGTGCCCCGTTCGGCCTGAAAGGCGCCGATTTCGACCTCGACGATATGATCGCGCAGGGAGATGCGGTCCACCGGACCGTCATCCGCAGTGGCAATCGCCCGTTCGGCCGGATGCGCAAAGGCAAGGCGAATTTCGGAACTCATGGCACGTCCTTCGTTGCAACGTCATCCGCCTATCAGAGGTGACCCGAAACGGAAATGCCACGAAAGGGCGTTTTGCAGCCCAGTCGCGACATTATCGCACAGACGATGGCTTGAAGTGTGTCAGCCGTTGCTGCTGACCCGCCATGTGTGCCGATAGAAGAGGTGGACACCGATCGCCGTTGTCTTCGTGTAGGTGTGGGCCCAGCGGGGCTGCACCGCGGTGGTGTGATAATGGGTGGCCCCATCGGTCAGGTTCAACGGGGCGCGGCCATGAAGGATCGCCCCGGCAACCTTGCCGACACGGTCCCATGCGCGCGGCTCGTGGACCTGTTCGGGCAGACCGTCACAGGTATAGGTGAACTGGCATTGATATTTCTGGCCTGTTCCCTGGTTGATCACCCCGCAAACGCTGTCCGGAAACCGGCCGCTCTTGACGCGGTTCATGATGACCTCGGCCACGGCGAACTGGCCCTTGATGGTTTCGCCGCGGGCTTCGAAATACAGCGCTTCGGCCAGGCATTTCCATTGGGCGCCGCCTTTGGACGCCGATTGCGCATCAAGCCAGGAGGAATTGTACATCGCGGTCTTGCGCGATGCCGGTGTGACCAGCGATTTCAGATGAGACGGACCGGCCGCAGCCAATCCGATCTGTTCATTGACGACAAGCGCCTCGGCAGCGTTACTCACGCGCTCGGCCACGGCGGGTGTGGCCAGCAGGCCAGCAGCCACGATCAAAGCAAACAATCTCGACATACCGAGTGTTCATCTCGCAACATTGTGGGTTGCGACGCTGCGAGCAGAAAAGCAACGCCGCACAATGCACGGGCGAATATCGAAATTATGCCGTGTAAACAAGCAGGTCAGATGTGACCTTCTTGCATATCACATATGCGCCTCGCGAAGGCGATATCTGGACACCCCGTCGCAGGGTGCTACCTGATCTTGTCACCAAGCGCAAGTTGTGCTGCCGCGAGTCGCGCCACCGGAACCCGGAAGGGCGAGCAACTGACATAGTCGAACCCTGCCGACCGACAAAAGGCGATTGATTCGCTATGCGCTGCATGCTCACCGCAGATCGATAAAACCACGTCCGGATGCGCGGCGCGACCCCGATTTGCGCCAAAGGTCAATAATTCTCCGACGCCTTCGGTGTCGAGGATGTGAAACGGGTCTTCGCTGAAAACGCCTTGCCGGACATATTCCGACATGAACCGCCCGGCATCATCGCGTGACAGGCCATAGGTCATCTGGGTCAGGTCATTGGTGCCGAAACTCAGGAAATGGGTGTGCTCGGCAATATCGCCGGCGCGCAGGCAGGCGCGGGGCGTTTCCACCATCACGCCCAACCGGTAGCTGAAATCGGTGCTGTTCTCGGTGCGTACCGCTGCTGCCACCGCTTCGACCCGGCCGCGCACCAATTCGACCTCGCGCTTGGCCGACACCAGCGGAACCATGATTTCGGGCACCACGGTGATGCCCTCGCGGGCCCCTTCGACCGTTGCCTCGAAAATCGCACGCGCCTGCATGTCGTAGATCTCTGGCACCGTGATGCCAAGCCGCACGCCGCGCATGCCCAGCATCGGGTTGTATTCTGTCAGGCTTTCGACCCGGCGCGTCACGACGCTCACCGGGATATCAAGAGCTTCGGCCAATTCTCGCTGGCCCGCGCGGCTGGTGGGCAAGAACTCGTGCAGGGGCGGATCGAACAGGCGGATGCAGACCGGCTGACCCTGCATGATCTGGAACAGTTCAAGAAAATCCGTCCGCTGCATCGGCAGCACAAGCTCAAGCGCCGCTTGCCGGTCCTGCGGGTTTTCCGCGAAGATCATCTCGCGCATCGGCGTCAGCCGTTCGGGTTCGAAGAACATGTGCTCGGTGCGGCACAACCCGATTCCCTGCGCCCGGAAATGCAGCGCGGTTTTGGCATCGGCGGGTGTGTCGGCATTGGCTCGCACACCGATATCGCGCTCGGCATCGGCCCAACTCATGAAGGTGCGAAAGGTGTCATCCAGTGTCGCTTCGATCATCTCCACCGATCCGGCCAGAACCTGCCCGCGTGTCCCGTCGATGGTGATCTCGTCGCCTTCCTTGAAGATCCGCCCATCCGCCGCGGCAAGCGACCTCCGCTTCACCTGGAACCGCAGATCCGCGACCCCAACCACGCAGGGCAGGCCCAAACCGCGCCCGATCACCGCCGCGTGGCTGGTCATGCCGCCGCGTTCTGTCAAAACCGCCGCCGCCGCATGCATCCCGCGAATGTCCTCGGGGCTGGTTTCGCGCCGGACCAGAACGCAGGCCTCTCCGCGCGCCGCACTGGCCTGCGCGGCCTCCGAGGAAAACACGATCCGCCCGGTGGCCGCGCCGGGGCTGGCGGCGATCCCGCTGCCCACGATGTCCCGGCGGCTCTTGGCAGACACCTGCCGGTGCAGCAATTCCGACAGCGCGCGCGGTTCGATCCGCATCACCGCGTCCTGTTTGCCGATGATCCCGTCCTCGGCCAGGCGGACGGCGATCCGCAAGGAGGCCCGCGCACTGCGCTCCACGCGGACCCCGTCAAGGATATGCAGTTTGCCGTTCTCGATGGTGAATTCGATCTGCATTTCCTCGCGCAGGTGGGCGCGCATCAGGTCGGCATGTCTCAGCAGCGCGGCAAAGGCATCGGGCGCCAGCTCTTCCAGCGATGGCCCGCGCGGGTCGGTTTCAAGGAAAATCGACGGCGACCCGCCATCCAGCGCCTCGCGGCCCTGGCTCTGGCTCAGGTACCGGCCCGTGACCTGTGGCAAGCCGGTGGACGGGTTGACCAGTTGCAGCACACCCGATCCGCATTCGCCGCTGCCAAGGCCAAGGGCCATCTCCTGCACCACGAGGCCCAGGCCCGCATCAACGGGCGCGCCCTTGGCCTGTCGCAAAAGCCGTGCCGTGGTGCCTTCCCAGGCGCGCGCCATCGATCGCAGGATTTCCGCCAACTGGATCGCCGGGTCCTGGGGGAAGGGTTCTTCGGCCTCGTCCTCGTAAAGCTGCAGCGCGGCGGTCAGCGTGTCATGCCCATCGGTCTCCAGCTCATCGAATGCCTCGGCATCCAGACGCGCCACATCGATCGCGTAATTCACAATAAACCGGAAATATATCTGCGTTGCCGCGTCTGTGCCGATCTGATCGCACAGGGCGGCATGGCGGGCATCGTTCATCCCGATGTTCAGCACCGCACCGGGACCGCCCCAGTCCGGATCTTCCGACGAGGGGCGCACGCAGAGCAGCGCATTTTCGTCGAACTGACCCAGGATCCCGCTCACATCCGGACGATAGCCGGACGCGATCTGGTGCACGGCATCGAAGGACAGCGCCACCGTCGGCGGCACCGGCAGATCGAGCCGCACCAAGCGCTGCAAACATTTCGCCCGCCCGCCATGGGTCGGCGTTGTCATCGGAGAGGTCGGTGTGATCAGCGTCACATCGGGGTTGTCAGGGCTTGGTTTCTGCACTGCAGCACCTCTTGAAGCTGGGCGCAGCATACGGACGCCGCGCGCCCTGACAAGAGGCGTTGATGGCGCGGCCTATCCTTCGATTCGTGTCAGATCGGCCACTTGCAGACAAGTCGTGCGGATCGTGCGCAGCAGGTTGAGCCTGTTGCGCCGCAGAACCGGGCTTTCGGCGTTGACCTGCACAGCCTCGAAAAACGCATCCACGGGCGCGCGCAGCTCGGCCATCGCGGCCATCGCCGTGGCAAAATCCTGCGCCTGTATCGCTGGGGTGATCCGGGCTTCGGCGGTGGCCAGCGCGTCGAAAAGCGCCTGTTCCGCGGGGTCTTCGGCGAATTTCGGATCGCCGCCAAAGGAATATTCCACCCCGTCCTTTTCCTCGGCCTGCGTCAGGATGTTGTTGGCGCGCTTGAACCCCTGGACAAGGTTCTCGCCATCCTCGGTCTCAAGAACCGCCTGCAACGCCTTGGCCCGCTTGACCAAAAGCGCAAGATCGTCATTGCTGGGCATCGCGATGCAGGCGTCGATCACGTCATGCCGCACGCCTTGGTCGCGGAGGTAGACCTTGAGGCGGTCGTGGAAGAAGGAGAGGAGGTCACTCGTAAGAATTTCGGAGTTGCAATGATACTTTTCAAAGTCCGAAAGCGTTTTCTCAATCGAAAAGGTAATTGGCCGAAAAAGGTTTCCGGTGTCTTTGCATGCTCTGTACGTAACGTGATCAAAGTCCGCCAAGGCACTGGCATCATTGTAGAAGCTCTGCGTGCGGACGTAGGGGCCGTTTAAGTCCGGCGTGCTGGAAATTAGGGCCTCGCCAGCCTTAGTTAAACCTTGGAGCATGTTAGCTTTGGCCAAGCCATCTTCTAACTTATCGAATAGTGGCCAAAGTACATCCCTGAGCGACAGGTTCAGCCCATTCTCAAACACCAACCGGATCACTCCCAGCGCCGCACGGCGCAGGGCGAACGGATCTTTCGATCCCGTGGGTTTCTCGTCAATCGCCCAGAACCCGGTCAGCGTGTCGATCTTGTCGGCCAGCGCCACCGCCACCGACACAGGTGCAGAGGGCACATTGTCCGACGGGCCCAGCGGCGAA
>Ga0102925_1000008_pt1 | contig 89346 bp, 78 predicted proteins | sample SalPonR1_A_D1_MG_FD_78216 | JGI IMG/M metagenome (GOLD analysis project Ga0102925, IMG submission 78216) | Salt pond soil microbial communities from South San Francisco under conditions of wetland restoration - Salt Pond MetaG R1_A_D1_MG | ecosystem: Environmental > Aquatic > Marine > Intertidal...
CGCCAGGGTCGCCCATGAAGCCATGGCGCTGAACCTGAACCTGAAATAAAGCCCCCGAAAACAAAAATGCCCGCCAGAATCTGGCGGGCATCCTTTTCTACATGATCGCAGTGCTTACTGCACGCACTCGCGCAGCGCTTCGGCATCCGGACCGTCGGGCGTGCGCCCCAGGTTGAACGGTGCCGACGCATCGCGCCATTTGGCGTAATCGTTCAGGTATTCCACCATGCTCAGATAAACCTTCGCCGAATTCGGATTGGCGCAGGCGGTCTCGACGATCACCTCGTTGGCCATTTCCTGAACGCGGGCCAGCGTCTCGTCATCATAGCGGTTGATCTCGACGGCCTCCTCGAATTTCGAATAGGCTTCGGTAGCGCGCTTCTCGGTGAAGGCCAGCGACCACACCAGCGTCGCATCCGCCGCAATCTGAAGCTTCTCTTGCGTCTCGGGGCTCAGCGCATCCCATGCGGACTTGTTGATCATCACGCCGAACACCGATGCGGACTGGTGCCAACCGGGCGTCGCCCAGTAATCGGTGACCTGCTGGAAACCAGCCGACCAGTCGACATTCGGGGTCGAAAACTCGGCCCCGTCGATCACGCCGCGCTCAAGCGACTGATAGATTTCGCCGCCCGCCATGGACACCTGGTTGCCGCCGAGGCGCTCAAGCAGTTTGCCCTGCTCAAGGCCCGACAGGCGCAGGCGCTTGCCTTGCAGGTCGTCCAGGCTGACGATCGGTTCGTTGGTGCGAAAGCCGGATTCGTTGTTGGTCACGCCGTAAGGCAGATAGACCATGCCGTAATTGCCGTAGATCTCGTTATAAAGATCGGCACCGCCCCATTGCTGGATCCAGTTCACATAGTCGACGGCGTTGAACAGGCTGGGCGTTGTGGCCAGCGGCGAAAACGCCGCATCGCGTCCAGCCCAGTAACCGGGCCAATCGGCACCGGCCTGGATGGTGCCGGATTCGACCGCGCCAAAGACCTCGCCCGACGGAACGATCGCGCCGCCTTCGAAGAATTCGATGGTCAGCTCACCGGCGGTCAGCTTGTTGGCGAGATCGACGAAATGCCGGTCGGTCTCGATCAGTTCCAGCGACGACGGCCAGGTCGTCGTCATGGTCCAACTCTCCTGCGCGGTCGCCTGGGCGGCCAACGCGCCTGCCGCGCTTGCGGCGAAAAAAATTGCTTTGATGGTCATAATCTTCTCCCTTTCATGGTTTAGAAGTTATTTCGAATACAAAACGTCCGGCAGCCACGTGACGAGCGCCGGGAAAACCGCGACAAGCACACACATCACAAGGATGAGCCCGATAAACGGGAGCACGCCACGGACGATCGCACCTGTGCGCACCTCGCGTGGGGCAATGGCGCGCAGATAAAACAACGCATAACCGAATGGTGGCGTCAGGAACGATGTCTGCAGCACGACCGCCATCAGAACGACGAACCAGAGCAGGTTGACGTCCGGCATCTCCTGGATGATCGGCAGGAAGATCGGGAAGGAAAGCAACACGATCCCGGTCCAGTCAAGAAACGCCCCCAGGATGAAAACGATCCCCATCATCACGGTGATCAGCATCCAGGGCTCCATCTCCATCGCGCGGATGAGTTCCTGCGTCGCGCGCAGGCCGCCGGTGATGTTGAACACCCCGGTAAAGGCCGTGGCACCCACAACGATGAACAGGATCATCGCCGATGTCCGCCCGGTTTCCAGCATCGCCCCGTAAAAGGTGTTCAGCCGGAACTTGCCGCGCAGGATGACAATCAGCAGCGCCAGTGCCGCACCGATTGCCGACGCCTCGGTCGCCGTCGCGATCCCCGCCAGCAGCGAGCCGAGGATGCCGAAAATCAGGACCAGCGGCGGCAGCGCTTCCAGCAGCAACATCCGGAACAGCGCGCCGCGGCCGATCTTTTCATCCGGTTCGACCGCCGGAGCCAGGTCCGGGCGGAACACCGAAATCACGTAGACATAAAGCGCATAGCTCAGCCCCAGAAGCACACCCGGAAGCATCGAGCCTGCGAACAGCTCACCCACCGACAGCGGCGAATAACTGGCCATCAGGATCAGCATGATCGACGGCGGGATCAGGATGCCAAGGCAACCCGACGCCGCGATCACCCCGGTGGTCAGCGATTGCGCATAGCCATATTGCAGCATCGGGCGCAGGGCCATCACGCCCATCACGGTGATCGAGGCCCCGATGATGCCCGTGGTCGCCGCCAGCAGGATCGAAATGAACACCACCGCCAGAGCCAGCCCCCCGCGCACCCGGCTCAGAAGCAGGCGCAGGGTTTCGAACATTCGGTCCGTCACGCCTGAATCCGACAGGAACCGCGCCATCAGCACGAAAAGCGGAATCGCGATCAGCGTGTAATTGTCCAGCACATCGCCAAAAATGCGGTTGATCATGATGCCAAGCACCATCGGCTTGCCCGCGATGATCGCGGTCAGCACGGCAGTGCCGCCCAGAACAAAGGCCAGCGGATGCCCGAGGAACAGGCCCGAGATCAGCAGGCCGAACATCAGGACGGCAATGAGTTCGGGATTCATTCAGCGGCCTCCTGCCGGTCGAAGATCAGTTTGATGACCTCGGCGATCCCTTGCAGCAGCAAAAGGGCCGCCGCCAGGCACATCGCCATCTTGAGCGGATAAACCGGCATCTGGATCGCGCCATATGTAACCTCGCCCTGGGCCCAGGACCGCGCCGCGAACTCCCATGAGCGGGTCAGGAACACCCAGGCGAAGGGGAAGAAGAAAATCACATAGCCCAGCAGTTCTGTCACCCGCTGCGCCCCCCGGCCCAGCTTTTCGGTGATGATGTCCACCCGGACATGAGCCTTGTAGCGCAGGGCATAACCACCCAGCATGACGAAATAGAAGCCAAACATCTGCTTCGAGATATCAAAAGCCCACCGGGTCGGCTCGTTGAAGACATAGCGCAGGACGACATCGTAGATGATGATCGCCGCGAACCCGATCGCAATGACCGAGACGATCCGTCCCACGATCTCGTTAAGCCCGCTTATCGCGCGCACTATCATGAAGTTGCCCTCCCCGAGCGGTATCACTTCGCCAGAATCGTTAACCGGACTGAACCACTCACAGACGGGCCGAGACTGGAGTGATTCAACACGGAGTTCAAGCGGCTGGGTGCGCAATTGCATACAGGCCGTGGCGTCAACCACTCCGCAGCGGTTTCACCTTGCCGGGATGGCTGCCGCTGGGCGCTCCAGCGTCGCTCAGGCGGCCAGCTCGCGGCTCAATCTGCGGCTGATCGCCAGCGATCCCAGCGACAGCGCAAGGCACCATGCACCCATGAAAAGGCATTGTGTGGGAAAGTCGGTTCCGGCGTCGATCAAGATACCGGTCAGGCCGGGGCCGATTGCGGTCGACACCACCATGACCGTTGTCGCCAGCGCCCGGATCGCGCCCAGATGCAGCGTGCCATAGGCCACCGGCAGCAACACGCCCCACAGCGCCCCTGCCATGCCTTGGGTGATGCCGATCACCCCCAGTGCCACATGCCAGGCGACAACCTCCTGCGCAGGCCAGATCAACGCGATCCCCAGGCCCATCGGCAACAGCAGCACAGGCAGCAGGTTCTGCGCCCCGAAGCGGTCCGCGGCCCAGCCTGCCGCAAAGGCCGCAGCCACCGCGCTGGTCGCATAGGCCGAATACCCTGGCGCCATGGCCACCAGCGTCCAGCCCTTCACATCGGCCACATGCACCTGGTGAAAGAAGACGACGGTGCCGATGAAACCCGGCGTCAGCAGAATCGGCATCAATGCGGGCAACAGCCAATGGCGCGCCGCGTCCCGCCGGCTCCATTGGCGCCCCATCAGCCCGGGTCTCGCGCCGTCGCCTTCGGCACCCTCGGGCGCGCGCCCTTCGCCCAGCAGAAGCCACAGCAGCGGCGCGACCACCAGCACCAAAAGCACCGCGACGCCGGTCCATGTGGGCCGCCAGCCGATCCCGGCAATCGCCAGCACCGCCAGCAGCGGGATCACGATCTCTCCGGCCGGATGGCCGAGACTGGTGATCGCCACCGCCTGTCCGCGCCGCGCCTCGAACCAGCGCCCCATCGCGGTCATCGCCATGTGGCTGAACATGCCCTGCCCGCAGAACCGCAAAAGAAAGATGCACAGGCCCAAAAGCCAGATGTCGCGCGCCATCGCCATGCCCAGCGCCGCCAGCGCAAAACCCAGCGCGATCGCCGGGGCAAGCCGCGACAGGCGCATGGTATCAACGATCGACCCGCGCGAGAACAACAGCGCCGCCGACGCCAGCGTCGCGACCGTGTACAGACTGCCCCAGCCGCCGTCGCTCAGCCCGTATTCATCCTTGATCGCACCGGCGAACAGCGAAATGAACCACGTCTGCCCAAAGGCCGAGGCGAAGGTCAACAAGACCCCGCCCGCCAGCCAGCGCATGTTCTCGCGCAGGAATGTCAGCATGTCGGTTCAGTCGCGTCGCCCGTGCCGGAGTCCTGCCTCATCGCATGATCAGAACCGGCACGCGGCAGGATCGCAGCATCTCGGTCGTGGTCGAACCGATCACCAGGTTGCGCACGCGCGAATGCCCATAGGCGCCCATCACCAGCAAGCCATGCTCGCCCTGAAGGATGATCTCACCCAGAACCGCTTCCGGATCGCCACTGCGGATCTCGATCTCCGCATCGCTGCCCCCCGCCTTCAGCGTGGCATGCGCATCCTCGAGCGCCTTGCGCATTTCGGGCGTCTCCCGGCCCGCAAAGACCAGCGCCACGGTCAGCCCCACGAAAAGCGGGCTGCGGGCGATGTAATCCACCGCCTTGAGCGAGGACGCCCCGCCATCAAAGGCCACCAGAACCTTTTCCACGGGCTTGAATGCGCGGTTGGCGATGAAAACCGGCTTGTGGCTGGCGCGCACGATCCGTTCCAGGTTGGAGCCAAGATGCTCCATCGCCAGCGCCGCCGCCTCGCCGCGCTTGCCGATCACGATCATCTCGCCGCTTTCTTCCTTCGCGGTGACGGTCTCGACCAGATCACCCTGGCGCAAACGCGTTTCGACCTCGATGTCGCCATCGCCTTCGACAATCGCCCTTGCATCATCAAGGATCGCGCGCCCGTGCTCATGCGCCAGCTTGGCGCGCGCCTCGTCCAGTTCGGTCAGCTGCGCCAGAAGCGCGGTGCGCGCACCCAGCCGGATCGCGCCGCTCAGGTCCTGGTTTTCGACCCTGTCGCGGCGGCCCATGACGTGATAGATTTTCACCTTCCACGCGTTCTTCCCTGCGATCCAGGCGGCGTGGTGGCAGACGCTTTCGGAATAGGCCGAGCCATCAACAAGGGCGATCAGGGTATTGGTACTCATGGATCCGTTCCTTTTCAGTGGCCCAGCAGGCGATCCATCGCCCCCGGCTTGTCATGAATGGCCAGCCGGTCGACAATGGTTTCCGAGGCCTCGTTCATGCCGATGATCTCCACATCGGCCCCCTCGCGACGGAACTTGAGCACGGCCATGTCCACCGCCGCAACCGATGAAATGTCCCAGATATGGGCGCGGCTCACATCAATCGTCACTTTCTCGGGCGCTTCCTTGAAGTCGAATGCCTTCATGAAATCCTCGACCGAGGCGAAGAACAGCTGCCCCTCTACGTGATAGGTGCGATGCATGCCATCCGCCGTGATCTCGGTACGCACGCGAAAGAGTTGCGCGATCTTCCAGGCAAAGAAGATGCCCGACAACAGCACGCCCACCAGCACGCCAATGGCCAGGTTATGGGTGTAGACCACAAAGAACACCGTCGCCAGCATCACGATCGAGGACGAGCGCGGATGCTCGCGCAGCGACTTGATCGACGACCACGAAAACGTGCCGATCGAAACCATGATCATGATCGCCACCAGCGCCGCCATCGGAATCATGGCAACGATGTCCCCGACCACAACCACCATCGCCAGAAGATAGACGCCGGCGGCAAAGCTGGACAGCCGCCCGCGCCCACCGGATTTCACGTTGATGATCGACTGCCCGATCATGGCGCAGCCCGCCATCCCGCCGATGAATCCGGACGCGGTATTGGCCAGCCCCTGACCTACGCATTCCTGATTGCGGTCGCTGGTGGTGTCGGTCAGATCATCGACGATCTGTTGCGTCATCAGGCTTTCCAGCAGGCCCACCACGGCCACGGCGATGGAATAGGGCATGATGATCCGCAGCGTCTCGAATGTCAGCGGAATGTCGGGGATCAGGAAGATCGGCAAGGTATCGGGCAACTGGCCCATATCGCCGACCGTGCGCACCTCCCAACCCATGGCGACCGTCAGCAGCGTCAACACGATGATCGTGACCAGCGGCGACGGAACCGCCGTGGTGATGCGCGGGAAAAGATAGATGATCGCCAGCCCGCCCGCGACAAGCGCATAGGTCAGCATCGGCACTTTCGACGGGTCGAGCTCGGGCAATTGCGCCATGAAGATCAGGATCGCCAGCGCATTGACGAACCCCGTCATCACCGAGCGCGACACGAACCGCATCACGTAGCCCAATCGCATGAACCCCGCGCCGATCTGCAACAGCCCGGCCAGAACGGTGGCCGCCAGCAGGTATTCCAACCCGTGATCGCGCACCAGCGTGACCATCAACACCGCCGTCGCCGCCGTCGCCGCCGAGATCATCCCCGGCCGTCCGCCGGTGATCGCGGTGATGACCGCGATCGAGAAACTGGCATAAAGCCCCACCTTGGGGTCGACCCCGGCAATGATCGAAAAGGCGATCGCCTCGGGAATCAGCGCCAGCGCGACGACGAGGCCGGACAAAAGATCGCCACGGATATTGCCGGTCCATTGGCGGCGGTATTGGGAAAGAGACATCATGAAAGTTTGTTATCCTGGGGCCGCGCGGCTGTGCCTGCGGTCTTGTTGCCGTTTGGTCTGGTGCGGGTTTTGGTTGTCCGGCGGATCGGCGGCCGGAAGAGCCAGCCGGGGATCGCACCCGGCTCCATGCGTGTCGCGATGGGCTATAGTCGCTTCTCTGGCGAATGCCAAGTTGCGAAACCCATGTTTCGCCGTCCCTGCCCGGATCGCTTGTGCGCTGCGTCTAGTCGCGGTCTTTGGGGGCGGGGCGCATCGTCGCCACCAGCTCCGCCACCGTCACCCCGAACTTGCGCATCTGGGAGCGGTTCATGATCGCGCCGTCGCGCGTCAGGTAAAGCCAGTCAGTCACATCCAGAACATGCCCGCCGGATTCCTTTGGCAGAACGATCCTGTAACGCATCTTTACCGTCGATCCCGAAATCCACCCCTGCGCCACGCCACGGATATCGTCGGCCGTCGCGCTGAAGCGGCCGGCCTTGCCCAGCGTGATGTGCCAGGCGCGCGCCTGCTGACTGCCGTTGGAATAGGTGAAATCCTCGCGCAGAATGCCGCGATCACCGTCCCATTCGCCCGCCATCTGCGCGACGAAACTGTTGGTCATCCGCCCATTTGGGCCAAAGATCACCCCTTCCGAAAGGATCTCGCCCGAAAGATGCTCTTGCAGCGAAAAGGCCGGTGCGCCCTGTGCATACTCGCGCGGCTTCTGACTGCGGAAACTGAGGAACCGCGCCCGCACGAACAGCGCGCCAAGGATCAGTGCCAGAAAGGCGGCCAGCGCGCTCATGCCGGCTGCGCCTCTGTTGGCAGGCGGAACACCAGCACCAGCGCAGCCAGTTTCAGAATGCAGGGCAGCACCGCGTAAGAAAAGTTCAGCATACTCAAAGCACCTTCATCGTTGATTTCTCCGGGGGCGAAGCCGCTCCCCTCCAGCAGCGGCAGCACCGCGAAAGCGGCAAGCGCAAGACCCAGCTTTCCCGCAAAGGACCAGATCCCGAACGCCATCGAGGCCTTGAGCCCCGCCCGCGTCAGCGCAACCGAGAACATGGCAGGCAGGATCACCATATCCGCCCCCAGCGCCGCCCCCGACGCCACGCAGATCACAGCGAAACCGATCAGGTTGCCGGGTTCCAGAAAGGCCGCGCCGATAAAGCCCAGGATCGCCAGCGGCATCGCCAACAGCAGCGTCGGGCGCGACCCGATCCGCTGGCTCATTCTCGCCCAGAGCGGCACGCTCAGCCCCGCGCTCAGGAAAAACACGATCAGAAGCGGCCCCGCCATGCCCTCAAGCTGCAAACGGTCCTCGACGAAGAACAGGAACAGCGTCGAGGTGATCGCCACCGGCAGGCTGTTGACCAGCGCCAAGGCCAGCAGCCTCAGCGCCCCGGCCTCGCCAAGCCCCTCCAGCGACAGGCGATTACCCAGCACCGCAGGGCGCCGCCACGCGGGCCGCGTGAGCAGCGCCACCGCCACCGCCAGCGCGCCAAGGAACAGGCCAAAGGCCGGATAGCCACGCTCCCCCGCGCCAAGCCCCATGAGGATCGCGGGCGCAATCGCCGCGATCACCACGCCCGCCAACATCCCCGCCTCGCGATAGGCGGCCAGCGTCATCAGCTCTTGGGGTGTGCCCTCGCGCGCCAAAGTCGCGCTGCGCCCATAAAGCAGGATCATGCCCAGGCTGTAGGCCGAGAAGAGCAGCACCAGGATCGCGATCAGCTGCATCACCACATGCGGCCCGGATTCAAGCATGAACAACAGCGGGAACCCAACCGCCAATCCGCCCGCCGCCAGCATCGCGAACAGGCTTTGCGCGCGCGGCCAGCGGTCGATCGCCCAGCCGATCAACGGATCCTGCACAAGATCGATCAGCCGGATCACCAACAGCACGGTGCCGATGACCCCCAGCCCGATCCCCAGATTGACCGAGGCAAAACGCGGCAGATGGATGTAAAGCGGGATGCCGGCCGCCGCCAGCATCATCGCGTAAAGGCTGACGCGCGGATAGCGCATCACTCGCCCTTCAATGCGCGGGTGAAACTTCTCGAACGGCTGTTCTCGCCCAGGAAGATCCGCATGAACCCTTCCTTTATGCCGGGATGCGCCACCATGCAGACCCGCCGGTCATTACGCCAGAACGCGACCCTGTCGGGGCCATCCGACACCGCCGCATAGCGGTCGCCCTTCTGCACATCCCGGAAACACTGCGCAAACTGGTCGCGCACCGGCAGAGGCGCGCCGGTGCGGCGCAATTCGCGCATGGTGCCCTCGATCAGATCATAGGCCGTCAGGTTGCGCCGGTATTCCAGTTCCAGCCCGAAATCCTCGCTCCAGTCCAGCGGCGCGCCGTCCTGCGTGTAAAGCCGCGCCTCGTAAAGCGGAAAGCCGATAAAGCGATAGATGGCCGCACCGCGCAGCTCCGCATCCTCCAGCACCGATTTGACAATCGAGGCCGGGGCCATGGCCGGGCAAACCAGCAACGCCGCGATCAGCACCGCCTTACGCATGGGCCAGCTCCACCTGCACCACATCGGTATGGCGCACCGCGAAGGAGGCCGCGCAGATCTCGAGATAATATTTCCAGTTTCGAAAGAACGCCTCGCCATGACCCATTTCGGCGATCCGCCGCTTCTGGGCGCTCAGGCTCTCGGACCAGCTCCGGCAGGTTCGCGCGTAATCCTGGCCAAAGGCGAAACTGTCGCGCAGCTCCAGCCCCGCATCAGCAGCCTGGCGCGCGATCACCTTGTCCGACAACAGCATGCCGCCGGGAAACACGTATTGGCGGATATAATCCGACGACGCCGCATAGCGCTCATAGAACGCGTCGCTTACGGTGATCGCCTGCAACACCACCCGGCCACCTTCGGCCAGGTTCTTCTTGAGCATCGCGAAATAGCTTGGCCAATAACGCGCACCGACCGCCTCGATCATCTCGATCGAGACGATATTGTCATATTGCCCCGCCACGTCGCGATAATCCCGCAGCTGGATATCGGCGCGCCCGTCCAGGCGGCACTGGGCATAGGCATGCTGGTTGCGCGAGATCGTCACCCCGGTGACATCGCGCCCCTCACCCACGGCCTGCTCGGCAAATCCGCCCCAGCCGCAACCGATCTCCAGAACCCGCTCGCCCTCCCCGAGCCGCGACAGCACGCGGGCGTTCTTGCGAGTCTGTGCTCGGCCCAGATCATCATCTTCTTGCGTGTCGAACAGCCCCGCCGAATAGGTCATCCCCTCATCCAGCCACAGGCGGTAGAACTCGTTGCCCACATCGTAATGGGCGCGGATGTTCTTTTGCGCCCCGCGCCTTGAATTGGCGCGCAGCACCCCGTCCACCAGACGGAATTTCGCCCGGTTCAGCAGACTGCCGTGATCGTAGGCGCCGACATGATCGCGGTTGCGCATCGCCAGCTGCGTCAGCCCCTCGACCGAGGGCGTATCCCACAGCCCCGCGACATAGGTCTCGCCCAGCCCGACCTGACCATGCGCCGCCATCGCCGAGACCGCCGCCCAGTCATGGATGACCATCTCGGCCTCGGGGCCGGAACTGCCGAAGTGATGGCACTCGCCCTCCGGCGTGCGCAGCGTCAGCCGTCCGTCACGCAGGCGTTCGCAGGTCGACAGGAATTCCGCTCTCAGGGCCTTGTTCGTGAAACGCAATCTCGCTTCCTTTCGTGTGATCCTGTGCATTGATCCCGCGCACGATCCGCATCGCACTGGCGATGCCGTCCTCGTGGAAACCATGCCGGTTATAGGCGCCCGCAAACCATGTGCGGTTGCGGCCCTGCATCTCGCGGATGCGCCGCTGCGCGCGCAATGCCGCCTTGTCGAACACCGGGTGTGCAAACGTGACCTCGTCATAGATCGACTCGGCCGGGATTTCGCGCGACGGATTCAGCGTGACGAAAAGCGGGTCGCTTTCGGGAATACCCTGCAAGCGGTTCATCCAGTAGGTGACGCCGATCGCGCCACCTTGCGAGCGATAGACCCAGCTTGACCAGCAGGCGCGCCGCCGGGGCATCTGACCGGGGTCGCAATGCAGCACCGCGTGGTTGTCCTGATAGCGGATGTCGCCCAGCGCCGCGGCCTCGTCCTCGCTGGCGTCACCGCCAAGGATCGCCAGCGCCTGATCCGAATGACAGGCCAGCACCACTTCGTCGAAAGGGGTCTCCCCGGCGCCCGGCGCCATCACCCTCACGCCGCAAGGTCCACGCGTGATACGCGCAACCGGCGCATCAAGATGTATATCGCAGCCCCGCGCCTCAAGCGCGGCCTGAAGGCGGCTCACATATTCGATGCTGCCGCCCTTCACCGTCCACCACTGATGCTGCCCCGTTCCGGCCAGAAGCGCGTGATTGCGGAAGAACTGCACCAACGAGCGCGCCGGAAAGCGGTCCACCTCCTCTGTCGGGGTCGACCAGATCGCGCCGCACATCGGCAAAAGGTAATTGTTGCGAAACCAGCCCCCGAGACCCAGCTCGTCCACCAGCTCACCGATGGTCTTCTCGTCGTCCATCGCCGCCGCCTCGGCGCGTTTGCCAAACCGCAGGATATCGGCGATCATGCGATAGAATTGCGGACGCATGAGATTGCTTTTCTGCGCTGTCATCGAGCTCAGATTGCTCAGGCTGTATTCCAGCCGGCCATTGTCGATGCTCGCGCCAAAGCTCATCTCGCTTTTGATCACTGGCACATCGAGTTCCCGGAACAGGCCGGTCAGAAAGGGATATGTCGCATAGTTGAACACGATAAAGCCAGTATCGACCGGTTGATCCCCGTTCTTGCCCGCCATCACCGTGCGCGCATGCCCGCCCAGACGCGGGGCGGATTCAAAAATCGTGACATCGTGATCCGAAGACAGGTAATAGGCGGCCGAAAGGCCCGAAATGCCGCCCCCGATAATGGCGATCTTCTTTCGGGGAAACTGCGCTTGGTCGAACATCCGGGCCTCGTTTATTCCTCTGAGTGTTCATCTGTTACGAGGGCCGATAACGCATGGATCAAAAAATACCGCCACGACAAGGGGGTTGCCCGGTTTCACCGCGCTTTGCCCCTCATGCGCCCGCGGGTGATCCGCAGGGGGGCGCGGCACGTATCACCCCTATGAATATCGAACACATTCAGGGCCAGACCTATCATGCGCGCCGCGGCGGGGTGGTGAACGCATTCCGCTACGGCGTCGATTACGTCATGCTCGACCCGGAATCGGGCCGTTTGCCGGGGCTGATTTCGCGCAACCGCTTCAACCTCTGGTCCCTGCGCGACAGGAATCACGGCGGGCCGCGCGGGGCCGGGCGCGGGTCGGTGTGGTTTCGCGAAGTGCTCGCCGAACACGGGCTCGATCCCGACACGGTCGATATCCGCCTGCTCACACAGCCCGGCTACCTTTGGTTCCACTTCAACCCGGTCAGCTTCTGGATCGCCCTGCGCGACGGTGCGCCCTGCGCCTTCGTGGCCGAGGTGAACAACACCTTCGGGGACCGCCATTGCTATTTCTGCGCCCATCCCGATTTCCGCCCGATCAAGGCGTCCGACACGATCACGGCGCGAAAGCTCATGCATGTCTCACCGTTTCAGCAGGTCGCAGGACGGTATCGGTTCAACTTCAGCTTCTCCGAGCACGCCATCGCAATCCGCATTTCCTATGAGAACGGCGATCAGGGCGTGCTGGCAACCCTGACCGGAAAGCGCGCGCCCGCGACGAACCGCTCGCTTCTCTGGGCGGCGCTGCGCCGCCCGACAGGGGCGTTGCGGGTTCTGGCGCTGATCCACTGGCAGGCGGTGATCCTTTACTTCAAACGCGCGCCCTTCCTGCGCCCGCCCCCTGCCCCCGACACATTGCTGTCCGACAGCCAGACCTTCAGGGAGCCCACCAAATGAGCGCCATCGCGGGAAAGACATACTGGCTGATCGGCGCCAGCGAAGGGCTGGGGCGTGAACTGGCCGCATTGCTTGATGCTGCGGGCGCGCGGCTGGTGCTTTCGGCGCGCAACGCCGAGCGCCTCGAAAGCCTCGCCGCCACGCTTGGCGATGCGCGCGTATTGCCTCTCGACGTGACCGATCTTGCGGCCGTGCGCGATGCCGCCGCGGATATCGGGCCGATTGACGGGCTGATCTACAATGCCGGCGCGTACGAGCCTATGCCGGCCACCAAATGGGACGGCGACGCCGCGCTGACGGTGTGCGATGTGAATTTCACGGGGGCCATGCGCGTGCTGGGCGAAATCGTGCCCCGTTTCGTCGCCGCCGGCGCGGGCGACATCACCCTTGTCGGCTCGCTTGCGGGATATCGCGGCCTGCCCTCGGCCATCGGCTACGGCGCCAGCAAGGCGGCGCTGATCAGCGTTGCCGAAACCATGCGCCATGATCTGAAAGACAGCGGCGTGACCGTTCGCATCGTCAATCCCGGCTTCATCAAGACGCGGCTGACCAACAAGAACGACTTTCACATGCCGATGCTGATGGAACCGCAAGACGCCGCGAAACGGGTGCTCAAAGCCATGCAGCGCCGCCGTTTCCGCACCGATTTCCCGGCGCCGTTTTCATGGTTCATCCGCACGCTGGTCTACCTGCCCGACCTTGTGATCTATCGCGGCCGCTAGGTGCGCGCCGTCCCGGTCAGATCCGGAATAGCGGTTGCAGCAGTCGCGGCATCACGGCGCGGAACCGCAGCGGCGCATCCGTGGCGGCAAGACAGATGCAGGCGTCGCCCGGATCGGCAATGGGGGTATGCTCCAGGTCCTCGTCCGCGATCTCGAGGTCGCCGACCCCGAAGCGCCCGGTCTCGTCGCTGAAACTGCCCTGCAACACCAGCGTCAGTTCCAACCCGTTATGGCTGTGATCGGGCACCGCCTGTCCGGGCGGGATATGGAGCAGCCGCACCGACCCGTCCTTGCCCGCATGCAGAATATCCTGGCGCACGCCCATGCCCAGCGTCTTCCAGCGCGGCGCGCGCCCCTTCAGGGCGCTCATCACCGGGCCAGGCAGCGCGCCCTTGCGCTCATACACGGGTTCAGGCGCATGAGGCTCATCAAGGCGCGACAGGATATCGGCCTTCAGCCCGTCCGAAACGGCCACCGTTTCAGCGGATTCCAGTAATGCGCCACCGATGCCCTGATGCGCCTCGAGCGCGGCGCGGCATTCGATGCACAGCGACACATGGCTCGCGATCACCATGGCGAAGGGGTAAGGCAGGTTGCCCGCGGCATAGGCGGCCAGCATGGCGTCGGGGATATGATGCGAAATGGGTTTCATGGCTTGAGCTCCCTCAACTCGTGTCTCAAGCGTTCCAGTCCAAGCCGGATACGTGACTTGATCGTGCCCAGCGGCAAACCCGTCTGGTCGCTGATTTCCTGATGTGTCAACTCGCCCATATAGGCCTTTTCTATAATCTCGCGCTGATCGTCCCTGAGCTGCCCCAGCGCCTCTTTGAGACGCCGCGATTCCTGCTCGAGTGCCAGGATCTGGCTCGCATCCGCCTCGCTGCCGGGGTCTTCATGAAGCTCCTCGGGCACCGGGCGGCGCTCGCGGCGCAGGATGTCGATCTGCCGGTTGCGTGCGATCTGGTAGATCCACGCCGAAACCTGCGCCCTGTGCGGGTCGAACATCGCGGCCTTGCGCCAGACTGTCAGCATCACGTCCTGCACGATCTCTTCCGACTGATGGGCAGACACGCCCGAACGCATGATGAATGCCTTGAGGCGGGGCGCGAAGAAATCGAACAGCGCCCCGAAGGCCTCGCTGTCCCGGTCGTCGCGAACTGCCAACATCCAGACGGTCTGCTGTGATAGTTCCGTTTTCTCTTGCGACACCTTTTTCCCTTCTTCACTGGGCATCACGGGCACAATGGGCCCGGCGCGCGAAGTATCAAGGTCAAGCATCAGCATAAACCCAATACGCAGGCGCATGTAAGTTGGATCATTTCCCCGCGCCGTTTTTTCCGCGCCTTGGGAAACGCTTCGCACAATCACCGCGCGCATGCACGCCCCGCATCCTACTCCGATGCCGAGGCGGGCAGGAAAATCCGGAAATCACTGCCCTGTCCGGGCGTCGAACTCGCACTGATCGTGCCACCGGCGCGGCTCACAAGCGTCTGGCTGATCGACAGGCCCAGCCCGGTGCCTTCGGCCTGCTTGGTGGTGAAGAACGGATCAAAAATCCGCTTCAGGACCTCGGGCGCGATGCCCTGCCCGCTATCCTCCACATGGATCACCACGCCGCCGTCCTCATCGCTGGCGCGGATCGTCAGGGTGCCGCCGCCGGGCATGGCGTGCACGGCGTTCAGAATGAGGTTCACAAGCACCTGTTGCAGCTCGGTACGGGCGATCAGAACGCCGCCGGTGCTGTCCAGATGCGTGACCACGGTGATATGCCCCGCCTCGATCTGGTGACGCGTAAGCACCAGACAGTCGCGAGCGACCTCGGCCGGAGAAATCACGTTGGCCGCGCCCGAATATTCCTCGGGCTTGGCGAATTGCAGCAGCTTCGAGACGATGGCGCTGATCCGGTAGACCTGATCGTCGATCAGGCGGAACTCGGTATCCACCTTCTCGGCCTCCGCCTGCGCCAACAGGTTTCGCGCCACTTCCAGATTGCCCTGGATCACGGCGATCGGATTGTTGATCTCATGCGCGACGCTGGCGGTGATCTCGCCCACGGCGGCCAGCTTTTCGGACATGATCAGCCGCTCGGTGGTCTTTTCCAGCTTGCGGTTGGCCGCGCGCAGATCGCGGGTGCGCTCCTCGACCTTGCGCTCAAGGCTTTCGGCCCATTCGCGCAACTGCCGGTCGCGCTCCTGAACCTGATCCAGCAGCCCATCCAGATGACCGGCGACCTGCGCGATCTCGCCCCTATCCTCGGCCGGTTCGTTGCGGGCCGCCAGATCCCCCGCCTCGACCCGTGCGATGGTCTGGGTCATCTTCTCAAGCGGTAAAAAGATACGCCCCGCCCAGCGCAGGAAGATCGGCACCGACAACAGCGCAATCAGCACAAACAACAAGGTGATCGTGACCACCGAATTGGTCTTGGCGGCCCGGAACGGGGCCTCCAGGAAACCGACATAGAGCATCCCGACGCGCGCACCCTTGCTGTCCGTGATCGGCTCATAGGCAGAAATATACCAGTCATTGACCACGAAGGCCCGGTCCAGCCATGTCTCGCCCATGTCCAGCACCCGCTCTCTCACCGCCGCCGAGACCCGCGTGCCCAGCGCGCGCACGTTTTCGAACAGACGCACATTGGTCGAGATCCGCACATCCTCCAGAAACAGTGTCGCGGTGCCCTGGCTGCCCTCGGGCAGGCTTTGCTCGCGGTAGACCAGCGCATTGATCGTATCAATGAAATCAAGGTTGCGGTTCAGAAGCATACCCCCGACCAGCGCGCCTTGGCCCTCATCATCTCGGCGCGGCACCGGGGCGGCGGAATGGATCACCATGCCCCGGTCCTCGACGCTGCGATCCGTGGGCACCGCCGCGCGGGTCGCCACCAGCCGGATCGCGGCCCGCTCCGACAGGCCGGGCGACAATGTATCCAGCTCGGCGCCGGTCATGATGTCCACCTCGCTGCGCCACGCGCCGTTCAGCGCGCTTTCCAGCACCGGCCAATCGTCGGGGGCGAAGCCTTCGGGACCATCCCCGCCATCGGTCAGGTAAAGAAAATCCAGCCCCAGCTTTTCGCGCTCTGCGGCCAGCAGCGCCGCCAGTGCCTCGGGATCGTCCATCGCCCGGTTCAATGCGACCGAATTCGCCAGCGCCTCCAGTCGCTCGCCCGAGTTTTCAAGCAGCCGTTGAAGATATTGATCGGCGATTGTCAGGTCGCCATTGACCTTGGTGATCAGGATCTCGTCGACCTTGCCCGCCCAGCGCAGCATCGAACTGCTCAGCAAGAGCGGCAACAGCACCAGCATCGGTAAAAGCGCGATCACCAGCAGCCTGACCCGCACCGAGCTGAGAACCTGTCTCAGGATCGCCACCGCACGCCCCCGTCACGCGGCACCTGTGCGTCACGGCGCAGGCACGCGGCCCGGCCTTTCGCTATCGGTGCCCTGTTGTCCATGTCGCGCGTCACCTTCTCCTCCGGGTGTCCATAATGACGAAAGCCGCGCCACGATCCACCGGTTTCTGCCCCGGTCCGCCCGCTGCCGGGCGTGACACCACGACCACACCTGCGACACCGGCGAATCAAAGCGCTTTTCTCCGGCGCGCGACTCGGTCTAGAAGGTCTCACTTCGGTCCGGGTGGCTTGCCGCCCGGTGAAAAGGGAACAACGGTGCGGCATCGCCTGATGCCAAGTCCGTGACTGCCCCCGCAACTGTAGGCGGAGAGCGAAGCCGGAACATGCCACTGCTGCGCCCTGCGCGGTGGGAAGGCACGGCCAAGCAATGACCCGCAAGTCAGGAGACCTGCCGAGGCGATCACCCTGTCCGGACGCGGGGCGCGTCATGGACAACGGAACCTTCCGTGAGTGGTGGCATCCATCGCCGTCTGCCGGGAAGGGCCTGTCCTTCCTCATGACATCACGACTTGATCTGGCCTTATCGGCCAACGGAGGGACATGAGAATGCACCGTTCGATCTTTGCCTGCCTGCTGGCAGGCACAGCCCTGACCACCCAGGCCGCGCTTGCGCAGGACTCCATCACACTCGACCCGATCATCGTCTCGGGCGGGCTGACACCCGTGGCCGCCGCGCAATATGGCCGCGCCGCCAGCGTCGTCACCGCCGACGAGATTCGGTCGCGCTCGATCCAGTATGTTTCGGACGCGCTGCGCCTTGTGCCCGGTGTCTCGGTGTCGCGCACGGGGTCCTTTGGCGGCACCACCGCCGTCCGCCTGCGCGGCCACGAGGCCAATCACACGCTCGTTCTGATCGACGGGGTCAAGGTCGCCTCGCCGGATACGGGCGCCTATGATTTCAGCGGGCTGCTGGCCGCCGATATCGACCGCATCGAGGTCATTCGCGGCCCGCAATCGGCGCTTTACGGCTCGCAGGCGATGGGCGGCGTGATCTCGATCACCACCAAACGGGCCGAAGAACCGGGCCTCAGCGGCCGCGTCGGCGCCGAGGTCGGCTCGAACGGCACCCATCAGGTCGATCTGGCCCTGCGCGGCAAGGGCCCGCGCGGCGATATCAGCCTCTCGGGCACGCGCCGCCAATCCGGCGGCTTTGACGTGTCCGGCACGCCGGGCGGCGAGGACGATGGCAACCTCGATGGCAGCGTTGCGCTCAACGGGCGGTATTTCCTGACCGATGACATCACCATCGGGGGCAGCCTGCGCCATGTCGATCGCGCCACCGAAAACGACAATTTCAACTTCGCCGCGCCCACTGCCGACTTGCTCGTGACCGATTCCGTCGCCGCCAGCACCTCGCAGGAAACCTATGGCGCGCTTTATCTCGATGCGACCGCATGGGGCGGGCGGATGTCGAACCGGCTGACCTATTCCTTCGCCGATATCGACCGGCAAGGCCTTGACGGCACCGGCACCAAGGACGCCGACAACACCGGCACCCGGCGCAAGATCGCTTATCAGGGCACGCTCGCGCTTGATGCCGCCACCCTCTCCAGCGCCAGCCACACCCTGACCTTCGCCGCCGAATTCGAGCGCCTCACCTACCGCGAGAACGACCCGGACATCGTGTTCGGGCTTGGCCAGCTGACCAAACGCACGCGCGAACAGACGGCCTATGTGCTGGAATATCAGGGCGATTTCGGCAATGGCCTCGCGCTTCAGGCCAGCTTGCGACACGACGACAACGACGCGTTCGAGGATTTCACCACCTACGCGCTCGGCGTTTCCTATACCCTGCCCAACAACAGCACCCGCCTGCATGCCTCCTATGGCACCGGCGTGCAGAACCCCACTTTGATCGAGCAATTCGGCTTCTTCTCGGATTTCGCCGGCAACCCCGACCTCAAGCCCGAACAAAGCGAAGGCTGGGATATCGGCATCGAACAGCAATTCCTAAACGGGCGCGGCGTGTTCGACATCACCTATTTCGACGAGACCCTCGAGGACGAGATCGGCTCGGAATTCGACGTGGCGCTTGGCAAGACCGTCCCCGTCAACAACACCGGGCGCAGCGACCGGCGCGGGATCGAGGCCGCGGCACGCTATGACGTGAGCGACCGTCTGGGCGTCTCGCTGGCCTATACCTGGCTTGATGCGACCGAACCCGTCCCCGTCGCCACCGGCGGCACCCGCAGCGCCATCGAGGTGCGCCGCCCGGAACATGAACTCTCGCTCGGCGTGGACTACACCCTGCCCAATGACCGCACCCGCCTGCGGCTCGATGTGCAGCGCGTGGCGGGGCTTTACGATTCCGACTTCAAGACCGCCAGCTTCCTCAGCGGCAACCCCGATGACGATTTCGACCGCGTCCGGCTCAGCGACTACACGCTCGTCAATCTGGGCTTCTCCCATGACATCACCGACAAAGTGCAGTTGACCGGACGTATCTCGAACCTTCTCAATGAAAGCTATGAGGAACTCGAAGGCTATGCCACGCCGGGCCGGACCATGTATCTTGGCCTCTCCGCACGCTTCTGATCCGCGCCGCGGCCGCGGGCGGCGCAGCGTCGCCGCCCGTCTGGCGCCCGCCGCGCTGGCCGTCTTGGCCGCGCTGAGCGCGCTGGCGCCCGCCGCCCGGGCCGATACGCCGGGCCGTGTCGTGTCGATGAATCTCTGCACAGACCAGCTTGCCATGCTGATCGCGGGCGAAGACCAGCTTCATTCCGTCAGCCATGTCGCACTCGACCCGCGCGCCTCGGCCATGGCCGCGGAGGCCGCGCGCCACAGGATCAATCATGGCCGGGCCGAGGAAATCTACCTCATGCAGCCCGACCTTGTTGTGACAAGCACCCTTTCGGCGCGCCACAGCACCGCCATGCTCAGGCGGCTGGGGATTCCCGTCATCACCTTCGCGCCCGCCAATTCGCTTGAAGACGTGCATGACCGCATCCTCGAAATGGGCGCGGCACTGGGGCACGAGGATCGCGCCCGCGCCATCGCCGACGCCTTTGAGGAAAACCTCGCGCGCCTGCGCACCACCGCCGCCGCGCGCCCCTCGGCGGTGCTTTACTATGCCAATGGCTACACGCTGGGCGATCAGACGCTGGCGGGGCAGATCCTTCTGGCGGCGGGGTTTTCCAACGCCGCCAGCGCGGCAGGCTATAAGACCGGCACGCGCATGCCGCTTGAAGTGCTGGCCATGACCGCGCCCGATACCGTCGTCACCTCGCGCCGATATCCCGGCGCATCCCGCGCCGAGGAGATCATGGACCACCCCGTGGTACAGGCCCTGCGCGAGAACAGCACCGCCGCCGCCATCACCGATCACGACTGGCTATGCGGCACACCCCATGTGCTGCGTGCCATCGAAAAACTTGTCGAAACCCGCCGCGCCCTGCAGGGTGACGGATCATGAGCCGCCTTGCCATCGCCCTGTCCCTTCTGGTGGCCGCGCTTTTCGCCGCCTCGCTGCTGATCGGCCCGGCTGGCACCGCGCCGGGCGAAAGCCTTGCGGCGCTCTTCGCGGGGGATGGCGGGCCGCTCACGCTGGTAATGCGTGAAATCCGCCTGCCCCGCGCGATCCTTGCGCTGATGATCGGCGCCAGCCTCGGGTTGGCGGGCGCGGCGATGCAAGGCTACCTGCGCAACCCCTTGGCCGAACCGGGGCTGATTGGGGTCTCGGGATCGGCGGCTCTGGGGGCCGTGCTGTCGCTTCAGACCGGGCTTGCGGCGGCCTTTGCCCTCGCGCTGCCGCTTTCGGCGCTTCTGGGCGCGCTGATCGGGATGGGGCTCGTCATGGCGCTGGCGGGGCCGCGCGGCGGATCGCTCACGCTGATCCTTGCCGGAATCGCGGTTTCGGCACTGGCGGCGGCGCTCACGTCGCTGGTGCTGAACCTTTCGCCCAACCCCTTCGCGGCCAATGAAATCGTGTTCTGGATGATGGGCTCGCTGGCTGACCGCTCGTTTACGCATGTGCTGCTGGCGCTGCCGCTGATGGTGCTTGGTGCGCTGCTGCTGGCCTCCGTCGGGCGCGGGCTTGACGCGCTGACCTTGGGCGAAGACGCCGCCGGCGCGATGGGCATCGACATGCGCCGCCTGCGCCTCACCGTCGTCACCGGCACCGCCTGCGTCGTGGGGGCGGGCACGGCTGTTGCCGGGGCGATCGGCTTTGTCGGCCTTGTCGTGCCGCATGTGCTGCGCCCGCTTGTGGGCGCGCGCCCCTCGCGCCTGCTCTGGGCTTCGGCGCTTGGCGGCGCGGCGATGCTGCTGGCCGCCGATATCGCGGTGCGCGTGATCCTGCCCGCGCGCGACCTCAAGCTGGGGGTCGTCACCGCCCTTGTCGGCGCGCCGCTCTTTCTGCACCTTATCCTGAAACTGCGGACCGAGCGGATATGAGCCTTCTTTCCCTCTCCAACCTCTCCGTCACGCTGCGCAGCCGCGCGGTGATCCGCGACGTGTCGCTCGATATCGGGCCGGGCGAATTCGTCGGGCTGATCGGTCCCAACGGCGCGGGCAAGACAACGCTGATGCGCGCCGCCCTTGGCCTCTTGCCCTTCAGCGGGCAAAGCTCCCTTACCGAACTGCCCCAGCATGAGCGCGCGCGCCTCGCCGCCTGGATGCCCCAATCGCGCGAGATCGCCTGGCCGATCAGCGTCGAAACCCTGGTGCTGCTGGGGCGCATTCCCCATCTTGGCGCATTCGGCGACCCCTCGCCCGAGGACCGCGCGCGGGTGGACGCCGCGCTTGACTGGATGGGGCTGGACGCGATGCGCCACCGCGCCGCCTCCCGCCTTTCGGGGGGCGAACAGGCGCGCGCCCTGATCGCCCGCGCACTGGCGCAGGACACGCCGCTTCTGATGGCCGATGAACCCATCGCCGGGCTTGACCCCGCGCACCAGATTTCCACCATGCGCACCTTCGCGCAACTGGCCGAGGCCGGAAAATCCGCGCTCGTGTCGCTGCATGACCTTGGCATGGCCGCGCGCCATTGCACCCGGCTCGTGATGCTGTCCGAAGGCCGCCTTGTCGCCGATGGCCCGCCCGCCGAGGTGCTGACTCCCCAGCGTCTGGCCGATGTGTTCGGGATCACCGCATGGTATCGGGACACCGACCAAGGCACGGTTTACCAGCCGCTTGAGGTGATCCGTTGACCGCCCCCCGCATCACCCTTGATCGCCCATGGCTGGACTTCGACCTTGGCCAGCCGATGCAGGTACTCAGCTGGGCGCTTGATCGCCCCGGCCTCGTGCGCGCGCGCCGCATCCTGTGGCGCGAGGTGCGCAATGCCGACCTGCCGCGGGATCTCGACGTGGGGGCATGGCTTGCGGGCGAACTCGCGGCGCGCGGCGTGCAGGATGCCGTGACCTTTCTCACCTCGCGCGATATCCGCGCCCATGACACCGCCAGTGCCCGCGCGGGGGCCGTGCATGCGCAGGCCGTCGCGACGGTTGGCCTCTCCAATGCCGAACGGGTCGGCCACCGGGTTGACCGCACCGGCCATGACTGGGGCACGATCAATATCGCGCTGCATGTGGATTGCGCTCTCAGCGAAGCCGCGCTTCTGGAGCTTCTGTCCATCGCCGTGCAGGCCCGCACCGCCGCCGTGATGGATGTGAACCTGCCGCTTGCGCCGGGCCGCGCCACCGGCACCGGAACCGATTGCATCGCCGTCGCCGCACATGCCGGGGCGGGGCAATATGCCGGGCTTCACACCGACCCCGGCGAGGCCGCAGGCCGCGCCGTCTATGATGCGGTGCTGGCAGGCGCGCGCTGCTGGATGGAGACCGTCCGGCGCAGCGAGGAAAGCCCCCTTCGCGCCTGAACGCGCCTTACCCCACCCGGATCAGGTGATTGTCCCAGGCCCGGTCATATGATTGCGCCGGGCTGAGCGCCCCGCCCCGGATGCGCAGCACGCCGCCCATGCCATCCGTTACCATCAGGCCGCTACCTGCCGAGGCCACGCCGCAGACATCCGCACGTTTCAGGCTGGCGCGGAACTGCCCGTCCATGCCAAAGACATGCACCCGCCCGCCGCGCGGCGAGGTGATCGCGACCTGCCCGCCGCTCATCGCGACCGATCCGGCATAGCCTTCCATCGCCATCTGCTCGGCCATGTCTGCCGCGCACAGTACCGGCGCTTCACCGCGCCGATGCAGGCCCAGCAAGGGCGCGCTGTCGGGCAAGTCCCCCTGCCATTGCATCGCGAAACCCACCACGCCCTGCGCCTGCGCCAGATGCCGGATCGACGCCAGATGCAGATCACGCGCCAGTTCGACCTGCTCCTCGATTCCGCCGCGCAGCGTCAGGTAGCTCAGGTTCGGGCGCATGCTGTCGAGATTGAGCTTCTCTCGCCCCCGCTCCGGATGGGTGCGGATGCCGCCATTGGCCACCACCAGCACATCGCCATCCAGCCGCAAAATGTCATGCGGCCCGACGCCCCCCGACGGAACCTCGCCGATCCGCGCATAGCCCTCGTCGCGCGCCCAGAGGCCCAACCAGCCCTGACCGGTCGCGATGTCATTCTCCGGCGTCACCAGCACCGCACCATCCTCGACAAAAGCGCCATGCCCATAGAAATGCCGCCCCTCGGGGCTGTGCAGGCGATGCGTCTCGCGTCCGGCCACGCAGTCGATCACCAACGCGAACCGCCCCGGTCTGCGCGCGAATCCCACCGCCTCGGGCGCGCTTGGATGGGCTGTGGCGGCGTGGCCGCGCTCCGGCAGCGGGATGCGGAAAATATCCGCGCCATCCTCGCTGAGGCCATAAAGCGCATAAGCCCCATCCGCCTCGCGCGCCGCCGCCAGATAGGCCGGGCTGCCCGCATCGGCCCAGCCCAAGCGCGGCATCGCGGCGGAAAACACCATGCTCGACAGAAAGCTGCGCCGGTCCATGCCCTAATCCCCGTCCTGCGAATTGAATCCTGCCGTGACACCCAGCGCCACACCGATTTCCTGCGCCACCGCCTCTTCGATCCTGCGGATCTCCTGCGCCAGCACCTCGACCTTCAGCCGCCCCTGCGGCGTGGCGACACCGGCCAGAACCGGATCATCCAGCGCCTCTGCCGTCTCCAGCGCCTGCGCGAATGCCGCCTCGCTCTCAGCGATCGGCTGATCCGCCAGCCCCCGCGCCAGATCGCGCAGCGCCTCGAGCGACAGCACCACGTTGCGCTTTGAGCGCCCCGAGCGGCGCGCCTCGGCGCGGTTCGGGCGCGGGCGCTCGAAACTGCCCATCACCCGTCCAAGCCTCTGATCGCGGTTGAACTCCAGCCCCGACATCAGCGCCGTATAAAGCGCCTGATGCGCCTCTTCGGGCTTGAGAAACACGTCATTGCCCGGCGCCCCGGCACTGCGCAGCAGCCCGGCGAAATCGGGCCACTCGTCATCCATCTCACGCGCCATCCGCGCCAGATCGACGGCAATCGCCCTCGCCAGCCGGCATTCGTAATCCCCGGTGCCGTAGCCCGCCAATTCCGGCTCGTAAAGCAGCCGCTCCAGCGCCAACAGTCCGCGCCCCGCAACCGACACGCTGGCGAAGCCCTCGGCCGTGTCCACCACCGGGTCCTCATCCGCGACCAGCCCCGCCACCGTGCGCCCGACCATGCCGCGCGTATCGGGCCAGAACGTAATCGCCAGCGACCGACCGCCCTGTTCCAACGGGCCCAGATGCAGATGGCTCACCCCCATCCAGGCATCATAAGCGGCGTGATAGGCGGGTTTCAGCGCCCCGGCGCGGCAATCCTCTTCGGCCTTGGCCGCCAATGCCGCACTGCTCTGGGCAAACGCCCCGAACCCCGGCAGCACATGGCGCGAGAGCGCCTCGTCCACACCGGCCTTCGCCATGTCCGAAAACCCGCAGACCATGGCCAGCGTCACTGTCAGGCTTCGCATTGCAAGGGATATTCGCATCACAAACTCTCCAGAAACCGGATCAATGCGGCGCGCGCACCGGCGGGCATCGCGACCACCCGGTCGCGCGCCGCCTGCGCCTCGCCACCATGCCACAGGATCGCCTCCAGCAGCGAGCGCGCCCGCCCGTCATGCAAGAACCGCGTATGGCCGTTCACCTGCCCGGTCAGCCCGATCCCCCAAAGCGGCGGCGTGCGCCATTCCTGCCCGTCGGCCACCCCTTCGGGGCGCCCATCCGCCAGCCCCGGCCCCATGTCATGCAACAGGAAATCCGAATAGGGCCAGATCAGCTGAAAGCTCTGCTCGTCCTGCCCTTCAAGCCGATGGGTGACGTATTTCGGGCTGTGGCAGGCGATGCAGCCGCTCTCATAGAACACCTGCTTGCCGCGCAGGACCTCGGGGTCATCCACATCGCGCCTTGCGGGCACCGCAAGGTTCTGGCTGTAGAAGGTCACAAGGTCCAACCCCTCGCGGTCGATCTCGAAGACGCGCTCGTCGCCATCCCCATGCGGCCCCGCGATACAGACCTCCTGCGCCGGGGTACAATCACCCGCCGCGCCGGGGAAAAGCGGGTTGGAAATGCCGATATCCCCCGCAAAGGCGCTGGCGCTTTGCTCCTCGACGGTGGGGTTGCCCGCCTTCCAGCCAAAGCGCCCCATCATCGGGCGCTCATGCGCCCTTGACCACACGATCTGCGCGCGCCCTGAAATACCGTCGCCATCAAGGTCATCGGGATCGGCCTTGGCCAGAATATCCGCCGCCGGGATCGCCTCGATCAGGCCCAGCCCGATCATCTGCGGCGCCACCCGCGGCGAGATCATGAGATCATCCGAAAGCGGCCCGTATCCGGGATCGGCGATGCGATAACTCGGCGCGTGCAAAGTGGCGCTCTCGCCATCCGACAAGGCAATCTGCACCTCTTCATAGGTGATGCGCATCTGCCCTTCGGCGGCGTGGCCCGTGACCGCCAGATCCTGCAACTGCCCACCATAAACCGGGTCCGGACGGCTGCGCGGCGTGTCGATGCCCTGCGCGGCAAGATAAGTTTCGATCTCGGTCATCGCGTTATCGGCGTGGGCAGGCACCGACAGGCGCAGGAACATCGACACGCGGCTGTCGTCGTCATCCTCGGGCGGATGCCCGCGCCCGTCCTTGAGATGACAGCGCTGGCAGGAACGCGCATTATAGACCGGCCCCAACCCGTCGGATGCCTTGGTCGATGCGGGCGAGGATACCCAGACCTTCTTGAAAAGCCCGTTGCCCACCTTGAAATCCATCTCGTGCCCGAATGAAATATTCCCCGAGGGCAGCGAGAACGCATCCGCGTCCTTGCGTGCCCGCACCGTCGCCGCGCCTGCGGGGTTGGTCTCAAAGGGTTCGGGCGCATCGAACTCTGTCGTCGGGGCCGTCACCTTCCTGATGCGTTCGGCCTCGGATTCGCTGCGCGGCACCACATCCAGATGCACATCCTCCAACGCCTCGGCCCCCGCGCCGCTGATCGGCGCGGCACTGAACATACCGGCGGCAAGCACGATGCAAACGCTGCGGGACAGGAACGCGAATCCGGGTCTGAACCGGGGGCTTGCGGGATTGGTCTTGGGTCTGATGAGATGAGGCATAATCTTGATATCTTCGGGCGGACAAAAACGAGGGCGCCGCAGTATCGCGCCCGGCAGGATCGCGGCCCTACCGGGGCCGCGATCCGGGGTCTTTCCCGGCTTATTGGAAAACCGCGTCCGGGTTATCAAGGCTGTCGGACCCCTCGAAACCGATCTGCGCGACACCCAGCGCCGCCACCGCGCGCTCGATCGAACGTGTCTGCTTCACCAGCGCATCGACCGCGTCCATGATCAGCGCCTCGCCATCTTCATTGCCGCGCGCCAGCATCTGGTCATAGCTCAATCCAGCCTCGGCCGCCGCCTTGATCTGCCCCAGCTCGATCATCGTCGCATTGAGGTCCGCGCGCAGCGTGGCATCCACCGATTCATCCGATTGAGCCACCAGCGACGACAGGCTTTCGCCCGACACGACGCTGCCGTCGATGCGGACATATTCGCCCATATAGACGTTGCGCACGCCCAACCCGTCATAAAAATGGCTGTTATGCGTGTTGTCCGAAAAGCAATCATGCTCTTCTTCGGGATCATTCAGCATCACGCCCAGCTTCATGCGCTCACCGGCCTGTTCACCATAAGACAGGCTGCCCATTCCGGTCAGAATGGCAACGATCCCGGCATCCTCGTCCGCCGTTACCGCCGCGCGCGCATCGCCACCTTCGGCCCATTGCGCCGTCATCCATTCAAGGTCCGAAATCAGCAGATCGGTCGCCGCCGTCAGATACGCGCCGCGCCGGTCGCAATTGCCGCCGGTGCAGGCGTCACCGCTGGCGTAATCCGTCCAGGGCCGCTCGCCCGCGCCCGGCCCGGTGCCGTTGAGGTCCTGCCCCCAAAGCAGGAACTCGATGGCGTGATAGCCGGTCGCGACATTGGCCTCGACCGCATCCGCCTCGTGCAGCCTGTCGGCCAGCAATTCGGGGGTGATCTCGCTGGCGTCGATGTCTTCGCCCGACAGGGTGAATGTCGGGTTGGCGACGACATTCAGCGCCGCAAGCTGGTTTTCGTCCGTCGCCCCGCCATAGGCGGTGTCCACGTAATCAATCAGCCCCTCATCCAGCGGCCAGGCATTCACCTTGCCCTCCCAGTCATCGACAATCGGATTGCCGAAGCGGTAAACCTCGGTCTGCTGATAGGGCACGCGCGCCTCGATCCAGATGGCGCGTGCCTTGTTCAGTGCCTCGGGCGAGGGATCGGCCAGCAACGTCTCGATCGCCGCCTGCAATTCACGCGCCTTCAACAGGCTGTCCTCATAGCCCGCATGGGCGATATCGGCATAGGTCTCCAGCACCTCGGCCTTGCCCGCAAGGGCAGGCGCGCCAAAGCCCAGCGCCAGCGCTATCGCTGTCAGGGAAGTCTTCATGATGTTCGGTCCTTTTTCGTTTCCGCCACGCGCGCACAGGGCCGCAGCTTATGGTCTGCCCGCTCCGGCGCATGAGAATTCCACCTGCCAAGCAGCAGGCCCCATTTGGTTGACAGAAAGAGTCGGGATCGTCAATTCCGATTATTTAAGTCGGGATTTATACATCTCTTACTCCAAACAAAAACCCCCGCAGGCGGCGCGGCCTGCGGGGGAAGTTTCACGATATTACAACGCCTTATCGCATAGCGCCCAGGCAGGGGCGCATCCGTGGCGCGGGCTTAACCTTGCGCGGATCCGAACGCATCCAGCCCCGCCTGCGCCACCTCGCGGTCCTGCATCGGCGTGCCGGAGCTCACGCCGATACCGCCCACGACCTCGCCATCCACGATCACCGGCAAGCCGCCGCCCACCACCATCAGACGCCCGCCAATGGCCGAGCCGATCCCGTAGGCCGGGGCGCCCGGCTGGCTGGCTTCGCCATATTCATGCGTCGCCTTCTTGGCAGCGGAGGCGGTATAGCTCTTGTCGATGGCGATGGTGATCGACGTCACCTTGCCCCCGTCCATCCGCTCGAAGGCGACAAGGTTGCCGCTCTCGTCGGTGATGGCGATGCACATCGGCACGCCGATTTCCGTGGCCTTATCCCGTGCACCCTTCAGCAGGCGGCGCGCATCCTCCAGATCCAGTCGCTTGATGGTCAGCATCTCTCACTCTCCTTCTTGTGCCTTGGCCACCCGGCGCGCCGCGTGCAGCAACGGTTCGGTATAGCCCGAGGGCTGCTCGGCCCCCTTGAAAATCAGGTCATGCGCCGCCTTGAACGCAGGCCCGTCGAACCCCGGCGCCATCGGCCGATAAGCCGGATCACCCGCATTCTGCGCATCGACCCTGGGCGCCATGCGCCGCAGCGACGCCTCGATCTCGTCGGCGCTGCAAATCCCGTGCAGCAGCCAGTTGGCCAGGTATTGCGACGATATCCTGAGCGTCGCGCGGTCCTCCATCAGCGCCACGTCATTGATATCGGGCACCTTCGAGCAGCCAATCCCCTGATCGACCCAGCGCACCACATAGCCCAGGATCGACTGGCAGGAATTGTCCAACTCCCGCTGCACTTCCTCAGCTGACAGATTGCGCCCCACCATCAGGGGCAGCGTCAACAACGCCTCGCGCGATGCAGGCTTGCGGCTTTTCAACTCCGCCTGCAAGGCGGCCACATCGACCTCGTGGTAATGCGTGGCATGCAGCGTCGCGGCGGTGGGCGAGGGCACCCATGCGGTATTCGCGCCCGCCTTGGGATGGCCGATCTTGGCCTCCAGCATCGCCGCCATGTCGTCGGGGCGTGCCCACATGCCCTTGCCGATCTGCCCCTTGCCGGCCATGCCCGCGGCCAGCCCGGCATCCACATTGCCCGCCTCATAGGCGGCCAGCCATTCGGCCTGCTGCATCTCGCCCTTGGGCACAACAGGCCCGGCCTGCATCGCGGTGTGGATCTCGTCGCCGGTGCGATCAAGGAAGCCCGTGTTGATGAACACGCAGCGTTCCTTCACCGCCTCGATACAGGCCAGCAGGTTGGCCGATGTGCGCCGCTCCTCGTCCATCACGCCCAGCTTCACGGTATTGCGCTCAAGCCCCAGAATATCCTCGACCCGCGCATAAAGCGTGTCGGCAAACGCCACCTCTTCGGGGCCGTGCATCTTGGGCTTGACCACATAGACCGAGCCCGCGCGCGAATTCCCCTCGCCCTCGCGCGCCAGATCATGCATCGCCGCCGCCACCGTCACGGCCGCATCCAGCATCCCCTCGGGCGTCTCCTGCCCGTCCATCAAGACCGCATCGGTCGCCATCAGATGCCCGACATTGCGCACCAGCAGCACCGCGCGCCCCGGATGGGTGACGCTGTTGCCCTGGGGGTCAAGGTAATGCACATCCCCCGCAAGGCGGCGCGTCATGGTCTTGCCGCCCTTATCAAAGCGCTCTTCCAGATCGCCGCGCATCAGCCCCAGCCAGTTGGCATAGGCCAGGCACTTGTCCTCGGCATCCACCGCCGCAACCGAATCCTCGCAATCCTGAATCGCCGTCAGCGCGCTTTCGAGCCTCAGATCGGCAATCCCTGCCGGGTCGTCCCGCCCGATGGGCGAGTCGCGGTCGATCACCACCTCGATCAGCAGACCGTGGGCGCTCAGGAACACATTGCCCGCCTCGGTATAGCCGGCAAATTGCTCAGGGTCGCCAAGGGCGCTCTCCTGTCCCTTCACCGAAACCTTCAGCGCGCCAGCATCCACATCGAGCGCGCTCACATCCGCCCATGACCCGGTCGCAAGCGGCACCACCCGGTCCAGATGCGCGCGCGCCCAGGCGATCACCTTGGCGCCGCGCTTGGCGTCATAACCTTGGCCCTCGGGCGTGCCTTCGATCGCATCGGTGCCGTAAAGCGCATCGTAAAGCGACCCCCATCGCGCATTGGCGGCATTGAGCGCGAAACGCGCATTCATCACCGGCACCACCAATTGCGGCCCCGCCACCCTGGCGATCTCGGGATCGACATTGGCCGTCGTCACCTCGAAAGGGTCCGGTTCGGGCAGAAGATAGCCGATCTCCCTGAGGTAGTCGCGATAGGCCTCGTCATCAAAAGGCTGGCCACGATGCGCGATGTGCCACTCATCGATCTGGCGCTGCAATTCGGCGCGCTTTTCCAAAAGCTCCGCGTTCTGCGGCGCCAATTCACGCAGCATCTCACCATAGCCCGACCAGAACTGATCGGCGCTCACACCCAGCAGAATCTCATCCTCCAGAAGCCGCGCCAGCGGCGCGGCCACCGACAATCCGTGACGGTCTACATATTCGGTCATGTCCATCCTCCGTTTCTGGCGCAAGGGCTAGCGCAGCGGGGCCGAAGCTGTAACAAATGGAAAAATGTTTTCCACGGTATGGAAAGGTATACCGAAATGAGCCCCGACAAAGCCGAAGGCGTGCAATCCGTCGCCCGCGCGCTGCGCCTGCTGCGCTGCCTCAGCCAGCATGATGACGGGCTCAGGGTCAGCGACCTGTCGCGCCTGACCGGGCTGGCGGTGTCCACGACGCACCGCCTGTTGACCACGCTCGAATTGCAGGGTTTCGCGCAGTTCGATCCCGACAGCGCGCTCTGGCATGTGGGGCGCGAGGCCTTTGCCGTCGGCGCATCCTTCGGGCGGCGTCAGAATTTCGTGGCCCCCGCCCTGCCCTTTTTGCGCCGCCTGCGCGACGCCACGCGCGAGACCGCCAATCTCGGGATTCTCGACAATGACGAACTGGTCACCGTCAGCCAGGTCGAAAGCCGCGAGATCATGCGCGCCATTTCGCCCCCCGGCGGGCGGGTGCCCGCCTTCTGCTCGGGCATGGGCAAGGCAATCCTCGCCACATGGGAGGATGCCGATATCGCCGCTTTCGTCGCGCGCACCGGGCTGCACCCGATGACGGCGCGCTCGCATCGCGATGTCGACAGCGCGATGCGGGATATCGCCCGGATCCGCCGACAAGGCTATGCGCTTGATGACGAGGAACATGTGACCGGCCTGCGCTGCATTGCTGCGGTGGTCTGGTCGGCGCAGGGCGAAGCCGCCTGCGCCATCTCGATCTCGGGTCTGGCTGCGCGGCTTCCGGATGACAAGATCGACCGCATCGGCCAGATCGTCGCCCGCGCCGCGCGGGACCTCACCGAAACCCTTGGCGGCCATCCCCCTCCCTCGCCCTGATGCCGAACGCGGGCGGCTTGGCTGATGTGGCCGCTCGCCTGCGGCTCAACTTGCGGCATTGCATGGCGATGCCCTCTCGCGCGATCATTGCGCGATCATTGCGGGATCATTTCACTGCGATGCCCTCGCGCGATACCGGTCTCTTGCCGTGCCGCGCTCGGTCCGGATCACAGCGCCGACCGCATCGCCCCGACCATCACCAGAGCAACACAGGATCCGAACGACCCCTTGGCGCTCCCCTCTCGGTCACCCTGACGCCTTGATCGGGTCGCCTGGACGCCAGGTGCCGACCGCCGTTTACGCAATCATCCGTTCTTTTGCGCAATTGCCCGTTCGTGTGCAATCGCCGGTTCGTTTGCGCAATCGCCCGCTGGTTTACGCGATCACCCGTTCGTTTGCGCGACCACCCAGTCCCGAGCCACCCAGGCCCGAGCCACCCAGTCGCAAGCCAGATACGCGCCCGTCGCGTGCGCAATCACCGCCTTCACATGACCAGCGCGCGCAATACCGGCGCTCAAATGCCCTGCACCAAGCAACCCCTTGTGCAAACGCCCCCACGGCGCGCGCCCTTACCCGGCCGCGCCGTAGGGGGCGAACCCGCTTGCAAGCGCCACGCGCTCAAAGACCACGCGATAATACACCCCAAGCGAAACGGCCCCGATCGCAACGGCCCCAAACGCAATGGCCCCGATTGCAACGGACCCAAGCGCAACGGCCTCAAGCGCAACGGACCCAAGCGCAACGGACCCAAGTCTATCGGGCCGGTGTGCGACACCCGCGCGCAATCGCCCCGCAGCGGCGGACCCGCGCAATCGCCCCGCAGCGGCGGACCCGCGCAACCGCCCCGCAGCGGTGGACCCGCGCAACCGCCCCGTGCGCAATGCCTGCCTGCGCGTCAGCTTCATTCCCGCGCTCGTTGGCGTCGCCCGCGTCGACATCGCCCGCTTGCGCTCCGGGACGGAGGTCGCCTCTGCCACGAGCCGCCCTTATCCTTTATGCGCCCCGGCAATTCCGGCGGACGTCATCACATCCGCCTTGCGGCAGAACACCGCCAAAAGTTCCGCCACCTTTCCGGCAGTATCTTCGCCTTCCGACAGGCTCCTAGCGCTCCGCCTCTGCCGACGGTGGCGTCAATCAAAACCGTTACCGCATTTTTCTCGCTCCTGGCCGCTTGCCTCGAATCATCACCGGATGCGGGTGACGCGATCAGTAGAGCGCAGAAATCTTGCGATTGCGTTACCGCGCCGTCCCGCGCGGCGCCGGAACGGGTTTGTACCAACCGCAAACCGTGATCGGCGACTTTGGTACAAAACACGTGTACAATTCGTCCGTTTTGTACGCGGCGCCCATATGCCCGCGCGGTCATTTTCATCGTGATCGATGGCGCACAGTCACTGTTCGGTCCGCGCGGTTGCCATTCCGCCCCGGCTTCTGTTTAACGGCCCCGTATTTTCAGCGTTTCGCGCGCAGGTCCTGCGCGCTTGTCCGTCTTCCGAAAGGCATCCCATGACATTGTTCAAGCGTCTCCCCTTTGGAGTTCTTTCCCTTTGTTTCCTTGCCCTGAGCGGCCCGGTTCTCGCCCAGCAAGGCGGCGGCCAGCCGACTCAGGTCACGGTCGTCACCCTCGAGCCGCAGACAGTCACCCTGACAGCAACCCTGCCGGGCCGCGTCGCCGCCTCGGCCCTTGCCGAGGTGCGCCCGCAGGTCAACGGGATCATTACCGAAAGGCTCTTTGAGGAGGGCGCGCATGTCAATGTGAACGACCCGCTTTTCCGCATTGATTCAGCAACTTACGAAGCCGCGCTACAGCAGTCCCGCGCCAGCGTCGCACAGGCCGAAGCACAGCTTCGCGCCGCCGAACGCGAGGCCGGCCGGCTCAAGGAATTGCAGGCCCGCAACGTCGCCAGCGAACAGGCGCTCGACGATGCCGAAGCCGCGCGGGACTCCGCCTCGGCGGCGCTGGAACTGGCGCGCGCCCAGATGAACGCGGCCCAGATCGAGCTGTCTCGCACCACGATCCGTGCCCGGCTCTCGGGGCGGATCGGCCTTTCACAGACCAGCCAGGGCGAGCTTGTCACAGCCAGCCAGGCACAGCCGCTCGCGGTCATCCGCACCATCGATCCGGTCTATGTAGATGTCACACAGTCCTCGGCGGACCTCCTGCGCTGGCGGCGCGGCGAAACCGAACGCGCCCTCGCCGACGCCGACCGCACCGTCCGCCTGACCCTCGCCGACGGCTCCGTCTACGGCCACACCGGGCGCCTTCAGGCCGCAGAACCGAATGTCGATCCGCAGACCGGCGTCGTCACCCTGCGCATGCAGTTCGAGAACCCGCAGACACTGTTGTTGCCCGGCATGTATGTCCAGGTCGAGATGCCCGTCGACGTTGCCGAAAACGTGTTCCTCGTGCCCCAGGAGGGCGTCGTGCGAGACCGGCGCGGGCGCCCGACTGCGTGGGTGGTGAACGCCGAGGACGTCATCGAGGAACGCCCGCTTTCAATCCTTCAGGACCGCGAGAGCGACTGGGTCGTCGATGACGGTTTGAACCCCGGCGACCGCGTCGTCGTCGCGGGTTTTCAGAAGACCGCACCCGGCGCCACCGTCGCCCCGGAAGAACGCGGCACCAGCAAAGCCACCGCCGACACAGCGTCGGAATAATCGACCGGAACGGGGACAAGTAACATGGCACGTTTTTTCATCGACCGTCCGGTCTTTGCCTGGGTGATCTCGATCCTCATCATGGGGATCGGGGTTCTGGCGATCCGGATGCTGCCTGTCGCGCAGTACCCGCAGATCGCGCCGCCCTCCGTTTCGATCAACGCCAGCTATCCGGGGGCTTCGGCCGATACGGTGGCCAACACCGTGACGCAGGTCATCGAGCAGCAGATGACCGGGCTTGATGGTTTGCGCTACTTCTCATCCAGCTCCACAGCGGCAGGCCAGGTCGAAATCAGCCTGACCTTCGAGACCGGCACCGATGCCGATATCGCGCAGGTCCAGGTCCAGAACAAGCTGAGTCAGGCCACGCCCCTGTTGCCCGAAATCGTGCAGCGACAGGGCATTACGGTCGAGAAATCCTCGGCCGGGTTCCTGATGGTGGTCGCCCTCACCTCGACCGATGGCAGCCTAGAACAGGTGGACCTTGCGGATTACATGGTCACCAACCTCGTGGACGAGCTGAGCCGCATTCGCGGCGTCGGGTCGGTCAATGTGTTCGGCGGGCAATACGCCATGCGCATCTGGCTCGACCCGGCCAAGCTGGCCGCTTTCGAGCTCGCGCCCTCGGATGTCGTGACGGCGGTTTCGGCGCAGAACGCGCAGATTTCAGCGGGCGCTTTCGGTGCGCGCCCGGCGGTCGAAGGACAGCAACTCAACGCCACGATCACCGCTCAATCGCTGCTCAGCACGCCCGAGGATTTCCGCCAGATCGTGCTGCGCGCCGAAACCGATGGCGGGCTGGTGCTGTTGGATGATGTCGCCCGCGTCGAGATCGGTGCCGAGAACTACGCCACCATCGCGCGATTCAACGGCAAGCCCGCATCGGGCATGGCCATCAGCCTCGCGCCCGGCGCGAACGCGCTTGATACCGCCGAGGCGGTCAAGGCCCGGATGGAGGAATTCGCCCGCTTCTTTCCCGAAGGCGTGGAACACGTGATCCCCTATGACACGACGCCCTTCATCGAGATATCGATCAAGGAGGTGGTCAAGACTCTGTTCGAGGCGATCGGCCTCGTGTTCCTGGTGATGTTTCTGTTCCTGCAAAACCTGCGGGCCACGCTGATCCCCACTCTTGCCGTGCCGGTGGTTCTGCTGGGCACCTTCGGCGTTCTGGCAGCGGCGGGATTCACCATCAACACGCTAACCATGCTGGCCATGGTACTGGCGATCGGCCTGCTGGTCGATGACGCCATCGTCGTGGTCGAGAACGTCGAGCGGATCATGGAGGAAGAGGGCCTGTCTCCGCGCGAGGCCACGCATAAATCCATGGGCCAGATCACCGGCGCGCTGATCGGTATCGCGATGGTGCTCTCGGCTGTGTTCGTGCCGATGGCCTTCTTTCCGGGCTCGACCGGGGTGATCTATCAGCAATTCGCGATCACGATCGTTTCGGCCATGGCCTTGTCGGTGGTGGTGGCGATCACCCTGACACCTGCGCTTTGCGCGTCGCTTCTGAAATCCAAGGGACACGCGGCGCAGCGCGGGCCTTTCGCCTGGTTCAACAAAGGCTTTTCCAGCCTGACCTCGGGCTATACCGGCACGGTGCGCTGGACGGTGCGGCGGCCATTCCGCGTGGCGATTGTCTATCTTGCGCTGGCTGCCGCCATGGCGCTCTTGTTCATGCGTACGCCGACGGGTTTCCTGCCCGAAGAAGATCAGGGCATCCTTTTCACCCTGATCCAGACCCCGACCGGAGCCACCGCCGAGCGAACGCTCGACGTCGTGAAACAGGTCGAGAACTACTACCTGAATCAGGAAGAGGATGTCGTGGATTCAATGTTCGGCGTGGTCGGTTTCAGCTTTGCGGGCAGCGGGCAGAACATGGGCCTCGCCTTTGTGCAGCTCAAGGATTGGGATGAGCGCCCCAGCCCACAGCAAAGCGTGCAGGCCTTGGCCGGACGAGCTTTTGGCGCGTTCAGCCAGATCCGCGATGCGCAGGTTTTCCCGGTGGTGCCGCCTTCGGTGATCGAGCTGGGCAACGTGTCTGGCTTCGATTTCTACCTTCAGGCGCGCGAGGGGCAGACCCATGAGGAACTGGTCAACGCCCGCAACCAGTTGCTCGGCATGGCTGCACAAAGCCCGATGGTTACGTCGGTCCGCCCCAGCGGGCTTGAGGATGCGGCGCGGTTCAACCTTGATATCGACTGGCGCATGGCCGGCGCGATGGGGCTGACGCCCAACGACGTGGGGCAGTTGCTTCAGATCGCCTGGGCGGGCACTTATGTGAATGACTTCATCGACCAGGGCCGTATCAAGCGGGTGTATGTGCAGGGCGAGGCCGAAGCCCGCTCGACACCCAAGGACATCGAGAAATGGCGCGTGCGCAATGTCAGCGGCGGGCTTGTGCCCTTTTCGAACTTCGCCGAAGGCAATTGGGATTACGGCGCTCAGGGGCTTTACCGCTACAACGGCGTGCCCTCGATCCAGATTCAGGGCTCGCCCGCGCAAGGCGTGACCACCGGCGAGGCGATGGCCGAGATGGAGCGCCTCGTGGCGCAGCTTGGGCCGGGCTTCGAGGTGGCCTGGACGGGGCTTTCGCTTGAGGAACGGGAATCCGGCAGCCAGGCACCGCTGCTATATGCGCTGTCTCTAGCGGCGGTGTTCCTGTCGCTGGCCGCGCTCTACGAAAGCTGGTCGATCCCCTTCGCGGTGATGCTGGCCATGCCCATCGGTGTGCTGGGCGCGCTGACCGGTGCCTGGCTGGGCGGGTTCGAGAACGGCGTGTTCTTCCAGGTCGGGCTGCTGACGGTGATCGGCCTCACTGGCAAGAACGCGATCCTGATCGTGGAATTCGCGCGCGAGCGTCACGAGGCGGGCGACCGGGTGATCGACGCCGTCGCCACCGCCGCACGCCAGCGTTTCCGCCCGATCATCATGACGTCGATGGCCTTCTCGCTGGGGGTTCTGCCGCTGGTGCTCAGTTCCGGTGCGGGTTCGGGCGGGCGAAACGCCATCGGCTCGGGGGTGCTGGGGGGCACGATCTCGGCCACGGTGCTGGGGGTGATCTTCGTGCCGCTGTTCTTCATGATCGTCACGCGGATCTTTCGCAAAGCGGGCACGTCCTGACCTGGCGCAAACAAAGAAAAGGGGGGCGTCGAACGCCCCCCTTTTTCCGATATTTCCAAAGCGCCTGCGCGGAGCGGCGGGTTCAGACCACCAGAACCGGAATCCGCGACAGGCCCGTCACCTTGTGCGAGACGCTGCCCAGCAGGTAATCCTCGACCGACCCCATGCCACGGCTGCCGATCACGACCAGGTCCATACCGTGTTCCTGCGCGAACTTGACGATGGTGCGCGATGTCGGGCCCGATTTGACGAAAGCCCGTGTCTCGGTCAACCCGGCCTCGTGGGCCACGCTCTTGGCGCGCTCGGCGACCTCCTTGGCGTGGTTGCGCATAATGTCGTCCATGTTGCCCGGGTCATCGGGGCGCACCATCGAGAGCGACGCCTCGAGCATCGAGTGATGGCGATAGACGGTCAGGATAGTGACCTTGCCGCCACCGCATTCGCGCGACATGTCTATGGCCATATTCAACGCCTTTTCGGCATTGGGCGAGCCATCGAAGGGAACGAGTATCGATTTGAACATGTGGGTCTCCTGACTACTTCGCGAAGGCAAGGTCACGCAGGAACAGCGCGATTTGCGGGAAGAAGATCAGCGCGACCGCCACCGACAAAAGAATGAAGATGAAGGGCGGCGTGCCGCGGATGACCTCGAAATAGGGGCGCTTGAATACCGCGATGGCCGTGAAAATATCACATCCGAATGGTGGCGTGGCCGAACCGATGGCCACCTGCAGGGTGACGATCGTGCCCACCAGCACGGGGTCGAGTCCGACCGAGTTCACCACCGGCGCGAAAATCGGCACCATGACCAGGATCACCACGATCGGATCGACGAACATGCAGCCGATGAAGAACGCGATCGAAATCACGAACAGCACGCCGATCTGGCCCATCTCGTCGACGCCGATGCCACTCAAAATCTGCTGGGGGATCTGCGCGAACGAGATCACCCAGGAGAACGCGGCGCCAACCCCGACCAGGATGAACACCACCGCCGTGATAAGCCCTGTCGACTTGGCCGTGTCATAGACCCCCTTCAGGTCCAGCTCCTTGAACACGATGACTTCAAGGACCAGTGCATAAAGCACACAGGCGGCCGCAGCCTCGGTCGGGCTGAAGATGCCACCATAGATGCCGCCAATGATGATCGCCGGGAATCCCAGCGGCCAAAGCGCCTTGCGCGCGGCGCTCATGCGCTCGGTCCAGCTTGTCTTGGGTTCGGTGGGCACCTTGTGGCGCACCGCATAAATCCAGGAATAGACCGAGAACAGGAACAGGATCAGCAGCCCCGGCCCGATCCCGGCGATGAACAACTCGGCGATCGAGGTGTTCGAGACGACGCCATAGATGATCATGCCGATCGAGGGTGGAATGAGAAATGCAATATCAGATGAATTGACGATCAGTGCCAGTATGAAGCTGTCATTGTAGCCCGCTTTCTGCATCCGTGGGCGCAGGGGCGAACCGATGGCGACCACCGTCGCCTGGGTCGACCCCGAGACTGCGCCGAACATCGTGCAGGCCGCCGCGGTGGAGACCGCCAGCCCGCCTTTCAGATGCCCGACAAAGGCCATCACGAGGTCGATCAGCCGGTTGGCCGACTGCCCGCGCGTCATGATGTCAGCGGCAAAGATGAACATCGGCACGGCAATCAGCGAGGCGGGCCGGATGCCCGCCATGATCTGTTGAATCATGGTCTCAAGCTGGCTCATCCCGCCAAACAGCGAGAAGAAGCCCACGAAGGCCCCCACGATCAGCGGGATCATCATGGGAAAACCCAGCAGGAGGAGAACAATCATGATCGAGAAAATCGTCAGTGCCATCTCTCAGACCTCCATCTCGTCGTCGTCATATCCTTCGAGCACGGCGGTCGAGAGATAGGTATCTTTTTCAATCATGTTCTTGATGGCGGTCAGCGCGTATTGCACCCCCGTCATGAAGAACCCGAAGGGCACCCAGACCAGCGTGATCCACACCGGGATCTGAAGCGACGGCAGCACGCGGCCCCGTCCGGCCTGAGTCAGAATGTAGTTGAACGAGTAGTAGCACAGCCCGAACATGAAAATTGCCGTCACCAACGCGATGATGATCATCATGATCTTACGCCCTTTCGGGGGCAGCGCGTCATAGATCGCGGACATGCGGATATGACGCCCCTGGCGCGCGGCATAGCTGATGCCGGCAAAGGTGATCATGATGATGAGGATACGGTTCAGCTCTTCTGAAAAGAAGATGCTGTTCTGAAAGACGAAGCGGCCAACCACGTTGGCGATGGTGTTCGCAGCCATCAGCAGCACCCCGGCCGCCAGCACGATGGCTTCGATCTTGCTGATGAGATTATCCAACGTCCCCAGGACACCGGGAAGCGTGGATTCATAGTCCTTGAGGGATGCGTCATCCGTCGAGGTGGTGTCGGTTTGCGACTGCGTCTGAGACTCGTTCATCTCTGTCCAGGCCCCGCGATGATGTTGAATGGATTGTCCATGAAGTAAACCGGCGGCCGCATCCTTGATGACGACCGCCGGCCTGAGCCTTTAGTTTTCGACGGCTTCAAGATCCGCCTTGAGCTGGTTGAGGATCGCAGCACCAGAGTCGCCGGTCATCTCGAGGAAAGTCTTTTCGACCTCTTCCGCCGCGGCGACGAAGGGCGCGCGCTCTTCTTCGCTCAGGACATTGACCTCCATCTCGGGCTTGGCTTCCTTGATCTTCTGGATGCTCTCTTCATGCAGACCGCTCTGATAGTCGATGATGTGTTCGAACGCGGTGTCGATCGCCGCCTGCACCATCTCCTGTTCCTCGGCCGGAAGGCCCTCGAAGAACTGCTGGTTCGCCATGACGGCCGTGGTGAAGTTGTTGTGGCCGGCACAGGTGATGACATCCGTCACCTCGTACATCTTGGTCGACTCGATGAAGAACATCGGGTTTTCCTGACCCTGGATGATACCGGTCTGCAACGCGCCGTAAACCTCGCCCCATGGCAGCGGCGTCGGCGTCGCGCCGAACGCCTTGTAGCTTTCCACCAGAAGCGGGTTGGTCATAACGCGGAACTTCACCTCGTTGAGGTCGTCCGGCCCCGACACGGGCTCCTGCGTGGTCATGCAGACCTCGCCTTCGGGGAACATCACCAGAAGCTCCAGACCCTGCTCTGCATAAAGCTCGGGGAACATCTCGTTGATCGCCTTGGAGTTGCGGAAGAACTCGCTCAGTTTTTCGGTGTCCTGCGGCAGCAGATAAGGCACGAAGAACACCTGCGCCTCGGGGATCAGCGAACCGGTAAAGCCCGGGCTCTGGTCGACGAATTGCAGGATGCCGGCCTGTGCCTGCTCCATGATGTCGGCAGATTCACCCAATGTGCCATACGGGAAAAGCTGGACTTCATGGTCGGAATTCGCTTCCACCTCTTCCTTGAACTTCTGGGCGAAAACGCCCTGCACTTCGTCGATGGCCTCCTCGAACGCGTAGCGCCAAGTGTCGGCCTTTGCCATGCTGCCCGTGATGGCCATGACACCGACGGCGGCCGCAGCTGCGAACGTGTTGGTCATGAATTTCGCCATTACTTTGCTCCCTGTTTCATACAATTGCGTCAAAAGCGTGTGCCGCATTGTATTGCATGTCAAACCAATAATTGACGCATGACAATCATAGATATTCGAGGGGAAAAGCGATATCTCGGTTTGCTTGAAGCAGCATCGAAACCCGTTCAAGCGCCGTTCTGAACTGGCTCTCGTCGCGTATGCCGCCCACTGAAATCCGCACCGCATCAATCGCCGGGGCCTGCGATGTCATGAATGGCGTTGCGGGCGCCAGCGCGACCCCGAGCCGGCGCGCATTGCCTACAATATCATCGGTCGAGCGCCCTTCGGGCAGGGTCAGCCAGTAATGGAGCCCGCCGGGATGGCCCTGCAGGCTCTGGTCGCCCAGAACCTCCGCCACGATTCGTCCCCGCGCCGCCAGCGCGCCGCGCTGCCACTCGGCCAGGGCGGCGGCAGTGCCGTCACGCACCCAACGGGTGGCGATCTCGCCGACCAGCGGCGTCGCCGCCCAGGAGAACACCAGCAACCGGCTCAGCAAGGCCGATTGCATCTGAACCGGCGCAGCCATGTAACCGGCGCGCAGCCCCGATACCGTCGACTTGGTGAATGTCGTGAGATAAATCGAGCGGTCCGGCGCCAGCGCCGCGAACGGCTCGGGCGCATCCTCCAGGATCTGCGCATAGGCGTCGTTCTCGATAATCACGAGATCACGCTTACGCGCCACGCCCACGATTGCGCGCCGCCGTGCCTCGCCCATCAGACTGGCGCGCGGCGTTGCAAGGTTGGGCAAGGTTACGATCGCGCGCGCATCATGGCCGCGGCAGACCCGTTCAAGCGCATCCGGGCACATTCCCTCATCATCGCCAGCCACGCCAACCAGCGTCAGCCCCAGGTACCGGCATAGCGAAATGACCAGATGATGGGTCACATCGTCGGCCAGCACGACGTCGCCCGGCGTGGTCACCGCCGACAGCGACGCCGCCATGCCATGCGTCACGCCATTGGTCAGCAGCACCCGATCCGCGCTGGTACGCAGCCGGCAGCGCGCCAGCCAGTCTACCGCCGCCGCGCGATGCGCGGTCTGCCCGATATTCGGGCGACAGGACAGGATCGTCGCCGGATCGGCAGTGTCCGCCATCTCGCGCAGCGTGCGGCGCATGGCCTGATCGTGATGCGCATCGTAAAGCGGGCGCGAGATTGCAAGATCCAGCACATCCTCTCGCTGGGGTTTCAGCGCATAGGGCGGCTGGTCCAGCCCCGAGGGATCGACCACGTAACTGCCCCGCCCTACATGTCCCTGGATCAGGTTATGCTGGCGCAGGCGTTCATAGGCCTTGCTGACGGTGTGCACGCTCAATCCCAGCTCGTTGGAGACCGCCCGATGCGTGGGCAACCGATCTCCGGGGCGCAAACGGCCCTCCCTTATCTGCCGCTCGATCGCAGCGGAAAGGCTGGCATAGAGCGGCTCGGCAAGGGCCTCCCGGGCCGGGAATTCGAACGTCATCCTGATCTCGCTCAAACAGTGGTGTGGGGGCTCTCGATTGCTTAATGCGTGCAGAGCATGGTGTCCCGCCATTATGCCAGATGCGAGCCGAAGACGCGACAGCGCATGAATCACGGCCTGTGAATGCGCTTGTAGCGCCGTCTGCGGATCGCCATGATCTGGTCCTCGCGCCGGCTTTGCGATAGGGGCCACCCATGAAATTCACGCTTCGCGACCTGCGGTCGCTCAATGACCTTCCCGCCGATACGGTGATCGACGCGCGCTCGCCCTCGGAATATGCCGAGGATCACGTGCCCGGCGCGATCAATCTGCCCTCGCTCAGCGATGCCGAGCGCGCCGAGGTCGGCACGATCTACGTGCAGGATGACCGCTTCAAGGCGCGCAAGATCGGTGCGGCCTATGTTGCGCGCAATGTCGCGGGTTACCTTCAGAACGAACTGGCCGACAGGCCCGGCAGCTGGTGCCCGATGGTTTATTGCTGGCGCGGCGGCCAGCGCTCGAACGCATTCGCCACGATCCTGCAACAGATCGGCTGGCGGGTGCGCGTGCTGGAAGGAGGCTATCGCGCGTATCGGCGGCTGGTCGTGCAGCTTCTTTATGACGACACGCTTGAAATCCGCCCGGTCCTGCTGGATGGCAATACCGGCACCGCCAAGACCCGGCTTCTGGCGCTTCTGGCTCAGCGCGGCTGGCAGGTGATCGACCTCGAGGGGCTGGCAAATCACCGGGGTTCGGCGCTTGGCGGGGTTGCTGGCGGACAGCCCGGCCAGAAACTGTTCGAAGGCCGGCTGGCGCGCGTGCTTTCGGAACTCGACCCTGCAAGGCCAGTGGTGATCGAGGCCGAGTCGAACAAGGTCGGCCAACGCATTGTGCCGCCCACGCTCTGGGCCGCGATGCGCGCCGCCCCGAGTGTCGAGATCGCCGCCCCCCTGGACGAGCGCGCCCGCTACCTCGCCCGCGCCTATCGTGACATCACCGCAACCCCCGAGCACCTTGCCCGCCAGCTTGACCTGCTGCGCCCCATTCGCGGCAATGCACAGGTCGATCACTGGCAGGACATGGCGGCCTCCGGGGAATTCGACGCGCTGGCCGAGGCGCTGATCCTTCAGCATTACGACCCGGCCTATGCCAAGGCCCGCAGCCGCAAGACGCAAAGGCCTGCGCAGCATGTCGGCATTGCGGCGCTGGACGATGAGGGGTTGCAGCGCGCCCTGCCCGATCTTGAAGAGGCACTGACACGCGCAGCGGGCGACTAAAGCAGGGTGATGCGCACCGGCTCCTGCGTGATCCGCCCGATCACGCAAGCCGCCACGCCAGCGTCGCCAAGCGCCTTGATGCAGGCGTCGGCCTGATCCTCAGGCACCGCCGCCAGAAGCCCCCCCGCGGTCTGCGGATCGAACAGCCACGCCGGCGCCTCGCCCACGCAGTCGATCTCGGGGAGTGTATAGGCCGCGTTCGCGCCGTCCAGCGACGAGCGCACACCTCGCGCGAACAGCGCCTCCGCGCCGGGCAGAAGCGGCACCGTATTCGGTTCGATCTCGGCGCCATGGCCGCTGGCGCGGCAGATCGCCAGCAGATGCCCCGCAAGACCAAAGCCCGTGACGTCCGTCATCGCATGCGCCGCGCGCAGTGCATGCGCATCGGCGGCAAGGCTGCGCGTCATCGACGCCAGGGCGCCGCTTACGACATCGCCATCGGCCTCGGCCCGCATCGCCGCTGCCATGATGACGCCGGTGCCAAGCGGCTTGGTCAGGATCAGCCGGTCGCCCGCGCGCGCGCCGTTCAGCCCGATCGCGTCACCTTCGTTCAGACCGGTCACAGTAAAGCCGATGGTCAACTCGCTGCCCTGCGTGCTGTGCCCTCCGATGATCGTGGCACCGGCCTCGGTCATGACGCGGCCCGCGCCATCCATGATATCGCGCAGTGTGCGGCGCTGTAGCGGCTCGCTCATGCGGGGCAGGACGATATTGACCAGCGCCGCCTGCGGCTCGGCCCCCATGGCCCAGATATCGCCAAGCGCATGGATCGCGGTGATCCGCGCCATCTGCCAGGGGTCTTCGATGAAGGCGCGCAGGTGATCGGTGCTCAGCACCTGGGTCTGCCCGCCGATGTGCAGCACCCCCGCATCGTCCCCCGGTCGGCTCAGGACATCGGCGCGCTCCAGCGGCGCCAGGTCTTCGACCAGCCCCATCAGCGCCCCCGGCCCCACCTTCGCACCACAGCCAGCGCAGATCACCGGATGCGCCGACATCTCGGCGCGGACACCTTTGGCCATTTCTCGCGGCAGGCGCGGGGCTGGCATCTTGGGCAGGTCGTGGAACTTCTCCATGAAGCGCCGGTCGATCCGGTCCTTCCAATGCCACAGCCCCGAAATCTTTATGCCGATCCCGCCCTTGTCGGCCACCGCCGCCTTGCGCCCCAGCGACACCAGTTTGAGAAAATCCCCTTGCGGGCGAAAGACGCTGCGACGCCCGCCCGTCAGATCGGCGCGCAGGTTGTGAAACAGTACCGGCGCGGCGCGCACCGCATAGACCCCGGCCTTGGGGCGCGGCGCGTGTGAAAGATGCGCGCAATCGCCCGCCGCATGGATTGCCGGATCGTCGATGACGCGAAGACCTTCGTCCACCTTGATAAACCCGTTCTCGAGGGGCAGGCCCGTCGCCCCGAGCCACCCCCAGGGCCGCGCTCCGGCGACGCCTACGACCAGCGCGGCGGGGCGCGTCTCACCGCCCGCCATGTCCACGCCGTCCGCCGTGATCCGCGCGACCCGGGCATCCTCGACCAGAGAAATGCCCGAACGCTCCATTTCACGCAACAACGTGCGGCGGGTGCCGGTCGCGGTCCCTTGAAGCGCGGCCTTGGCCTCCAGCACGTCGATCTGCGGAGGTTGGTCGGTGACGCCGGTCAATCTGTGATGCATCGCCAGCGCCAGTTCCACCGCCCCGACGCCACCGCCGATCACCGCCACTTGGGGCGGTTTCGCCCCCCGTCCGACCGCGCTGACAAACGCCTCCCAGGTTTCAGCGAAAGGCCCCAGGGGCTTGGCCGCGATGGCGAAGTTGTCGAACCCCTCGATCTCGCTCGGGGCCGAGGTAATGCCGATATCTATTGAAAGGTGGTCATAGGCGACGGGCGGGCGCCCTTCCAGCGTGACCAGACGCGCCGCCCGGTCCAGCCCGGTTGCGCGATCAATGATCAGGCGCACGCCGGCGACTTGCGCCAGTCGGACGATGTCGATCTCAAGATCGCTCCGCGCGTAGTGCCCGGCCACATGGCCCGGCAGCATCCCCGTATAAGGTGCCATGACATTGGGTTCGATCAGCGTCAGGCGCGCGCCCGGCAGCGGGTTCATCGCCCATCGGCGCAAGACCAGCGCATGGGCGTGGCCGCCTCCAAGAAGAACCAGATCACGCGTGAGCGGAAGTTGACTGTTCATGGTGCATCCATAGCCGCTGCGAAGGGTCGCGACCATACGCAACCCGCAAACCGGCGTGGATGACATGAGACCTGGCGTCGCGGCGGCGGCTCTGATTCAGGTGCCGCCGTTGCCCTTGCTGATCTTGTTGAGGTGGCGGGGGTAGACCTCTTCCTCGACCAGCAGCTCGTTGAGCAGTGACTTGTAGCTCTGGGTGCTGACCGCGCTCTCGGCGCGCTCGTTGCGATGCTCTGCGAAGTCGACAAGCGTCGTGTCGCGCGGCCTCTCGGGCACCGGCGCGTCGCTTGATTCATCGGCGCCGCGCGCGGCGTTGAACAGTACCCGCAATGCGCCCGATTTCGTCACCCAACGCAATGGATGCTGCTTGCCGACCGCCAGTTCCAGCGACACATCGACCGTAAGCTCCGCCAGCGCCAGCTGAAGCCGGCGATTGAGCGGCTGCTCGATATCGTCACGGCTCAGCACGCTGCGCCCATTCTGGATGCACAGGAACACGCCTGCGCCGCGATAGGAAATGAAACAGCTGTCGCGCTTCATCGTGTCCGAGATCACGCCCGCCACCGCCTGAATGATCTTCTGGAACTGTTCATCCGAGCATAGCCTGTGTGCCTTGTCGGCATTCAGAATCCGGATCGAGCAGATCGAGGACAGGAACATCCCGAAGCGAGGCAATTGCATGATGTAGTTTTCAAAGGCCGTATAGCCCAAAACCCGGTCGACATCGTGAATGTCGATCACATCGAGGAACGCGCGACCCTCGGGCGCATCGCGCGCATCAACCGAGGCCGTTCCGCGCGTCCGGGTTTCCATTTGCGTTTCGGCAACCGGGCGGTCCGCCTTGTCAGCCGCCGCCGCGCTTTCGGCCTGTTCCTGCGCGAACCGCTGGCTGCTCTTGATGCGCGCGCTCAACTCGCCCAGTTCAAAGGGCTTGGTGATGTAGTCGTTGGCCCCCGCCGCAAAGGCCCGGTCAAGGTGATCGAGCTGCGCCATGGCGGTCAGCATGATGATCGAGGTATCGCTGTAATGCGCAATCGCGCGGATGCGCTGGCACAGCTCGATACCATCAATCTGGGGCATTTGAATATCGAGAATGAAGCAATCGAACGGCTCGGCAGTCTGCTCGAGCAGTTCGAGCGCAGCAACGCCACCCGCGCAGGCCGAAACATCATGCCCACACGAGGCGCTCAGATACTGTTTGAGCAGCGCCAGAATGCTTTCGTCATCGTCAACCAGCAGAATCCTCATTCCGTCGGCCTCCAGTCTGATCCGAAGTTGGCTGCCTACAGAACTCATGGAAGCACCCCGGCAGAATGGCAGATGGGGGCGCGCCTACACACGTATTATCCATTAATTGATGAAATCGACCAAATTATGGCGTGGCACGCTCTTGCGCACATCTTCGGGTGGAATGGCAGCGTTGCAAGACAGCCCTTGGCCCGACACCCACGAAAAAGCCCTGCGCGCCCACCCAAGCCTGCAAGGCGCGCGCCGAGAACAACCCAAGGGGTGCACAGACCCGCCCAAAACGTCGGCAGGAGCCATCCTTGGCCCCAGCTGTTCCTCGGGCACACATCACGGCCTTCCCCCCGTTCGCGCTCGCGCTGGATGTATGACCCAAGTTCTACCGCAATTTGCACAAACAAATTCCAGATTCGACTGACAGCTTGCAGGTCGCATTGTGGGGTAGCGAGTCTAGATGTTTTTCTTCCTCCAAAGCACACAGGGCAGACGATGAAAATTCTCACCGTTGATGACGATGATTCGTTCGTTGAACTGATCGAACGGTCGCTCACCGTCAGCGACAACCATGAGATCGTCACGGCGCAATCAGGCACCGAGGCGATGAACATCCTCACCCATGAACACGCCGCTTTCGATTGCCTGCTGTTCGACATTCAGATGCCCGAAGTTGACGGGATCACCCTTTGCCGCAATGTGCGCAACACCGCGCGGTTTTCCGCGACGCCGATCATCATGCTGACCGCGATGTCGCAAAAGCACTATCTCGAGAATGCCTTTGCCGCCGGCGCGTCGGATTATCTGAACAAGCCGTTCGATTTCCAGGAACTGCGCGAGAAGCTGCGGACATGGCAGCGAACCGACCTGGCCTTTCACAAGCCCGATGTTCATTTCGACGGCTACCAGCGGGTCGAGGCGCGCTCGGTCAAGACATCGGATGCAGAGCTTGCCCGGCAGCTTGAACAGCAGGGGCTCAAGCGGCTGGTCGAATACCTCGCCTTCGAGAATTTCTGCGTCAAGCGCGCTCAGAGAGGCCACCGCCGCTTCAGCGTAAGCGCGTTGAAGATGTCGAATTTCGAGCAGTTGCAGGACAGCCTCTCTGCCGATCAGTTCACCGAGTCGCTCTTTGCCTTTGCCAAGGTACTTTCGGCCAGTCTCGACGGGATGGACGCGATGTTCTCCTATCGCGGACGCGGGATATTCCTGATGGCATACCAAGCGGGCAACGCCCTGCTCAACGTCAAGCTTCAGGCGGCCATGCGCCGCGCGGTGGGGCAGGTCGATGCGCGCGAAGCGCTCGCGCAGTCGCGCATCCGCTACGTATTGGGCACGCCGGACAAGGTCGCGCCCCGCCTGTCGGCCGACGCTCTTTTCGCCCTGCACGCGGCGGTGAAAAGCGTCGAGACCAAGAATATCGAACATTCGCTCGACAACGTGCCGACCAAACTTCTGGGCAGTCTCTACCTCAAGGACGAACTTTCGCACCTTGAGGCGCGCGGCTATCGCGCGCTGTTCAACGACGAACTGCGCGACCGCGATGTCAGCTGGCCGCCCAGCAAGATGTTGACCCGCAAGGTCTGATCCAACGCGCCGGCGCCTCTCCATCGCAGGATGCGCGCGGGTAAATCTCTCACGAGTCGACATTCATGTCATAGTACCAGGCCAAACTGGCTTGGCAGCGGGCCCGCGCGCGCGGCAGATTTTCCTTTTTAATCCTTACAGATGTCGCCTGACGTTAAGTCAAAGGCGCGCGCAACTCGCGCAATTGTTGAACAATTTCAAAAAATTCACGCGAATTGTTGCCCCAACGCGAAAAAGGGCTGGCATAATTGCACCACCATGTCTCATAATGGCCACTAAAAAGACGTATTTGGGCGCAGGCCATGAAGAATTTCAGAGTTCCATCAGACACAACCTCTGCGGCAACGGTGTTTCCCGAATTGCCATCCGACAGCAAAGCGCTTCGCGATGCTGCCAGCAGCCGTGAAAAGAAGCGATCCCTGATCCGTGCCAGCCGGCAGGTCGAGCGCCCTGAACACGTGCGCGCCACCAGCCTCTCGTTCCAGAACATGCATCAGTACGGGGAACTTCTGGTCAACTACCTCAAGGCCAGAAAGCGCGTCTTCATCGATCAGCTCGACTGGCAGATCTACGAAGCCGACGGCATGGAGTTCGACCAGTACGACACACCTCAGTGCCGCTGGATCATCGTCCATGAATTCGGCGAAATCCTGGCGGGCATCCGGCTGTCGCCAACCACGGCGCGCTGCGGCACCTACAGCTACATGCTGCGCGACGCGCAGCGCGGTATTCTGGAAAACATGCCGCGCGACGTGCTGTTCATGGATGCGCCCGTCGATCCCAGGGTGTGGGAAGCCGCCCGCGTGTTCATCACCGAAAATGTCCCCGCCCAGCGACGCATGGAAATACAGCAGGTGCTGGTAAATCAGCTGATCGCCACCGCCCGCGAGCTTGGTGCCTCGCATGTCATCGGGATCGTACCCGCGATCTGGTCGCGCTGGCTGCGCCGGCTCGAACTGCGCGCCGTACCCATCGGGCCGCGTTTCCGCACAGACGGCACTTATAGCCAGGCGATCCTGTTCAATGTCGTCCAGGCCATGAACTGACCCGGACCAGCCGGTTCATTCACCCGGCATGAACGCCACCGAGCGCGAGCGCTCGTCGTCGACAGCTTCGTCCTCATACTCCTCGAACCCGGGTTCATCCGTGTCCGGAACATGCAGGTCGAATTCCAGGAAGAACGTCGTACCCTCGCCCACGCGGCTCTTGTAGTGGATCGTTCCGTTATGGCGCTCGATGATCCGCTTGCTGATATTCATGCCCAGCCCGGTGCCGCCGACCTTGCGCTGATCCGATGAATCCACCTGGCTGAACCGCCCGAACACCTGCGCCTCGCAATTCTCGGGGATACCTGCACCGGTATCCTCGACGCTGACCCGCACACGGTGATCCTGTCTCTGGACCGCCACCGTGATTACATCGCCCGCCTCCGAGAACTTCAGCGCGTTGGACAGAAGATTGCCCAGCACCTGCTGAATACGCGCCTCGTCCCCGTTGATCAGGGTGTCCTTTTCTGGGAAAATCGTGCGCACCTTGATCTCTTCGGCATTGGCCTGCGCCATGATCGCATCCACGCTTTCCGCCACCACCCTTGAGATATCGAGGCTCTGGAAACGGAATACCATCTCGCCGCTTTCGATCTTTTGCAGGTCCAGCGTCTCGTTGATCAGCTCGGCCAGGCGGCGGCTGTTCTTCACCGCGATATCCAAGATCGGCTTCAGATCGTCGGGCACCTTGGCGACACAGCCTGAATCCATCAGGTCCAGCGAGAACTTGATCGATGTCAGCGGCGTGCGCAGCTCATGGCTCATTGTGGACAGGAACTGCGACTTGATCTCATAGGCCCGCTTGGCGCGGTCGTGCTCCAGCTTGATCTTGTGCAGCTGCTTGAGCCCCTTGCGATAGAGCTTGAGGAACATGAACGAACAATCGACAATGAAATAGAGAACGAAGATCACCGTGAAGAATTCCAGCCAGAGATAGGAATCGATCGTCGGCTTCTCGCGCACGATGTCCATCACCGGGATGGTCAGAAAGGTGATCCCGTAGATCCCCAGCCGCAGAACCAGAGACGGCACGATCTGGTGGTTGTTCATCGCCGCGAACAGCGCCGCCGCAAAAAGGAAGAACAGCGGCATGAAATGGTCACCCGGCGCCTGCTGAATGGCGATCAGCAGAACGAAGACCGAGATCATGATCGCGCTGAACGCGGTATTGACCATCACCCAGATCATGAAGCCGCGGGCAGCCACCGGATCGTTGCCTTTCCACGCCCTGACCCGGCGGGTCAGCATGAGGTCGAGCACCTCGGTAAACAACAATCCTGCATAGCACATCAACGCCATCGCGGCGTCGAAATAAAAGGCCGAGAGCAGCATTGCCGCCAGGAAACTGGCCTGCCGCTGCCAGATCAGCTTCTTGGTGATTTCGACATAGTCGCGCAGCTGGCGTTCCCGGGTATCGCCCGCCAGGTTCTTTTCAAGCGTTGAATGAATGTCATGCGCCATGGCGTCGAAATACCGATCTGGAACTGATTTCTGACAGGCTAGTGCGACATCGCGCAATTATTGGGTCGCGATTGCGGAGAATTTGCGACCCTTCCGCCGCCGGTCCCTGCCTTTTGTCACGCACGCCGGGCGCTGTCGGTCTGCCCATACACGTCGCGCCAGACCTGCATCGCCTGCGCCAGATCGGCCTTGTGCAGCGCGACAAGCAGACAACCGTCGCCATCGGCGGCAATCAGCAGGCGGCTTGCCTTGGGAAGCGACAGGATCGTGCAGCGCGGCGCCTTGCCCCCGACCTGGCAATGGGATGCGTGATTTTCCGCGAGGCCGGTCATGCAGGCCACCAGATCCTCGGGGCCCTCCGCGCGCGTCTCACCTTCGCCCCGGCACATCACCCAGGCCAACGCCGATGCGCGCAATGCGCGAAACACGCACTCCAGCCGGCGTTCCGTATCCAGCGCCAGCAGGGCTGCGGCAAGCTGGCGCGCCGAACAGCTTGCCGCGCCACCCCGGTTCGTACCCGTTGCTGGCCCAAGGGGGCGCAGCGACAAGTCATGGCCCCGGCCCACAAGCCGCTTGAGCCGTTCTGCATGCATCTGCGCAGCAGTTTCGGAATCCGGGGGCTGGGGCGCATCCGTCTGCGCCGCATCCGCCAGATCAAGCGCGGCAAGGCGCCGGTTCGAGATTGTCAGCCGTGCCTGCTCCTGCCCCTGGACCATCAGCGCCAGAGAGCGCGGCAAGACCGCATCGTCGATCTCGCGCGTCAACAGCCGCATCAGTGACGCGGAATCCGACGCGGTTTCGTCGCGCTCCGCCAGAAGCGCCGCAGCGTGCGCAGACAGGCGCACCAGCTTTTGGCGCAAGCGCCCGGCGGTGTCGCAATCCTGCATCCGTCTGGCGGCAATCATGCGTCCCATCAGCCCCCCCTTGCCGCGATGCGCAACAGCTCGCGCGCCGAAGCGATCATCGCCGGGACTGCCTCGGGGCTGTCGCCAAGCGCGCAGATCACATCCGCGCCATTGCTTTGAGAGCGCACGAAGACCCTCAAATCGCGCGGCGTCATCACCAGCGTATCCTCGGCCCGTGCCTCAGCGCCCGCCATATCCTGCGCCAACCGGTCAGCAGCAGCAAAACTGGCCACCGCCTGCGCGAAGATCTCGTCAAGCTGTTCGCGCGGGCAAGGCGCAGCGGAACTGGTGCGCAGCGCCAGCGCGGTCTGAAGATCGCCAAAGGACACCAGCGAGCAGCCCGCGATATCGCTTCGCATCGCGTCAAGGCGCTCCGAAAGGCTCATGCGCGCCCTCCTGCCTGATATGCGCTGAATGGTTCAGACACGATCCGCCGCCTTTCGCCGCGTCGGCCTTTCCGTGCGCCGCGGATGATCCGCCGGGGCCTGCACGCGCTTGGGCATGACCCGCGGTCCCTCGTCCTCCGCGCCCTCGTCTTGCGCCGAACCGCTTGCGTCATCCGCTTGTCCGGGCCGCGCCATCGGCACGATCTCGGCCCCCGCCGACACCTTGTCGACGCCAGCCTCCTCGCTGTTCTGCCGGGGGCGATCACGTCCCGTTTCGACGCTCAGCAACAGCTCGACCAGATGCTCGACAAAATCCGCCGCACCACTTTCCTGCCAGAGCGCCACATCCTCATCCGCCTTGATCGCGCCGGTCAGCGATATGGGATAGACAGCCTCGAACAGACCCTCGGTTTCCTTGGCGATGCGCGACATCACCCGCCCGCGATCACGCCCCTTGCGCAGCTTGTCGATCTGCGTGACCAGCATCAGGTTGCGCCCGCTGGTGGCATCCACGATCCCTTCCCAGACCGCAGCCTCGGATTGCCGCCACGCCTGCGTGGCATGGGTACACCACACAACGCTGTCCACTTCGTCGATCAGCGACAGCCAGACATCTGACGACATGTTGGGATCGGAAATGCCGGGCATGTCGATCAGGTCGCAAATCTCCAGCATGTCGGCGATCATCTGCATGCGGATGACCTTGGTCTCCTCCAGCGACACATGCGCAAGATCCTCGATGCTCAGGGCACGTTCGGCCCCGTCATGCGACACCGCCACCACCGAATCCGGGCCGTGGCTGATCCAGATCGGCGGCAATCTCGTGGCCGTCACCCGCACCGGCAGGGCCTCACCCCCCAACAGCATGTTGGTCAGGGTGCTCTTCCCGGCACTGAATTCCCCCATCAAGGCAAGCCGGGGCTTGCGGGCGGTCACGTCCGGTTCCACTGCTGCGGTTGTCAACGTTGTCTCCCTTGTCATGCTGCATGCCGCTCCAGGGTCGCAATCGCGCTTTTCAGCGCCTCGCGCCGTGCCTGTTCATCGCCCGATTCAAACAGCTCGCCGACATCGCCGCGACCATGCGCTCCGGCGCCAAGCTCCTTCAGGATATCCTGCTGCTGATCGAAAAATGCGCTCAGTCCGCCAAGGATATCGGCGCGGATATCGCGGGTCTGGATATCCGTCATCTGGGTCATGAAATCCTCGGTCTCGCCGATGATCAACTGACGGAACTGCTTGGCGAAAGCCTTGTATCCGCGGGTGCGCCGCCACCACGAGGCCCACCAGCTATCGTTGAAATCAAGCGCGATGGTCTGCGCCAGCGCCACCGGCGCGGGATGTTCGGGCACATCGGGCACGCCCAGACGGATACCCTCGACCGCCGGTCCGAAACCGCGATAAAGCACGCCCGCCGCCGCGTTCACGGCATCTTCGTAGCGCGCCTCTGCGGCCTTGCGCGCGCGACTCCCCAGCACAGACCAGGCCGAGCGCAGCAGGATACGCAGCCCGGCAGGGTCGTATTCCCACAACTCGTCCGATCCGCGCCGCTCCAGATGTTCGAGCAGCGAATGCGTGGCGCGATCCACAAAGGTGCCGTGCGCTCGTGACGCGCGGGCGCGATATTCATCGAGGATCGCATCGAGATCGCTTTCCAGCGCCGCCAGCGCCTCCTGCGCGACCCGATCCATGTGCGCGCGCAACTCGTCCGCGCCGATCCCGTCGGCAAAGGCTTCGCCCTGCACCTCGACCGAGGCGGCGGCCTCTTGCGATGTGGCCAGCGTGATCGCCGGTCGGGCGATACCGGCAAGGCAGGGCGCGCCCAGGTTGCTGACGATCCGCCCGCTCAGCGCCTGCCACAACGCCGGAAGCCCCGACATTTCCCAGACGATATTCGCGGGCGACTGGTTGTTCTCCGAAAGCTTGAGCGAGGCTTCTGTCCAGGCGATCAGCGCCTGCGAGCTGGCGCTGTCCAGGTCTTCCAACTCGCCGCTCAGCACGGTATTGGCCCAGGCCGCGCTGCCAAAGATGATCTCGGCTCCGGCCGGGCCGTCATGGTCCTTCAGGGTCTGGCGGATACTCTCTTCGATCTCGGGAATCTGCGCCACCGGGTCCGGCAACTCGTCGATCCGGTTGACGAAGATCACCACGTCGCGCGACTGCAGGTTGGAGATCATGCGGATCAGCGCCATGTCCACCGATGTCAGCGCCTGCCCCGCCGACAGGACCACCACGCAGATCCGGCTGTCTCGCACCGCCTTGATGGTCACCATCTCGCGCATCATGAAGGTATCGTTGACGCCCGGCGTGTCGCGCAGGCACATGCGGAACGGGACCGTCTGGCAGTTCAGGAACAGATCGGCGGACCGCGTGATATCCGCAAAACGCCCCTGATCCTCGACGCCGTCACCCGCGCCGCCCGCATCGAAATCGTCACCAAGGCAGATGTAGCGCTCCAGCAGGTTCTTGTCGAAAAAGCCGTAATCGTGCTCCTGCCCCATCAACAGCTCGAAATTGCGCCCCAGCCGCGCGCGCGCCTTGTCGCGCATCGCGTCGATCTGGCGGCGGACCTTTTCCAGCTCACCCTCGGCGCCCGCGCGTCCCGCCAACTCGCCGATCCGCCCACCCTTGAGGGTCAGGCGATCCCATTCCTCTTCGGTCATGAAACGAAACCGCGCGCCGGTCTCGGCGCGCCGGCTGGCCGGGGCCAGGTGCAGCGAGGTCACCACCGAGGTCCAGGGATTGACATCCGAGGGCAACAGATCCGACCAGCCCGCCATCGCGTTGATCAGGGATGTCTTGCCCGACTTCACCTGCCCCAGCAGCGTGACGCAGGGCTCGAACCCCTGTAGCTGGGTTTTCAGCCGCGCGACCGCGCGCGCGGCGTCCGGGCCCGTCAGGTCCGACAGCCGGTCCAGCGCATCCTCGATGCGCGCGGCCTCCTGCGCGAATTGCGCAAGGGCCTCCATTCCGGCCTTGAGGTTCGTCGGGCGCGCCTGCGCCCTGATCTCGGTGGCGGGGTCGATCTCGGCTTTGATATTCATGCGTCGTCCGCTTGCATTTGGCAAAGGGCTGTTGCGGGTGGGATATCGGGGGTCTGAAAACAGGATTCACTCACGCGACTCACCCTTGGAATGTGGAACCCGAATGTGGTCACAATTGGGCTGGCCTTGGGGTTGGAACCACTCATGATTGTACCCTCTCGGCGGTTTTCCCGACCATTTCCTTGCGCAACTGCAATAACAGCGTGACCGCATCGAGCGCGGCCTCCTCGCCCCGCTCAAGCTGAAAGAGCAGCAGCATTTCCTCGCCATCCTGCAAATCCATGCGCAGGTCAGCGACGTCGGGGTCGTCCTTTGGGGCACCTTCCATGATCCCGGTCAACGACGCCACGGCATCGACGCATTGATCGAGCAGCGCATCGTGGTCCATGTCCTCGCTGCCATCCAGCAGTTCCAACATGCTGCCCGCGCGTTTCTGCAGCAGCGTCGCGGCGTCGTTGAGCACCGCACCGGTGTCCCTGGATTGGGACGGGTCGGTCGCGGTTGCGGGTTGCGTGGGTTCCTCGGGCTGCGCTGGCGCGGGCGCAGGTGCCGTTCCCGTACGCCCCTGCCCGCTACGCGCCGCCAGCCTGTCCAGCAGAAGCTGCGCCTGATCAACATCGCTCGAGCGTCCCAGTTCGACCTGATGGGCGATGCATTGCGACAAGGCCCTGCCCCCGCTCGAGGCCCACAGATCGCCATCCACCCCGTCACCCGCGGTCAGTGCGCTCAGCCCCTGCATTGTCGCCACCGGGTAAAGTCCCAGAAACTCTTCGGCGACGATCGGATCCAGCGCCGCGATGGTCTGGCCAAGCATCCCGCGCATCATCTGCCGATCCGCCATCGTCACCACCAACAGGCTGTGATCCTTGATCGGATCGGGCACCGCGCTCCAGAGGCGCTGTTCGGCAGAGGTGAAGCTATCGGTGCACCACAGGATGATATCCGCCTGCGCGACGATCTCCTGCAGGCGCGTCATCTGCGCGTCGGGATGGGCCGGCAGGCCGATCTCGATCAGGCTCCGGCGGGCCAGCTCCGGGTCCGGCAATTCCTGGCGCACCCGTCGCACGTCCTGCGGCCAGACCGCATCGCGCGCCAGTCCCGCGATTTGGCTGACCGAACCGTCCTGCCGCTCGAACAGGGTGCGCGCATCACTGCCATGAGCGATCTCGCACAGCTCGGCACCGCCCTGTGCACCCTGCCCGCCCAGCACATTCTGCCCCGCCAGCATGTTCATCAGCGCCGTCTTGCCGCTACCGGGCAGGCCGGTCACGACCACCTGCACGGGCTTGCGCAGATGTGACAACAGCCGCGCACCCCAGCGATGATAGGGGGCTGGCACATCCGATGTCTCCAGCACGGTTTCCAGCCTCGCCACGACAGGATTCATGTTTTCGGCAATGCTCACTTCGCTCTCCCCGTGCCTCTGCCTTTACCCGGCGCTTCTCGTCACCTTGGCCAGGATCGAGACCGAGCCCTTGCGTCCCTTGATCTTTCGGCGCAGCACAGGGTCTTCGGCCGGCTGCGCCGGCACGCCCTGTTTCTGCACCTTGACGACACAGAACGACACGTTGTCCTGCCATGGGTCATCAAGCCGCCCGACATCCTGCAAAAGCCCGTCCGCGATGCGCTCGGCCGATTGGTTCCTGGCAAAGCGCAGCAGCGCCTCGATCCGCGCCTCGCCCAGAAACTGCAGCCCGTCGCTGGCGGCGACCACGATATCGCCATGCATCAGTTGCACCGGCGTTGCGCGGCAATCGATCTGCGGGATGTCGCGCCCGGCCAGAACCGAGGTCAGGCAGGCCTGATCGGGGTGATTGAGCGCCTCGTCGCGCGCCATGATGCCGCTGTTCACCAGGAAATCGATCTGCGAGACCAGCGCATGGTTCGCGTTCAACCGGCTCAGCGTGCCGTCGCGAAACAGGTACAGCGGCGAATCCCCCACCGATACCCAGTAAAGCCGATCATCCATCAGCACCGGCGCCAACAATGTGGCGCCCATGCCCTCATGTTCACTCGAACGGCTGGAATAAAGCCCGATGCATTCATTCGCGCTCAGCACCGCGTCGCCCAGAACCTCGCCGATCCGCTGCTCAAGCAACTCGGGATCGCCAGACTGCATCTTCAGCTCGCTGAACACCTCGGTTACCGCGATCTTGCTGGCGATATCGCCCGCCGCGTGCCCGCCCATGCCATCGGCCAGCACCACGAAGCCGAACCCATTGCCAGCGGGAAAATCCGATACGATCGCATCCTCCTGGCGTGCGCGCCGCCCCTGGTCGATGACCATCGCGGCATCGTATAGGCATTCAGGCACGGGAGGCATGGGCATGACCGGTATCCGCCCCCTCGTCCCAGCTGAATTCAGCGCCGCAAAGCGGCGCGAAGCGCAGCGTGGTTTCGCCGATCACGATCACGTCCCCGGCCTGCATCTCTTCGGTGCTCAGCACCGGGCGGCCATTGCGGCGCACCAGATTGGCCTTGCCGCCGTGACCGATGAAAAAGGCCTTCTGCTCGGGATCATAGGCGATCGCGGCATGGTTCTCGCGCGATATGCTGTTGTCGCCGAAATCAAGCCGCACCTGCTGTCCCGCGCCACGCCCGATCTGGGCCACGCCGGTTTGCAGCGCGAACGCCTCGCCGCGCCCCGGCCCCTTCACCACGACCAGCCAACCAACGGGAAAGCGCGTATCGGGTGCCTCGGGGCTTTCGCGGTCCGTCGCCAGCGGGTCGAGCCCCGGCGTCTGCCCGCCATTGAACCCCAAGAGTCGTGTCTTGACCCGCCCCGCACGCCCCGCCGCACGGCCAAGCGCCGGAGCAGTCACATCCACCGGCGCCGCAGGGGTTTGCGGATCGCGTGCTGTCTCCTTGGGCGCAGATGCCACAGGCGCCTCGGGCTCAGGCATCGCCCCGACCGAAGGAGCCGGATTTCCCTGTTGCGGTGCCTCGACCTCTGGCGCGGCGGCGGTCTCGGGCGCAAAGCCTGCATCCTCATCGGCGCGCGCCGCCTCGGCGGGTGCAGCAGCTTCATCACGCTCCGCTGCGGGTTCGCTCGCGATCGCCTCGGGCGCCTCCCAGCATGGCTGCGCCGCCTCGTCCGGTTGCGATACCGGCTCGGGCTCGGGCCTGGCAGACTGCATATGACTTTCCGGTGCGGCCTCCTCGGTCTCGCGGGTGGCCATGGCGCTCAGGACGGCGCTGATATCGCCGTCAGCATCGTCGTCAGAAGCCAACGTTTCCAATCGCGGCGCATCGGGGTCTTCCTCGGGCGCGTTGTCCTGCCAAAGGTTATCGACCTCATCTGCGGCCCAGGTCTGATCCAGCACCTCATCGGCGGCATGATCTGCGCCAACATCTGCGGCTTCATCCGCCATCGCCCCGGACAACGCCATACGGATCGAGTCCTCGGTCAGATCCACCGCCTCGGTTTCCTCCTCGAAACCAGCCCTGCGGCCCTCGCTCCCAGTGTCATCCAGAGCGCCATCCTGTCCGGAGTCGAAGAAACCCGCATATCCCGCCAGCGCATCGGCCTGCGGGTCCGCCTCGTCCTCTTCCCGTGCCGCATCGCGGGTCAGGACACGGCTGGTCGGGTCAAGCTTAAGTGGCGCGGGATGCGCTGGTTCTGGTGCATGCGGCGCTTCTGCGGGGTCGTGATCATGCTCGAAGGGCATCGCGCCGCCTTCCGAGTGCTGGCGCTTTTCGCCGATGATGTCGCGTATGAATTTCATCTCCGATCCTTTCAGTTCCGGATCATTTCTTGGTCACCTGACCTGCGCCGCCCTTTCACGAGGGCGCGCACGAGCCGGGACACAAGCGATTTCGGGCGTGTCTCGTCATAGCTTGCCGCCAAGGTCTGGCGCGGGGCGCACGTCTTGCGGGGCTTGGCGCCTGCGTCTTGGCGTGCCTCGGATACGCCTTTGCGTGTCATGCGATCCTGCTCGCGCAGCCATGCTTCCACATCGTCGACCGGCTCTCCGAATATGTCGTAAAGCTGGTCTGGCGCTTCATCGTTTTTCTTGTCCTGCTCCGGTGCCGCCTGGGGCACGGGTCCGCGGCGCACATGCATGGCGCGCAAGGCACGGTCATGCGGGCCCGGCGAGAGATGGCTGTTGGTATCTCGCACCAGCGACGAGATCGCCTTGAACAGCGCCGGATCGAGTTCCCTCACCCGTTCCGCAGGCACCTGCCCGGTTTCCTCCTGCACCGCATCGACCGGCAGCAATTCTTCGCAATCCAGCAGTTCGACCCATTCGGCGACCGACTGGATCCGGTCCTGCGGCGCCACCGAGAGCGCGCGGTCGATCGTCACCAGCATGTTGTGGCGCAGGTTCCATGGGCCAAGCGCCAGCGGCTGATAGGGGTCGGCGCAATCCGATGCCATCGCCGCCAGCCGTTTCTGACTGTCGGGCGGGGCCGAACCGGTGATCAGGTGATAAAAGGTCGCCGCCACCGAATAGAGATCGCTCGACGGGGTCTGCGCCATGTCCTTGAGATAAAATTCATGGGGCGAATAGCCGTCCTTGACCGACAGCACCGCCGACAGGGCGCGCGACTTCTGGCAATAGCCTTCGCGCGCGGCTCCGAAATCGATCAGCGTCAGGCTGTCATCCTCGCCCAACAGCAGGTTGTCGGGCGAAATATCCCGGTGCAGCATGTCGAACCCGTGCACATAGTCCAGCGCGTCCAGCGTGTCGCGCAGCGCCTTCTCCAGCACCTCGCGGGTCAGGCGCGACGAATCCTCCTGACGAATCGTCAGCAGGTCCAGCCCCTCGACCAGATCCATCGCCATGTAGGCGGTGTTGTTTTCCTCGAACACCTGGTGAACCCGCACGATGCCCGGATGATCCAGCCGCGCAAGGCGGCGCGCCTCCATGATGAAGTTGCGGATCACGCTTTCATATTGCGCCTGTTGGCTATCGTTGCGTGGCCGCACCTCACGGCCCCGGCGCAGGCAAAAGGCACTGGGATAGCATTCCTTGATCACGACGCGCCGGTCCAGGCTGTCGCGCGCAAGGTAGGTCAGCCCGAAGCCACCTCCGACCAGTTGCTGTTCGATTTCATATTGACCGTGCAGCAGCTTCACGCCGCCGGGCAGTTCATCGGTCAGGTTGTCGTCTTGGCAGATCGCATTGTGTTGCACAGCGAGGTATTTCCATCCGTGAGCAGAGAAGCGTCAAGAAAACCACGGTCACACTCGTAAACAGGCCAAGATTGCAGACGAATTATGATCAGAACGTGGCCATTATCCGCCAAAGACTCGGCATTCCCATTGCTTGCCTTGCCATGATGCCGCACCAACTCTGCACTATGGCCGTTTGATGCTGACATTTTGGTAAGTTTTTCTTACTTCAAGCATAAGAACTTATTCCTTTTCGTTAGGTAAATTCATCAATATAACCTGCTGAGCAGCAATTCATGATCGGGAGGCGTGTCGCGTGACGACCAAGGCGGAGGTTCTTGAAGTTTCGGTCTGGCGTGGGTCAGCCGATGGCGGCGCGCTCGAAACCTTCGAGGTGCCCGCCCGCGAAAGCCAGACGGTTCTGGACGTGGTGAGCTGGATTCAGCAATTCGCCGATCCCACTCTGACCTATCGCTATGCCTGCCGTGTCGGCATGTGCGGCAGCTGCGCCATGATGGTCAACGGCGCACCGCGCTGGACCTGCCGCACCCATGTGCAGAAGGTCACGCAAGACAACACCCTGCGCATCGAACCCCTGCGCAACCTGCCGGTGATCAAGGACCTCGCCGCCGACATGGACCCGTTCTTCGACAAATGGGTCGAGGCCGAGGCCATTCATCACCCGACCGGCACCCGCCATGACCCGATCGCGCATGTCGATGCGGGCTCTGACGCGCGGCAAACGGCGGATGCAGGGATCGAATGCATCAACTGCGCGGTCTGCTATGCGGCCTGCGATACCGTCGCCGGCAATGCCGATTACCTTGGCCCCGCCGCGCTGCAACGCGCATGGACGCTGCTCAATGACACGCGCGATGGCGGCGAGGCGTCGATCCTCGATGCGGTCTCGGGCGGCGGGGGCTGTCATAACTGTCACTCGATGGGCAGTTGCACGCGATATTGCCCCAACGAGCTCGATCCGATGTCGGCCATTGCCGGACTCAAGCGCGAAACCGTGCGGCGCATTTTCCGGAGGCGGCGTGATGCTTGATTTCAGACTCTACATGGCGCAGCGCCTGACGGCGCTGATAATGGCGCCGCTGGTGCTGGGGCATATCGCGGTGATGATCTATGCGATCCAGGGCGGTCTCACCAGCGCCGAGATCCTCGGGCGCACGCAGGGGTCGGTGTTCTGGCTTCTGTTCTACGGTCTGTTCGTGCTCGCGGTCTCCGTCCACGCGGCGATCGGCATCCGTGTGATCGTGCATGAATGGGCGGGCCTCAAGGGCGCGGCGCTTTCGGCTTTGACATGGGCAACCGGCCTTGGACTTCTGGCAATGGGAGCACGCGCCGTCTGGGCCGTGACCGTGCCATGATCCGCCCCGCGCGCGCGCACCCGCTCTGGCTGGCCTACATCCTTCACCGGGTATCGGGTCTGGCGCTGGCGCTGTTCCTGCCACTGCATTTCTGGGTGCTGTCCAAGGCCCTGACCGCACCCGATGAACTTGATGCGATGCTGGCCTTCACCGCTAATCCGGCGGTGAAACTGGCCGAATTCGGGCTGGTTTTCCTGCTGGCGGTGCATTTCTTCGGCGGGTTGCGGCTTCTGGCGCTGGAATGGCTGCCCTGGTCGCATGGCCAGAAAACCATGGCCGCGACCGCCCTGGCACTGGCATTCTTCGTTTCCGGCACATTCTTTCTGAAGGCGATTTGACCCATGCGCCCTGATATCGACATCGAGCGACACGACACCGACATCCTGATCCTGGGCACCGGGGGCGCGGGCCTTTTTGCTCCGCTTCATGCCCAGCAATCAGCGCCCGAAGGCACCCGCATCACCATCGCGGTGAAGGGGCTGATCGGCAAATGCGGCTGCACCCGCATGGTGCAGGGCGGCTATAACGTGGCGATGGGCGGCGGCGACACCGTCGAGCGCCATTTCATGGATACCGTAAAGGGCGGCAAATGGCTGCCCGATCAGGACATGGCCTGGCGGCTTTGCGAACAGGCCGTCGTGCGCATCCGCGAGCTCGAAAACGAGGTCGGCTGCTTCTTTGACCGCAATGCCGACGGCACCCTGCACCAGAAGGCGTTCGCCGGGCAGACCGCCGACCGCACCGTCCACAAGGGCGATCTGACCGGCATCGAGATCATCAACCGCCTGATGGAACAGGTGCTGGCCCGCCCGGTCGAGAAACTGCAGGAACACCGCGCCATCGGCCTCATCCCGACAGCCGATGGCAGCGCGCTTGCGGGCGTGCTGATGATCGACATGCGCAGCGGGCGCTTTCGCCTCGTGCGCGCCAAGACCGTGCTGATGGCCACCGGCGGCGGCCCGACCATGTACAAGTATCACACGCCTTCCGGCGACAAGACGATGGACGGGCTGGCGATGGCGCTGCGCGTCGGCCTGCCGCTGCGCGATATGGAAATGGTGCAGTTTCACCCTACCGGCCTTCTGGCCGGGGATCACACGCGGATGACCGGCACCGTACTGGAAGAAGGACTCCGCGGCGCGGGTGGTCATCTTCTGAACGGGGCGGGCAACCGCTTCATGTTCGACTATGACGGCAAGGGCGAACGCGCCACCCGCGACGTGGTCAGCCGCTGCATCTATGAAGAGATGCGCAAGAACAACACCTCCGAGAATGGCGGGGTCTATATCTCGATGGGGCATCTGGGCGCGGATTTCGTGGCCGAGAAATTCAAGGGCATGGTTAAGCGCTGCGCCGATTGCGGCTTTGACCTGGCCGGCGGGCGCGTCGAGGTCGTGCCGACGGCGCATTATTTCATGGGCGGCGTGGTGGTCGATGTCGACACCCGTACCGCGCTTGAAGGGCTTTACGTGGCGGGCGAGGATGCGGGCGGCGCGCATGGCTCGAACCGCCTGGGCGGCAATGGCGTGGCCAATTCCACCGTCTATGGCGGCATCGCCGGCGACGTGATGGGCCGCGACATCCGCAATATGGACGCCTTGCGCGACCCCGACGAAACCGTGCTCGCCGCCGAGATCGCCCGCGCCACCCGGCCCTTCTCGAAACCCGCGGGCCTGGTGCAACCCCTGCGCCAGAAACTGCAAGAGGCCATGTGGGAAGATGTCGGCGTGATGCGCACAGAATCCAAACTGCGCCGCGGCATCGATCAGGTCGACGCGATCCGCGCCGAACTGATGGAGACCGGCGTCGCCGCCGACAACCTGGCCTTCAATCTCACCTGGCATGACTGGCTGAATATGGCGTCGCTTTGTGATATATCAGAGGTCATCGCCCGCGCGGCCCTGTGGCGCGAAAACTCGCGCGGCGCTCATTACCGCGAGGATTTCCCGGACGAAGGCGATCTGGAGAATTCCTATTTCACCGTGGCGCGGCGTGACGGCGACAGCGACTCCGACAACAGCGTCAGCGTCACGCGCGCGCCCGTTCAATTCACCATCGTTCACCCCGGCGAAACCATCCTGCCCGAGGGCGAACCCGAAACACTGGTAGCAGCCCAATGATACCCATCGACCAGATTCAGACAACGGCCGAAACCCTGATGGACAAGGCCGCCATCGAGATCCCGCAGGATTACCTCGACGGGCTCAAAGCCGCCGCCGAGACCGAAGACGGGGACCTCTCGTCCTTCGTGCTCCAGGCGATGCTGGAAAACTACGACGCCGCCAAGGAAGACCGCCGCGCCATGTGCGGCGATACCGGCGTACCGCGCTGGTATGTGAAAATGGGCAACGAGGCCCAGGTCGAAGGCGGCATGCTGGCGCTGGAAGCCGCCCTGCGCCGCGCCACCGCAAGCGCCACCAACGGCGTGCCGCTGCGCCCCAACCGGGTGCATCCGCTCTGGCGCACCGACCACAACAACAATGTCGGCATCGGCGCCCCCGAGATCGAATACGGGTTCGAACCCGAAGGCGACTGGATCGACCTCATCACCGTCCACAAGGGCGGGCTTTTCGGCACTGATTACCGGATGCTGTTCCCATCGGACGGGATCGAGGGGATCAAGCGGTTCTATCTCGATACGCTGGTGGCCTTCGGCAAACGCGGCCTTGCCTGCCAGCCGGCGATCATCGGCATCGGGCTGGGCGGCTCCAAGGATACCTGCATGGTGCTGGGCAAGCGCGCCTCGACGCTGCGCACCGTGGGCAGCCGCAACAGCGACCCGAAAATCGCCGAGCTTGAGGACGAGTTCAAGGAACTTGGCAACTCGATCGGCATGGGCGCGATGGGTTTTGTGGGCAAGAACATGGTGATCGACTGCAATATCGAGGTCGGCTACTGCCATACCGGCGGCATGCAGATGAGCGTTCACGCCTTCTGCCTGAGCTCCCGGCGCGCAGTGGCGCGGCTCTTCCCCGACGGGCGCGTCGAATACCGCACCGATCCCGACTGGTTCACCCCCTATCAGCGCCGCGAAACCGTGGAATGGCCGCCCGCAGCCTCCCAGGCCGCGCAATGACCCAAAGCGCCCCCGCACCACTGATATCAACGCGCTGGCACTGGCCGGTATGACCCATGACGACACCACAGGAGGGCCACAGAATGAAACCGCGTGAGATCCGTCTCAGCACCACGCCCACCGACGAGGAGATCGCCCAGCTTCGCCTTGGCGATATCGTCTATCTCGACGGGCTGATGTATACCGCCCGCGAAGGCGTCTACATGCGCGCGCTGGAAAAGCAGGCCAATATCCCGATGGAACTGCCCGCCGAAAGTGCGGCGAATTTCCACTGCTCGCCCGCCGCCGTGATCCGCGAGGATGGCAGCTTCGACATGGGCGCCGTCACCGCGACCGCCTCTTTCCGCTTTGCCAAATGGTTGCCCGAATGGATCGCCAAGACCGGCGCCAAGCTGATCATCGGCAAGGGCGGCATGTCCTCGAAGGACTACAAGGAATATTTCGTGCCCAATGGCGCGGTTTACCTCTCGACCGTCGGCTATGGCACCGGCGCGCTTCTGGGGCGCGGTGTGGAGAATGTCGAGGCCGTCCACTGGCACGAGGAACTGGGCCTTGCGCAGGCCATGTGGGTCATCAAATGCAACAAGATGGGACCGTTCATCGTGGCCTCGGACATGGAAGGCAACTGCCTGTTCGAGCGCGAGAACGCGCGCATCGCCGAGAACCTGTCGCGGGTCTATGAAGGCACCAAACCGGCTGTTCTCAAGCGGTTCGGCGAAACCGATGACCGCAACGATGAACTGATCGGCTGAACCGGGGCGCGCGTTCAGCCCTTCGCTGTCTCTTGTGAAAAGGTGCGGTAACGCGCGATCTCTTCGGGCAGGGTCTCGATCCCCAGACCCGGCTTTGCGGGGATGGCGAAACCGCCCCTCGCGGCTGGACCTTGCGTAAAGAACGCATCGCGCAGCGGGTTGTCATTGGCGTCAAGCTCCAGCATCCCTTGCCCGCCCGCCGCCGCCAGCAGATGCGCCGAGGCCGCAAGGCCGATCCCCCCGCCAAGGAAATGCGGGCAATAGTTCAGCCCCGCCTGCAGCGCCTCGCGCGCCACACTCAGACATCCGCTGACACCGCCCCATTTGGCCACATCCGGCTGCACCACGGCCAGCGCGCGCGCCTTAACGGCGCTGGTGAAATCGGCATGTCCGACGATGTTCTCCCCGGCGGCCAACGGGATCGCTGACGCCTGCGCCAGTGCATGCCACTCATCCGCCGGGGCATCCGCGCCGATGGGCTCTTCCAGCCAGCCAAGGCCCAGATCGCCCGCCGCTTCGGCAAAGCGCAGCGCCTCTCTCAACGTCCAGGCCTGATTGGCATCCGCCATCAGCCGCTCGCCTTCGCGCAGATCGTCGCACAGCATGCGCAGATCCGCCATGTCGCGCGCCGCATCGAACCCGATCTTGACCTTGAAGGCGCGAATGCCTGCATCCCGCGCAACGACGATACTGTCTTGCGCCGCCGACACGTGCAGCCCGCTGGCATAGACCGGCACCGCCTCCGCCGCCCCGCCCGGCGCCAGCATCTCTGCCAGCGGCACGCCAGCACGCCGCGCCAGCAGATCATGCGCAGCCGTGTCCAGCCCGGCGATCACCTGCCGGAACGGCCCCCATTCGCCACATTGCAGCGCGCGCACATGGGTTTGCCGCGTTAGGTCGGACCAAAGCTCGCCGGGCGCGCCGACACCGCGCCCCAGCACCAGATCGGCCATGTCCTCGATCAAGAGCCTTGCGCGATGCTCTGCGCCTGCCGAGGGCCAGTTGGCGAAAATCTCGCCCCAGCCAAAGGCGCCGTCGCAGTCCTCGATGCGCACAAACACTGCCGGGCGGTCGCGCATCACGCCGAATGACGTGGCCACCGGCCGTGTCACCGGCGCGCGAAACACATCGACATTGATCCTTTCGATCATCATATCAGCTCCCTTGCCATCAGAATGAGCCCCGACAGGAAACACATGCCGATCAGCATCCGCCGGAACAGGTCGTCGCGCAGGCGGCGAAAGACCGCGATTCCGATCTGCGCGGCGATCAGCGTCGCCGGGATCGCCACCGCCAGGTAGATCAACGTCTGCGTCGTATAGACGCCCTGAAGCCACAGCATCCCGGTCGTGATGCCCAGAATCGCGACGTTGAAGGGCTGCAGGACCGCGCGGGTGGCGTCCTTGGTCCAGGGGCGCATGGAACACCACATGGTCGGCAAGGCCCCCGACAAACCCGCCGCGCCCCCGAGGATACCGCCCAGAAAGCCGACACCCGAATCCGCCAGCGGCGTGGGTCGCTCGAAACGCGGCAAGGAGCGGCGCAGGCTGAAGAAACCGCCATAAAGCAGCAGGAACCCCGCGATCACCAGCTTCAGCGTGCCCGCATCAATGACCGACAACGCCATCACCCCCAGCGGAATGCCCAACAGCCCCGGCAGCAGGAACCGCATGAGGCGGCGCGGCTGACCCAAGATCGCGCCGCGCACGACCCACAGGCCCTGCAAGCCGCTCAGCACCGACAGCACCACCACCAGCGCCACCGCCTGCGGCGGCGACATGACATTGAGAAAGAACCCGAGCGCGAACAGCGCCGTGCCAAAGCCCGCCAGCCCGTTGATGAAACCTCCGGCGGCGCCCCCGGCAAGCACAAGGACAATATCCTGCGTGGTCATGCCTGCGCGCTCCCGCTGTCGCTTTCGCTTACCGCCTTGTCTGCGCTCTCGGCGCCCGGTTTGAACTCGCCGATCCGCACACCCTCCAGCAATGCCGCCTCCATGCCCTCCATCACCCGGCTGCGCGGGTTGTCACGCCGATAGATCAGCCCCAGATGCCGCGTCGGCGCGCCTTCTCCCAGCGACAGCCGCCTCAGGGGCAGCGGATTGCAGGTGCGCACACAGCTTTCCGGCACGATCGACACGCCCAGATTGGCCAGCACCATGCTGGAAATCGCCTCCAGCCCCTCCAGTTCCATGGATTCATGCACCCGGATTCGTTCCTTTTGCAGCCAGGATTCGATCTGGTGCCCGACAACCGCATCCCGGTTGAACCGGATGAAGGGGCGCGTTGACAACAGCGCGCGCGCATCGTCGCTCTTGATGTCTTGCGACACCAGCAGGCGCAACGGTTCCTCGGCGATCTCGCGATAGGTCAGATCGGGCGACACCACCATCGGGCGCGACACCAGCGCCGCGTCGATCGCGCCACGCTCCACCTGCGAAACAAGATGCGCCGTCAGGCCGGGAAACAGCCGCACATGCAGCTTGGGATAGCCCGCCTTGAGCAGCGAAATCGCCAGCGGCGCCAGCCCGATCAGCGTGGTCGGCACCGCCCCCAGCATCACCTCGCCCTCAAGGCTCTCGCCGCTGATGACCGAGGGGACGATATTATCATAGGCGCGCACCACCTCTCGGGCGCGTGCCACGATGGCGCGACCGGTCGGGGTCAGTTCAGGAGTGCGCTTGGAGCGGTCGAACAGCGTGACCTGCCAATCGTCCTCCAGCGCACGCATCTGCTGGCTGACCGCCGCATGGGTGACATGCACTGCATCCGCAGCAGCGCTGAAGGTCTTGTTCTCGTCGACCGCGATCAAAGTGCGAAGCATTCGAATTGACATGGATGCGCGCGCCCTTGTCGTTTAACATGGTTGCTCGTTAGTTTTTATAACGGTTTATGTAATAGTTTATTTCTTTTATTAAGTTCACCTTATAGATATGCGAAGTCAAGGGCTATGGAAATTCGTGCTAGCATATGCCCAAGTCATAAGAATCCAGGGAGGAGCAACATGACACTCAAGACCATACTCACAATGGGCGCATTCGCGACCGGTCTCACGGCCACCGCAGCTTTGGCGGAATATCCCGAACGGCCCATCAACATGATCATTCCATACGGCGCGGGCGGCGCGACGGACATTTCCGCGCGCACGATCGCCGAACCGCTGGGCGAGGCCGTCGGCAAGCCGCTGGTGATGGCCAATGTCACCGGCGCGGGCGGCGCGACCGGCTCGGTCGCGGTGCAGAACGCCGACCCCGACGGCTACACCATGCTGTTCGCGCGTGTCGGCTCGCATTCGGTGAGCCCGGCGATGAAGGCCACGCTGCCCTACACGCTTGACGATTTCCGCTTCGTGACCGTCTACGAGATCAACCCGGTAGCCTGCGCCGTGAACCCCTCCTCGGGAATCGAATCGATGGAAGACCTGGTCGCCAAGGTCGAAGAGGGTGGCGTTACTTACAGCTCCTCGGGTGTCGGCTCGCTGCTGCACCTTGCCGGGGCCATGGTGCTGCGCGAATTCGGCGTCGAGGACCCGCTCGAGGCGGCGACCCATATCCCGCTCAAGGGCGGCGGCGCTGCGGCCACGGCGGTCCTGAACGGCACCGCGACCTTCATCTGCACGAACTCCTCGGCGCTTGCCAGCTTCGTGGCGAACGAGCAGCTTAATCCGATTCTCGTGACAACCGCCGAACCGGTCCCCGGTTTCGACGCCCCCACATCGGCCGATGTGGGCAAACCCCAGCTCGAGCAGCTTGTCGGCTGGACGGGCATCGCAGGGCCGGCGGGTCTGCCCGATGACGTGGCCGCGAAGTGGGGCGACTGGATGGCGACCGCCACCCAGGACGAGAACTTCCTCACAAAGATGACCGAGCGCGGCTCGGTGATCGAACTGATGAGCCCCGAAGACGCCAACGAATTCATCGAGACCCAGTACAACACCTTCCGCAAGCTGGTGGATGAACTCGGAATGCGTGTCGAGGGCTGAGGCCCCGACATCCCAAAGCCAAGTCCACGCCGGGCCGTCAGCGGTCCGGCGTGATCTCGCCAGGGAGGACGGCGTGACCAACAGGAGCGTTCAACTGCAATTGGGAATCGGGGCCTGCATCGCGTCCCTGTTCCTGATTTTCGTGGCCATTCCGGGCTGGGTGGCATCGCCCAGCAATGTGCGCAACATCATCTTGTCGCCACTGTTTTGGCCCTATGTGCTGGCCGGGCTGACCGGACTTACCGGGCTTGGCCTGCTGGCCGTCGGCTGGTTCAGCGAGGAAGACGGCGTGCCGCTCAATGATGCGGCCGAGAACCCCCGCGCGGCTTGGCTGCGCCTTCTGGGGCTGGCCGCGATCATGGTGGTGACGATGCTGCTTCTGCCCCGGATCGGGATGGTCTGGACCAGCATGCTGGCCTTTGTCGCCACCGCCTTCACGGTGCGCACCCGCCATCCCATCGCGGCGGTGATCTGCGCCATCGTGATCCCGCTCGTCCTTTATGCCTTCTTCGCGCATGTCGCCGGTGTGGCGATTCCCCAGGGTAATTTCGTGAGACTGCCATGAGCTTTTTCGACAGCCTTCTTGCCGGCCTCCACCTTGTTGCCAGCATCGAAGCCTTCCTGGCGCTTGGCGCAGGGGTGGCGATCGGCGTGGTCGGCGGGGCCATTCCGGGCATGTCCGCCACCATGGCCGTGGCGCTGACCCTGCCCTTCACATTCGCCATGCAGCCGATCACCGGCATCCTTTTGTTGCTGGGGGTCTACAAGGGCGGCATCTTCGGCGGCTCGATCCCTGCGATCCTGATCAAGACGCCGGGCACCCCGGCCTCCTCGGCCACGATCCTCGACGGCTACCCGATGGCCGAACGCGGCGAGGCGGGGCGCGCGTTGGGCATGGCGCTCTGGGCCTCCTGCACGGCCGATCTCATCTCGAACCTGGCGCTGATCGTGTTTGCGGGCTGGCTGGCGTCCTTCGCTCTCAATTTCGGCCCGCCCGAATTCTTCACCCTGATCCTGTTCTCGCTGACCATCATCGCGGGCGTGTCGGGCGACAGCCTGCTGCGCGGCGCGCTCTCGGCGGTGCTGGGCCTGTTGCTGGCCACGATCGGGCTCGATCTGGTCTATGGCACAAACCGCTTCACCTTCGGCAGTCCCGACATGATGGGCGGGCTCAATTTCATCGCCGTTCTGATCGGCCTCTTCGCCATCCCCGAAATCCTGGCGATGGCCTGGAACCCGACGGCGCATCTGGGCAAGACCCGCTCGCTTGGCAGCAAATGGGTCACCTTCGCCGACTACCGCAAAAGCTTCCGCTCGATCGTGCGCGGCAGCCTGATCGGCGTGTTCCTGGGGTCGATCCCCGGAATCGGCGCGGCGCCCTCGGCCTTCCTCAGCTACTCCGAGGCGCGGCGCAAATCCAAGAACAAGGCCAATTTCGGCAAGGGCGAGGTCGAAGGCGTCGCCGCCTCCGAGGCTGGCAATAACGGCGTCGCGGGGGCCACGCTGATCCCGTTGCTGGCGCTGGGCGTGCCGGGCGACGTGATCACCGCGATCATCATCGGCGCCTTCATGGTCCATGGCCTGCAACCGGGGCCGATGATGTTCATCCTCAATGTGGATATCATCTACGGGCTGTTCATCGGGCTGATCGTCAGCTCGGTGTTCCTGTTCTTCATCGGCACCGCCGCGATCCGGGGCTTCAAATATGTCGCCGACATCCCCAAGCGGCTGCTGATCCCATCAGTGCTGGTGCTGTGCATCTATGGCGTCTTCGCGGTGAACAACAATATCTTCGACGTGGGTGTCATGTTCGCCATGGGCTGGGTCGGCTATGTGATGATGCGCTATCACATCCCGGCGGCGCCTTTCCTGATCGCCTTCATCCTCGGCCCGCTGCTCGAAGACAATTTCCGCCAATCCATGCTGATGTCCGGCAATGACTGGATGGTGCTGTTCCGTGGCCCGATCACATGGTTCTTCTGGACCGTGACCATCATCACCGTCGTCGCGATCATCCGCGCGGGCTACCGCGCGGCCAAGACCATCGGCGCAAATCGCTTGAAGGGCTGACATGACAGAGACACGCGGCGCAGACATCCTCGTCCGGGCACTGGCCGAGACCGGAACCGACACGATCTTCGCGCTTTCGGGCAATCAGATCATGCCGGTCTTCGACGCCTGCATCGACGCCGGTCTGCGGATCGTCCACACCCGCCACGAGGCCGCCGCCGTCTTCATGGCCGAAGCCCATGCCCAGCTGACCGGCCAGATCGGCGTGGCGCTCGTCACCGCCGGCGGCGGGCTCGCTAATACCGGCGGCGCATTGTTCTCGGCCTCGGAATCCGAAACCCCGGTGCTGCTTCTCTCGGGCGACAGCCCGGTCGCACAGGACGGGCGCGGCGCTTTCCAGGAGATGGACCAGCTGGGTGTGACATCCGCTCTCACCCGCCTGTCCATTCGCGCGACGCGCAGCGATGCGCTGGCCGATAACGTGGCGCGCGCCTTGGATGCTGCCTCTGGCGGGCGGCCCGGCCCTGTCCACATGGCGCTGCCCTTCGACGTGCTGAACGACCCTGCCCCCGGCGACGCCACCGGCACCCGCCCGCGAATCGCTCAGGATGCGCCCGCTCAGGACGATGTCGCCAAGGTGGCTGGCTCCCTCGCAAGGGCCAAGCGCCCGCTGGTGATCCTCGGCCCCGCGCTCAACGCGACCCGCGCGCCCGGCCTTGCCGCGCGCCTGCGCGCGCAGACCGGCGCGCCGGTCCTCGCCATGGAAAGTCCACGCGGCCTAAAGGACCCCGCACTGGGCCACCTGAGCGAACTCATTCCCGATAGTGACCTGATCGTCACCATCGGCAAGCGGGTGGATTTCACCCTTGGTTTCGGTGCGGGCGACATGAGCTGGATCTGCGTGCAGGCCGACTCCGATGAGGCCGCGCGTGCCGCGCTGAACCTCAAGGATCGCCTGCAACTCGCGGTGCAGGCCTGCCCGCGCGCCTTTGCCGAGGCGCTGGCCGCCTATGACCACGCCCCGACCGCGCGCGCCCAATGGTGCGGCAGCGTCGATGACCTCATCGAAGAGCGCCTCTCCGGCCCGCCCGAGGATGCCGATGGGCGGATCACATCCGCTGGCCTTTGCATGGCCGTGCAGGCCGCGCTTGCGGCCCGCGCGCCCGCCGAAACGGTGGCGATCTGCGACGGCGGCGAATTCGGCCAATGGGCGCAAGCCATCCTGCGCCCCGGCGCGCGCGTCATCAACGGCCCCTCGGGTGCCATCGGCGGCGGCCTGCCCTATGCGCTGGGCGCCCGCGCCGCGCGCCCCGACGCCACCATCGTCGCCATGATGGGCGACGGCACCGTCGGCTTTCACCTGCCGGAATTCGAAACCGCCATGCGTGAATCCCTGCCCTTCGTGGCGGTGATCGGCAATGACCGGCGCTGGAACGCCGAGCATCAGATCCAGCTGCGCAATTACGGCGCCGAGCGGCTGGTGGGCTGCGATCTGAGCGGCGCGCGCTACGATCTGGCCGCCGCCGCGCTGGGCGCGCATGGCGAATACGTGACCCGTCCCGCCGACCTTCCGGCAGCGCTCGAACGCGCCTTCGCCGCGGGCAAACCCGCCTGCGTCAATGTCGAGATCGCCGGCCTGCCCGCGCCCTCCGGCCACTAGATCACGCGCCGCTCAGGCGAAGATCTGTGCGGCGTGCTCCTCAAGGTAGATGCGCAGCCAGGGCGTGAACCGCTCCGGCGCCTGTTTCACCCGCGCCGCCAGATCGCTCAGCTCGACCCAATCGGTGTCCATCACCTCGTCGGGGTTGGGCGCGACCGCGATGCGCTCGCACAGGCGGGCCACGAAAATATCGACCAACTCATGTTCGATCATCCCGTTGCCCACATCGGCGCGGTATTCCACCTGATCGCGGTGATCCAGCTCCAGCCCGGTGATGCCCAACTCCTCCCCCAGACGGCGCGCCGCGCAAACCTCTGCCGCCTCGCCCCAATGGGGATGCGTGCAGCAGGTATTCGCCCAAAGGCCCGGCGTGTGATACTTGCCCAGCGCCCGGCGCTGGATCAGCAACGCGGACCCATGCAGGACAAAGACCGACACCGCCTTGTGCCGCAGCCCCCGACGATGGGTCTCAAGTTTGCCCACCGGCATCAGCGCATCATCGACCCAGGCCGGAATCGCATCGCTGTCTTGGGGGGCTGGCGTTGCAGTGGTCTCGGGGCTCATCGGGTGTCTCTCGGCTTTGATCACGCGTTTATACCGATCCATCGGCCTCAAGGCCAGCACCCCGCCCGCTCTGGACGCGCGCGGGCGTCTGCCCTAAAATTAAGCTGAACCCGATGTTTCACCCCCGGAATGCAGGATGACTGAAGTTGGCGATCAAACTCGAAATGCTGCGCTGTTTTCGCACTGTCGCCGAGGAAGGCAGCCTTGCCGACGCCGCCGAGGTGCTGGGGCGGACCCCTTCGGCCGTGTCGATGATGCTGCGCCAGTTCGAGGACCATATCGGCGCGCCGCTCTTTGAAAGCGCGCGCAAGTCGCGCCTCACGCCGCTGGGCGAGTTGATCTTCTCCGAGGCCCGCCGCGAACTCGCGCATTTTGATCGCACCATCGCCGCCATCGAGGGCATCTCGCGTGCCGAGGCGGGACATGTCCGGCTGGCGGTCACACCCTCGGTCGGGCAGGTTATCATGCCGCCGATCCTGCGCGCCTACATGGGCGCCCATCCCGGCGTGCATATCGACATGCGCGACGCCGACTCCGCGTCGGTACAGGATGAACTGAGCGCCGGGCGCGCCGATATCGGGCTTGCCACGCTGGGGCCGCTGCCCGGATTCGAACGCAGCCTGATTTTCACCGACCGTTTCGGCGTGGTCTGCCCCGCCGGTCATCCGCTGGTCGAGAACTGGTCGCACCTCACCTGGGCCGATATGGACGGGGCCGATTTCATCACCAACGGGCTTTGCCAGCACATCACTGACGAAAGCGTCGCCCCGATCCTCGACGCCGCGCGCCTGCATGTGGCCAATACCGCATCGCTTCTCAGCATGGTGCGCGCGGGCGCGGGCGTGACACTTCTGCCCGAACTCGCCTTGCAGCAAAGCGAAGGCGGGCTTGTGTTCCTGCCTCTTCTCGACAGCAGCGCGCGGCGCGAGGTCTGGATGCTGACGCCGCCCGACGATCTCATGACCCCCGCCGTCAAGGCGCTGGCCCGCGCCATAAAAGGCGCCGATCTGCCCGGCCCCTCCGCACTGCCCCTGCCCTGAATTCAGGCATATTGAATTTATCTTCAACTCTTTGCGTTTGCCTGAAATCCTATGACATGTCCTTCTGTCGCGCAGCAAGATGAATGCACGACTCAGGACAAGGGCAGACCATGACCGAGACGAAACTCAACCATATCGCGGGCGAATGGATCGCCGGCGGCAGCGAGATCGAAAACCGTAACCCCTCCGATCTGAGCGACCTTGTCGGCCGCTTCGCGCAGGCCACGCCCGCGCAGCTTGACACGGCGCTCGACGCCGCCCGAGCAGCACAGGCCGAATGGGCCGCCTACGGGCTCGAGCGCAAACAGGCCGTGCTGATGGCGATTGGCACCGAAATGATGGCCCGCGCCGAGGAACTTGGCACGCTTCTGAGCCGCGAAGAGGGCAAACCGCTTGCCGAAGGCAAGGGCGAGGTCTACCGCGCCGGGCAGTTCTTTACCTATTACGCCAACGAAGTCCTGCGCCAGCTGGGCGAAAACGCCGACAGCGTGCGCCCCGGCATCGAAGTGGACATCCGCCGCGATCCCGTCGGCACCGTCGCCGTCATCAGCCCCTGGAACTTCCCCACCGCCACCGCCAGCTGGAAAATCGCGCCCGCCTTGGCCTTCGGCAACGCGGTGATCTGGAAACCCGCAAACCTCACGCCCGCATCGGCCCATGCCCTGACCGAGATCATCACCCGTCAGGACATCCCCAAGGGTCTCTTTCAACTGGTCATGGGCGCCGGGCGCGACGTAGGCCAGCGCCTCGTGGAAAGCCCCAAGGTCGATGCGATCTCCTTCACCGGTTCGGTGCCCGTGGGCAAGGACATCGCCGCTGCGGCCATCCCCAACCTGACGCGCGTGCAGATGGAGATGGGCTCCAAGAATGCGCTGGCGGTGATGGACGACGCCGATCTCGATCTTGCCGTGACGCTGGCGCTTGGCGGCGCCTTCGGCGGCAGCGGGCAGAAATGCACCGCCTCCTCGCGCCTGATCGTGCATGATGCCATCCACGACGCCTTCGTCGACAAGCTGGTCGCGGGCGCACAGGCGATGAAGGTCGGCCACGCGCTGGCCGAAGGCACCCAGATCGGCCCCGTCGTCAGCGAGCAGCAGCTTGGCGAGAACCTCGCCTATGTCGAACTGGGCAAATCCGAAGGCGCCGAACTGGCCTGTGGCGGCGTGCGCCTCACGATGGAGACCGAAGGCTATTTCATGTCGCCGGGCGTGTTCCTCAACACCACCAACCAGATGCGTATCAACCGCGAGGAAATGTTCGCGCCGCTTGCGGCCGTCATCAAGGTCGGCTCCTATGACGAGGCGCTCGCCACCGTCAACGACACCGATTTCGGGCTGGTCTCGGGAATCGTCACCCGCAACCTGGCGCGCGCCACCGATTTCCGCCGCAAGGCGCAGACCGGCGTCGTCACCGTCAACCTGCCCACCGCGGGCACCGATTACCACGTCCCCTTCGGCGGGCGCGGCCTCAGCTCCTATGGCCCGCGTGAACAGGGCACCTATGCGCGCGAATTCTACACCAGCGTCAAGACATCCTACATCGCCGCCGGAACCCCGGAGTAAATCGCATGACCTGCCGTATAGACTGCCTGCAATATGCCAATTGGTCCGAAAAGATCTTTCGCCAGATGCGCGAGGGCGGCGTGGACGCGGTGCATGTCACCATCGCCTATCACGAGAATTTCCGCGAAACGATCCTCAATATCGAACGCTGGAACCGCTGGTTCGAACAATATCCCGACCTGATCTTTCACGGCGAATGGGCGGGCGATATCGACTCCGCCCGCGCCACCGGCCGCACCGCGATCTTCTTTGGCGCGCAGAACCCCTCGCCCATCGAGGACGATATCGGCCTCGTCGAGGTGCTGCACAAGCTGGGCCTGCGCTTCATGCAGCTCAGCTACAACAACCAGTCGCTGCTGGCGACCGGCTGCTACGAGGCCGAAGACCCCGGCATCACCCGCATGGGCCGCCAGGTCATCAAGGAAATGAACCGCGTCGGGCTGGTGGTGGACATGAGCCATTCCGCCGACCGCTCCACCATCGAGGCCGCCGAAATCTCGGAGCGCCCCATCACCATCACCCATGCCAACCTGCATTCCTGGCAGCCCGCCCTGCGCAACAAGCGCGACGACGTGCTGCGCGCCGTGGTGGAAAATGGCGGGATGATGGGCTTTTCGCTCTATCCCCACCACCTGCGCGGCAAATCCGACTGCACGGTGGATGATTTCTGCGCCATGGTCGCCACCGCCGCCGAACGCTTCGGCGCCGAGCATTTCGGCATCGGCAGCGATCTTTGCCAGGACCAGCCCGACAGCGTCGTCGAATGGATGCGCGTTGGCCGCTGGAGCAAGGAAATCGACTATGGCGAAGGCTCCGCCAGCGCGCCGGGCTTCCCGCCACAGCCCGCATGGTTCCGCGATAACCGCGACTTCGGGAATATCGAAAGCGGGCTGCTCAAGACCGGGTTCAGCGAATCCGAGGTGGCCGACCTCATGGGCGGCAACTGGCGTCGCTTCTTCGAGAAGAACTTCATCCCGGCAAAACCAACGCCGGACACGTAAGGGCCAACGCGCCCACCACGGTCATTCGCAGGGAGGAAAGAATGTCCGAAACCACCCCAACCGACGCCAGCCGCCAAGGCGGCCTGCACCATATCAACAAGCCGCTTTTCGCCGTGACCGGCGGCTTTATCGCGCTGTTCTGCCTGATCGCGCTTTATGACCTCGACGTGCTGTCCTCGATGGTCGATTCCAGCTTCGCCTTTTCGGCCCGGTTTTTCGGCCTCTACTGGCAACTCCTGCTGCTGGGTACTTTCCTGATGGGGCTCGTGCTGGTGGTGCTGCCGGGCAGCAAGGCCATCATGGGCGGGCGCGACACGCCCGAATTCCCGCTCTTTCAGTGGGGCGCGATGATCATGTGTACATTGCTGGCCGGGGGCGGCGTGTTCTGGGCCGCAGGCGAGCCGATGGCGCATTTCCTCTATAACCCGCCCTATTTCGGCGGCGACGGCCCCACGCAAGAGGCGGTCAATCCCGCGCTCGCGCAAAGCTTCATGCATTGGGGCTTCCTTGCCTGGGCGATCCTCGGGGCTCTGACCACGGTGATGCTGATGCATTACCACTATGAAAAGGGCCTGCCGCTCTCGCCGCGCACTCTGCTGTATCCGGTCTTCGGGGATCGCGCGATCAAAGGCCCCATCGGCCTCATCGCCGATGCGTCCTGCATCATCGCCGTGGTGGCGGGCACCGTGGGGCCGATCGGCTTTCTGGGGCTACAGGTCAGCTATGGTCTGAACGCGCTCTTCGGCATCCCCGATGCATTCGGCACGCAGATGGTCGTGATCCTCGCACTGGTGTCGCTCTATACGATCTCGGCGATGACGGGCCTCTCCAAGGGCATCCAGATTCTCAGCCGCTTCAACGTGATCCTGGCGGCGCTCTTGCTGCTGTTCATGCTGGTGGCCGGGCCGACCATGTTCATCATCAAGGGCTTCTTCGGCGGGTTCACCACCTATCTGGGCGATTTCTTCGGCATGGCGCTTTATCGCGGCGAGGCCGGGCTTTTCGGCGATCCGGGCTGGCTTGGCTGGTGGACAGTGTTCTTCTGGGGCTGGTTCCTCGGCTACGGGCCACTGATGGCGATGTTCATCGCGCGGGTGTCGCGCGGGCGCTCGATCCGCTCGATCATCATCATGCTCTCGATCGTAGCACCCATCGTCACCGCCTTCTGGTTCACCATCGTCGGCGGCACCGGCATCGCACAGGAGCTGTCCAATCCCGGCTCGGTCTCGACCGCATTCGAGGGCTTCAACCTGCCCGCCGCCCTGCTGGCCATCACCCAGCAATTGCCGATGGGCTTCCTCGTGTCGGTGCTGTTCCTGATCCTGACGACGGTCTTCGTCGCCACCACCGGGGACTCGATGACCTATGTGATCTCGGTCGCCATGTCGAACGAGGACAAACCCGCCCTGCCCGTGCGCCTGTTCTGGGGCGCGGCGATGGGTGTGATGGCGCTGATCCTGATCTACACAGGGTCGGGCGGCGTGGGCAAACTGCAAAGTTTCATCGTCGTCACCGCCGTACCGGTGTCGCTGGTGCTGCTGCCCTCGCTCTGGGACGCGCTGCGCATCACCCTTGCCAAAGGCCGCGAGGCCGGGAACTGACACCGAAAAACAGGGCGGCCCTTTCGCGGGCCGCCCTATATGTTTCACAATGGGATCAAGAAAGGGAGGAAACCGCATGGAACAGCACCAGGGCCTGACCGTGCCGCCCCGCGATCCCGATCATGTGATGCGCCTCTCGCGGCTCGGATCGTTCCACCAATCCCGGCTCAGCTTCATGCGCATCCTTCTGCGCCGCCTGGAATCCGAAGCCTGGCGCTTTGATCGCCCCGTCTTCGATATCGACGCGGCGGGCACCGGGCGCGCGGTCTATACCGCTCACGGGCCGGATCACAGCTATTCGCTGGTGGCCTTTGCCAATGACCTGCCCCCCGAACAACGCTCCGACCGGGTGATCGCCACCGCCTGGGACGCCACATTCACGCTGTTCGACGGCGTGCCGACCACGGCCGATCTCGACCGCCTGGAACAGAACGTCCCCCGCCAGGAGGCCGGTCGCGTGTCTGAACGCGAATTGTCGCTCAGCCGCGCCAACCGCTCGGTGCGGCTCTGGGATCATGTGGTGGACCGGCTGGCCGCCGGGCAACAACCCGACCGCGCCACCGTCGAAAAGGTGGGCTATCTCATGCGCACCACCGCCGTTTACGGCTCGGGCAAATTCGGCGCGGCGGATCGTGAAATGACCGCCGCGCGCCCCGAATTCCAGCCCCCCTTCCAGATCGAGATGCTGTCGGTCTACCTCACCCGCGCCTTCGTCATGGACCTCGTGGAACACATGGCGGCGATGCGCGCGCCCGACACCGCCACCACGCTCGATCCCGACCTGCGCCGCCGCTTCGGCATCGGCAATTCCACCGGCCTCGGAATGGCGCCGTTCCTCGTGACGCACCCGGCCCTTCTCAACAACTGGATCGGCGCGCGCGAAGAGGCGCTGTCGCGCATCCGCTCGCTGCCTTCCGCCAGCACCACCGAGGCCGAAAGCCTGCGCAGCTTCGTGCGCCGCGCCGCCGCGCATGTGGGCGAATGGCACTCCGCGCACCCCGCCCAGATCGCCAAGCTCGATGCTCTGGGTGCGGATATGCATGCGCTGCTGGCGCATCTCGACAGCGCCGACCTGTGCAGTGACCACCCCTGGGACCGGCTCTGGCTCTGGGGCGAAACGGCGCTTTCGCTCGAGGGGCAGGAATTGCTGGCCTCGCTTCTGCTTGAGCCCTACCCGCATCTCGTCGACGGGCTCGCCACCTGCATGGCGGCGGATGAAGCCGCCACATGGCGCATCGACGGGGCGATGTCGGTGGCGCGCCTGCGCGCACTGGTCGAACGCATCTACGGCTGGGCGCTCGCGACCGACTGGAGCGACCCCGCCGCGCAGGCGCGGGTCTGGTATGTCTCCGAGGAAAAGCTGGAGCCGCGCCTGGGCGAACGCGCCGAGGAACCGCTCGAACCCTATGAACAGCCGCTCTGTCCGGGGCGCGACGCCGCGCGGATGCACGCCGACCTGATCGCCACGCCCGAAACCACCGTCGCCGGGTTTCTCATGCGCCACCCCGAACACCGCCACATCCTGCGCCGCGCCCAGATCGCCGCGCGCCTGCCCTATGCCGAGATCCGCGACAACACCATCGACGCATCGGTGCTGCCCATCGACATGCTGCGCATGAAACTCAGCTTTTTCGGGGCCAGCCATTTCGACCCCCGCTCGGACCGCTGGGTGCGGATCAACATGTATCAGCACGCCCCTTTCCCGCATGAACTGGGGCTGCGCTCGGGCGATGACTGGGCCTATCCCTTTCTCGCCGGGGCGGCCTCGTGACCTGGTCGCTCAATGAAATCGAGACGCTCTCGCGCAAGGCGGCGCGCGGCGCCGGGCTCAGCTGGGGCCTCGCCGAAGAGGCCGGCAAGGCTGCGCGCTGGCTTGCCGCCACCGGTCTGCCGGGGCCGCAGGTTCTGGCCGATCTGCTGACGCGCAATGACGGGCGCGATTACGAAACGCTCTGCCCGCACGAAGAACACGAAGGCAGCTGGATCGCGCGCGGCGGCACGCTCTGCCCGCTGATTTCCGGCGCAGCACTTTCGGATCACGCCGAGCGGCTGGCGCAGGGCGGCGCGCTCAGCCTGGGGCGCACGGCCTCGCCGATGCTGCTGCTCCCCTATCTCGACGCCGCCGCGCGGCTCTCCGGGCGCGACATCACCGTCAGCTGGGATGGTGTCACCGTGACCTGCGGCCCTGCCGCGCGGCCTGATCCCGGCGCAGACGCGGTGCTTGGCGTCGCCATCGTGGACAGCGTGACGATCCAATGCGTCAGCCCGTCCGATACCGCCACACCCCGGCCTACCGAGAGCCGCGCCGACATCCCCCCCGAAACCGCGGCCCGGCTCGATGCCTTCGCGCGCCGCACCTATGCGCCCGAAACCCCCGAAAGCCGCATTTCCGGCGCGGGCGCGGGGCTGACGGACAACGACTGACCTCTGGTCCCGAAATCGTGACCCCACAGAATTCTGAGGCGTGTTACCATCATGTTCTCGCGGGTCTCCCGCCGCTGCCCGAGTCCCGCCCAAATCGCCCGGCGCGCAGATCGCGCCCGAATGAGCAGAATTGGAGGGCAACATGGTCAAGACAATCGGAAATCCATTCACCTGGGCCGCACAGGGCGTGTCGCATATGGGACATGCCGCGCGCGACGCCACCGCCGCCCTTGGCAGCGAAGTCACCGAACCGCCCAAGGTCAACGCGATCACGCCGCGCGACCTCGGGATCGCCCTGCGCAAGGGCTATCGCGATTTCATCCGCTTTCGCAGCGACGTGATGTTCGTCGTGCTGCTCTACCCGATCATCGGCCTCTGCCTTGGAGTGCTGGCCTTTCAGGGGGCGCTCTTGCCGATGCTGTTCCCGCTTGGCGCGGGCTTCCTGCTGCTTGGCCCCATCGCCGCCATCGGCCTTTACGAGATGAGCCGCCAGGGCGAAGACCGCGACGATGTCGGCTGGGGCGCGGCGCTCTCGGTGCTCAGGGCCTATAATATCGGCCCCGTTCTGGTGATGACGTTCTATCTTCTGGCGCTGTTCGCGCTCTGGATGGCGGCGGCCATGCAGATTCATGCCTGGACGCTCGGCCCCGGCACCGCCGACAGCGTGACCGGTTTCGCCATGCAGGTCTTCACCACGCAGGCAGGCTGGACGATGATCGCGCTTGGCATGGGGGTCGGCTTTGTCTTTGCCGCCATCGTGCTGGTAATCAGCCTCACGGCCCTGCCAATGCTGATCGACCGGCATGTGGGCCTGCCGGTGGCCGTGACCACCTCGGTCAACGTGGCGCGCAGAAACCCGTTCACCGTGGCTGGCTGGGGCCTTGTGGTGGCTCTGGGGATGCTATTGGGAACGCTGCCGTTCTTTCTGGGGCTGATCGTGGTGTTGCCGATCCTTGGCCACGCCACCTGGCATATCTACCGCGCCGCGGTGCCGCGCAGCTGACCCATGGCGCAGGCCGGAACATGCGGCGCGCCGGAATCCACCGGCGCGCCCTCGTCTTGTCAAGCCGTCAGAACTGCCAGAGCGCGGGCACGAAGCGATAGATATCGCCGTCGCGCTGCACATGGCCGACCCCGGGAAACGGGAAATGATAGCCCAGAATCGCGATCCGGTCCTCGGCGGCCATGTCCAGCAGCCGCTTGCGCGTCGCCACCGTCTGCTCGCCGTCACTGTCGAAATTGTTGTACCACTCGGGATGCGCGAAATTCGTATAGGCGTGGGTCATCGCGTCGCCCAGCGCGATCAGCGATTGATCCCCGCTATCGACCCGCAGGCTCATATGTCCCGGCGTGTGGCCCGGCGTGTCGATCATGGTCAGCCCCGGCACCACCTCGTGCCCGCCCTGCACCAAGGTCCATTCCGCGCCATCCACCTCGATCGAGTTGACCGCCCCCAGCACGAATTGCTGGTCCTCGGCGGGCACCCGGTCGACCAGACCGTCCTGCATCCAGTAATCATGCTCGGCCTCGCCCATCAGGTATTGTGCATCCGGGATGATCGCCTCGTCGAACCCGTCGCGGATGCCCCAGATATGATCGGGATGGGCATGGGTGATGACCACATGGGTAATCCCGTAAGGGTCGATCCCCGCCGCCTCCAGGTTGCCCATGAGCTTGCCGGTATTCTCCATGAACCGGTTGCCCGAGCCGACATCGACCAGCACCCTGGCATCGCCGATTTCCACGAACAGGTGGTTGGTGTGCGAATAGCCCAGACCGGGCGACAGGAAATGGCGCTTGAGGAACGCCTGGACGTCCTCGGGGTCGGCATTCACGCCCAGACCGTCGGTCGGCAGGCGAAAATACCCGTCCGACACGATCGTCACCCGCGCATCCCCCACCGAAAAGCGGAAATGCGCCGGGTTGGCGCCCTCCGGCGCGCCCAGTTCGGCGCGCACGGCAGCGGGCATCGCGAATGCGGGCGCGGCAGCGGCCATTTTCAGAAGATCGCGGCGCGTGGGTTTGAGCAACGTCATGAAAAACCTCCCTTGATTTCGGCCCAAGGATAATGCCCGCTCGTATTTACGCAATGGATTTCATGAATATGAATCCAATGCGCCGCCACGCGTGCCCTCAAAGGCGAAACCGCCCCTGAAACGCCACACTCGTTCCCCTTACCTGCCGCATAGCCCTGCCACGCACGGCCCCGACACCACGCCAGCGGGAGAGCCCGATGCATGATGCCACAGCCTATCCCTCGCGCCCCGGAACGGCGACGCGAGGCTGCACGCGCAACACGATCCTGCTTGGATTGGTGCTCTGCCAACTTGCACTCGCACTGACGATCTCGTCCATCGCGCACGCATCCTTCAACGATTCAACCGTCACGATGCTGCTGCTTCTGGCCACCACGCTGGTGCCGCTCTTCATGATCGTGCTGATGGTCGCGCATTTTCTGCACCTGGCGATCCTGCGACGCCCAAGACGCCCGCTGCGAACCTGTATTCACGACATCCGCACCGTCGTCCTTGATCCCCGTCGCCTTGGGGCGGGGCTTGCCTCGCTGCTGCTTGTGGCGGTCTTCTCGAGCGCGTTTACCGATGCCAAGGCGAATATCGCGCAGATCCAGCCATTCGCATGGGATCCCTGGCTCGCCGGGATCGACAGGGGACTCCATTTCGGCCACGACCCCTGGGTGCTGCTGCAACCGGTCTTCGGCTCGCCGCTGGCGACAACATTTCTGAACGCCAATTACCATTTCTGGCTGTTCCTGATGTATTTCATGATCTTCATGGCCTCTTTTGATCGCCACGAACGCGCGCGAAGCGCCCGCTTCATCTTTGCGCTGCTGCTGAGCTTTGCACTTGGCGGCAACATTCTGGCGATCCTGCTCTCCTCGGCGGGGCCGGTCTATTTTCAGGCTTTCGGCTTTGGCACGGATTTCGCGCCGCTGATGCAGGGGCTGCGTGCCTCCGATCAGGTCAGCCCGGTCTGGGCGCTCGACGTGCAGCGCGCGCTGCTGAAGGGTTTTCACGATGAGACCGAGATCAGGGGTATCTCGGCGATGCCCTCGATGCATGTCGCCAGCTCGGCGATCATGACGCTTTATGCGTTTTCATGGCGGCCCTGGGCGGGATGGCTGATGGTGCTGTTCAGCGCGCTGATCATGTTCGGCTCGGTGCATCTGGGATGGCACTATGCCGTTGACGCCTATATTGCACTCCCCTTGGCAGTGCTTTGCTGGTGGCTCGCCGGGCGGCTCTGCCGCCTTCTGGCCGACCCCGCCTGACCGCTTCGCCGCAACTTGCCCCGAAAACGGCCCAATCGCGCCGGGACGCTGTCATGATCCTCGGGCAAAAGGCGCGCAGTAGGGTTCTGTTCGATGGACAAGGTCGGGTTATGGAATTTCAGGTCAACATCGCCACGCCGTGGCACAGTCTTGCTGGCCGTGCGGTCTGGCTCAATCGCTTCCTGCTCGTGCTGGCCGCGCTGCACCTTTGCGCGGCGCTGATCGTGTCCCGGGCGCTCGGGCAGCCGTTTCATTCCTCGACCGTGGCGATCCTGCTGACGCTGTTCAGCACAATGGTTCCGGCGTTCGTGCTGGCCCTTGCGCTTGGGCGTCTGGGCTGGATCGCCATCGTGCAGCGTCCGGCCTATCCGCTGCGCCGATTCTTTCAGGACATCAAGGCGACGCTGCTTGACGCCGAACGCCTGCTGGGCGGCGCGGTGGCGCTGGTCACTATTGGCTTCATCGTCAGCACCGCCACCTTCCTCAAGGACATGATCCCCATGATCGTGCCCTTTTCATGGGATCCCACCTTCGCCGCGCTCGACCGGGCGCTGCATGGGGGCCAGGATGCATGGCGTCTGCTCGCGCCGCTCCTGGGTTATCCGTTGGTGACCACAATCATCAACGGGGCGTATCACATCTGGATAATGCTTCTGTATTTCCTGGTGTTCATCGCCTGTTTCGGCCGCGCCGAGGCCACCGGCCACCGCGCCTTCCTGCTCTCGATGGCCATGGCCTGGGTCTTTGCGGCGAACCTGCTGGCGACGGTGTTTTCCTCGGTCGGGCCGGTCTATTACGCCGCCTTCGGCTTTGGCGACACGTTCGAGCCTCAGATGCAGATGCTGCGCGACCTCCACGAGGTCAGCCCGGTCTGGGCGCTGGGCGTGCAGGACATGCTGCTTGACGGCTATCGCAATGGCGGGCCGGTGCGGGGCATTTCGGCGATGCCCTCGATGCATGTGACCACCGCCGTTCTGATGGCCTTCTATGGCTTCAGCCTGTCGCGCTGGATCGGCTGGGCGCTCAGCGTCTTTGCCGCGATGATCGTGCTGGGATCGGTGCATCTTGCCTGGCATTACGCCGTGGACAGCTACCTTGCGATCATCCTGGCCACTCTCTTCTGGACCCTGTCGCGCCGGCTTTTGTCGCGCGATCCGGTCTGACCGGCGCAACACTCCTTCAGAGCGTTTCCTGCAACCGCGCCACGTAGCGCGCCAGCGTGTCGATCTCGAGATTGACGAGGTCGCCCACCACCGCATCGCCCCAGGTGGTCGCGTCCTTGGTATGCGGGATCACGTTGATCCCGAAATCGCTTCCCTCGACCTCGTTGACCGTGAGCGACGTGCCGTTCAACGCCACCGACCCCTTGGGCGCGACGAACCGCGCCAGCGCCTCGGGCGCCTGCAGGGTGAAGCGTGTGCTGTCGCCCTCGTCGCGGATCGCCACGATCGTCGCCAGCCCGTCCACATGGCCCGACACGATATGCCCGCCCAGCTCATCGCCGACCTTGAGCGCGCGTTCCAGGTTCACCCGCCGCCCCTCGGCCCAGCCGTCAAGGTTGGTTTTCGACACGGTCTCGGCGCTGATATCCACGTCGAACCAGTCGCCGCCCTTGTCCACCACCGTCAGGCACACCCCGTCACAGGCGATGGACGCGCCGATATCGACGCCGCCCATGTCATAGCCGCTCTCGATCCGCGCCCGCAGATCGCCGCGCTTTTCAAGCACGCGCACCTTGCCGACATCCGTGATGATCCCCGTGAACATGGCTGGCCTCCACACTTCATGCCCTTCGCACCTAGCCCCGTGCGCGCCCCATGACAAGGTATCACACGCCACCCCGATGCCCCGGAAAGGACTTATTTTCAGCGCCAAACTGCGCTAGAGGTAACAGAAGGGTAACAGGTGCGCGTTTAGGGTTTTGGCATCATGGCAGGCAGCGACCGGACATTTCTGTTTCTCCAGGGGCCACATGGCCCCTTCTTTCACAAGCTCGCAGCCATGCTGCGCCGCACCGGCGCGCGGGTCTGGCGCGTCGGGTTCAACAGCGGCGACAGGGCATTCTGGGGCGACCGCGCCAGCTATATCCCCTATCTCGGCACCATTGATGACTGGGCGGAAACGTTCCGCTCACTGCTCAGCGAAAAATCCGTCACCGACCTCGTGCTTTACGGCGATACCCGCCCGATCCATGCCGAGGCCGTCGCCATCGCCCGTGCCGCGGGCCTTCGCATTCATGTCTTCGAGGAAGGTTACCTGCGACCCTATTGGGTCACTTACGAGCGGGGCGGCTCGAACGGCCATTCGCGCCTGATGTCGCTCGATGTCGATGACATGCGCGCCGCTCTTGAACGCTGCGACATGGACGCCCCGCCATTGCCCCCGGCCAGCTGGGGCGACACCCGTCAGCATGTATTCTACGGCGCGCTCTATCATGGCTTCGTTCTGTTCCTGAACCGCCGCTACCGGCATTTCCGCCCGCATCGCGCACTCTCGGTCGGCCAGGAATTCAGCCTCTATCTGCGCCGCCTGCTGCTCATGCCCTTTCAGGCGATCGAGCGGCGCATCGCCACGCTGCGCGTCACGCATGGCGGCTTTCCCTATCACCTGGCGCTCTTGCAGCTCGAACATGATTCCGCCTTTCAGGCCCATTCGCCCTTTTCCACCATGGGCGAATTCCTCGAAACCGTGATCACCGGCTTCGCCAGCGGCGCGCCGCGCCACCATCACCTCGTGATCAAGGCCCACCCGCTCGAGGACGGTCGCGCACCGATCCGGCAGGATGTGCGCCGCCTGGCGCGCGCGCATGATATCGCGGACCGCGTCCACTTCGTGCGCGGCGGCAAGCTCGCGCGCCTGCTCGACGAGGCCCGCAGCGCCGTCACCGTCAATTCCACCGCCGCCCAACAGGTGCTCTGGCGCGGCATTCCCCTCAAGACCTTCGGCGCCGCGGTCTATGACAAACCCGAATTCGTCTCCTCGAAATCGCTGACCGATTTCTTTGCCGGGGCCGAACGCCCCGACCGGCGCGCCTATGCCGATTACCGCCGCTTCCTGTTGGAAACCAGCCAGGTGGCGGGCGGATTCTACTCCTCTCGCGGGCGGCGCCAATTGCTGCGCCAGACCGTCGACATGATGCTCGCCCCCGAAGATCCTTACGACGCGCTGCGCTCGGGCACCGCGGCTCCACGGCAACAGTTGCGCGCCGTGACCTGAGCCAAACCGCTCAAGACTCTGGATTTAACATCGCGTTTCCGGTAGCTTGCCAAAAAAGAATAAAAAAGAAGCAGGCAAAAAAGGTCGAGGAGACCGAGCAGTGAAACCCAGAACCAGTCGCCGGGCGCAATCCGTCGCCCTTTTAATGAGTGTCGTGATGGTCTCAGCCTGCGCACTCCCTCGGGTCGGCCCCAACAAAAGCGAAATCTACGCCGGTTCGGTGCAGCGCGAAGGTGATGCCTTCATCGTCACGGTGAATGACCGCGTGACCCGCGCAACCGCCGTGCAGCCGGCGCTTGGCTTTTCTGAATCCTTCCGCAATGCCGGGCGTCTTGGCTCGGACACGATCCGCCCCGGCGACGTGCTGGGCCTGACCATCTGGGAAAACGTCGATGACGGGCTGCTTGCCGGCCAGGCCGCCAACCAGACCATCCTCGAGGAGGTCCAGGTCGATGGCTCGGGCTTCATCTTCGTGCCCTATGCCGGGCGCATCCGGGCCGCCGGCAACACGCCCGACGCGATCCGCAGGATCATCACCTCCAAGCTCGATGAACAGACCCCCGACCCCCAGGTCGAAGTGCGCCGCGTCGCCGGTGACGGCTCCACCGTGTCGCTTGTGGGCGCAATCGGCGCTCAGGGCGTCTACCCGATCGAGCGCCCGACCCGCACGCTCTCGGCCATGCTGGCCGCGGCGGGAGGCATCTCCATCGAACCCGAAATCGCCCAGATCACCGTCATCCGCGGCACCGAGCGCAGCCAGGTCTGGTTCCAGGATCTCTACAAGGATCCCAGCTACGACATCGCCCTGCGTGCCGGTGACCGGGTTCTCGTCGAAGAGGATACCCGCTCCTTCACAGCACTTGGCGCCACCGGCGCCCAGGCCCGCGTGCCCTTCGAATCCCAAAGCCTCTCGGCTGTCGAGGCCCTCGCTCAGGTCGGCGGCCTAATGGCCAGCGCCGCCGATCCGACCGGCGTCTTCGTCATGCGCAACGAACCGGCCGAAATCGCCAACCAGGTGCTTGGCCGGGGCGATCTCGTGGGCGCGCAGCGCCTCGTCTATGTGCTGGACCTCACCAAGCCGAACGGCATGTTCATGGCCCGTGACTTCGTGATCCGCGACGATGACACAATCTACGTCACCGAAGCGCCCTTCGCGCAATGGGGCAAGGTCATCTCGGCCCTGACCGGCACCCTCGGCGCGGTCGGTTCCGTGGCCTCCACGGCCAGCGCATTCAGCAGCGAGTGATGCAGGCGCCCGCCGCGCCCGATCCCGCCGCGCCCGATCCCGCCGCGCC
>Ga0102925_1000013_pt1 | contig 79183 bp, 85 predicted proteins | sample SalPonR1_A_D1_MG_FD_78216 | JGI IMG/M metagenome (GOLD analysis project Ga0102925, IMG submission 78216) | Salt pond soil microbial communities from South San Francisco under conditions of wetland restoration - Salt Pond MetaG R1_A_D1_MG | ecosystem: Environmental > Aquatic > Marine > Intertidal...
AAAAACCGACGCCCGCGATCATGCGGCAGGGCGCCATCGCCGACAGACCGTCAACCCCGGCGTCGCGCGCAAGACGCATGAGGAAAGTTTCCGCCTGATCATCCGCCGTATGGCCCAGCGCAACATGCGCGACCCCCTTGCTGCGCGCCCACTCAGCCATCAGATCGTAGCGCGCGCGCCGCGCCCTGTCTTGAAGGTTGCCCTGTCCGTCCCAGCCTGTCCACGTCAGGATGTCATGCGCCAGCCCCAGCTTCGCGCAAAGCCGCGCCACCTTTGCCGCCTCGTCGGCGGCTTCCGGCCGCAGCCCGTGATCCACGGTAACGACACAAAGATCCGGCCCACCCACACGGCGCCAATCGTCCAGCAAAACCAGAAGTGCGACCGAATCACTGCCACCCGAAACCGCTACGCCCAGCCGCGCGGGTGGCCTGGGCCCGAAATGGGCCTGAATCTGCGCCAGCAATGCCGAGGCGCTGCCCGTCACTGACACCCCAGGTCGGACATGGTCGCGCGCGCATCCGATACCGCCGCGGAATCGGGAAAGCGATTGCTGACCTCGCTCAGCGTCACGCAGGCCTGTTCGACCTGCCCCAACTGACCCAGCGCCCAGCCCAGCCGCGACAGCGCCTGGGGCGCATCGGGTCCGGCCTGATCGGCGCTGAACGTGTCGAGATAGGCGCGCGCGGCCTCTTTCAGCTGGCCGGATTTCTCAAGCGCCTCACCGCGCAGCAAACCGGCGCGCGCCGTCAGCGGCCCGCCGGGATAACTTCGCTGGAAGGTGGCGAACTGCTCGGCGGCTTCGGCGTAGTTTCCCGCGTCCAGCGCTGCCTTGGCGCGCTCGAAATCGGCCTCTTCGCTGACCGCGAGCTGCGGCATGTCGGAATCCGTGCCGCTGGCGGCGTCCTCTCCGGCAGTGCCGCCCGATCCTTCGCCGCCGTCCATTCCAGAGGCAGGGCCGGTTGCGATACCGCCCAACGTACTGCCTTCGCCAAGCGCGCCGACATCACAATCGGATTCCAGCTCGCAGAGGCGGAATTCCAGATCACCGATCCGGTTCGCGCCATCCTCGGCAACGCTCTGTACACGATGTTCCAGTTGCTCGGTCTTCGCCGTCAGGCGCTGCAACTCGCTTTCGATCGCGTTCACCCGGTCCAGCAAGGTGCCGCCGGAACTCAGTTGCCCGGCGGACCCGGTGGTGTTCAGCTCGCGCTTGAGCTTGCGCAGCTCGACATAGAGCACCGACAGCTCTTGGCGGATATCCGCAAGCGTCTCGTCATTGGTCTGCGCCCCCGAAACCGCGGGAAAACTCAGCGTTACAAGGGTCAGAACGGCGATGAACCGGCGCATCCGATGCTCTCCTTCAAAGGGATCAGCTGCTCGGCACGGCCGAGATCACCGTCACCGCGCGGCGGTTCTTGGAATAGCACGCCTCGTCGGCACAGAGCTCGATCGGGCGTTCCTTGCCATAGCTCACCACCTTCAGGCGGTTATCCGCAACGCCGCGGCTGACAAGATACTCATGCACCGAGTTCGCGCGCCGCGCGCCCAGCGCAAGGTTGTATTCGCGCGTGCCCTGCTCGTCGGCATGGCCTTCGATCACGGCCGAATAATCGCTGTTGGTCATCAGCCATTGCGCCTGCCCGTCCAATGTCGCCTTCGCCTCGGGTGACAGGGTCGACTGATCGACCGCGAACAGCACCCGGTCACCGACCGTCTGCTGAAAATAGACCGGCGATGCAGGGTCCTGCGCCGAACCGGCCATACCGGCCCCGACGCCGTTATTCATGCCCCCGGCACCGCCGCTGCCATCGGCGAACCGGTCAGGATTCGAACAGGCGGCCAGCGCCATGCCTGCACATAGCAGGATCGTCTTGCTCAGATAATTCATTCTATTGCCCCACTCGTTTATAGTGTCATGCCCGTGTTTGATCCTACCACAGCGCCAACGCCTTGGAAATGCGCGCAGCGCCGCGGCTCGTCTAATCCTGCAACGGCGACCACGACGGATCGCTCGCTCCGGTGTCGGTCGGCACTTCGCGCAGGTTTCGCCCCGTGATGTCCACCGAATAGAGGCTGGCGCTGCCCTGCGCACCCTGCGTTTCGCGTGTGAACATAATGACGCGCCCGTTCGGGGACCATGTCGGCCCCTCTTCCAGGAAGGATGCCGTCAACAAGCGCTCCTCGCTGCCATCGACCCGCATCACCCCGATATGAAAACGGCCCTTGGATTGCTTGGTAAAGGCGATCAGATCGCCGCGCGGCGACCAGACCGGCGTGCCATAACGCCCCTGCCCGAAGCTGATGCGCTGCGCCTCGCCGCCGTTCGCCGGCATCACGTAAAGCTGCTGGTTTCCCGAGCGGTCGGATTCGAACACGATCCGGCGACCATCGGGGCTGAAGCTGGGCGCGGTCTCGATCGAGGGCGCCGTGGTCAGGCGCGTGCCGGCGCCGCTGTTGATATCCATGCTGTAAAGGTCGGTATTACCGCCGCGTGTCATCGAATAGACAACGGTGCGCCCGTCCGGCGCAAAGCGCGGCGCGAAACTCATCGAGCCTTCCTGCTGCTCAAGCGCGCGGCGCTGCGCCGACCCCACATTCATAACGTATATCCGCGGAAAGCCGCTTTCGTAGCTGGTATAAAGGATGCGGTCGCCACTGGGCGAAAAGCGCGGCGCCAGCACGATCGACGAGGAACCGGTCAGGTAGCTCACATTCGCGCCGTCGTAATCCATGATTGCCAGCCGCTTGGCGCGCTGATCCTTGGGGCCGGTTTCGGAAACGAACACCACACGGCTGTCGAAATAGGGCGCCTCTCCGGTGATCCGGCTGTAAACCTGATCGGCCACCTTGTGCGCGATGCGCCGCCAGCCGTCCTGCGTGCCCACCAGTTGCAACCCGTCGCCCAGTTCCTGACCGGCGAACACATCATAAAGGCGGAACCGCACCACCAGCTTGCCGGTGCTGTCCAGTGTCACCGCCCCCGTGACCAGCGCCTGCGCATTTATCGCCTTCCAGTCGGCGAATTGCACGGGACTCGAAAAACTGGTCACACGGCTGATGAAGGCATCCTGCGGGATCTCCCGGAACAGCCCGGTCCCGGTCAGGTCGGCCGCCACGACCTGGGCGATCCGGCGGCCCATCTCGGCCCCGGCGGCATCATCCGCGACGAATTCCGGCACCGCAAATGGCATCGGTTCGATCACGCCCTCGGTCAGTTCAAGCCGGAGCGGCCCGTTCTGGGCCACCGCGGGCAGCGTCCACAGCATGAGGGCCGCCAGGAGGGTCATCACGTAATGCTTCATTTGATCCTCATTCTCTCCGGATTGAACGTCATTTCAATGTTACGCCAATGATCATACTTGTCTTTCGGCAAATTAAAGCCACTCGCACCGCAACGGATGATCGCGCGCCGCGCCGCCTCGTAAGCCTGTTTGGCCGCGCTGCCGCTACCGCCCGAGGCGCTCAGCATCTCGATCGAGCTGGTCACCGGGCGCGAATCCTCGCTCATGGTGACACTGACGACCACCGTGGTACGCAGCGCCTCGGAACTGAGCGAACCCACATTCCAGCAATTCTGCACCGCCACGCGCAGCGCATCCTTTTCGCCAGCCGTCAGCGGCGGCCCCGAAGGCGCGCCCTGATCGGTGCCGCCGGTCTGCGCCTGGCCCTGCCCCAACGCCTCGGCCAGCGCATTGTTCACCGCATTCTCGTCTGTTTCCGGCTCGCTCGGCGCCGGGGCGTCTTGTGTGGGTTCGGCTTCGGTTGCGGGCGTTTCGGGCCGCGTGCGGGGCCGGGGCGATCGCGTCGGCGCGGCGCTGGCCAGGTCGTTTTCCTCGGCCTCGGTCACGATCTCGGTGGTGGCTTCCTCGCGGGCGGTCTCGCGGGTGTCCTCTTCGACGGTTTCGGCGGCCTCGGCATCGGGCGTGGTCTCCTGCTGATCGACCTCGTCGATCTCGACATCCGGGTCTGGCTGCGCCACGGGCTCGGGCGCGACACGCGGCGCGGGTCGCGGCTGCGGGCGCGGCGACACCTCGGGCACCAGCGCCGCGACATCCTCTTCGGGAGGCGTCAGGACGGGGGGTGCATCGCTCACCTCGGCCTCGGGCAGGGGCGCGGGCGGCTCCTGAGGTTCGGGCACGGTATCTGCAGGCGGCGTCTCGCTTGCTTCGGGCTGGCTCATCTCGGGCGTTGCATCCTCGGTCGCGCTCAGCTCGGGCACCCCCTCGCCTTCGGCGGGCGGTTCGGGCGTATCCACATTTGCCACCGCCTCGGGATTGTTCGGCGCATTGCTCAGCGCCGCGAACTCCTCGGCCGATATGGCCGTGACCTCGGTCACCTGGAACGGCAGCGGCTCGGACTGAAAGGCGCCACCGAACAGCGCCCAGCCCATCAGAGCCAGATGCCCTGCCCCGGATATGATCTGCCCGGTGTTCACGCCAGCGCCTTCAGCCGCCCCGGTTGTCCAGATCGGGCCCGCCGGTATCCGTCACCAGCCCGATATTGGAAAACCCGCCGCGATTGAGAGCACCCATCACCTGCATCACATCCGCATAGGGAACCACACCGTCCGCGCGCAGATAGACCCGCGTGCTGTCACGCTCGGCGGCGATCGCGCGCAGCCGTCCGATCAACTCGTCCCGCGCCACTTCCGTGGTCTGGATCATCACCACGCCCTCGCTGGTGATCGTCACCGACAGCGGCTCTTCCTCCTCGCCCGGCAAGGCGTTGGCGGCGGTCTTGGGCAGCTCCACGGGAACGCCCACCGTCATCAGCGGCGCGGCCACCATGAAGATGATCAACAGCACCAGCATCACGTCGACAAAGGGCGTGACGTTGATCTCGGCCATCGGGCGCGAACGCCCGCGCCCGCGCCGTCTGCGCCCGTTCTCGCCCGATTTCTGAATGACACCTGCAACCATCGCTCAGGAATCCAGCTGACGGCTGAGGATGGTTGCGAATTCGTCCGCGAAGGCCTCGTAATTGGCCACGATCCGGTCGCAATCGGCACTCAGCTTGTTATAGAAGATCACCGCCGGGATGGCCGCCAGAAGACCCAGCCCCGTCGCCAGCAGCGCCTCGGCGATACCGGGCGCGACAACGGCAAGGTTGGTGTTCTGCTGCTCGGCGATCTCGATAAAGGCATTCATGATGCCCCAGACCGTGCCGAACAGGCCGATGAAGGGCGCGGTCGACCCCACTGTGGCCAACACCGACAAGCCGCTTTGCAACTGCTCGCTTTCCTTGGCGATCGCGACATCCATCGACCGGTCGATCCGCGCCGTCGCCCCGGCGATCAGCGCGCCATCGGTGCGATGACTGCGTCGCCACTCCATCATGCCTGCGGCGAATATCCGCTCGGATTGCCCCGCAGGATCCGGTCCGATCTCCTCGAACAGTTCATCGAGCGGCTCGCCCGACCAGAACCTGCGGTCGAAAATCTCGGCCTCGCGACGCGCCTTACGATAAGTGATCAGCTTCTGGATGATGATCGACCATGCCCAGAACGAGGCCACGATCAGCATGAGCATCACCAGTTTCACGATCAGGGTGGCGCGTGCAAAAAGCGCCCACATGGAGAAATCAATCTCCTGTGCCAATGCCAGGGTTTCTGCTTCCATATTGCCTGCTCTTTTCTCTCGGTGGCCTTGTTTTCAGGCCTTATTGAGGAAGAAACTATCCGAATTCCAAGGGGAAAGCCAACAACATCCGCGTTACCGGTGACGATTTTCGCCAAACCGCGCGGTTCCGGCGGATAACCGCCGGAGGTGCCTAGTGCAGCAGAAGCCGAATATTGGCCGGCAGGCGCGCAGGCTGGCCCGCCTCGTTGATGCAGACAGCCGTGACCACCGCACTGAACAGCGTTTCTTCACCGCGCATCACAATCTGCTCCATGATGAGCCGCGCGCCGGTTACCGCCAGGGTGCGCGTGCGCACTTCCAGCATGTCGTCAAATCTTGCCGGGATCAGGTAATCGGCCTCGACGCGGCGCACCGCAAAGACGATGCCATCCTCGTCGCGCAGCGCGTTCTGATCAACACCCATCTCGCGCACCCAATCGCTGCGGGCGCGTTCTATGTACTTGAGGTAATTGGCATAATAAACGATACCGGCCATGTCGGTGTCTTCGTAATAGACCCGCACCGCAAAGACATGCTCACCGCCCCTTGGCCCCGACGCCTTTGAAAAGTCGATGGTCTCGCCGCTTTTCTTCGCCATTCCCTGCCCCGCGATATTCAGGCGGGCGGTTCTTGCGCCGCGCCTCGACCGTTACGGCGACAGAGGGCCGCAAACCGGCGCGGGGGTCAAGGCGTTTTCAGCTCCAGATCGTCGCGGTCGCGCAGCTCATATGCCGCAAGGCGCTCATGAACCGCCCCGTCCGGCCCAAGGATCGAACGGTAAAGCCCGAACTCGGCCACCTCGAAAGGTTCAAGATCAAGATCGCCATGCGCCTCAAGAAATGCGCCCAGCCGGTCCAGCTCATGGCGCGGCATTTCCCGGGGAAAGCGCGCCAGCGTCACATGCGGGCGAAACCTCTGGCGCTGCAGCGCGATCCCCGCCTCCATCGAAGCGCTGCGCACCTTGCGATGCAACGCGACAAGCGGATCGCTGCGCTCGACGCCCGCAAAGACAAGCCGCGGGCGCGCCCGGTTGAAAACGTCTAGCCCTTTGATATGCAATGTGAACTCCGGCATATCGATTTCGGAAAGGGTCTCGTGGACAGCCTCGGCTAATGGCAGGTCCTGGTCATCCAGAAAGGCCAGCGTGACATGGAATGTATCGGGGTCCGAATGGCGCCCGACGCGCAGATCGCCTTGCAGCCGCGTCAGCGCGGCGCGCGTCACCGGCGGCAGATCAATGGCAACGAACAGCCTCATCACGCGCCCTATCGCGGCGTCACCCGTGCGGCAAGGCGCAGGGCATGGCTGGCATCGTGGCTGGCAGAGGGCATGGCCGGGTCATAGGCCGCACGGATCAGCGCGGCGATATCCGGGCGCAGGATCACCGTGCCGCTATCCGGCATCTTTGCCAGCGGCGAGGCATCACTGAAGGCCGTCTCGGACCACAAAAGCGCGCTTTGCACCACTTGGCTCAAGGCCAGCGTCTCGGCGGGCAGCGCGGCCATGTCCTCATCCATGCGCAGGAACACGAAACAGGCCTTGATCGCGCCATCCTCGTCAAAGCGGAAAATGCGATACTGGTTCGCCCCCGCCGCCTCCAGCCGCCCGACAAGCGGCCCGAGATCGGGCACCAGCCGGTCAAGATCGGGCAGCTCGGTCAGTTCGTGCCAGTCACGAAAGAAAAAGATCATCAGGTTCACGCCCAGTTCGGGGTCGGTCTCGGCCATCTGGTGACCGGCCAGCGCGACCACCGCCTCGATCGCACCCTTGACCACGTCCAGCGTGCTGTCCTCGACCCCGAAGACGATGGGCGCAATGGGGCGACCCCAACGCGCAAAGGCATAGGTGCCATCGGCGCCGGTGAACATCCGCGTGATCGCGTCTTGGGTCAGATGCGTGCTCATGGCGCCCGAATACCAGAGCCGCGCGGCAAGGCAAACAGGCGACGCTCAAACGACAATCCGCCGCGCGGATTCAGGGCGCGGCGGATCATCATCACTCCGTTGGGCCTTATGAAAGCCGGGGATGTCTACTGGTCTATCCGCTCGACAACTTCCATCGCATAGGCATTGATCAGAACGTTGTAGAAATCACCTTCCGAAGGCGGAATGATAACCCAGCCTTCCGGCGCTTCGCCCTCGGCCGCCTTGGCGCTCACCTTCAACGCGTAGCTGCCCTTGGGCGGCAGTTCCGCATCCGTTTCGGTGTTGCTGCCCGCCTTCCTCGAGGGATGCATGGCGACCGTGCCTTCGATCTGGTTGAACTCGCCCGACTCCGGCAGGACGGCCTCGCCGTCGATGGCGACGTTGTTGATCTCAACCACCATGCGCGGCGCTTCGGCCTGATCGTCGATATTCACATGCGAGGCGATCGCCTTGCCCAGGTCCTCGGTCAGGTCGGGCCAGAATTCCAGCGCGTTGCTTTCCTCGAATGCGCTCAGATCCGATGTCACGTCAACGTCGGAGAGGGTCTTTTCCTGGGCGTTCAGGGGCGCGACACCCAATGCCAGGCCTGCGCAGAGTGCGGTGCTCCAAAGAAGTTTCATGGTCGTCTCCTTTCATTCACGAGAGGGTGCTGCGCCGGATGGCGTTGACCCAATGCTCGGTTGTTCAGAGCGTCAACGCGACCTGTCGGCTTTGGTTCCTGACGCCACGCTGCCACCCGCAAAGATGACATCTTTCATTTGATTTCATAAGCTTGCGTGCCCGCGCTTTGGCAAACACCCGCCTTTGGCGCGTGATGACCCGCATAATCACGGTGGGAACCGGAACGCGATGCGCGCGTTGGCGCTTCATGAGAAACGCACGAGACTCACGCCGGAAAGCGTCCTTCGGGGCCATCGAAGTGATCGATTCCGCCGAGCGCGCGCTTGACGGCGAAAGTTCCAGCCTGGGCGAGGTGATCGACGCCATCGGATATGCCAGCTATACGCCGCTGCTGATGGTGCCCGCGCTTGCACTGGTCTCGCCGCTCAGCGGCGTTCCGGGCTTCACGACTGTCTGCGGCATCCTCATCGCGTCAGTCTCGGCGCAGATGATGCTGCGCCGCCCGACATTATGGCTGCCTGCCTGGCTGCGCCGAAGAAGCATGAGCTCGCAGCGCGCCTGTAAGGTCGTCAACTGGTTTCGGATTCCGGCACGCTGGCTTGATGACGTGACGCGCCAACGGTTTTCCATGCTGGTCACGACACCGTTCTCGATCCTGCCGCAGGCGGTCTGCTTCTTTCTCGGCGCGATCATCCCGCTTCTGGAACTGGTGCCCTTCACCTCCTCGATCCTCGGCGGGGTCATCGGCGTCCTTGCAGCGGGGATGTTCGCGCGCGACGGGCTGCTGGTGCTGGTGGGGATGCTGCTGGCGGCGCTGGCGGTGGGCGGTGTGGCCACCATACTTTGATTCAACGCACGCCAATGCGAACCGGAAACGGCCAAGGCCGCCCGCGCCTGGGGGCGACCTTGCACCAATCGTCAATCATCGGCCTCTTCGGCCGCCTGACCGACAGCCTGCCCCGCAGCTTCGATATCCTCGCCCGCACCTTCGACGGTCTCGCAGGCGGCAAGAGCGCCGAGCGTCGTCAGCGCGACCAAGGGTAAAAGAAAAGCTGGCTTCAGTGTCATGAATCTCTCCGATCAATGTTGCACGGAATCAACGCAACCGGGGCGGAAAGGTTCCGGGGCGCACAGAATCGGTCGCATCAGTCCTCGTTCGCGCGGATGTCGGGCCATGCCCGCGGAAATGTGACATGCAACTCGAAACGCCCCTCTGGTTCATTGATATCCAGCACTCCGTTCAGTTGCGACACGAATGACTCGATCAGGCGCGACCCAAGGCCCGACCCGTCGGAATCATCACCCGTCTCCGCCTCGCTGGCCGGGGCGCGCGAATTCACCACGCTCAGGCACAGCGCATCCTCCCCGACATTCTTTAGGGCAATGTTGATCCAGGCATCGTCACCCTTGACGACGCCGCTGTATTTCACCGCATTCATCGCCGCCTCGGCCGCCAGCAGCGACAGCGGCACCGACTGATCCGGATCGACCTCGACCGGATCGAACTCGGTTGCGACATTGATCTGTTGCCCGGTCTCGTCCAGCGTTCCGACGATCACCAACTGCTCGATGATCTCCTGCAAAAGCTTGTCGGCGCGCACCATCGACAGCTTGCGCGCCATGTAGAGGTAGCGATGTATCGCCGACAGCGCCATCACCCGGTCCTGCACGCGGCGCAAAAGATGCTTGGCCTCTTCACTGCGCGTGGCGCGGATCTGCATGTTCATGATGCTGGAAATAAGCTGAAGATTGTTCTTCACCCGATGATGCACTTCGCGCAGAAGAACCGTCTTTTCCTGCAAGTCCTCCTCGCGGCGGCGGTCCTGTTCATCAAGCCGCCGCGTCATCGCGCGAAACGCCTCGGCCACGACCTCGAGTTCCTCGGGCGCATTGTTCAGCCGCGCCTGTTCAAGATCGTCGCGCCCTGCCGCATAAAGGCGCATCCATGACCGCAGCCGCCTTATGTGGCGGATCACCAGACGATGCACGCCGACATAGGCCACCCCGATGGCGATCACCCACATGATGATCGGAAAATACAGCGCGAGCGCCTCTTCATACCCCGGCAGGATCAGGCTGCGACTGCGGGGCGCCCAACTGCCCAGCGCGAACACGCTGCCGTCCACAATCGCCACCACGGCAAAGTCACGTGTCATGCCATCGCGGTTTTCTTCGCGGAACGTATGGCGCGGCAGTTCGGCCAATTCGCCAAGGGTGGTGTTCATCGGCAGCACCGTGCGCCGGTCATCGCTGAAATCCTGTGTCGCGATGATCTCGCCCTGTGACTGGAACAGCACCAGATCGACATCCGGCGCGCGCCCCGTCAGTGACGCATTGAGCGCCGTGATCGGCACCGCGATCAGCACCTTGCCCACGAACTGCGCGTCATCGAAGACCGGCACCATCACATTGACCGAGGCCGCTCCGCCCAGAAACGACAGCGGCTGCATCTGGATTTCGGTGTCGAGGCTGGTCAGTTGCGTCTTGATGACATCAAGCCCCGTCAGATCGCGATCTTCGCCGCGCGACGCGCAGACCAGTTGCAAATCCTCATCCACGAACCCTGCGAACATGTAATGGGGTGACTGTTCGACAATGCGCCGCATGACCCCGTCACAAGGCCCGTCAATCGCCCTGAAGGCCGAGACCGTCAGCGCCAGCGCCTCCGCCGCGCTGACGGCGGAACCGATCACCTCGCGGCTCGCCGACGCCGCCTGCTGGGTCTGTTCAAGCAACGCGGTTTCAGACAATGACCGACGCTCCTCCAGCACCTTCAATGTCTGGTAGACCGATATCAGGCCAAGCGGCAGGATCGCGATGCTCAGAACCAGCACCAAAAGCACGGCCAGACCGGGCTTGAGCATTCTGCGCGGTGGCGGCTCGCTCATGCAGCCGGATTTCCCTGCACCACGGCAAGCGTGGCGGCATCGGTCATCTCAAGGCCCTCATCCTCGTCAAGATGCATGAGCTCGGCCAACCGCTTGCGTGCGCGGTTGGTGCGGCTCTTGACCGTGCCCACCGCACATCCGCACATCTCTGCGGCGTCCTCATAGGAAAAGCCCTCAGCGCCCACCAGGATCAGCACTTCGCGCTGCTCGTCGCTCAACTGGGCAAAGGCCTCGCGGAAATCGGTCATCACCAGATGCCCGTCATGGGCCGGTTTCTCCGATATCGCGCCCGCCATCTGCCCCTCGGGGTCCTCGACCTCGCGGCGACGCTTGCGGTAAAGGGAATAATAGGTGTTGCGCAGGATCGTGAACAGCCAGGCGCGCAGGTTGGTGCCCGGCTGAAAGCGGTCGAAATTGCTCCACGCCTTGACGATCGTGTCCTGCACAAGGTCATCCGCCGTCGCCGGATTGCGCGTCAGGCTCATCGCAAAGGCCCGCATCGCGGGCAGATGCTCGATCAATTCCTCTCTTGGATCTTGCGTGTCGGTCAATGGTCGTCATCCCCGGACGCCGCCCGGTGATCTTCGTCCTGATCTTCGGCGCGCGCGCCCTGTTCTTGCTGGCGCAGTTGCTCCAGCAGCTTGGTAAACCGTTCGGGAACCGGCTCGCTTGACGCGTCCGAATAGACGCGTCTGAGATTGTCGTCTATCTGCTGGTTCAACTTTGAGGTCCTGCTGTTTTCTGCCATTTTACTGTGTTCTGCGATCCATTCAGGGCCTGACGCGTTTTTTACGTCCCGACCGTGGAACCTAACACGCCTGACGGCGTTTGGTTCCCTGCAAACGAAATTTTTTTCGAGGAAGCCCATGACCGAAACGACCATCCGGCGCGACATGTCAGCGGAAATCGCCCAAGAGCTGCCCTTCCTGCGGCGCTATGCGCGCGCACTGACCGGCAGCCAGAAAAGCGGCGACCATTACGCCGCCGCCACGCTCGAGGCTCTGCTTGAGGATCAGGAAATCTTTCAGTCCGGCCTGTCGCCGAAGGTGGCGCTGTTCAGGGCATTCAACCGGATTTGGGTGTCGTCGGGCTCACCCGTGGATGACGCCGACGAAGACGGCTCGCCCGAAGCGCGTGCCCAGAAACGCCTTTCGGGCCTGACCCGTAACACCCGCGAGGCGCTGTTGCTGCACAGTATCGAAGGCTTCACCACGCCCGACATCGCCGAGATCGTCGGCGTCGAGCCCGCCGAGGCCGAAGACCTGATCGCCATCGCCCGCAAGGAAATGGCACAGTCCATCCGCGGCAACATCATGCTGATCGAGGACGAGGCGATCATCGCAATGGATATACGTGCCATCGTCGAAGGCAGCGGCCACAAAGTCACCGGCGTCGCCCGCACACGCGACGAGGCCGTCCAACTGGCGCGTCACGACCCGCCCGACATGATTCTGGCCGATATCCAACTGGCCGACAAATCCTCGGGCATCGACGCGGTGAACCATATACTTGAGGAATTGGGCGATATGCCGGTGGTGTTCATCACCGCCTTCCCCGAGCGCCTCCTGACCGGTGAGCGCCCCGAACCCGCCTTCCTCATCACCAAGCCATATTCCGAAGAACAGGTGCAATCGGCGGTGAGCCAGGCGATGTTCTTCACCAGCACCGAGACGCTTCAGGCCTGACGCCGGAAGAATTCGCCGCACTGTCAAAGTAAAGCCCTGCACGTCAGCGCGCGCAGGGCTTTTCAGATTTCAGGGCGGTTCAAACTCTCTGCGCCCGCTCGCCAGTTCCCGCTCGCCCGTCACGGGGTCCGTCCCCGCAGCGCGCGCGCAACCAGTGCGACGACGAACAGGACCAGGAAGATCACGAACAGGATCTGAGCGATCCCGGCCGAAGCCGAAGCGATCCCGCCAAATCCGAAAACCCCCGCGACCAGCGCGACGATGAAAAACAGCAGTGCCCAATAAAGCATCGGTATTCTCCTTTGCAATCAATCGGTTTGCGATACCCCTGAAACCGCTGAACCCGACCCTTGGTTCCCGAAAATCCGGCTTTTCCCGGACACCCGGTATTCGCATGGGGCCGCATGGAACCCAGCGCCGCCGCGGACGTTGAAGATGGAACACAAGCAAAGAAAGGAGATCGCAATGGCACAAGCGAAGAACACTTCGGACGCGGATATCGAGCAGCTTTCCGAACAGATCGCCACGCTGAGATCCGATATCTCGACCATTTCGCAGACGCTATACGACCTTGGCCGCCAATCGGGTGACTCGGCTGTCAATGGCGCGCGCCGCAAGGCTGCCGACCTGCGCGATGCGGGCCAGCAGCAATTGCATTCGGCGCAATATCAGGCCGAGGAAATGGGCCACCAGGCCGCCGATGCCGTACGCAGCCAACCTGCCGCCGCCATGGGTCTTGCGGTCGGCATGGGCTTTCTTTTGGGCTTCATCACCGGGCGGAAGTAACGCATGCCGGGTTTTCTGACTGGTATCGAAACGCGGGCGCGCCAAGCGGCGCGCTCGGCTGCTTTTGCGATGATCGGCGTGATCTTTGCAATCATCGGGCTCGGCTTCCTGACGGCAGGTCTGTGGATTGTGATCGCCGCCTATGAGGGCGCTCTGATTGCATTCGTGGCGATCGGCGCGCTCTACCTGATCCTCGGGCTCGGCTTTATGGCGCTGGGGCGCCAGCCCGTCGGCGGCTCTTCCGAAGCGCCTCGGCCTGCTGCCGACGCGCCCGCGCGACAAGACCCCTTCGTGCAGATCGCCGAAGGCTTCGCGACCGGCATGCAGGCCGGGCGCGCCGCGCGCGATCCGCGCAGATGAACAGTTGGGTGTGGCGGCGACCGCCGCCGCGCTCAGGGCGCGCCCGACTCCCGCTGCGGCAATAGCGCTTCGCGGATCATCTCTTCGGTGAAGGGGCGCACCAGCATCCCCCAGCCCTGCTGGCGCACGACGCTCTCGTCATCCTCGCCGATGGTCAGGATGATCTTCGCACCGCTTTCGGCCAGGCTCTGGTGCAGATCGGACTTCATAAGCTCGCGATAGGGCATTTCCAGAAAGGCAGCAGTCACCATCGCTTCCTTGTCGAGACTGGGGGCCAGTTCCTCGGCGCGATCAGCGCGAATCACCCGGCACGGGCCGGTCGCCCTGAGCGATCCGATGATGTCCTCGGCGATCAGCGCGTTGCTTTCCAGAACAATATAGACCGGTGCTGCCGGTTGAAGGGTATCACTATGAGACATGTTCAATTTCAGGTTCTTCTATCAACAGGTTCAACACAATGTGGAACCTGCGGCGGCTCGATGCATTAAAATAGGACATAACACAGAGAATTTTTATGACCACCGACTGCCTGAACTGCCCGCTGCGCCCACGCTCCGTTTTTTCACCGATGAAGGAGCAGGAACTGGATTTCATGCGGCGGTTCAAGACCGGCGAATTGATGGTCGATGCGGGAACCACCCTGATGCTGGAAGGCGCCAACAGCCCCCAGCTCTATACCGCACTCAAAGGGATGGGACTACGCTACAAGACGCTGAAATCCGGTGAACGGCAGGTGGTCAATTTCGTCCTGCCCGGCGATTTCATCGGCCTTCAGGCCGGGGTCATGAAGGAAATGCAGCATTCGGTCGAAGCGGCCACCCCGATGAAGCTCTGCGTGTTCGACCGCAAAAACCTCTGGCGGCTGTTTCGCGACTGTCCTGAACGCGCCTATGACCTGACCTGGCTGGCGGCGATCGAAGAGCACCTTCTGGGCGAAAACCTCGCCATCGTCGGGCATATGAGCGGGCTCAGACGCATCGCCTGCGCGTTTATCCGCCTGCATGACCGCTGTGCCGCGCTGGGGCTCGCCGACAATGGCCGGATGCCCCTGCCCTACAGGCAGCAGGATCTGGCCGACGCGTTGGGCCTCTCGCTTGTCCATACCAACAAGACCCTGCAACACCTTCGCAAAGGCGGCGCGGCACGGTGGACAAACGGGCAGCTCGAAGTGCTGGATTACGACCTGCTCTGCGGGATTGCCGGGGTCGACCCCTCGCGCAGCCCGATGCCAAGGCCACTGATCTGACGAAGGCCCGTCATCCGGGCGCTCATGGTGGGAACCTTGCGCATGCGGCGCGCGTTGATCCCCCATGTACAACCTCACCTCGCCCCGCGACCCGGTTCTGCACCTTTCGGCATATCTGGTTATCGCCGCACTCGGCTTTGCCATCCTCAGAACCGGAGGCGACATCCTTGCGCCTATGCTTCTGGGGCTGGTGATCGGCGTGATCCTCGCCCCCTTCACCGATTTCCTTGAACGCATCGGCCTGCCGCGTGGCCTATCGGCGGCGGCGGTTCTGCTGCTGGGTGTCCTCGCGATCGCCACGCTTGCGTTTCTCACCGAACCGCTGATCTGGCGGATCGCCGGGGAGCTGCCACGGATCAAATGGGAGCTGCGCTCGCTGGTCAACGAGTTCCGCAGCCTGATCCAGGGCCTCGCCGAAATGAACCGCGAGGTCGAAGAAGCGCTCGGCGCGCGCTCGGACAAGGATGAATCGGGCAGCGCCCCGGACATGCCGAGCCTGACCCAGGCGCTGTTCCTGGCCCCTCTGCTCCTGACCCAGGCCCTGATCTTCGGCGGCGTGCTGTTCTTCTTTCTTCTGACGCGCAAAAGCATCTATGGCTGGCTCTCGCAATGGATCGGTGATGAATCGGATACCGACGTCATCCTGCAACGTTTCACTCGGGCCGAGCGGCTCGTCTCGCGCTATTTCCTCACGATCACGGTAATCAACGCCACACTTGGCACGGCTCTCGCGGGGGCTCTGGCGCTGATCGGGCTGCCGGGGCCGCTGATCTGGGGTCTGACGGCGGCGCTGGCGAATTTCATCCTCTACATGGGGCCGATGATGGTGACGGGCGGCCTTCTGGTTGCCGGGCTTGTGGCGTTCGACGGGCTCATGACATTTCTGCCCGCGGCGATCTTCCTCAGCCTCAACATGATTGAGGCGCAATTCGCGACACCCGCCTTTCTGGGCCGGCACATTTCGGTCAACCCGCTTCTGATCTTCGTGTCGCTGGTGGTCTGGCTCTGGATGTGGGGGCCGATCGGCGGGATCATCGCGATCCCGGTTCTGGTGATCGCGCTGGTCATGCTCAACGTCTTCGACACCAGCCCCGATGACGACACCGACGATGGCACCGCACCCCCGGCCCCCGACAAGACCGCGCGCTAAACCATCTCCTCGGGCATACCCGGCACCGGTGCGGCGACCTCGCGCGCGACCGCCGATTCATAGCCCACAAGAAACCCGCGCCTGACATGCGGCGGCGACGCGCTGTTGAACTCGACCAGTTGCCGCCAGTTGTCGAATGCGGTCTCTTGGTCAAGATACTCTGCCCCGGCATCCTCGGGCAGCCAATGGCCCATCACGCGGCGGCGCAGCTCGCTGACCTGATCGGCCCGCGTCAGGTGTAACCCCGCCTCGCTGTCCCAGCGCAGGCTGCGCCCGTTGAGATTGGCCGAGGACACGATCGCGCCGCTATTGTCGAAGATCGACACTTTCGAATGCACATAGATCAGGGGCGCGCGCTTGAGCGTGTCACGCGCCCCGCTTTCGCGGATATGCGGCTGCACCGGCGAGGCGATCAACACACGATCCGGCCCGAAAGCGGCCTTCAGCCGCTCAAGACAGCGCAGTTGCAGATGCTCGCCAAAGCGCGCATCAAGCCCCCGGCTGCTGGCAAAGGCCACATCCTCAGGGGCGGCGGGCAACACCACGATCAGCCGCAGTCCCGGACAGCGCCGCGCCCGCCGCGCCAGCGCGCGCGCCAGAGGCATGTGCCGCAGGAACTGGGTCTCCAGATAGATCAGCCGCTCGGCCCCTTGCACGCCCCTCAGATGCTGCGCCTCGATCTCTCGCAGGATCGGGCGCGGCGCGACCCGCAGCACCGTCCCCGGACAGACCCGCGATAGCGTGCGCAGGAAACCGCTCGCAGCCGGCCTCGCGGGGGATGCGGCATTGGCGACACTGTTGAGAAAGCCGTCCAGATGCGCCTGCGCCGCCGCCGCCACCGGCCCCGTCGCAATAAGCTGGATGTCATGCCATGTATGGCGCGCGGCGCGGTCATGCCCTTTCGTGTCGAACCGCCGCTCATTGAGGTCCAGCCCGCCGATATAGACCGTGCTGCGATCGAACACCGCCAGCTTCTGATGATGCGTCGCCGGATGCAGATCGACCAGCCGCGCCCGAAACCTCAGCTCGCCCTTTTCATCCTCCCGGCAAAGATCGCGCAGACGCGGCGTTTCCGCCCTGAACTGCGTGCGCTGCGCCAGCGTCATGGCGCGCCATGACTGCGCCAGCGCGTTGAGCTTCTTGCGAACCAGCGGATAGAACAGCACCCTCGGCACCGCCCCGGTGCGCCCGCTATGTAGCGCTGCGACAAATGACAGGCGCACATCCGCGCGGCACAATTCGCGCACCGTGGCGATCTGGCGCTGCGTGCGCCACGCCTTCCGATGCAGGTCAGGCGCCGCCACCGGATCGAAATCCGACACCACCAGCCGGATCGCAACACCCCGTTCGAGCGTATGGATGAACAGATCGAACCAGGTCTCGCCCAGCGCCCGCGCCTCCTTGGATCGCAGCCGCGTCGACAGATCGAAAATCCGGAAACTCGCCGAAACCTCCTCGCGCGCGGCAAGAAAGGCCCGCTCCAGCGCCGGATAGGCCTCTTGCGCGGTCACCAGCACCTCAAGACCGGTGATCGCCTCACCGCCTTGCGCGCCTTCGCGCGGCGCATGATCTGGGTCCTGGGCTGCTTTCATGTCTGTTCTGATCTCCCGCTAGCGGCGCGGCGTTCCGCCTGCCATGCCAGTCAAATCCGCCGGACACCCTGAAAAAAGCCCCCGCCATATTTCAGACGGGGGCAGGCACCCGAGGGACAGTAGGGGTGCTTCTGGGCCCGCCTACACTTGGGGATTGGCCGACCCGGAAGAGGCAGCGAAAGCATCAAACGCTGGCTTCATGATATCAACGCCGCCGCCCGGACATGGTTCCCGTCGCGCAGGATTATTTTTCCGCGCTCCGCCTCAGGCCCGCACCGAACGCGGCCCGGCCACCAGCCAGATCAAGAAGCCGATCAACGGCAGCAACAGCACCAAAAGCACCCAAAGCACTTTCCCTCCGGTCGATGCAGCAGAGCCGACAATCGATACGATGGCCCAGACATCCAGGATCAGAATGATGATCCCGCCGATTCCACTGATCTCGAGCATGGTGCGTCTCCTTGTTCCTGACCATTCCCATCGCTCCGGCGCGGCCTCGGGCCGTGATCCGGCATACGGCGCCACAAGAATGCGTGGACCCGCGGTCTGAGAACGCCATCAGGGCGCAACGGTTCCAAAACCATCCGCATGAATTTTTTGAGGGCCGGGGGAAACCTTCGCCGCTCGGGAATGTTGACAGGTCAGGACGCCGCATCACGCGGCGCCGAACAGATATTTGCACAGGAGACTGAACATGAAACGCATTCTCGCCACGACGGCTATCGCCGCACTCGCCGCGTCTCCCGTTCTCGCTCAATCGCAGAGCACCGACGAAGAGACCACGGATCAGACGCAGATGGAAGAAACCACCACCGACAGCAATATGACCGCGACCGACGACTCCGCAACCGGCAGCTCGTACACCGAAAGCGCGGATACCGGCACATCCGAGAGCGCGATGGACGCCCCGGAAACCGATATGACCGAAGGCGCGATGGACAGCACCGAGCTCACGACCGAAGACCGCGCGGCGCTGACCGCCGAGGATATCCAGGGCCTGACCGTCAATGGTCCCTCGGGCGAGAGCCTGGGCGACATCTCGGATCTTGTCATCGGTGACGATGGTGAGATCACCAGGATCGTGATCGATGTCGGCGGCTTCCTCGGTATCGCCGAAAAACCCGTCGCTCTGGATTTCAACAAGGTCAATCTCAAGCGTGATGAAACCGGCGACGCGCTGCGCGCCTCGGTCAACCACAGCGAGGAAGATCTCGAAAACATGGATGCATGGGAAGAAAGCTGACCTTCACTTTAGCCACAGGCACGCTTGCGCCCCCGCAGTGATGTGCGGGGGCGCTTTCGTCCCACCCTTCATCTGGCCTCAAATACCTCGGGGGGTCCGGGGGGCTGGTCCCCCGGTCTTGCCGTGAAAAAACCGCAGGCCGCCTATTTTCCGAACAGGCTGGTCTGCCCCGGTCCATTGGGCGCGGCCATGCCCAGATGATGCCAGCCCCCCTGCGCCAGCATCCGCCCGCGCGGCGTGCGCTGGATCAGCCCTTGTTGCAGCAGGAATGGCTCGATCACCTCTTCCAGCGCGTCGCGGCTTTCGCTCAGCGCCGCGCTCAATGTCTCGATGCCCACCGGCCCACCCTGATAGGCCTCGGCGATCAGGCGCAGATACCGCCGGTCGGCCCCGTCCAGACCCAGATGATCCACCCCCAGCCGTGTCAGCGCGTTGTCGGCCAGGGCGCGGGTGATGCGCCCATCACCCTCGACCACGGCGAAATCCACGACCCGGCGCAGCAACCGCCCGGCAATGCGCGGCGTGCCGCGCGCCCGGCGCGCGATCTCGCGCGCGCCCTCGTCTTCGGCCGGGGCCTTCATCAGCGTGGCGTTGCGGGTGACGATCTCATGCAATTCGTCCTCGGTATAGAATTGAAGCCGCGTCGGGATGCCGAACCGGTCGCGCAAGGGCGTGGTCAGCAAGCCCAGCCGCGTGGTCGCCCCGACCAGCGTGAAGGGCTGCAACTCGATGCGCACGGTGCGCGCCGCCGGCCCCTCGCCGATCACGAGGTCCAGCTCGAAATCCTCCATCGCCGGGTAAAGCACCTCCTCCACCGCAGGGTTGAGCCGGTGAATCTCGTCGATGAACAGCACATCGTTTCGTTCCAGATTGGTCAGGATCGCCGCCAGATCCCCCGCCTTCGCAAGGACCGGCCCCGATGTCATCCGGAACCCCACACCCAATTCGCGCGACATGATCTGCGCCAGCGTCGTCTTGCCCAGACCGGGGGGGCCGTGGAACAGCGTGTGATCCATCGCCTCGCCGCGCTGGCGGGCCGACTGGATGAAGACCCGCAGATTGGCGCGCGCCTCGGCCTGTCCGATGAATTCGCTCAGCGCCTGCGGGCGCAGGCTGCGGTCACCATCCTCGGGCAAAGGGTCGGGGCGCAGCGTGGGATCGGGGCTCTCCATGATCTACCCTTTCGGCGCCAGCAGCTTGAGCGCGGCGCGGATCATCGCGGCGGTTTCGGCCTGCGGATCGTCGCCCGCCGCCTGCGCCACCGCGCCCGCCGCCTCGCCCGGTGCATAACCCAGATTGGTCAGCGCCGACAGCGCCTCGGCCTGCGCATCCGACCGCGGGCGCGCCGCTGCCGGCTTGGGCGCGGGCGCCGCCTCGATCACCTCGCCATCGTCCTGCGCCGCATCGGGCGCGGGCGCCGGCGGCGCGTCGGGCGCGGCGGCCATGCCCATCGCCATCACTTCGGGCACCTTGTCCTTCAATTCGTTGACCACGCGCTGCGCGGTCTTGGGGCCGATCCCCTTCGCCGCCTTCACCGCGTTCCAGTCGCCCAGCGCAATGGCGCGCCCCACGCCATCGGGGCCAAGCGCGCCCAGAATGGCCAGCGAGGCCTTGGCGCCCACGCCCTGCACGCTCATCAACAGGCGATGCCACTCCTTTTCCAGAAGCGTGGAAAAGCCATAAAGCTGCATCAGGTCGTCGCGCACCAACAGATCGGTATAAAGCGCCACATGCTCGCCCGCGCCCGGCAGCGCGCGCAAGGTGCGCTCCGAACAATAGACAAGGTAGCCCACACCGCGCACGTCGATCAGCACATGATCGCCCGCGGCGTAATCGATCCGCCCAGCCACGCGCCCGATCATGCGCCCACCCTCCGGGCCATGGCGGCAGGCAGACGGGCGTGATGGGCGTGACAGATGGCAATCGCCAGCGCGTCGGCGGCATCCGGTCCGGCCAATTCGACACCGGGCAGCTGCACGCGCACCATATGCGCGACCTGCTCCTTGGCGGCATGGCCGACACCGACCACGGTCTTCTTGACGGTATTGGGCGCGTATTCCCCGACCGCCAGCCCGAACTGCGCCGGGACCAGCATCGCGATCCCCCGCGCCTGGCCCAGCTTAAGCGTCCCCGCCCCGTCCTTGTTCACGAAGGTCTGCTCGACCGCCGCCGCCTGCGGCGCATGGCGCTCCACGATCCCGGTCAGCTGGCGGTGCAGCGATAACAGCCGCCCGGCCAGATCAGCGCCCTCGGAATGGCAAATACCGTTCGCCACATGCGCAAGGCGGCTGCCCTCCACATCGATCACGCCCCATCCAAGGTTGCGCAACCCGGGATCAATTCCCAAAACCCGCATCAGACTGCCCCGTCCTTATTGCTTTGTGCCAGCACTAGCACGAAACGAGAACAAAGACCAAGCGGAATGCACGAAACCCGCTTGCGCCCCTGGCCCGGCCCCCGGTCCATGTCCGCGATCACGGCTAACGCGCCCTGCCCTTTCGCGGCGTCCAGCGTCCGGTTCCGGCCATCGCCCGACCCATGCAAGGAATGCATAAGGATTATGCATAAATGGTCGCTTGTCAGGGCCATATGCCTGCCATACGTGCAGCTTCAGAAAACAAACATATGCATACACGCCTTATCGAGGATCAAGATCATGGCCGTCACCACAACCAACCGCCCGCATGTCTCCGGTTTCCGGGGCTTTTTCGCGCCCTTCATCTCGGCTGTCATCGCCTGGAACGACCAGCGCGCCACCCGTGCCGCCCTGTCGCAACTCAGCGACCGCGAACTCGACGATATCGGGCTGAGCCGGGGCGAGATCGACCACGTCGCGCGCAGCCTCTGAACCCGACGCCACCACGCACGAAAAAGCCCCGCGTCAGGTCACCTGCGCGAGGCTTTTTCATTATGGCTGACCGCTCGGCCGCTTAGCGGAAATAGGGGCGCATCTTGGCAGCGGCCCATTGCGTCGCAGGGTCCGGCTGCATGATGAAGGCACCGGCCTGTTCGACCATCGTGCCATCCTGCAACGCGCCGATGCGCTCGCTGTAGGTTTCAAGCCCCAGATGGGCCACGATCACCGCCTTGAAGAAGACAAAACCGATCGCCACCAGCGCCAGGCCGCGTGGCGAAAAGCTCAACCTGCGCCGCCTGGGGCGGAACACGATCAGCCCGTCGCGGTTGACCTGGCCGACATAGCCGCGCTGAAGCTTTGCATGCTTGGCCGAAAGGCGGCTGATGCGCTCGTCGAAATCTCTGAAAACATCGGACATTGCAATTTCCCACAGGCGTGGGCCTCAAAACTTATGATCGAATAACGTAGATGCGAATTGAAGCCTCATTATGGCAGATGCCACAGTTTTGCCAAATTCCTTAAGCGATTTCAGCCGTTTCGCAGCAGTGTTGTCGTGGTCCAGTCACCAATCTCTTCGCGGTGCTCAAGACTGTTTCCCGCACGCCGATAAACCTCGATCAACTCCTCCGCCTGCTCGTTCAGAATCCCCGAGAGAATCAGTCGCCCTCCCGGCGCCAAAAGCCCCGTCAAGTCGCTTGCCATGTCGATCAGCGGCCCCTTGAGGATATTGGCGAAGATCAGGTCATAGGGCGCGGCGGCCGCGATCTCGGGGTGATCGACGCCGGTCGCCTCGATGCAGCGCACGCGATCCTCCAGCGCGTTCGCGGCCACATTCGCCTCTGCGACCTCCACCGCGACCGCGTCGATATCGCTGGCCAGCACGCTGTGCAGAACATCCTGCGCCCAGACCCTTGCCGCGCCCATCGCCAGGACAGCGGTGCCACAGCCCACATCGATCACCGAACGCGCGCTGAAACCCTGTTCCGCCAGCCGGTCCAATGCCCGCAGACAGCCCTGAGTCGTGCCGTGGTGCCCGGTGCCAAAGGCCATTGCCGCCTCGATCAGCAATGGCTCGGCGCCCGCAGGCAGCTTGTCGGCATCATGACTGCCGTAAACGAAAAACCGCCCCGCCTCGACCGGCACCAGTTCGCGCCGCACCTTGGCGACCCAATCCACCTCGGGCAATTCGGACACCGCGAAAGGGCGCGCGCCGTGCATCGCGGCCAACAGCTCAAGCCCCGCACGGTCGGGGGCAGCGTCGAAATAACCGCCCACCTCCCAACGCCCCGCGCCGTCCTCGATCTCGAAGATACCGACACCCGTGGGCTCGGGCTCCAGCGTCTCCAGATCGGCGGCAAGCGCCTCGGCGGCGTCCTTGTCCGCAAGTGTGGTGAGGGCGGTAAAGGTGGGCATGACAAAATCCGTTCAGCTTGGGGTCATTGGGCGGGCGCCGGGGCGGCCGGATTCAGGATGGTCTCGTGCCCCGGCACCGGGTGGCGCGGGATCAGCAGCGCCAGCAGGAACGACACCGTCGCCATCCCCGCCGCCATCACGAACACCGCCGCGGGCGAGACCAGCCACAGATACCCCAGCAGCGCCGGCAGGAACACCGCCGCAATATGGTTGATGGTAAAGGCCACGGCCGCCGTCGGCGCGATATCGCCCGGATCGGCGATCTTCTGGAAATAGGTCTTCAGCGCCAGCGCCAGCGAGAAAAGCAGATGGTCGATCACGTAAAGCGTCGCCGCCAGCACCACGCCCCAGCCGAACATGTAGATCCCGCCATAGGCCAGGAACACCAGCGCCAGCCCCGCATATTCGAACAGCAATGTGCGCCGCTCACCGTAAGCATGCACCGCCCGACCGATCAGCGGCGCGCAGACCATGTTGGCCACCAGGTTGATCAGGAACAGCGCCGTCACCTCATGCACTTCAAAGCCGAAGCGCTCGACCATCATGAACCCGGCAAAGACGATGAATATCTGCCGCCGCGCCCCGGCCATGAACTGCAATGCGTAGTACAGCCAGTAACGCCGTCGCAGCACCATGCGCTTGATCTGCGGATTGGGGGCCTCGAATTGCGGATAGGCAAACAGGCAGAACAGCGCCACCGCCGCCGTGAACCCGCCCGAGGCCAGGTAAACCGCGTTGTAATTCAGCCCGAACGCCTCCCAGGTCATCACGATCAGAACATAGGCCACCAGCGTCGCGCCCGACCCGGCGGCGATCAGCCAGCCCAGAACCTGCGGCGCGCGCAGCTTGTCGATCCATTGCAGTTGCAGCGACTGGTTCACCGTCTCGTAATAGTGAAACCCGATCGAACTCAGCATGGTGATGGTCAGGATGCCGCCAAGGCTCGGAAACCATGCCGTCACCGCCGTCGCCGCACCCAGAAGGATCAGCGACACCAGCCCCAGCACCTGTTCGCGCATGAAGATGATGATCGCGATCACCCCGACCGCCAGAAAGCCCGGAATCTCGCGCACCGTATGCAGCCAGCCGATATCCGACCCGTCGAACCCCGCCGCCTCGATCACGAAATTGTTGAGCAGCGCCGACCATGTCGCAAAGGCCACCGGCATCGCGGCCGCCATCAGGAAAAGAAGCGTCACCGGACGCCGCCAAAGCGGCAGATCGCGCGCATCGGCCAGGGGAAATGTCTTGGTCATGCGAATCCTTTACGCCCAAGCTTTCGTCTTGGCGAGAGGATGGGCGGGATTTTTCCTGTTGCCCGGAACAGTGATCTGGATCAAAGACATTCGCCTCTCTGCATGCGATGCCCCCTGCCCAGATACCGAAAGGCGCGCGAAATGGATATTCTTGCACTGGTCGAAAGCATCGGCGAGGCCCCGGCTGCGGCCCTTCTGGGCCTCTTGACCGGCGTAATCTTCGGCGTGGCCGCCCAGCGGTCGCGCTTTTGCCTGCGCGCGGCGACCGTGGAATTCGCGCGCGGGCGCATGGGCGACAAGGTGGCGGTGTGGCTGCTGACCTTCTCGACTGCCGTGGTCTGGGTGCAGGGCGCACAATATCTCGGCCTCTTTCGCGCACAGGATGCCCGCATCATGGCCATCCCCGGCAGTTGGTCGGGGGCCGTGATCGGCGGGCTGCTGTTCGGCGTCGGCATGGTGCTGGCGCGCGGCTGTTCGGGGCGGCTTCTTGTGCTGGCGGCCACGGGCAACCTGCGCTCGGTCGTGGCCGGGCTGGTCTTTGCCGTGGTCGCTCAAATGAGCCTCTCTGGCTGGCTTGCCCCGACACGGGATTCGCTGGCCGCTCTCTGGATCACCTCGGGCGGGCAGAACATGGACCTTCTGGCAACCCTCGGACTGCCCAAGATGGCGGGGCTGATGTTCGGGATCGTGGTCGCCGGCATCGCGCTGGCGGTCTCGGCCCATAACCGCATCGGGGTCTGGCGCCTGATCTTCGCCTCGGGCGTGGGCTTTGCCGTCGCCGTCGGGTGGGTCTCCACCTATGCGCTCTCGCAGGTCGTCTTCGACCCGGTGCCGGTCGAAAGCGCCACCTTCACCGGCCCCTCGGCCAGCACGCTGATGTTCTTCCTCGACCACACCGCGATCCTCGAATTTGACATCGGTCTTGTGCCGGGGGTGTTCCTTGGGTCGTTCCTCGCCTCCTGGCTTGCGGGCGAATTCCGTTTCCAGGGCTTCGAGGATGAGGCCAACATGCGCCGCGCACTGACCGGCGCGGCCCTGATGGGCTTTGGCGGGATGCTGGCGGGCGGCTGCGCCATCGGCAACGGCGTCACCGGCGGCTCGGTCTTTGCGGGCACCGCTTGGCTTGCGCTCTTGTGCATGTGGATCGGCGCGATGATGACCGACCTCATCGTCGATCAACGCGTCGTGCGCCAACCGGCCTGATACCGGCCGGCCCGCGCGCCCCTTATTTCAGGCGCGGCGGGCGGTCCGGGTCCATCCCCGGCGCGGCGCCGGGGGTCTGCGTAACCGCCTGCGCCTTGGGCAGATCAAAGCGCAATCCCACCCTTGCCAGCCGCGCCGCCACCGGGTCGGAGCCGCGAAAGAACGCAACATCCAGCGCCGCCGCCTCCAACCCCGAAAAGCTCAGCACATCCGCCACCGCCCGCGCCAGCGCGCCCTCCGCCCCCGGCACCGCGTCGACAATGCCCAGCATATGCCCCTGTGCGCCGCCCTCGTATGTGACGCCCACAAGGTAAGCCAGCTCCGCCAGCCCCGCCGCCGAGGCCAGCCGCGCATCAAGCGCCCCAAGCAGGCTTTCGGGCAGACCGGCGGGCGCATGGAAGGACTGCGCGCGCGCCTCGGTCTCGTCGGGCGCCTGCGAAAGCGTGCCATCCAGCCACGCCACCGCCTCGGGCGGCAACAGGATGGCCGACGGCGCCACTTCCAGGTTCACCCCCATGCCCAGCCCCTCGGGCGCCAGCATCCCGGCGATCACGCGCCCCGACAGCGCAGCATAAGGCGCCGGGCCTTCGGCGAAACGCGCCAGCCGCTCCTCGCGGTCGAACGCCAGCACATAGCCCTGCCCCTCAATGGTGAACACCCTTGGCGAAACCGTTCCTTCGTCGCCCCCGGCTTCGCTTTCCAGCAACAGGAACAATTCACCCGCCGCCAGCCTTTCATAGAATGCCAGCCTTGCCTGCCCGTCCTCGGGCGCGGCCTCCATCGCCTGATGGGCCGCATCCAGCAGCGTTTCTTCAGCCATCCAGAACCTCTCTCACGCGGGCGCGCAGCACCGCCAACAGCTCGGCCTCGAACCACGGGTTGCGCCTCAGCCATGCCGTATTGCGCCAGGACGGGTGCGGCAAGGAAAAGAGCCGCGGCGCATGGTCCCGCCAGTTGCGCACCGTCTCGGTGACACCCTGCCGCGTGCCCAGATGATAGCGCTGCGCATGGCCGCCCACGATCACCCGCAACTGCACCCTATCAAGCCTCTCCATCACCCGGTCATGCCAGGTCTGCCCACAGATCGGGGGCGGCGGCAGGTCACTGCCCTTGGCGTCATAGCCCGGAAAGCAGAACGCCATCGGCACGATCGCCACCCTGTCCTTGTCGTAAAATTCGGCCTCGCTCAGCCCCAGCCAGTCGCGCAGGCGCTCCCCCGACGGGTCGTCAAACGGCTTGCCCGAGCGATGTACCCGCGCCCCCGGCGCCTGCCCCGCGATCAGGATCCGGGCCGAAGGGCGAAACCACACCACCGGGCGCGGTGCATGGGCCGTCTTGGTCTGCTCGAATCGCGCCGCGCATAAACGGCAGGCTTCGATCTCGTCCGTCAGCTCCGGCATCGCTCAGGCGATCCGCACACCGGCATCCTTCATCGCCCCCATCGCCGCCTCGAGCGAGCCATCAAGGTCAATCGCCCGGCAAAGACCCTCGCGCACGACCACGTCATAGCCCAGCCGCGCGCCATCCATCGCCGAATAGGCAACGCAGAAATCCGTTGCCAGCCCGGCCATCGTCAAATGGCTGATGCCGCGCTCCTGAAGATAGCCGTGCAGGCCGGTCGGGGTCTGACGGTCATTCTCGAAAAACGCCGAATAGCTGTCGATCTGCGCGCGAAACCCCTTGCGCAGGATCATGTCGGCGCGCGTGGTGTCCAGATCGGCGTGGAACGCCGCGCCCTCGCTGCCCTGCACGCAATGATCCGGCCAAAGCACCTGCCCGCCATAAGGCATCTCGATCATCTCGAACGGCGCCATGCCTTCATGGCCCGAAGCGAATGATGAATGCCCCGCCGGGTGCCAGTCCTGCGTCAGGATCACCGAGGCGAAATCATCCATCAACTTGTTGATTGCAGGCACGATACTGTCGCCCTCGGGCACCTCCAATGCGCCGCCGGGGCAGAAATCGTTCTGCATGTCGATCACGATCAGGGCTTGGGTCATGGGACATCTCCTTTCCCTCAAGGGGTAGGCAGCACCGCGCCCGCCGTCAATGGCGCCACTTAACGCACTTGCCCAAATGCGCCGCGCCGCTTACATCGCGGCGCATGTATACCATCGCCGCGCTTTACCACTTCACCCGCTTTGCCGATCCCGCCGCCATTCGCGGCCCGCTCCTTGACCTGTGCCAGGCGCAGGAAATATCGGGCTCGCTTCTGCTGGCGCATGAGGGGATCAACGGCACCATCGCGGGGCCGCGCGCCGGGATCGACGCGGTGCTTGGCCATATCCGCGCCCTGCCCGGCTGCGCCGATCTTGAATGGAAGGAAAGCACCAGCACCGATCAACCCTTCCGCCGCCTCAAGGTGCGCCTGAAGAAAGAGATCGTCACGATGGGCCAGCCCGACGTGGACCCGCTCGCGCGCGTCGGCCATTATGTCGAGCCCGCTGACTGGAACGACCTCATCCGCGCACCCGACGTGGCGGTGATCGACACCCGCAACGATTACGAAGTCGCCATCGGCACATTCGAGGGGGCCATCGACCCCGGCACCGAAACCTTCCGCGATTTTCCCGCCTGGTGGGAGGCCAACAAGCACCGCTTTCACAACAAGCGCATCGCGATGTTCTGCACCGGCGGCATCCGCTGCGAGAAATCCACCAACTTCCTGCTGGGTCAGGGGGTGGAGGATGTCTATCACCTCAAGGGCGGCATCCTGAAATATCTCGAGGAAACGCCCGCCACCGACAGCACATGGCAAGGCGAATGCTTCGTCTTTGACGGGCGTGTCTCGGTCGGGCACGGGCTGGCCGAAGGCCCGCATGAACTCTGCTATGCCTGCCGCCGCCCGATCCTGCCAGCCGACAGATCGCGCCCCGAATATGAACACGGCGTCGCCTGCCATCTTTGCATCAATGAAACCGACGACGACGCCAAGGCCCGCTTTCGCGAACGCCAGAAACAGATCGCCCTCGCCGAGGCGCGCGGCGAGCGCCATATCAGGATCGTTCACGAAGGCTGACGGTCGGGCCGTTCAAGCCGACACGGCAACCCCCCGGCGCGGCCGCGTGCGCAGCAGGATCATCACCATGATCGCGATATTAAGGAAATTCCACGCGATCCCGTTCACAAAGGCCATCGTGTAGCTGCCGGTCACGTCATAGATCCAGCCCGACATCCAGCCGCCCAGCGCCATTCCCAGGATCGTCGCCATCAGCACGAATCCCACGCGCCGACCGGCCTCCTGGCTGGGCATGTATTCGCGCACCACCAGCGCATAGCTCGGCACGATCCCACCCTGTGCCAGCCCGAATACCAGGCTGACCATGTAAAGCGAAACAAGTCCCCCCGAGGGCAGGTAAAGAAACAGCGCCAGGCATTGCAGCCCCGACCCGATCAGCAGTGTCCTCACACCGCCCAACCGGTCGGCGATCAGACCCGACACCAGCCGCGATGCGACACCCCCCAGCAGCATCAGCGACAACATCTGCCCGCCCACCGCCGGGCCGTACCCCAGATCGACGCAGAAACTGACGATATGCACCTGCGGCATCGACATCGCCACGCAGCAGCCCACACCCGCCAGCCCCAGCATCAGCATCAGCGTCCGCGGCGGGAACCCCGCCGCCTTGGCGCGCAACGACGCCGCCGCGTCGGCGCGCTCGCGCGCGGCCAGCGGCAGGCGACGGCGCAGCAACAGCACCAGCGGCAGCATGGTCGTCACCGTCACCACCGCCAGCACCATGTAGACCGCGCGCCAGCCCTGTTCCGCCAGCACCCCCGCCAGGATCACCGGCCATATCGCGCCCGACAGGTAATTGCCGCTGGCCGCTATGGCCACGGCGATCCCGCGCCGCCTGAGGAACCACAGCGAGATATCGGCGATCAGCGGCCCGAAACAGGCCGCCGTGCCAAAGCCGATGACGAATTGCAGCGCCGACAGCAGCAGCACCGACGGGCTCAGCGCCGCCACCCCGGTCGAGACCCCGATCAGCACCGCCGCCGCGCCCAGCGCCGCCGCCACGCCGAACCGGTCCACCACGCGCCCGATCAACAGGTTGCCCAGCGCGAAGCCGACCATGGTCAGCGTATAGGGCAGCGACGCATCGGCCCGGTCGATCCCGAACTCGGCCTGCACCGCGGGCATGATCACGATGATCGCCCACATCCCGACATTGCCGATCGTGGCAATCAGAAGGGAAATGCCCAGCCGTGCCCAGGCATGGCGGCTGTCAAGGATATCGGCGTCGCTCATGCCGGTGACGTTAGTGGCGCGCGGGCGCGGATGCCAGCGCGTTTCGCTGCTGGGGCTTGGCCTTGAGCGATGCCCGCGCTATGACCTCGGGCAACCCAACCGGAGCCGGCCTTCATGACCTCCTCGCCCCGCCCCACCGACATCGCCCGCGATGTTCTGGACATCGAGCGCGCCGCGCTCGCCACCCTGCGCGACGCGCTGCCGCCCGCCTTCGACCCCGTGGTCGATCTTTTGCTATCCGTGCCGGGGCGGGTGATCGTGTCTGGCATGGGCAAATCGGGGCATGTGGCCGCCAAGATCGCCGCCACCATGGCCAGCACCGGCACCCCCGCGCAATATGTCCACCCCGGCGAGGCCAGCCATGGCGACCTTGGCATGATCACCGCTCAGGATGCGGTGATCCTGATCTCGAATTCCGGCGAGACCCGCGAACTTGCCGATATCATCGCCCATACACGGCGCTTCTCGATCCCTCTCATCGGCATCACCAAGAAATTCGGCAGCACGCTGGCGGTGCAGTCCGATCACCTGCTGCAACTGCCCGACGCACCCGAGGCCTGCGCCATCGGCATGGCGCCCACCACCTCGACCACCTGCACCATGGCGCTCGGCGATGCGCTGGCGGTGGCGCTCATGCGCCTGCGCGGCTTTGAGCGCGAGAGCTTCCTCGCCTTCCATCCCGGCGGCACGCTCGGGGCGCAACTGCTCAAGGTTTCGTCGGTGATGCATACCGGCGACGCGCTGCCCATCGTCGCCGAAGATACGGCAATGGGCGACACCCTTCTGGAAATGACCGCCAAGGGCTTCGGCGTCGCCGCCGTGGTCCGCGACGGGCGGCTGGCCGGGGTCATCACCGATGGCGACCTGCGGCGCAACCTCGACAACCTGATGCAGCGCACCGCTGGCGAGGTCGCCACAAGCGGCCCGCGCACCATCGCCCCCGAGGCCCTGCTCTCCGAGGCGCTCGGCGTCATGAACGCCAACAAGATCAGCGCTCTCTTCGCTGTCGATGACACCGGCACGCTGCGCGGCCTCGTCCACATCCACGACGCCCTGCGCGCCGGGGTGGCCTGAACCCGCCACGCCGCTCAACCGGGGCGCGGCACGTTCCATTCGATCCGGGCGATCCCCGCAAGGCGCGCGAAGCGCACCAGTTCCGCATCGAGCCGCGCCGCACGCCCCTGACCCCAGCGCGTTCCCGGCTCGCCCCAGAACCCGCTCACCCGCATGACGCCCTCGCGCCGATCGGCCTTGAGCTCGATGCGCCCGACGAAACGCACACCCTCCAGCAGCGGATAGACGTAATAGCCCCAGCGCCGCTTGGCGGGGGGCACGAACATCTCGTTGCGGTATTCGAATCCGAACAACCGTTGCAGGCGCGCGCGATCACGGATCGCCGGATCAAACGGATTGAGCAGACGCATCCTTGACCCGGCCCCGCCCGCCACCCCGGCGCGCTCCAGCCGTTCCTCGATATCCGGCGCGCCCCAGCCCTCCTGCCAGCGCCCGTCCGCGCCCTCGACCCTCAGCGGCACAAGGCGCGCGCGCGCCAGCCAGTCGCGCGTTTCCGCAGCGCTCACCGCGTCCCAGAACCGCTGCACCTCGCCACCCGTCGCAAGGGTCAGCCGATCCAGCGCCCCCTCGCACAGCGCGTCGATCGCCTCTTGGTCGGGCGGCGTATCAAGGCGCGGAAACACCCGCGCCCCCAGATCGTAGAACTTCACGAAATTCTCGCGGTGACTGGTCGCCAGATCGCCCGCATACCACATCTGATCCAGCGCCTTCTTATGCGCCGGGCGGGCCCACATCTGCCGCCCCGGCGTGGCGCTGTCGAACGCATGGGTCGAAAGCGGCCCCTCGCGCGCGATGCGCGCATGGATCGCGCGGATGTCCTCTTGCCCCAACCCCGAGCGATACCAATCCGCGCGTGCCACCTTCTCGCCAAGGCGACGGAACTGGCGCTGCCAGAGCGGCAGCACCTCCATCGGCAAAAGCGAGGCATCATGGGTGAAATGCTCGAACAGGTCGCGCTTGCGCAACAACGGCCACAGCATCCCCTCGCGATAGGACTGGTTGCGCGACCACAGGATATGATGATGTGCGCGCGTCACGTTGCGGATCGTGTCGATCTGCACGAAGCCCAGCGCGCGGATGATCCCCATCACATCGGGCTTTCCGCCCGGCGCACCCGTCAGCCCGTTACTCCAAAGCCATAACCGGCGCGCATCGCGGTTGGGAATCGCCAGCGCGCTCATGCCGACACCGGCAAGCGCGGCGTCGCCGCGATCAGGCGGCGCGTATAGGGATGGCTTGGCGCCTCGAACACCTGCGCCGTCGCGCCCTCTTCCACGATGCGCCCGCCCTGCATCACCAAGACCCGGTCGGTGACATTGCGCACCACGCTCAGGTCATGACTGATGAACAGATAGGTCAGCCCCAGCCGCGTGCTCAGATCGGCCAGCAGGTCCAGCATCTGCGCGCGGATCGACACATCCAGCGCGCTCACCGCCTCGTCCAGCACGATCAGGTCGGGGCGGATGATCAGCGCGCGCGCCAGCGCGATGCGCTGTCTCTGCCCGCCGCTGAACTCGTGGATATAGCGCTTGCCATCCTCGGGCCTCAGCCCGACGCTGCTCAGCGCCTCGGCCACCGCCGCCTTCAGCGCCGCGCCCTGCGGCGGGTCATCCAGCAGGTAAAGCGGCTCTGCCACCAGCCGCGCCACGCTCCAGCGCGGGTTGAAGCTGCCATAGGGGTCCTGAAACACCACCTGCATGCGCCGCCGCACCGCGCGGTTCACCCTGTGCCCGTCGAAAACCGGCTGCCCGTCCAACTCGATGCGTCCGCCCTCAACCGGCTCAAGGCCAAGGATCGCGCGCGCCAGCGTCGATTTCCCGCAACCCGATTCACCGACCAGTCCAAGGTTCTCGCCCTGCCTGATGTCGAAACTCACGCCATCGACGGCCCGCGTCGGTTCGGCCCGCCCGCGCCAACCACTCCGCTTTCCCGGATACTCGCGCACCACGTCCGAGACCCGCAACAGCGGCGCCCGCCCGTCATGGGCGGGGCGCTCGGGCACATGGTCGGATGCCTCCAGCAAAGCGCGCGAATAGGGATGCGCCAGCGTCTCGAAACGCCCCTGCTCGACGACGCGGCCCTGCCGCATGATGACGATCCGCTCGGCCATGCCCGCCACCACGCCCAGATCGTGACTGATCAGCATCAGCCCCATGCCGTCCTCCTGCACCAGCCGCTTGAGCAGCTTCAGAACTTCGGCCTGCGTGGTCACGTCCAGCGCCGTGGTGGGCTCGTCCGCGATCAACAGGCGCGGGCGCAGCGCGATCGCCATCGCGATGCCGACGCGCTGGCGCTGCCCGCCGCTCAGCTCATGGGGATAACGCGACAGCGCCACCCGATGGGGGGGCAACTCGACCCGCTCCAGCGCCTCACCGGCGCGCGCCATCGCCTCGCGCCGCCCGACGCGCTCATGGATCAGGATAGTCTCGGCCACCTGCGCGCCGATGGTCTGCAACGGGTTGAGCGCGCTCATCGGCTCCTGAAAGACCATGCCTACGGCCTGCCCGCGCAGCCCGCACAGATCGCGTTCGCGCAGCGTCAGCACATCCTGCCCCGCCAGCATCACGCGCCCTTCGCAGCGCGCGCCCCGCGGCAAAAGCTGCATCACCGACAGCGCCGTCATCGACTTGCCCGAGCCGCTCTCGCCGATCACCCCGACGATCTCGCCGGGATCGACGCGCAGCGACACATCGCGCAGCACATCATGCCCGTGGATGGACAGGCTCAGCGCGTCAATCCGCAACAGGCTCATCGCGCCTCCCTCCGCAGGCGCGGATCCAACCAGTCGCGCAGCCCGTCGCCCATCAGGTTCAGCCCCAGCACCGTCAACAGGATCGCCAGCCCCGGAAACAGCGCCATATGCGGCGCCATCGAGATCATCGTCTGGCTGTCCGCCAGCATCCGCCCCCAACTGGGGATCGGCGGCTGCGCGCCCAGACCCACATAGCTCAGCCCCGCCTCGGCCAGGATCCCAAGGCTGAACTGGATGGTGCCCTGCACGATCAACAGGTTGGCAAGATTGGGCAGGATATGTTCGGCGCTGATGCGCAGCCGCCCCTTGCCCGCGACCCGCGCCGCCAGCACGAATTCGCGTGTCCACAGGCTCAGCGCCGCACCGCGTGCCAGCCGGGCAAAGACCGGGATGTTGAAAATCCCGATGGCGATGATCGCATTCACGGCGCCTGCGCCGAAGACGGCCGTGATCATCACCGCGATCAACAGGCTGGGAAAGGCAAAGATCAGGTCATTGCCGCGCATGATGATCTCGTCCAGCCAGCCACCGCGCCGCGCTGCCGCCAACAGGCCCAGCGGCACGCCCAGCCCCATGCCGATGCCCACCGCCACCAGCGCCACCGCGATCGAGGTCCGCGCGCCCACCATGATCATGCTCAGGATATCGCGCCCGAAATGATCCGTGCCCAACAGATGCCCCGCGCCGGGGGGCTGCATGCGTTCGGCGATGCGCATCGCCTCGATGTCATGGGGCACCCATAAAAGCGACAAGACCGCCGCGCCACTGAACAGCAGCGTCAGCAAAGCGCCCGCGATCAACCCCGTGCGGCTCATCGCTGCCCCCGCAGCCGCGGATCGACCCAGGCATAGGCCATATCGACCGCGAAATTCACCACGATCACCGCGAAGACCAGCAGCATGACCACAGATTCCACCACAATCAGGTCACGCGCACTGATCGCTTGGAACACCAGCCGCCCCAGCCCCGGCAGGAAAAAGACGTTCTCGATGATGATCGCCCCCGCCAGCAGGAACGAGAACTGCAACCCGATGATCGTCAGCACCGGGATCATCGCATTGCGCAGCGCATGCCGGCGCAGCGCCTGTCCGCGCGTCAGCCCCTTGGCGCGCGCGGTGCGGATGTAATCCTCGCCCAGCGTCTCCAGCAGGGCCGAGCGCATCACCCGCGTCAGGATCGACGCCTGCGGCAGCGCCAGCGCGATGGCGGGCAGTGTCAGGCTTTTCAAGCCCGCGCCGATGCCCGCCTCCCAGCCCGAGAAGCCCCCGGCGCTGAACCAGCGCAGGTTGATGGCAAAGACCAGCACCATCAGCATGGCGAACCAGAAATTCGGGATCGCCACGCCCAGCTGCGTCACCCCCATCACCCCCAGATCCACCGCCGACCCGCGCCCTTGCGCGGCCCATATCCCGGCGGGAAAGGCAATCAGCGTGCTCAGCCCCAATGCATATAGCGCGAGCGGCAGGCTCACCTTCAGCCGCTCGGCGATCATCTCGGCCACCGGCGTGCGATAGGTATGGGAAATGCCGAAATCGCCCTGCACCATCCCGCCGATCCAATCGAGATACCGCAGCGGCGCGGCCCGGTTCAGGCCCAGTTCCTCGCGCAGCGCCGCCAGCGTGTCGGGTTCGGCATTGATGCCCAGCATATAGGCCGCCGGATCGCCCGGCACGATCTCGAGTGCCACGAAAATCACGAGGCTCGCCACCAACAGCGAAACCATCAGGGACATCACGCGCCGCGCGCCATATTGCAGCATCACTTGCCCCGCCGTTCCATCGCGCCGAAAAGACAACCGCCCCGCAGCACGCTTGCGCTCACTCCTCCCAATAGACGCCGGTCAGATCGGTCGCCTGTGTCGGCGCATCCACCCAGAGCCCGCGCAGCCTCGCATCGGCCACCGTCGGCACCGCCAGCTGAAAAAGGTAGCCGTTGACGTGATCCTCCGCGATCCGGGTCTGCATCGCAACCATCAGTTCCGAGCGCTTTTCGGGGTCTGTCTCGGTGCTCAGCGCCGCGTTCAGCGCCTGGAATTCCGGGCTGTCATACTGGAAATAATACTCCGGGCGCGCATAGATGCCGATATCCATCGGCTCGGTATGGCTGACGATGGTCAGGCCGAAATCCTTGCCGCGAAACACCTCTTCCAGCCATTGCGCCCATTCCAGGTTGGTGATCTCGGTCTCGATCCCGACATTGCGCAACTGCGCCGCGATGATCTCGCCGCCGCGCCGCGCATAGGAAGGCGGCGGCAGCTTGAGCGTGGTGGTGAACCCATCCGCAAGCCCCGCCTCGGCCAGCAACTGTCGCGACAATTCGGGATCGTATTCCGACAGGAATGTCAGATCGACGTAATCGGGGTGGTGGGGCGCGAAATGCGTCCCGATCGGCGTGCCAAGGCCAAACATCGCCCCCTCCACGATCGCCTTGCGGTCAATCGCATGGGACACGGCGCGGCGCACCATCGGGTTGTCGAGCGGCGGCAGCGCGTTGTTCATCGCCAGGATCGTCTCGCCCTCGGTCGAGCCGACCAGCACCTGAAACCGCGCATCGGCCTCGAATTGCGGCAGGTTCTCGGGGGCGGGATAGAACGGAAAGGCCTGCACATCCTCGGCCATCACCGCCGCAAAAGCCGCCGTGGGATCGCTGATGAACTTGAAGGTCGCACTGTCCAGCCGCGCCGCCTCGCCCCAGTAGCCGGGGTTGCGCTCAAGCGTGATCCGGTCGCCCTGCGCCCAGTTCCTGAAGCGGAATGCGCCGGTGCCCACAGGGCTTTGCTTGATGCTCTCGATACTTTCGGGCGCCACGATCACCGCATCGCCCCAGGCCATGTTGAACAGGAACCCGCCATCGGGCGCGGCCAGCGTCACCTTGACCGTCAGATCGTCCAGCGCCTCGACGCTCTCGATCCCGGCAAACAGCGCCTTTTGCGCGTTCTGGCTGTCCTCGGCTCGGGCACGGTCCAGCGTGAACACCACATCACTTGCATCAAGCGCACTGCCATCGTGAAACTGCACGCCCTCGCGCAGGTGAAAGGTATAGACTTGCCCGTCATCCGAAATGTCCCAGCTTTGCGCCAGACCCGGATTGACCGAACCGTCCGGCCCGAACCGCGTCAGCCCCTCGAAGACATTGGCATAAAGCACCTGGTCGATCGCCCCGGCGGCGGCGCTGGTCGGGTCCAGATGCGGCGGCTCCAGTTGCAGCCCGATCACAAGGTCGCTCTTCGCCTCCGCGGCCCAGGCCCCAAGCGTCATCGCGCCCGCAAGCGCCGTCATCGCCAGCACCTTCATCGCATGTCTCCTTCCAAGCGCGACACCATCGGTGGCCCCGCTCCCCGCAGTGAACCCGTATTTGCCCGCGCGATCAAGCATCCTGCGGCCAGAACGCAGTAGCGTTTTCGCCGCCGAGTTGATATTTGACGCCGCAACGCAGCAAGCCCCGGTGACCATTCATGAGCGCAACAGCCCGCAAAACCGCCCCCTTGCCCGACGATATCCGCGCCATGAAAGGCGCCACCCCGATCGTCAGCCTGACCGCCTATACCACCCCGATGGCGCGGATGATGGACGGGGTCTGCGACTTTGCGTTGGTGGGCGATTCCGTGGGCATGGTGCTGCATGGGCTCGATTCCACCCTCGGCGTCACGATGGACATGATGATCCTGCACGGTCAGGCGGTGGCGCGCGGGCTGACGAAAACCATGCTGGTGATCGACATGCCCTTCGGCAGCTACGAGGAAAGCCCCGCGCAGGCCTTCGCCAATGCCGCGCGGCTGATGCGTGAAACCGGCGCGGCGGCGGTCAAGCTCGAAGGCGGGCGGCACATGGCAGATACCATCGCCTTTCTGGTGGCGCGCGGCGTGCCGGTGATGGCCCATATCGGCCTCACACCGCAATCCATCAACACACTTGGTGGCTACAAGGTGCAGGGGCGCGCCGAACAGGGCGATGCGCTCATGGCCGATGCCAAGGCCGTGGCCGATGCCGGCGCCTTTTCCGTTGTGCTCGAAAAACTGCCCGCCAGCCTTGCCGACCGCATCACTGCCGCCATTGCCATCCCCACCATCGGGATCGGCGCTTCGGTCGATTGCGACGGTCAGATTCTGGTGGTCGATGACATGCTGGGCCTCTTCACCGCCTTCAAGCCGAAATTCGTCAAACGCTACGCCACGCTGGGCGAGGACGGCGAAGCCGCGATCCGGGCCTATGCCGATGATGTCCGTGCGCGCCGCTTTCCCGGCACCGAACATATCTTCGCAGACAAGGCACCGGGCCAATGACCGCGGCGCCCGCCCCGATCATCCGGACCCTGCCCGAACTGCGCGCCGCCACCGCGCCCTGGCAGCGTGCGGGCGAAACCATCGGCGTCGTGCCCACGATGGGCGCGCTGCATGACGGCCACCTTTCGCTGGTCGAGGCCGCCCGGCGCGCCTGCGACCGCGTGATCGTCACGATCTTCGTCAACCCCAAGCAGTTCAACAATCCCGACGACCTCAGGAACTATCCCCGCACCGAAAACGAGGACGCCCGCAAACTGGCGCGCTTTTCGGTCGATGCGCTCTATGTGCCCGACGCCGATCAGATCTATCCCGAGCGTTTCGCCACCACCGTCTCCGTCTCCGGTCTGACCGACGTCATGGAAGGCGCCCACCGCCCCGGCCATTTCGACGGGGTGGCGACCGTCGTGACCAAGCTGTTCCTGCAAAGTGCGGCCACGGACGCATTCTTTGGCGAAAAGGATTTTCAGCAATTGCAGGTGGTGCGCCGGATGGCGGCGGACCTCGATATTCCCATCACCGTGCATGGCTGCCCCACCATCCGCGAGATCGACGGCCTCGCCATGGCCTCGCGCAACCTGCTGCTGTCGGATCGCGCCCGCACCCTCGCACCGCGCCTGCACGAGGAAATGGAAACGCTGGCGCAGGGCGTCGCTGCGGGCGGGGATTTTGCCACGCTGCAACGCGCCGCCATCGAACGGCTGGAAAAAACCGGCTTCACCGGCATCGATTACCTCGAAATCCGCGCCAATGACGACCTGTCGCCACTTGATCGCCCCGACCGCCCCGCGCGCCTCTTCGCGGCCGCATGGCTGGCCGGAGTGCGGCTGATCGACAATATCGCCGTCTGACCGTCGGCCGCTCCGGCGCCCTTCAGGCCCATTCCAGGAACCGCAGCACTTCCGATCCCACCTGCCTCGGGTGGGTCAGCGGCGCCATATGCCCCGCGCCGCCGATCATCGTGCGCTCCGCGCGCGGCAGCCGCGCCGCCAGCGCCTCGTGGATCGCCGCCACGATCGCGGGCGACTCGCTGCCCTCGACCAACAGAACCGGCACGCCGACCCCCTCCAGAACGGACGGGACCAGCAAACCCGCCTCATCCTCGTAAAGCGTCGGCTCCGCCGCCTTAATCAGCGGCATCCGCTCGGCCATGGCCTCGCGCTGCGCGGGCGGGATCGCCTCCCACGGCATGCCGCCCCCCCAGATCGTCGCAAAGGCCTGCGCCGCGCCCATCAGATCACCCGCCGCCATCGCCCCGGCATAACCCGTCATCATGCTGTCGAATGTCGCGCGCGCGCCCGGCGTGTCGGCGAAACCGGCAGCAAAGAAGACCGGCTCGATCAGGATCAGGCTGCGCACCAGCTCCGGGCGCTCGACGGCCAGCCGCAACGCCACCGTCGCGCCAAAGGAATGCCCCAGCAGGTCCGCAGGCGCCTGCGCATCAAGGAAATCCGCCGCCATGGCGACGCTCAGCGCCTGGATGTCGCCCCGCCCGTGCCACGCGCCACTGCGCCCGTGCCCCGGCAGATCAAAGGCGGTCAGCGTCATCTCGGTGGCGATCCGCTTGGCCAGCCCGGCCCAGCTTCCACTATGGGCCAGCGAACAATGCAGCGCCAGCGCCGCGCGCGGCCCATGCCCGTAACTGGTCCAATAGGTTTCGAATCCCCCCCGCTGCGCGCTTGGCATATATTCAGCCCCGCCCGCGTCCGCATCCGCAGGACATGCCCGCGAAACACTCGTTCTGTGCCATTTTGGCCCGTTCCCCCTTGGCATAGCTTTGCCCGACGCTATGCCCATGCTAAGCGAAGTTCAACTTAACGAATCTGTCACACGCCGCCATCCGGGAACATTTCAACATGCCGACCACCCCTGAACCCAAACTGATCACCGGCAACGCCAACAAGCCGCTTTCGCAGGCGATCGCCCGCCGCATGTCGATGCATCGCGGCGTCAATGTCGGGCTGGTCGATGCCCGTGTCGAACGCTTCAACGATCAGGAAGTCTTCGTCGAGGTTTACGAAAACGTCCGCGGCGAGGACATGTTCATCATCCAGTCCACCTCGAACCCGGCCAATGACAACCTGATGGAACTGCTCATCATGTCCGATGCGCTGCGCCGCTCCTCGGCCAAGCGCATCACCGCCGTGATCCCCTATTTCGGCTACGCCCGCCAGGACCGTCGCTCCAAGGCACGCACCCCGATCTCGGCCAAGCTGGTCGCCAACATGCTGGTCGGCGCCGGGATCGAGCGGATCCTCACGATGGACCTGCACGCCACCCAGATCCAGGGCTTCTTCGACATTCCCGTCGACAACCTCTATGCCGCCCCGGTCTTCGCGCTCGACATCAAGTCGCAGTTCAAGGACACGATCGACGACGTGATGATCGTCTCGCCCGATGTCGGCGGCGTGGCCCGCGCGCGTGAACTCGCCAAACGGATCGAAGCCCCCCTCGCGATCGTCGACAAACGCCGCGAAAAGGCGGGCGAAATCGCGGAAATGACCGTGATCGGCGACGTATCGGGCAAGAAATGCGTGATCGTGGACGATATCTGCGACACCGCGGGCACGCTCTGCAAGGCCGCCCAGGTGCTCCTGGATAACGGTGCCTCCGAAGTGCACGCCTATATCACACATGGCGTGCTTTCCGGACCCGCCGTCGAGCGCATCACCAATTCGGTGATGAAATCGCTGGTCATCACCGACACGATCCAGCCCACTCCCGAAATCAAGGCCGCGCCCAATATCCGCATCATCCCGACTGCTCAGATATTCGCCCAGGCGATCCTCAATATCTGGAACGGCACCTCGGTGTCCTCGCTCTTCGAGACCGAAACCCTCGAACCCATCTATGAAGGCCAGTTCGGCAACTGACGCCGCGCGCGCCCCACATGGGGTCAGTAAAGCTGCCAGTCATCCTCATGCCTGGCCTCGCCAATGGCCATCCAGCGGATGCGCGCCCTTGCCACGCGGGTATCGCCCCAGGTGCGGAACACCACTTCGAACCCGGCCTCTGTGATCTTTTCGGCCGCCACATCGGCGCGCGCATTGGTGGCGCTGTCCATGTCCCACATCGATAGCGCCACATGCACCATCGGCACCGAACGGAACGGTTCCTTGAACACAAGCGCCTTGCGCCGCTCGCGCGCGCCCTCACCCGTCCACATCTCGCCGCCATCCTCGTAATCCGAGAACAGCACGTCATCGCCCTGCGCGATACCTATGGACTGACTGGTTAAATACTTCATGGCGTGATCCCGGCGTTCCGGCCAACTCTGATAGGGCTTTTGGGCGGGATTGAGAAGGCGAAAAGGTAAATCCGTGAAAAGCTCTGCCCGAATCCTTCTCGCCGATCACCGAAATCGCCCTTGCATTCGCCCCGCAACGCAGCCCAAGGTCGGCGCGCCTGACAGGGATAGGACAGTCACATGCCGGATACCGAAACGCAACGCACCTTGCTTCTGACCGGGGCCAGCCGCGGCATCGGCCACGCTACGGTGCGCACCTTCGCCGCGCGCGGCTGGCGCGTGATCAGCTGCTCCCGCCAGCCCTTTTCCAGCGAATGTCCCTGGCCCAACGGCGAACGCGACCATATTCAGGTCGATCTCTCCGACCCCCGCCAGACCATCGCCGCCGTCGAGGAAATCCGCTCTCGCCTGCCCGGCGGGCGGCTGGACGCCCTGGTCAACAATGCCGGGATCTCGCCCAAGGGCGATGCGGGCGCGCGGCTCAACACCATCGACACCGGGCTCGATGTCTGGGGGCAGGTGTTCCACGTCAATTTCTTCGCCCCCGTGGTGCTCGCGCGCGGGCTGATCCGGGAACTCTCGGCCGCCCGGGGCGCGGTGGTCAACGTCACCTCCATCGCCGGCGCGCGCGTGCATCCCTTCGCCGGGGCGGCCTATGCCACCTCCAAGGCGGCTCTGGCGGCGCTCACCCGCGAAATGGCGCATGATTTCGGCCCCTCCGGCGTGCGGGTCAACGCCATCGCACCGGGCGAGGTGGAAACCGGCATCCTCAGCGAAGGCACCGACAAGATCGTCGAGACCCTGCCGCTTCGCCGCCTCGGCCAGCCCTCGGAAGTGGCCGAAGCGATCTATTTTCTTTGCACCGAGGCCAGCTCCTATGTCTCGGGCACCGAGATCGAGGTGAACGGCGCGCAACACGTCTGACCCGCCCCGGCACGCACCACAACCACAACCGCAACCGTGCCGGGCCGCCCCTTCATCTGGCCAAAAATACCTCGGGGGGTCCGGGGGGCTGGCCCCCCGGCCTTGCCCCCGAAAAGCGATACCCCGCCAATACCACTGGAACAGCAAAAGGCCCGCCAAACGGCGGGCCTTTCACGAAATACTCGGCGCGGGGGCTCAGTTCGGCGACAGGCCGATGTGATCGCCCATCGCAACCATGTCCGCCAACAGCTTGGCGGCGTCGTCCACCGGGCCGGGCTCGTTGACGAAGGTCTCCTGCGCCTTGGCCAGCTTGTCGGTCGCCTCGTCCACCAGCGCCTGGAAATGCTCCTTGGTGATCTCGTCGCGCGGAATCGCGCGCTCGGCCAGAACCGACACGGTCTCGCCGTCGATCTCCGCGAAACCGCCGGTCACGACATAATCCGCACTGCCCTCGGCGCCCGTCACGGTGACAAGACCGGGACGCAGCGTGGTGATCAGCGGGCTGTGCTGCGCCATGGCCGTCAGATCGCCCTCGGCGCCCGGAATGCGCACTTCGCTCGCTTCCATCGACACCAGCCGCCGCTCGGGCGACACCAGATCGAATTGCACTGTATCAGCCATGCTTGGCCTCCTTGTCATGCCCGCACCCCGGATCAATGCGATCCGGGGCCGGACAGGCGTTCATCAGGCCGCGTCGGCAGCCATCTTCTCTGCTTTGGCCTTCACGTCGTCGATGCCGCCGACCATGTAGAAGGCGCCTTCGGGCAGGTGGTCATACTCACCCGCGACCACGGCCTTGAAGGACGCGATCGTGTCTTCCAGCGGCACCTGGATGCCGTCGGAACCGGTGAAGACCTTGGCCACGTCGAAGGGCTGGCTCAGGAAGCGCTGGATCTTGCGGGCGCGCGACACGGTCAGCTTGTCCTCTTCGCTCAGCTCGTCCATCCCCAGGATGGCGATGATGTCCTGAAGCGACTTGTAGCGCTGCAGGATCCCCTGCACGTCGCGGGCCACCTGGTAATGCTCCTCGCCCACAATGGCCGGGTCCATCAGGCGCGAGGTCGAATCGAGCGGGTCCACGGCCGGGTAGATACCCAGCTCCGAAATCGCGCGGTTCAGAACCGTTGTGGCGTCGAGGTGGGCAAAGGTCGTGGCCGGGGCCGGGTCGGTCAGGTCGTCCGCGGGAACGTAGACGGCCTGGATCGAGGTGATCGAGCCCTGCTTGGTCGAGGTGATCCGCTCCTGCATCTGGCCCATGTCGGTGGCCAGCGTCGGCTGGTAGCCCACGGCCGAGGGAATACGGCCCAGCAGCGCCGACACTTCCGAACCCGCCTGGGTAAAGCGGAAGATGTTGTCGACGAAGAACAGAACGTCGGTGCCCGACTGGTCGCGGAACTGCTCTGCCAGCGTGAGGCCGGTCAGGGCGACGCGGGCGCGTGCGCCCGGCGGCTCGTTCATCTGGCCATAGACCAGCGCAACCTGGCTCTCTTCCAGATTGTCGGGCTTGATGACGTTGGATTCGATCATCTCGTGGTAAAGGTCGTTGCCCTCGCGGGTCCGCTCACCCACACCGGCGAAAACCGAATAACCCGAATGCACCTTGGCGATGTTGTTGATCAGTTCCATGATCAGAACCGTCTTGCCCACGCCGGCGCCGCCGAACAGGCCGATCTTGCCGCCCTTGGCATAGGGCGCCAGCAGGTCGATGACCTTGATGCCGGTGACCAGCACCTCGGATTCGGTCGACTGCTCGGAGAATTCCGGGGCCGGCTGGTGGATCGAACGCTTTTCCTTGGCCTTGATCGGCGCGCCCTCGTCGACGGGCTCGCCCACGACGTTCAGGATGCGCCCCAGCGTGGCGTCGCCCACGGGAACCGTGATCGGGCCGCCGGTATCGGTCACGTCCTGACCGCGCACCAGACCTTCGGTGGCGTCCATCGCGATGGTGCGCACGGTGTTCTCACCAAGGTGCTGCGCCACTTCCAGAACCAGCCGCTTGCCGTTGTTGTCGGTTTCCAGGGCGTTCAGGATCTCCGGCAGGTGATCGCCGAACTGAACGTCCACCACGGCGCCGATCACCTGGGTGATTGTGCCTTTTGCTTGTGCCATGTCTCGTGTCTCCGGTCTCGGTTAGAGCGCCTCGGCGCCCGAAATGATTTCAATAAGCTCGTTGGTGATGACGGCCTGACGCGAACGGTTGTATTCGATCGTCAGCTTGTCGATCATCTCGCCGGCGTTGCGCGTGGCGTTGTCCATCGCGGACATCCGCGCGCCCTGCTCCGAAGCGCCATTCTCCAGCAGCGCGCTGAAGATCGCCGTCGCCACGCCGCGCGGCAGAAGATCGGCCAGGATGGCCTCCTCGTCCGGCTCGTAATCATAGACGACACTGGCGTCCTGCGCTTCCTGGGCGGCGTCCTCGTCCACCTGGAACGGGATCACCTGCTGCATGGTCGGGATCTGGCTGACCACGTTCTCGAACCGCGAGAAGAAGATCTTGGCCACATCGAACTCGCCCGCATCGAACCGCTCGAGAACCTCGGCGGCGATCGCCTGCGCATCCGCGTAGCTCAGATGCTTGACCTCGCTCAGATCGATATGGTGGACAAAATGAGTGCCCAGATCACGCTTCAGCGCATCCCGGCCCTTCTTGCCCACGGTGATGATCTTCACGGTCTTGCCCTTGGCCAGCAGCTCGTTGGCCTCGGCGCGGGCTTTCTTGGCGATATTGGCGTTGAAACCACCGCACAGCCCCCGCTCGGCGGTCATCACGACCAGCAGGTGCACGTCATCCGACCCGGTGCCGCGCAGCAGCCGGGGGGCGCTATCGCTGTCCCCGACCGATGCGGCCAGCTTGCCCATCACGGCGTTGAACCGCTCGGTATAGGGACGCGACTGCTCGGCCGCGTCCTGCGCCCGGCGCAATTTCGCCGCGGCCACCATCTGCATGGCCTTGGTGATCTTGCGGGTCGATTTGACCGACGCGATCCGGTTTTTCAGGTCCTTGAGATTCGGCATTGCCTTATCTCCCCCTTAAGCGAAGTCGGCGGCGAATTCGTCCAGCGCAGCCTTGATCTTGTCCTCGGCCTCACCCTTCACCTTGGGATCTTCCTCGGTGATGAAGTCCAGCAGATCCTGATGCTTGCCACGCAGGTGGTTCAGCAGGCCCTGCTCGAAACGACCGACCTGATCGACACCGATCTTGTCCAGATACCCATGCGTGCCCGCATAGATCACACAGACGATCTCGGCATTGGTCAGCGGCGAATACTGCGGCTGCTTCATCAGCTCGGTCAGGCGCGCACCACGGTTCAGCAACTGCTGCGTGGCGGCGTCGAGGTCCGAACCGAACTGAGCAAAGGCCGCCATCTCGCGATACTGCGCCAGTTCCAGCTTGACCGGACCAGCGACCGATTTCATCGCATTGGTCTGCGCCGACGAACCGACGCGGCTGACCGACAGGCCGGTATTCACGGCCGGGCGGATGCCCTGGTAGAACAGCTCGGTCTCAAGGAAGATCTGACCGTCGGTGATCGAGATCACGTTGGTCGGAATAAAGGCCGACACGTCACCGCCCTGGGTTTCGATGATCGGCAGCGCCGTCAGCGAACCCGAACCGTTATCCTCGTTCAGCTTGGCCGAACGCTCCAGCAGACGAGAGTGAAGATAGAACACGTCGCCCGGATAGGCTTCGCGGCCCGGCGGGCGGCGCAGAAGCAGCGACATCTGGCGATAGGCAACGGCCTGCTTGGACAGATCGTCATAAACGATCAGCGCATGGCGGCCATTGTCGCGGAAATGCTCGGCCATGGCGGTGGCGGCATAAGGCGCCAGGAACTGCATCGGCGCGGGGTCCGACGCGGTCGCGGCCACGACGATCGAATATTCGATGGCACCGGATTCTTCCAGCTTCTTCACCAGCTGCGCCACGGTCGAACGCTTCTGACCGACGGCGACATAAACGCAGTAAAGCTTCTTGCCCTCGTCGTCGCCAGCGGCCTCGTTATAGGACTTCTGGTTCAGGATCGTGTCCAGTGCCACGGCGGTCTTGCCGGTCTGGCGGTCGCCAATGATCAGCTCGCGCTGACCACGGCCGATCGGGATCATGGCGTCAACCGATTTCAGGCCGGTGGCCATCGGCTCGTGAACCGATTTGCGCGGGATGATGCCCGGCGCCTTCACATCGGCCAGGCCGCGGGTCTTGGTCTTGATCGGGCCCTTGCCGTCCAGCGGGTTGCCCAGACCGTCCACGACGCGGCCAAGCAGTTCGTCACCGATCGGAACGTCCACGATCGACTTGGTGCGCTTCACCGTGTCGCCTTCGCCGATCTCGCGGTCCGAGCCGAAGATCACGATACCGACATTGTCGGTCTCGAGGTTCAGCGCCATGCCCATGACACCGCCGGGGAATTCGACCAGCTCGCCGGCCTGAACATTGTCCAGACCGTGCACGCGCGCGATCCCGTCACCCACCGAAAGGACCCGGCCCACTTCGGCCACTTCGGCCTCCTGGCCGAAATTCTTGATCTGGTCCTTCAGGATCGCAGAAATCTCTGCAGCTTGGATACCCATTTATCCGACCTCTTTCATTGCATTCTGGAGGGAATCGAGGCGCGAACGGATCGAGGTATCGATCATCTTCGAGCCCACCTTGACGACAAGACCGCCGATGAGACTTTCATCGACGGTCGCATTGATATTGACAGTCTTGCCGACGCGCGCCTTGAGCGTCTTCGCCAGCTTGTCGGATTGTGCCTTGGTCAGCGCCTTCGCGCTGGTCACATCGGCGGTCACTTCGCCCTTGTGGTCGGCGATCATGGCGCGCAGCTGCTTGAGCAGATGCGGCAACACGAACAGACGGCGGTTGGACGCCATCACGGCCAGACCGTTGGCCATGGCCGGTTCAAGTTTCATCTTGTCGGCCAGCGCGGCCATCGCCTTGCCCTGATCGGCGCGCGACAGGACCGGCGAAGAGATCGCATCACGCAGTTCGGCGCTCTGATCGAGGGCGGCGGACAGGTCGGCGATGTTGGATTCCAGTTTGGCCAGAGATTTGCTTTCCGTCGCAATCTCGAAAATGGCGGTGGCATAGCGCTCGGCAATGCCGGATGAGATCGAAGCTGGTTCGGACACGTCCACCCTTCCGATTTTCTGGCCCCGGTCTTGACGCAGAGGTATCATCTGCTGCCGGGGGCGTTGACAGGCGTTGAAGATTTTCAAAGCACCGAAATTCGGCAGGGGTGTAGCAGAGCCTTGCCCACCTAGCAAGCTGCACGCAAAGCAATGTATACCATTGAATACTGCTTGTTTTCAATGACTTGCCCCAAGTGCGACCGTTTGCGCGAATTTTCCCGAATGAAAAAGTTCCAATTTCGCGCGTATTTCGCGATTCCTTGGCGCGTTTGTCGCGCGAATGCCGCTTGCGGACGTTAACGCTATCAGCGGGACGCGGCGCTTTGCGGCTCCGCTTCAAGGGTGTATCGCTCGCACGGGCGCAACCTGAGCGCCCCTTCAACAGGCGCCCTCATGACGCATCCATATACCCTTTTTCTGACCCTTTTCGTGGCTCTGCTGATCGGCTGGGGTACGCTCTCGCCGCCGGGCGCGCCCGGCCCGGCGCTGCCCCTCACCGACAAGCAGATCCATGCGCTCGCCTTCGCGCTGCTGGTTCTGCCGCTCGGCTGGGTGCGACCACGCGCCGCGCTCTGGCTCGGACCGCTGGCCCTGGCCTATGGCGGTGCGATCGAGCTGATCCAGCCCAGCGTCGGGCGCAGCGCCGAATGGGGCGACTTTCTGGCCGACGCCATCGGCATCGCCCTCGGCCTCCTCCCCGGCCAGCTCCGCGCGCGACTGGGCTGATCCGAAGCGCATCGCCGGGCCGCCTCTCTTCATCTCTCAACAGTCGCTGACCGCGCCGGGCAGAGCTCAGTCGGAAGCCGCCCAAACACACACCATCGGCGGTTCTGTACGGAATTTCGCGCCGCACCCCCGAATCCCGTACAAAACCGCCGTACAAACCGGACGTTTCGTACAGTCCTCAGACCGGCTTCGCCTCGGGTTTGGGTTTCAGAACATCCAGCGGTTTGCGCACCGTTTCGCGCAGCCCCGGCCCTGAGGGCGCATGCACCCGCTTGGTCGCCTCGACCATCAGAACGCCCCCCGACAGAACCATCGACAAGCGGCCGCCCAGCTTCTCCCACATGCCCGCCGTCTTGCGCCAGAACCGTTTTTCGGATGGCGGCTGATACAGGGTCGTTGCGTGATTGAGCGGCATGAAGCCGTGCAATTTCAATTGGTTCTCCAATTGCGACTGGCTGTAGGGGCGCCCGTATCCGAACGGCGTGCGGTCCGAGCGCGACCACAGCCCGGCGCGGTTGGGCACCACGAACAGCGCCGATCCCCCCGGCCCCAGCACCCGCCAGCATTCCTCCAGCAGCGCGCCGGGATTCTCGCTGGTTTCCAGCCCGTGCATCACCAACAGCTTGTCCACATGCCCCGTTTCCAGCGGCCAGACCGTCTCCTCGCACAGCACCGAAACATTCGGCCCACCCTGCGGCCACCCGATAACCCCTTGAGGTGCCGGCATTAATCCGATCACCCGTCGCGAATTCTCAAGGTAGGGGCGCAGGAAAGGCACCGCGAATCCGAACCCCACCACCGTCTGCCCCTGCGCCTCGGGCCAGAACCGTCCAACCTCGATGCGCACCGCCTTCTGCGCCGCACGCCCCAACCGGCTGCGATAATAGAAGTTGCGAAGGTCCTGCACATCGAGATGCATTGCAGCCGGGCCCATGATCGGTCAGTCTCGACGCTAACATTAACCGGCAATTGGGAAAATACCATGACTCTTCAGATCGAGACCATTCCCTGCCTTTCGGACAACTACGCCTATCTTGCGCATGACCCGGATACGGGCATGACCGCCGCGGTGGATGTCCCCGAGGCGCAACCGATCCTCGACATACTCGAGGAAAGGGACTGGACTCTCAGCCATGTGCTGATCACCCACCACCACGCCGATCATGTGCAAGGCCTCAACGAACTGCTTGAAAACGCACATGCAAAAGTCATCGGCGCCGCCGCCGACGCGCATCGCCTGCCGCCACTCGACATCGAGGTGCAGGAGGGCGACAGCATCATCATCGGCAATGCCACCGGCCATGTGATCGAAGTGCCCGGCCACACCGTCGGCCATATCGCCTTTCATTTCCCCGAAAGCGAAACGGTCTTCACCGCCGACAGCCTGATGGCGCTTGGCTGCGGGCGGGTGTTCGAGGGCACGATGGAACAGATGTGGGACAGCCTTTGCAAGCTGGCCGCCCTGCCGCCCGCCACCACCGTCTGTTCGGGCCATGAATACACCCAGGCCAACGCCAAATTCGCACTGACTATTGATCCTGACAATGCCGCGCTTACATCCCGTGCAGCGGCAGTGGACGCGGCCCGCGAAAAGGATCACCCCACCGTGCCGTCCAAATTGTCCGAGGAACTGGCAACAAACCCCTTCCTGCGCGCCACCGACCCCGCGATTCAAGCGCATCTGGGCATGACCGGGGCCGACCCGGCCGAGGTTTTCGCCGAAATCCGCAGGCGCAAGGATGCGTTCTGAGCACGCATCTGCAACAATTGCGCTCCCGGGGAACGAAAAGTGACCGCCCGGGGCCAGAAAAAACTTGAAGACCGGGTCATATAGACCAAACTTTAAACCTATCAGGCCACGGTCGGTGGCTCAGGCCCCGACCCAGATCAGCAAGGAGCACGACGTGCCTTCATTTTCGACCACGCTGGAACAGGCAATCCATGCGGCGCTGGCCCTGGCCAACGCCCGGCAGCACGAGTTCGCCACGCTGGAGCACCTTCTGCTGGCGCTGATCGACGAACCCGACGCGGCGCGCGTGCTCAAGGCCTGCAGCGTCGATACCGAGGATCTTCGCGGCACATTGGTGGAATTCATCGACGATGACCTGGCGAATCTCGTCACCGACATCGAAGGGTCCGAGGCCGTGCCGACCGCCGCGTTTCAGCGCGTTATCCAGCGCGCGGCGATCCATGTTCAATCCTCAGGCCGGACCGAAGTGACCGGCGCCAATGTGCTGGTCGCCATCTTCGCCGAACGCGAATCAAACGCCGCCTATTTCCTTCAGGAACAGGATATGACCCGCTATGACGCGGTGAATTTCATCGCCCATGGCGTCGCCAAGGATCCCGCCTATGGTGAATCGCGCCCCGTTACCGGCGCCACCGAATCCGATAGCGAAAACAGCCGCGCCGACACCGAATCCGACGCCGTCGAAGCCGGGGAATCCGCGCTGGCGAAATATTGCGTCGACCTGAACGAAAAGGCGCGCAGCGGCGATATCGACCCGCTGATCGGGCGCGACTCCGAGGTCGAGCGCTGCATTCAGGTGCTGTGCCGCCGCCGCAAGAACAACCCGCTTCTGGTGGGCGATCCCGGCGTCGGCAAGACCGCCATCGCCGAGGGTCTGGCGCACAAGGTCGTCAAGGGCCAGACGCCCGCGGTGCTGTCCAAGACCACGATCTATTCGCTCGACATGGGCGCGCTTTTGGCGGGCACCCGCTATCGCGGGGATTTCGAAGAACGGCTCAAGGCCGTCGTCAACGAGTTGGAGGACCACCCCGACGCGGTCCTGTTCATTGACGAGATTCACACCGTCATCGGTGCGGGCGCCACGTCGGGCGGCGCGATGGATGCATCCAATCTGCTCAAGCCCGCGCTTCAGGGCGGCAAGCTGCGCTGCATGGGGTCCACCACCTACAAGGAATTCCGCCAGCATTTCGAAAAGGATCGCGCGCTCAGCCGCCGCTTCCAGAAGATCGACGTGGTCGAACCAACGACCGACGACGCAATCAAGATCCTCAAGGGCCTCAAGCCCTATTTCGAGGAGCATCACAGCGTCAAATATACCAATGACGCTATCAAGTCGGCGGTGGACCTGTCGGCGCGCTACATCAATGACCGCAAGCTGCCCGACAAGGCGATCGACGTGATCGACGAAGCTGGCGCGGCGCAGCATCTTGTCGCCGCCTCCAAGCGCCGCAAGTCCATCGGCGCAAAGGAGATCGAGGCCGTTGTCGCCAAGATCGCCCGCATCCCGCCCAAGAACGTCTCCAAGGACGATGCCGAAGTGCTCAAGGATCTGGAAAAGACCCTCAAGCGCGTGGTGTTCGGACAGGACACGGCGATCGAGGCCCTATCGAGCGCGATCAAGCTGGCGCGTGCCGGCCTGCGCGAGCCCGAGAAACCCATCGGCAACTACCTGTTCGCAGGCCCCACCGGCGTCGGCAAGACCGAGGTAGCCAAACAATTGGCCGACTCGCTTGGCGTTGAACTGCTGCGCTTTGACATGTCCGAATACATGGAGAAACACGCGGTTTCCCGCCTGATCGGCGCGCCGCCGGGCTATGTCGGCTTCGATCAGGGCGGGCTTCTGACCGACGGTGTCGATCAGCACCCCCATTGCGTCCTGCTTCTGGACGAGATCGAAAAGGCGCACCCGGATGTCTTCAACATCCTGTTGCAGGTGATGGATCACGGCGCGCTGACCGACCACAACGGTCGTACAGTCGATTTCCGTAACGTGGTGCTGATCATGACCTCGAACGCGGGGGCGACCGAACTTGCCAAGGCGGCCATCGGCTTTGGCCGCGACCGCCGCGAGGGCGAAGATACGGCCGCGATCGAACGCACCTTCACGCCGGAATTCCGCAACCGTCTGGACGCGGTGATTTCCTTTGGCCCGCTGCCCAAGGAGGTGATCCTGCAGGTCGTCGAGAAATTCGTCCTCCAGCTCGAGGCGCAGTTGATGGACCGCAACGTCACAATCGAACTGACGAAACCCGCCGCCGAGTGGCTGGCCGAGAAGGGCTATGACGACAAGATGGGCGCGCGCCCCTTGGCCCGCGTCATCCAGGAGCACATCAAGAAGCCCCTGGCCGAGGAGCTGCTGTTCGGCAAGTTGTCCAAGGGCGGCGTTGTTCAGGTCGGCGTCAAGGACGGCAAGATCGACCTGCGCATCGACGGGCCGGATCGCCCGCGCCTGTCGGGCAAGCGGCCACCGCTTCTGACTGCGGACTGACCATGCGCCGGGGTGCTGGCGCGCTTCTGCTCTGGCTGATGTCGGTCGCCTCACCTATGGCGGCCGACCAGCCGGAACTGTCGCTTCCCCTTGCCTGCGACCTTGGCGAGACCTGCTTTATTGAGGATTACGTCGATACCGATCCCGGCGAGGGCCAGCGCGACCATGCCTGCGGCATCAAAAGCCGCGACGGCCACCGCGGCACCGATATCGCTCTGCTGTCATTCGAGGCGATGGAACAAGGCGTCAGCGTCCTTGCTGCCGCACCCGGAGTTGTGGCCGCCACCCGCGACGGCGTTCAGGATCGCCCGGTCAGCGCCGATAACCGCGCCGAAATCGAAGGGCGCGAGTGCGGAAACGCCGTGCGTATCGACCATGGCAGCGGCTGGCAGACCCTTTATTGCCATATGAAGAACGGCAGCATCACCGTGAAATCCGGTCAACAGGTGCAGACGGGCGATGTTCTCGGGCTTGTCGGGCTCAGCGGGTTGACCAATGTGCCACATCTCCATCTGGGCGTGCTGAAGGATGGCGAGGTCGCCGATCCTTTCAACCCCGAAAACCGCGATACTTGCGGCGCGGCCTCGGGTGGCGGGCTGTGGCGCGACGCGCCGGGCTATGATCGCGCGGGGCTGTTCACCGCCGGGTTCTCAACCGCAGTGCCGGAACTCGAAACGGTCCGCTCCGGCGCCGCCCGGATGCGCGAGGCCGCGCCCGATCAGCCGCTGGTGCTTTATGCGCATGTCTTCTACGCCAAACCCGGCGATACACTCACCCTGACGGCCCAAGGGCCAGAAGGTGAGATTTTCGCGACCGTGCTCGAACTCGAGACCCCGCAGGCGCAGCTGTTTCGCGCCTTTGGCCGGCGCGCGCCCGAAACCGGCTGGCCCGAAGGGGCGTATCGCGGTTACGTCGTGCTTCAGCGCGATGGCCGGGTGATCGCCGCGCGCCACGCCGATATCGGCGTCATTTCCCCGTGAACTTCAACTCGATCCGGCGGTTTTGCGCCCGTGCCTCGGGCGTATCTGCGGGATTGATCGGCTGATACTCACCAAAACCATTGGCTGAAAGCCGCTCAGGCGGAAGACCCAGATCCTCGATGAGATACCGCACCACCGACAGCGCGCGCGCCTGGCTCAGCTCCCAGTTATCCTCAAAGGCAGCGCCGGGCACGACCGGCACGTCGTCTGTATGCCCGTCCACCTGCAACACCCAGTCGATCCCTTCGGGGATTTCCTCGGTCACCTCGCTGATGATGTCGGCGACCTTGGCGATTTCCTGACGGCCATCGCCCGACAGCGTGGCCTGCCCTGGCGCGAACAGAACCTCAGACGAGAACACGAACCTGTCGCCCTCGATCCGCACGCCCTCGCGCGATCCCAGAACATCGCGCAGCCGCCCGAAGAACTCAGAGCGATAACGCTCCAGATCCTTGTTCTGCTCTTCCAGTATCTTCGCTCTGGCCTCCTCGGCCTCGCGGCGCCTGCGTTCTTCTGCGGCAACGCGCGCCAGTGCCGTGTTCAGTTCATTGCCCAGAGACTGAAGCTGCACGTCCTTTGACGCCTCGCGCGCCTTTGCATCGTCCAGAAGCGCCTGCAACTGCCCCAGCTGATCGCGCAGCGCCGCGACCTGCCGGTTCAACAGCGCCTGCTGCTTTTGCGCCTCGCTGGCGATCTCCTGCTGCTCGGCCAGCTTGTCGCGCGCCTGCGCCAGCAGGGCTGCGCGCTCCTCGGCCTGCGTCAGGCGCTCTTGGGCCTGCTGCTCGGCGTCAAGACGGGCCGCAAGGGCGGCGGCCAGTTTCGCGCGCACATCCTCGACACCCATCGCCTCGGCCTCGGCGGCCTCTTTCTGGGCAACCATCTGCGCAAGCCGCTCGCGTGCGGCCTCCAACTGGTCGCGCACGCGAGCCAACTCGGCGGCAGTGCCTTGCTGGCCAATCTCGGCCTCGTCCACCCGCGCTTCCAGTTCGGCCAGCCTCGCATCCTTGGCGGCCAGCGTTTCTTGTGTCTCGTCGCGCGCCAGGATCGCCGCCGCGAGCTGCGCATTCAGATCCTCCTGCGCGGTTTCGGCGGCAGCCAGCAGGGTCAGGGTCTCCTCGGCCCGCTTGCGCTGTTCTTCAAGCGCAAGGGTCATGGCGCTCAGTTCGGATTCGGAGTCCTCCAGCCTCTTGCGCAACGCCTCGGCGGCAGCAGCCTCTGCAAGGCGGGCCTTCTCCTCTTCGCTGAGCTCGGTCTCCAATGCTTCCACCTGCGCGCTCAGATCGGCCTCGGCGGCCTCCTGCGTCGCGGCCTCGCTGCGCAGGTCGGCGACCAGCGCCTCCAGCGCCTCGCGCCGGGCGGCAGCCAATCGCGCTGCTTCGGCCGAGGCATCGACCTCGCTGCGCAGATCCGCCAGCGCAAGCTGCAACTGCTCCTGTCGCGACATCAGCTCTTCGTTCGAGGCCTCCAGATCGGCCACCTGCCCGAGCGCTTGATCGCGCTGCGCCAGAAGCCCCGCCACCTGATCCTCGAAACTGGCCAGCCTTGACTGCGCCGCGGACAACGCCTCGTCCTGCGCCGCGCGCTCGGATTGCAGGCTGGCGATCAGCGCCGCCTGCTCCTGCTGGCGCTCTCGTGCATCGCCCAAGGTGGTGGTCAACTCGCCCACGCGTTCGGTCAGCGTGGCGTTGCGGTCCTGCTCCAAACCCAGAGCCTGGGCCAGCGCCGCGACCTCAGCCGACAATTCGTTCAATTCACTGGCTTGTCCGCTGATCGTTTCGCGCAGCACGAACTGGACCACCATGAAGATCGTCAGCACGAACATCAGCACCAGCAGAAGCCCGGTCATCGCGTCCACGAATCCCGGCCAGATCGAGGCCTGGAATCGCGCGCCTGTGCGCCGGGAAAGCGCCATCTCCTAGCTCTCCTGCCTGTCGTCCGGATCAAGCGCAAGAGGTTGGCTTGCGCCGCGTCCGCGCTGCTGAGCGCGCAGCTGGTTGAACACCCGTGTCAGCGCGGCCAGATCGGTGCGCAGCTCGGTCATGGTCTCCTGGCGCCCGGCGCTGATCTCTTCGAGGATGCGCAGCATCTGCACGTCGATCGAGCGCAGCCGCATACGGCTTTCTGCATCCATCCCCTCGCCCCCGCGCGAGGCGTTTTCCTCCATCAGATGGATCATCCGCTCCTGCCCCTCGGCCATCCGGTTCAGTGCCGATGTCACCGGGTTGGTATCGCTCATCCGATGGGTCAGGCGCTCGATCGAATCCGCCAGCACGCCCAGCTTTTCGTCGACCATGGCGCGGCTCACATCCGACTGGGTCAGCACCATCTGCAGATTATCCATCTGCTCGGCCATCTGATCCAGAACACCGGCCATCGCCCCGGTCTCGCCGCCGCCCTCGCCATCCCCTGCCGAAAACCCGACCCGCGTGATCGTCGACATCCATTCCTCAAGCTCGCGGTAGAACCGGTTCTGACCATGGCTCGCGAACAGCTCGAGCAGGCCCACCACCAGCGATCCCGCCAAACCCAACAGCGAAGACGCAAAGGCCACGCCCATGCCGCCAAGCTGCGCCTCGAGTCCCGTCATCAGGCGATTGAACACATCCACGCCGCCCTCGCCCTCCTGAGGGGCAAGGCTGCGGATGGTGTCCACCACGGCGGGCACCGTGGTTGCCAAACCGTAGAACGTGCCCAGAAGGCCAAGGAAAATCAGCATGTTGACGATATAGCGCGTGATCTCGCGGGCCTCGTCAATCCGCTGCGCAACGGAATCCAGGATTGACCGCGCCGAGGTAGAGGCAACCTGCATCCGCTTGCCCCTCTGGCGCAGCAAGGTCGCCAGCGGCGCCAGCAACAGCGGCGCCTTGACCATCTCGTGCCCCGGATGCTGAGCCGCGAAGCCCTCGATCCAGCGCACCGAGCCGATCAACTGGAACACCTGCCAGAAACAGGCAACCACCCCGATGAAAAAGACGAACAGGATAAAGCCGTTCAGCCACGGGTTCGCCTCGAATACCGGCATGACCCTGGGCAGCGCCAGAAACGCGCCCGCGCCTGTCAGGCCAAGCACGATCAGCATCAGAACGATCTGACGCACGGGGCGTGAAAAATGCGGCTCGACCTCGCGGTCCGGCTGGTCCATCTGGACGGCTCCCGGCTCTGTTTCTCGTTGCGCCAACCCTACGCGCCCGGCGCGGGCAAGCCAAGGACTTATGCGGTCAACGCGCGCACGCGCCGCGCGAGCCAGTCAAGCTCGTCGTCGGTGATGCCCAATTCGCCCAGATGTGCGGCAGTGTTGAAAAGATACTCGGTATTGGGCCCTCGCCCGCCAACCGCGCGCGCGATGATCCGGGCCTGCTCCTCGAGGTCCAGACCACCGCAATATTGCACGTGATCCGGATCGATCACATAGGTCACCGCCTCGACCCGGCGCCCATCCACCAGATCGATATGCAGCATCTTTTCGAGGTAGGCCGAGGAAATCAGCTCGCGCTCACGCAGGTAAGCCAATACGTCATTCTGTTCGTGACTGGCCACCGACAGCGCGACGCCGTTGCATTGCGCCCCCGCCAGCGCATCGAGCGCCAACACGAGGCCGGGATCGTCCTGTGTGCCGCGATGATGGATCGAGCGCATGCAGAAACTGCGGTGATAGTCAGGCAGCTTGGCGATCACCCGTTCCTGCGCTTCGAAACCGGGGTTCCAAAGCAGCGACCCATAACCGAACACCCACATCGTCATTATTGCTGTTCCTCTTGCTTTTGACGCCTTAAACACCATCGGGAAACCGCATGAAAGGGCCCGGAATGCTCAGGCTGTTGCTGACTGTCACCGTGATCGCCGCCGCGGCATGGTCCGGATACTGGTATATCGGTGCAACCGGTCTAGAAACGGCCTTCACCAAATGGTTCGAAGAGCGCCGCGCCGAAGGCTGGGTCGCCGATTATTCCAGCCTCGATGTGCAGGGCTATCCCAACCGGCTGGACACCGTCGTGACCGGTCTTACGCTGGCCGATCCCGGCACCGGTCTGGCATGGGAGGCGCCGCAATTCCAGATCAACGCGCTCAGCTACCGGCCCAACCATGTGATCGCCGTCTGGCCGGGGCAACAACTTCTGGCGACGCCGCTCGAGAAATACCACCTCACCAGCGCCGACATGCGCGCAAGCCTCGTGATCTCCCCCGACACGACGCTTCAGGTCGAACGCACGGCGCTGACTGCCGAAAGCCTCGAAATCCGCCCCGCCTCGGGCGAAGGCAGCACCGCGCTTCAGTCGCTCCGGCTGGCGGCCGAGCATGTGCCGATGGCCGACGCCGCGACCTATCGGCTGGGGTTGGCCGCTGACGGGTTCTCGCCCTCGCTTGGCTGGCGCGACCTTGTGGACCCGAACGGCACGCTGCCCGACCGGTTCGACGCGCTGAGCGCCGATATGACCGTCGAATTCGACAAACCATGGGATCGCAGCGCGATCGAGATCGCCCGCCCGCAGCCGCAAAGAATTCACCTGCGCCTTGCAGAGGCCCGCTGGGGGCGGCTGGAACTTCAGGCGGCGGGCGAAGTGACCGTGGACAGCGCCGGACAGCCCACCGGCGAGATCACGATCAAGGCGCGCAACTGGCGCGAAATTCTCGAGCTGGCAGTGAATGCTGGCGCGATCCCGCCGGGTCTTGCCGGGACGCTGCGGGACGGGCTGTCGCTGATTTCAGGGATGGCGGGCAATCCCAGGACGCTCGATATTCCCCTCAGGCTCAGGGGTGGGCGGGTCATGCTGGGGCCGGTACCCATCGGCCCTGCCCCTGTCTTGCGCCTGCGTTGAAGGAAGCGAAAGAAGGGGGCTTGCCCCCTCGGCCTGCGGCCTCACCCCCAGGATATTTGAAAACAGAAGAAGACGGCGGCTTAGCGGCAGTAAGGCCCGTAGCCGTGTTCTGCGGTGTCGAAATGGAAATGGTCGCGGTGATGGACATCCGATTCCGGGCCCAGAACCGTGCCGAAGGGGCCGCAGGCCGAAGCATGGAGCTGGCGCAGCACGCGGCCCTTCCTGCCATTGTTCCAGTCATCGAGAACCGAAAGCTCGGATCCATCCCTGAGCTGGATCGCGGCGATGTCGATGGCCTTGCCCTTTGAATGTTCCGAAAGACGCGCGCCGGGTTGGTGGTTGCGTGTGCGGCAGGCGTAATGCGCCGCCACCTTCAGTCCGCTCACGCCGCCGCCCATCTTGCCCACGGTCGGGGTCATGTCGCGGGAAATCCAGTGCCTGAGCGTGCGCGCGGTGTTGCATTCCATCACCGAAGGCTGGCTGAGCGGGACACCGCCAAGCGAGCGCACGCTGACCGCGCTGACCACGCCGCACCCGCCCGGTCCCGGGACTTGGCCGACGACTTCGCCCTTGATCGTGGGGTCGCCGCAAACCGACCCGCGGCTCGAGACGACCGGCTCCTTGCCGCCGCCCGGCAAGAGCGAACAGCCCATCAGGACCAGAGGGAGAAGCAGAACCTTGCGCATGAACTCATCCTTTCTTGGCACGTCCGAAATCGGGGGCGTCGGTATCCTGACCCGCCTCGATGATACCGCGCCGGATGGCGCGCGTGCGGGTAAAATACTCCATCAGGTGATCGCCGTCACCGGTGCGGATCGCGCGCTGCAGCGCGAAGAGTTCCTCGGTGAAGCGACCGAGGATCTCCAGCGTGGCATCCTTGTTGTTGAGGAACACGTCGCGCCACATGGTCGGGTCGCTGGCCGCGATCCGGGTGAAATCGCGAAACCCGGCGGCGGAATACTTGATGACCTCGCTGTCGGTCACCCGGCGCAGGTCATCCGCCACGCCGACCATCGTGTAGGCGATCAGATGCGGCGCATGGCTGGTCACCGCCAGCACCAGGTCGTGATGCTCGGCGTCCATCTCGCCGGTCTGCGCGCCCATCTCCTGCCAGAGCCGCTCGACACCTGCGACGGCATCGCGGTCACTGCCCTCGACCGGCACGATCAGGCACCAACGGTTGTCGAACAGCCCCGCAAAACCCGCTCGCGGGCCGGAATGCTCGGTGCCCGCCAGCGGGTGGGCGGGGACGAAATGCGCATGATCCGGCAGATGCGGGGCGACCGCCTCGATGACGGCCTTCTTCACCGAGCCCACATCGCTGACCGTCGCGCCGGGCTTGAGCGCCGGGGCGATCTGCGCCGCCACCTCGCTCATCGCGCCGACCGGCACGCAGAGCACCACGAGATCCGCACCCTCCACCGCCTCGGCGGCGCTGTCACAGACCCGGTCGCACAGGCCGATCTCGCGCGCGGTGGCGCGGGTTTCGGGCGAGCGGGCATAACCCGTCACCTCGCCGGCCAGCCCGCCGCGCTTCATCGCCCAGAACATCGACGAAGCAATAAGCCCCAGCCCGATCAGCGCCACGCGATCATAGAGCTGCGCCATCACTCATCCCCCATGAACTGCCCCACCGCATGCGCCACGCGGCGGCAACTGGGCTCGTCGCCGACCGTGATGCGCAGGCAGTTGGGCAGGTTATAGCCCGCCACCCGCCGCACGATCAGCCCCTCGGAGCGCAGGAAGTCGTCGCAGGCCTCGGCCTCGGCCCGGCTCGAGAACCGCGCCAGGATAAAATTCGCCATCGAGGTATCCGACACCACCCCATGCCCCGCCAGCGCCTCGGCCAGCCAGGCGCGCAGGCGGGTATTGTCGTTGCGGCATTTCTCGGCCCAAGCGGTGTCTCGGATTGCGGCCTCGGCGGCCACCAGCGCACCCTGGTTCAGGTTGAACGGCCCGCGCACGCGGTTGAGCACACCGATCACATGGTCCGGCCCATAGCCCCAGCCAACGCGCAATGCGCCAAGACCATAGAGCTTCGAAAAGGTGCGCGTCATGAAGACATTGTCGCGCGCCTCGACCAATCCCGCACCGCCATCGTAACCCTCGACATATTCGGCATAGGCCCCGTCGATCACCAACAACGCCTGTTCGGGCAGCCCGGCGGCAAGCCGCGACATCTCGCCCTCGCCGATCATCGTGCCGGTCGGGTTGTTGGGATTGGCGATGAACACCAGCTTGGTGCGTTCACTGCAGGCGGCAAGGATCGCGTCCACATCCGTCACCCGGTCGCGCTCGCGCACTTCGACCGGGGTCGCGCCATTGGCCAGCGCGCCGATCTTGTAAAGCGCGAAACCGTGCTCGGTATGGATCACCTCGTCGCCGGGGCCGGCATAGGCCTGGCACAGAAAGGCGATGATCTCGTCGCTGCCCGAACCGCAGATCACCCGCGCGGGATCAAGGCCATGCCTCTCGCCAATCGCCTCGCGCAGGGCGCGATGGTCGCTCGAGGGGTAGCGATGCAGATCGAAGGATACCTTGCGGAACGCCTCCTTGGCGGCTTCGCTCGGGCCGAATGGGTTCTCGTTCGAGCTCAGCTTCACGACATTCGAAACGCCGTCCACATGGCTGGCGCCACCCTCGTATAGCTCGATCTCCATGATGCCGGGCTGTGGTGTGATCTTCGTCATGCTCGGGTCTCCTTGCCCGGTGTTCTAGCTTTGCGTATTTGCCTTGACCAGCGCCAAAAGTCGGTTGCCTGCCAGTATGGGCAAGCGTGGCAGCACTGCCGCACCCTGCGCGACGGCGCAAACAGAAAAGGCCGCGGCGGGTATCCCGTCGCGGCCTTCCAGCGAATATTTCAGAACGCTTAGTTCTGCGCGTAGAATTCGATGACGAGATTGGGTTCCATGATCACCGGATAGGGCACGTCGCTCAGGCCCGGGGTGCGCACGAACGTGGCGGTCATCTTGGAATGGTCGGCCTCGATATAGTCGGGCACATCGCGCTCGGGAAGCTGCGACGCCTCCAACAGGGCGGCCATCTGCTTGGACCGGTCACGCACCTCGACAACGTCGCCTTCCTTGACACGGTAAGAAGGGATGTTGACCTTCTTGCCATTCACGCGGACATGGCCGTGGTTCACGAACTGGCGTGCGGCGAACATGGTCGGCACGAACTTGGCGCGATAGACGACGGCATCCAGACGGCGCTCCAGCAGACCGACAAGCAACTCGCCGGTATCGCCGCGCAGACGCTCGGCCTCGCGGAAGATGCGGCGGAACTGTTTTTCCGTCAGGTCGCCGTAATAGCCCTTCAGCTTCTGCTTGGCGCGCAGTTGCAGACCGAAATCGGACATCTTGCCCTTGCGGCGCTGACCGTGCTGGCCGGGGCCGTATTCACGGCGGTTGACGGGGGATTTCGGACGGCCCCAGATGTTTTCACCCATCCGGCGGTCGATTTTGTACTTGGCAGCAGTTCTTTTTGTCATCTGCTGATCTCCTTCGTTTCAGGTTTCGAAGGGCGTTGTCCTCTCTTCGGATTTGGCCGAAGTGACAGGCATCCCCTTGCGAGGGCCACCAACACCAATGAAGGCGCGCTTATACCTGCGCGCGCAGCGGTGTCAACCGCTCATCAGGAATTGCCCGCAGGGCCGCTTTTCAGGCGGCCTCATGCATCAGTAATGCTGCCTCGGACCCGCAGAGTTTGCGCCGTGCGAACCGGCCATAGCGCTCCGGCTCGTGTTCCAGCCGGGGCTCGACGCACAACAGGCGGCGGCGGTCCTCGGCATCCAGCGTCGACAGCGCGGCGCTGGCAGGGTGGAAACTCTCGGTTTCGATACCATTGGCCCACAGGATCTGATGGCTGGGCAGAAGCAGGTGAATATAAGTCACCTCGCGCACATTCATGTCAACGCCTATGGTGCCATTGTTCACCATGTCCTTGGCGGTTACCAGAACCTCGGGCGTATTGAACAGTGCCCGAGCCACGTCGCCCTTGATCAGCATCCGGTGCTCAGGCGAGACCAGCAATTCCTCGTCCGGCCGCTCGACCCCAAGCGCCCCGGCGCGAATGCGCACCGGTCGCAGATAGGGCATCGCGAACAGCCTTGCGCCGCTCATCCGGCGACTGCCGATCCACTGAATATCCTGCGCGCCGTTATCCTTGGTCTGCACCCGGTCGCCTTCGCGCAATTCTTCCACAGGGCGCGGCCCTTCAGGCGTTGCTATGCGCGTGCCCGGCGTGAAACAGATCACCCCACCTTCACCGGGATTTTCCCCCGGAGTCCGGTAGAGCCCTTCCATCGTGTGATGCACCACCCACATCTCCGTATTCGCGGGCGGGATCTGGTCAAGGAACAGCAGAAGCGGCGGCGCACCCGTACCCACCTCGATCACCGTCACCGTGTAGCTTTGCGCCCCATCGGTCACGACGAACCCGCAATCCATCAGCGGTTCCTCGACTTCGACCTTGTTGATGTCCATGGTATTGGCTTGCGCCGCGCCCACCAGACGCCGCACCAGCCGTGCCGCACGTTTGCGACAGTTGATTGCCCCGTTTGCCCCTTCAAGGCGCAGCGACTCGTTGGGCCCGTCCACCCGCACCATATCGCCACGCCAGGACCATGCGGCCCCGACCGAAAGCGCATGGAGGGGTGCGGTGTCCAAACCGTCCACTTCCGTCTGCGACCAGGAGATGACAAACGCGCCACGAAAGCCCGTTCTCATTGCCTGTATGCCTGCCTCTTTTATTTTTTATTAGCGGCAGGTTAGCAGACGCGAATCATCCTGGGAAGTCCTGTCAAAAGGTTTCCTCGAAAATTTGCAAGGCGCGTCGCCCCGATCCCACATGAGCCCCGGTCTCGGCTAATCTTCGCACAGGGGCACGTGACGGGTAGGCAAGTCTTCGCCGCCCCGCCTCGCCGCCCGATCTTTGCTCTGAAAACGGCCAGATTTCGCCACGATTGCGGACATATCTGGGCATAGCAGCCAAAGCCTGTAACGGTCCGGTCCCGGACATTGTGTCAGGCGACAGCGACTCGGATGGTGGCATGACCTCGCATTCATCTTGTGCCGCCAACGCCGGGACCACCGAGGGGCCGGTGGCACCGAGGAAGATCAAGACTGGGCGGTCCCTCCGGGCTGGTTCGCCAGCCCTTCGACTCAGGGATCTTCGGGGGCGCGCATCAAGCGCGCCCTTTCGCCTTTTCCGCCCTTTGGCGTCCTGGGATTACCGAAACGATACCGACGCGATACCGACGTGATAGCGACGCGATACCGAACCCGTTTTCCATAACTTTTCAAAGGCTTGCCCGAAATCGTGGCTCAGAGCGCCCGCCACCAGAACTGCAAGTCCTTTGCCGTCTCTGCCGGCTGGTCCACGTCCTTCCATTCGAACGAAGCCACCGCCCCGGCCAGCGGGGCATATCCGCGCTTGCGCCAAAAAGGGTCAAGTGACTGATATTGCACCGGTTTCAAGGAGTGGCTGTCAGGCCGCACCACCGCGCAAAAGGCCGCGTAGCGCCGCTTCATCGCCCGCGCATGCGCCTCCCTCGCGTCGAAAAACGCGTGCCCGATCCCCCGGCCCCGGTAGTCGGGCAGAAGAACACTCTCGGCGCAATAGAAAACATCATTCAGATCAATATCTTGGCCATCGAACGCCGCAGCGAAATCATCAGCATGATCTTCCAGCGGCGTCCCCGTCGCCGCCCCGATCAATCGCGCCCCATCGAACGCCCCCACCAGGATCGCATCCTCGCTGTCGCGGTAGGTCTGCAAGTAGTGTCGCTCATATGTCTCGTCCCCATCATATAGATAGGGCCAGGCGCGGAACACCTCGATCCGCAGCCGCGCCACATCCTCCAGCGCCCCCGCCAGCGCCTCACCAGTCAGCCGCTCAACGCGGATCATCCTTTGACCTGCCGGATCCAGTCCGCCAGGTTATAATAGGTCACAACCCGCGTTATCTGCCCGTTTTTCAAAGAGAAAAAAGACCCCGCAGGCAAGCGGTAGGTTTGCCCGGCAGCATCGGGCAGCCCTTCGTCGGTCTTAAGGTAGGTGCCATTCACCACGAATTCCGCCGCCGCCCGCGTCCCATCCTCCGCGTCAAAGATCACCATATCGGTCAGATCCTCGCGGTAGCAGCGGTTCATATGCTCGCAAAAATCCCGGAACGCCGCCTTCCCGACGCGCACCTGCCCTTCGTTGACATGATGCGCCACGTCATCGCTCAGGCATGCAAGCATACCGTCCACATCTCCTGCGCCAAACGCTTCGAAATAGGCTTTGACTGTTGAATTCATTCGGTTTCTCCCGGACACCCCCAGCGTTCCTTGAGATGCGAAGCGATCTGATCGCGCGTCTGCCTGTAGGCATCGAGCTTGGCCGGGCGCGTCTCGCCCAGACCTGTCGGGTCCATGATCGGCCAATAGATCACATCAAGATGAAAGACCCGCGTGAGTTCCAGCGCCTTGCGCTGGCTCGCGGGACTCAGCGCGACAATGAGATCGAATGACGAAAGGTCATCCCCCCATTGTTCCATCTCATCAAAACTGCGGGTCCGATGGCGTGCCAACTCGACGCCGATCTCGTCGCAGACGGCGATCGAGAACCCGTCGATCTCCATATCGCTTTTCACACCGGCGGATTGCACGTAAACTTTTGAACCATAAAGCTTTTTCATGATGCCTTCGGCCATTGGCGAACGCACCGCGTTATGGTCGCAGCAAAAGAGCACCGACTGTGGAAGCTCTTCAGCCATCCGCTCTCAGCCCCCGAAATGCAGCACGCAGATCAGCGTGAACAAGCGGCGGGCTGTGTCGCTGTCGACATCGGCCTTGCCCTCGAGCCGCTCTTCCAGAATGCGAGCGCCTTCGTTGTGGATACCCCGGCGCGCCATGTCGATGGTCTCGATCTGGGCGGGCGGAAGGTTCTTGACGGCGTCGAAATAGCTTTCGCAGATTTGCCAATAATCCTTGACCACCTGACGGAACGGGCTGAGCGAGAGATGGAACTCAGCAGCGGGCTGCTCGGCCTCGGTGCGGATATCGAACACCAACCGCTTGTCGCGGATCGACAACCCCACACGATAGGGCCCCTCGGGCGCGGCGCGATCGCCCCGTCCCGGCAGTGCAAAGGAATTTTCCTCGATCAGGTCGAACATGGCGACCTTGCGCTCCTGCTCGATTTCCGGCGTGGGGGGCGGCAAGTTGGCGTCGTCCAACTCGATATGACAGATACGCGACATCGTTCTAATGCTCGTTCAAGTGGTTGAGACGGGCGCTGACCGACAGGCCATGCGCCTCGAGGCTTTCCGAATTGGCCAGCGTCTCGGCGGCGGGGCCGATGGCACGCAGGGCCGCGGGAGTCATTTGGGCCAAAGTGGTACGCTTGAGAAAGTCGAGCACGCTCAGACCCGACGAGAACCGTGCCGAACGCGCCGTGGGCAGCACATGGTTCGGACCGCCCACGTAATCGCCGATCGCCTCGGGCGTCCATGCACCAAGGAAAATCGCGCCCGCATGCTTGATCTTGTTCGAGAGCGCCTTGGCATGGGTTACGCAGAGCTCCAGGTGCTCTGGGGCGATGCGATTGGCCAGTTCAGCCGCGCGATCCATGTCCGGCACGGTGATGATCGCGCCGAAATCGCGCCAGCTTGCGCCAGCGATCTCGCGGCGTTCCAGTGTGTGCAGGTAGCGATCTATCGCAGCTTCCACGGCCTTGGCCATCGCGGCATCGTCGGTGATCAGGATCGACTGCGCGCTTTCGTCATGCTCGGCCTGGCTGAGCATATCAAGCGCGATCCAGTCGGGATTGTTGTCGCGATCCGCAATGACGAGAATTTCGGAGGGGCCGGCAATCATGTCGATTCCGACACGCCCGAAGACGCGGCGCTTGGCGGCGGCGACATAAGCATTGCCGGGTCCGGTGATTTTGTCGACCGGTGCGATACTCTCTGTGCCATAGGCCAGCGCGGCAATCGCCTGCGCGCCACCGACGCGGTATATCTCGTCGACCCCCGCCAGCCGCGCCGCCAGCAGAACCAGCGGATTGACCTGACCGTCAGGTGTCGGCACCGTGATCGCGACACGCTCCACCCCGGCAACCTTGGCGGGGATGGCGTTCATCAGAACCGATGACGGGTAAGAGGCCAGCCCGCCCGGCACATAAAGCCCCGCCGCACCCACCGGCGTCCAACGCCAGCCAAGTGTTGCGCCCGCCTCGTCTGTCCAGCTGGCATCCTCGGGGATCTGGCGCTCGTGATAGGCGCGAATACGGTCCGCTGCGATCTGAAGCGCGTCGCGCTCGTGCAGTGGCACATCGCCTATCAGCGCATCCACCTCCGCCGCCGAAAACCGCATCGTTTCTTGTGTCAGCTCCAGCCGGTCGAACCGCGCTGTCAGCTCAAGCACGGCCTCATCGCCGCGTTCCCGCACATCGGCGATGATCGCCGCCACGGTCGCGTCGACATCGGGCGAATCCTCGCGCTTGGCCCCGAGAAGCGCGCTGAACTGGGTTTCGAAATCCGCGCTTGCGGTGTCGAGATAAACCGGCATCTCACATCTCCTTGTGGGGCAGATGCTTAGAGCGAACCGCGTCGCGCCACAAGACGCGAGTCCTTTTCGCCTCTGCGCGAACTAGGTTTCGTGGCGCGGCACATTGCGCGATGGCGCACGGTAGGGCCGCGTGACATCCTTGAGCGTGAGTTCGAGAGCCTCAATCTCAAGGCGGATCGCGCCATCGCCTGCAAGCGTCATGATTAACTCTCCCGCGCCCTCTTCGCCCGGCTCAAAGCCGATTGTCAGCAAGGACAGAACCGTGTCGCGGTCGCCGCGGTCGATCCCCAGGCTCGACACGCGCAGCACGTTGTCGACCACCAAAAGCGATTGCACCCGCTCGGGGTCATGCCGGTCGACACCCCGATCTTCCCACCGGAAACGGTTGAGCAGCAGTGCAAAGCGCCGTTCGCCGGGTCGCCATGTCATTTCAGTGATCGGGAAAACCGCGTCCTGAACAAGCGACGCGATGACCTGAAGATCATCGGTATCAAGCGCGCCCAGGTTCAGCGGGCGTTCCGCGCCATCCTCGAATCTTGCGTCCTCGCTCACTGTCCCGACACCCGTTCTATTCTTGCGCCCACATTGCCCAGTTTCTCCTCGACACTCTCATATCCGCGATCAAGGTGATAGACCCGGTTCACGATGGTCTCGCCCTCGGCGGCCAGCCCCGCCAAGATCAGCGAGACGCTGGCGCGCAAATCGGTCGCCATCACCGGCGCCCCTTTGAGCCGCTCCACCCCGGTGACCGTGGCGGTGCCGCCATGCACGTCGATATTCGCACCCATGCGCATCAGTTCCGGGGCATGCATGAAGCGGTTTTCGAAGATCTTTTCCTCCAGAACACTGGTGCCCTCCGCGGTGCACATCAGCGCCATCATCTGCGCCTGAAGGTCGGTGGGAAAGCCGGGGAAAGGCTCGGTCGTGACATCGACGGATTTCACGCGCCCGTTCTTGCGGCTGACCTTGATACCCTTGTCGGTCTCGCTCACGTCGATCCCTGCGGCGTCCAGTTTCTCGCAGAATGCGCCGACAAGGTCGATCCGCCCGCCCAGGCATTCGACCTCGCCGCCGCAGATCGCCGGAGCAAGCATATAGGTGCCAAGCTCGATCCGGTCGGGCACGACCGGGTGTGTGGCCCCGCTCAGACGATCGACGCCCTGAATGGTGATCGTGCCGGTACCGTCGCCCTCGATCTGCGCGCCCATGCGGCGCAGGCAATCCGCCAGGTCGACGATCTCGGGCTCGCGCGCTGCATTCTTCAAAACCGTCGTGCCCTTTGCCAACGTGGCTGCCATCAGCGCGTTCTCAGTCGCACCGACCGACACCAGCGGAAATTCGACTGTGCCGCCCTTGAGGCCATTCGGCGCTTTGGCGTGGACATAGCCTTCCTTCAGCTCAAGTTCCGCCCCCATCGCTTCGAGGGCGCGCAGGTGCAGATCGACGGGCCGTGCTCCGATGGCACATCCGCCGGGCAGCGACACCACGGCATGTCCATCACGTGCCAGCATCGGCCCCAGGACCAAGATAGATGCGCGCATCTTGCGCACGATATCGTAGTCGGCAACGTGGCTAGACAAGGCGTGGCTGGACATGACCAGAACCTGACCGTCCTGGAATTGCGATACTTCGGCGCCGAGTGATTCCAGCAGCGCCGACATGGTTTTGATATCGCTCAGCCGCGGCGCGTTGGTCAGGGTCAGCGGCTCGTCGCTCAAAAGCGTCGCCGGCATAAGCGTAAGGCAGGCGTTCTTGGCCCCGGCGATCGGGATCTGGCCTTTCAGGGGGCCATCGCCCGTGACGATTATGGAATCCATCTGCTCTAGTCCTTGTCCTCGGGCTTGCCTGCCGTCTCATCGCCCGACCGGGCGCGCATCTGCGCCTTACGCCGCGCAAGGTTTGCCTTCAAGGCCGACTTGAGCCGGTCCTCACGGGTTTGCGCCGCTTTTCCGGCCTTCTTTTCGGGGTCTTTGTTCTTCATGATCCATGTCTACAGCAGGGCTTGAAAAGCGTCCAGATTCGGCTTGCGCCGATCCGAATTAGCGTCTAAGCAGCGCGCCACAATGTGCTGCTGTAGCTCAGTGGTAGAGCGCACCCTTGGTAAGGGTGAGGTCGGGAGTTCAATCCTCCCCAGCAGCACCATTTCCCCGACCGACGGCGGCATGGCGCTTATCCGTGCAAAAGTCCCCCTTTCACCGCTTGCGGTGGCGAACTATAAGGGCATCCGGCCCCGACCAATCGAGTCGTGGGCCCAGTGACTTATTGGATGACTGGAAACCGACGCAAATGCCCATCTTTCAAAACATCCCCGGCCTGTTCTCTTCGGATATGGCAATCGATCTGGGCACAGCGAATACGCTGGTTTACGTCAAGGGACGCGGCATCATCCTGTCCGAACCTTCCGTGGTGGCCTATCACGTCAAGGACGGGGTCAAAAAGGTCCTGGCCGTGGGCGAAGACGCCAAGCTGATGCTAGGGCGCACCCCCGGCAGCATCGAAGCGATCCGCCCGATGCGCGAGGGCGTCATCGCCGATTTCGACACAGCCGAGGCGATGATCAAGCATTTCATCCGCAAGGTCCACAAGCGCACCACCTTTTCCAAGCCGAAGATCATCGTCTGCGTGCCGCATGGCGCGACCCCGGTGGAAAAGCGGGCGATCCGCCAATCGGTTCTTTCGGCGGGCGCGCGGCGCGCGGGTCTTGTCGCAGAACCCATTGCCGCCGCGATCGGCGCGGGCATGCCGATCACCGATCCCACCGGCTCGATGGTGGTCGATATCGGCGGCGGCACGACCGAAGTGGCCGTCCTGTCGCTTGGCGACATTGTCTATGCCCGCTCGGTACGGGTCGGTGGCGACCGCATGGACGAAGCGATCATCAGCTATCTGCGCCGCCAGCAGAACCTGCTGGTAGGTGAATCGACCGCCGAGCGCATCAAGACCTCGATCGGCACGGCCCGCATGCCCGATGACGGGCGCGGCGCATCGATGCAGATCCGTGGACGCGACCTTTTGAACGGCGTGCCCAAGGAAACCGAGATCAGCCAGGCCCAGGTGGCCGAGGCGCTGGCAGAACCGGTGCAGGCGATCTGCGAAGCCGTGATGACCGCGCTTGAGGCCACACCGCCGGATCTGGCGGCCGATATCGTGGATCGCGGCGTGATGCTGACCGGTGGCGGTGCCCTTCTGGGCGACCTCGATCTGGCGCTGCGCGAGCAGACGGGCCTGGCCGTGTCGATCGCCGATGACAGCCTGAACTGCGTTGCCCTTGGCACCGGCAAGGCGCTGGAGTTCGAGAAACAGCTCCGCCACGCGATTGACTACGACAGCTGAACCGACCACCCTTTGCCCTGAAGGGGAGAACGTTGGCAAAGGACCGCGCACAGTCCGAGGACTACACCGGCCCGCTCAAGCGCTTGATGCTGGGCATTCTATTGTTGTGCCTGCTCGGGCTTTTCCTGCTGTGGCGGATCGACAGCCCGCGCGTCGAACGCTTTCGCGCGCAGGTCGTGGACCGGGTAGTGCCCAATTTCGACTGGGCGATGGCGCCAGTCACCGCCACCGTGAACATCCTGCGCGATTTCCAGAGCTATCAGCGCATCTACCAGCAGAACCAGGAACTGCGCCGCGAGTTGCAGCAGATGAAGGCCTGGAAGGAGGCGGCGCTGCAACTTGAGCAGGAAAACGCCCGGTTGCTTGATCTCAACAATGTGCAGCTCGATCCGCGCCTGACCTATGTGACGGGCGTCGTGCTGGCCGATAGCGGATCACCCTTCCGTCAGTCGGTGCTGATCAATGTCGGCAGCCGCGACGGCATCGTCGATGGCTGGGCCGCGATGGACGGCCTTGGGCTGGTGGGACGGATCGCGGGCGTCGGGCGGGCCACGTCGCGCGTCGTGCTGCTGACCGACACCTCCAGCCGGATACCGGTGACCATTCAGCCTTCGGGTCAGCGCGCGCTCTTGATCGGGGACAATTCGGCGGTGCCGTATGTCGACTTCATTGAGGCCCCCGACCGCGTGCGCCCGGGCGACAGGGTCATGACCTCGGGCGATGGCGGGGTCTTTCCCGCGGGACTGCTGGTGGGCCAGCTTGCCCAGGATCCCGGCGGGCGGATGCGCGTGCGCCTTGCTGCCGATTACGAGCGCTTGGAATTCCTGCGCGTGCTGCGCAGTTACGAGCACGAGGACATCAATGATCCCGGCAACCTGATCGCACCTGTGACCCTGCCCGAAACGTCTGGCGGGCCAGACCCGGAACCCGCCCCGGATCTTCCCGCACAGAATGACACGCCGGAGGCCGGGAATGGCTGAACGCAAGCGCCATAACCGCTGGCTCATGCGCCTCCTTTATGTCGCACTGTGTCTTGCGTTGATCTTCCTCCACCTCTTGCCCCTCGAGACCCTGCCGCGGGGATGGGCCGGACCCGACGTGATGCTGGCGCTGACCTTCGCCTGGCTGTTGCGGCGGCCCGACTACGTTCCCCCGCTGCTGATCGCCGCGATCTTTCTGCTGGCCGATCTGCTGTTTCAGCGCCCGCCCGGCCTCTGGGCGGCGATGGTGCTTCTGGGCAGCGAGGCGCTGCGTGCAAGGGAACCCGGCCTGCGCGACCTGACTTTCGCGGTTGAATGGCTGAGCGTCGTCACGACGCTGGTGGCGATGATGCTTGGCTATCGCATCGTTCTGGGCCTGATGATGGTCGATCAAGCGCCGCTCGGTCTGAGCCTGATGCAGGTAATTGCCACGCTTCTGGTCTATCCGCTTGTCGCCATCGTCTCCAAAATGGTCTTCGGGGTGCGCAAGATCGCCCCGGGCGACATTGACGCATTGGGGAGCCGGACATGAGACGCCCGACCCGCGACAATGCCGAAAGCCAGCGGCGCATCACCCGGCGTGGATTGATTATCGGTGGCGCGCAGGCGACGTTTGTCGGCCTGTTGGCCTTGAGGATGCGCTTCATGCAGGTCGAGCAGGCCGATCAGTTCCGCCTGCTCGCTGACGAGAACCGGATCAACATCCGCCTGATCCCCCCTGCACGCGGGCGCATCTTTGATCGCAACGGCGAGGTGGTGGCCGAGAACGTGCCCAGCTACCGCATCACCATGGTGCGCGAAGAGGCAGGCGACGTCGACGAGATCATCGCCCGGCTTGCCCGTCTCGTAGAACTGGACGCCGGCGAGTTGGAGCGCGCGCGCCGCGACCTGCGCGATCTGCGCGGCGATACCCCGGTGACAGTCGCCGATCGCGTGACCTGGGACGATATCAGCCGCGTCGCGGTGAACACGCCGGCGCTGCCGGGCGTGACGCCCGAAGTCGGCCTGTCGCGCCGGTATCCGCAGGGGCCGGACTATGCACATCTCGTTGGCTATGTCGGGCCGGTCAGCGATCGCGACCTTGAACGCATCGACGCGCCCAATCAGTTGCTTCTGATCCCCAGGTTCCAGATCGGCAAGATCGGTCTTGAGGCACGCCGCGAAGACCTGTTGAGGGGCAAGGCGGGCAGCAAGCGTGTCGAGGTGAACGCCGCCGGGCGCGTCATGCGCGAGCTTGACCGGCGCGAGGGCGAGGCCGGGGCCGACCTGCAAATCACGATCGACAACGCCCTGCAATCCTATGTTCATGCCCGGCTGGCGAAAGAAAGCGCCGCCGCGGTGGTAATGGACTGCGCAACCGGCGACCTTCTGGCCTGTGCATCAACACCCAGTTTCGACCCCAACCTTTTCGTGCGAGGCATTTCGGTTGCCGATTATCAGGCGCTGCTTGATAACAAGTACCGCCCACTTCCCAACAAGGCCGTGCAGGGGCTTTATCCGCCCGGCTCAGTGTTCAAGATGGTCACCGCCCTGGCCGCGCTTGAAGACGATCAGGCGGATCTCGGCGAAACCGTCTATTGCCCCGGTCATCTGGAGGTCAGCGGGCGCCGCTTCCATTGCTGGAAGAGCGCCGGTCACGGCAATGTTGACCTGCATAGTGCGCTGCGTGAAAGCTGCGATGTCTATTTCTACGAAATGGCGCTGCGTACCGGGATCGAGAAGATCAGCGAAATGGCCCGCCGTCTGGGCCTTGGCGTGCAACATGACCTGCCGTTGACCTCGGTGGCGGCGGGGCTGGCGCCGACAAAGGACTGGAAACAGGCCAACCGGGGCGAGGACTGGATGATCGGCGACAGCGCCAACGCGGCCATCGGCCAAGGGTTTGTGTTGTCATCACCACTGCAACTTGCGGTGATGACCGCGCGGCTTGCCACAAACCGAAGCATCTCGCCCCGCCTGATCAAATCGATCGAGGGAGTCGAGCAACCCTCTGAAAGCGGCGACGATCTGGGCCTGAATGAGAACGCCCTGCGCGAAGTGCGCAAGGCCATGTTCGCGGTTTCGAACCATCGGCGCGGCACCGCCTATTCCAGCCGTATCATCGAGGATTCCTTCCGCCTCGCAGGCAAGACCGGCACCAGCCAGGTGCGCAACATCACCGCCGCCGAGCGCGCCCGGGGTGTCACCAGGAACGCCGATCTGCCCTGGGAGCGACGCGATCATGCGCTGTTCGTCAACTTCGCGCCTTTCGACAATCCGAAATACGCGGTCGCCGTCGTGGTCGAGCATGGCGGCGGCGGATCGACCGCAGCGGCTCCGATCGCCCGCGACATCACGCTTCAGGCGCTATACAACGGTGACCCGCCGCTGACCGCCTACCCGGCCAAGGATCGCGGGCGCATCGGCACACAGCAGGAAGAACTGCGCCGCACCCGCCCGCAGAGCGCGCCGGACGGGAGCGACCGCGCATGAGCTATCTTGAATATAGCGTTAAGGCGACCCCGACGGGGCTGCGCAAGGTGCTTTACCTGAACTGGCCGCTGGCCATCCTTCTGATAGCGGTGGCCGGGATAGGTTTCCTGATGCTGTATTCGGTCGCCGGTGGGTCGTTCTCGCCCTGGGCCGAACCGCAGATGAAACGCTTTGCGCTCGGCTTTGCCACGATGCTGATCGTTGCGATGATTCCGATCTGGTTCTGGCGCAACGTGTCATTGCTGATCTATGCGGTGTCACTGACACTGCTGGTGCTGGTCGAGTTCTTCGGCACCGTCGGCATGGGGGCGCAGCGCTGGATCGACCTTGGCTTCATGCGCCTTCAACCCTCTGAGTTGATGAAGATCACGCTGGTGATCGTGCTTGCCGCCTATTATGACTGGCTGCCCCTGAACCGGGTCTCGCGCCCGCTTTGGGTGCTGGCGCCGGTCACGTTGATCCTGATTCCCGTCGGTCTGGTGCTGCGCCAACCCGACCTTGGCACCTCGATCCTGCTGATTGCCGCCGGTGGTGTGATGATGTTCGTGGGTGGTGTCCATTGGGCGTATTTCGTTGCGGTGATCGCGCTGTCGATCGGACTTGTCACCGCGGTTTTCCAAAGCCGGGGCACAGACTGGCAGATGCTGGCCGACTATCAGTTTCGCCGGATCGACACGTTTCTCGACCCCTCGACCGATCCGCTTGGCGCGGGCTATCATATCACCCAATCCAAGATCGCGCTCGGCTCTGGCGGCTGGACCGGGCGTGGCTTCATGCAAGGCACGCAATCGCGGCTGAACTTCCTGCCCGAAAAGCATACCGATTTCATATTCACGACCCTGGCCGAGGAACTGGGCTTTATCGGCGGGGTGTCGCTCCTTGGGCTCTACACGCTTGTTCTCGTCTTTTGCATCGCATCTGCGCTCAAGAACCGGGACCGGTTCTCGTCGTTGCTGACGCTGGGCGTCGCCTCCACCTTCTTTCTGTTTTTCGCCGTCAACATGTCGATGGTCATGGGGCTTGCGCCCGTCGTTGGCGTGCCGCTGCCACTTGTCAGTTACGGCGGATCGGCCATGCTGGTCCTTATGATCGGCTTCGGCCTCGTGCAAAGCGCTCATATTCACAAACCAAGGTGATCTGATGTCCCTCAATATCCTTTTCGCCGCCCGTCCCGAGCGGTGGGCCACATATGAACAGCCTCTCAGAACCGCCTTTGCCGACGCCGGGCTGACCGATGTGAACCTTGCCACCGAGATGAAACCCGAAGAGGTGGATTACATCGTCTATGCCCCAAACGGCGACGTGCAGGATTTCACGCCCTATATCCGCACCAAGGCGGTGCTGAATCTCTGGGCAGGCGTCGAGGACGTGGTGGACAACGCGACACTGACGCAGCCGCTGGCGCGGATGGTCGACGAAGGGCTGACGCGCGGAATGGTCGAGTGGGTCACGGGCCACACGCTGCGCCATCATTTGAACACCGACCTTCACGTGCTCCATCAGGACGGCAAATGGCGCAAGGAGGATGTGCCGCCGCTGGCCTGCGACCGTCCCGTAACGATCCTCGGTCTCGGCGCATTGGGCCAGGCCTGTGGCGAGGCGATTGCCGGGCTGGGTTTCCCCGTGACCGGCTGGAGCAGAACCCCGAAATCCGTCGAGTCCATCACCTGCCTCTCGGGCGATGACGGGTTGGAAAAGGCGCTTCAGGCGGCGCAGATCCTGATCCTCCTTCTGCCGCTGACGCCTGAGACAGAGAACGTGATCGACGCCGCTGCACTGGCACGGCTGCCCCGAGGCGCGTTCATCATCAATCCCGGCCGTGGCCCGCTCATCGACGACGACGCATTGCTGAAGGCGCTTGAGATCGGGCAAGTTGCCCATGCCACGCTCGATGTGTTCCGCGAGGAACCCCTGCCCGCCGATCACCCGTTCTGGGCGCATGAGAAGGTGACCGTCACACCACACATCGCGTCCGAAACGCGGCCCGCATCCGCTTCGCGCGTGATCGCCGAGAACATCCGGCGCGGCGAGGCCGGTGAACCCTTCCTGCATCTGGTGGACAGGCAGGCCGGTTACTGACCGACGAGCCTCAATAGAAACTCTGCGGGTCGATATCGATGCTCAGACGCAGCTGCGCGGGTATCTTCAACTGGCCGACCCATTTTGCCACCGCCCCCTGAAGCGCGACGCCCTTGGGCGCCTTGACCAGCAGACGCACCCGGTGGCGCCCACGGATGCGCGCGATCGGGGCGGGTGCGGGGCCGAACACCTGCGCGCCGATAGCGCGCACGGGCGCATCGCGCCGCGCAAGCTCGGTGGCGAAATCGAAAACCTGTTGCGGATCGGGCGAGGACAGGATGATCCCCGCCATCCGCCCGAAAGGCGGCACGCCCGCATGGCGGCGCTCGTCCGCCTCGGCGCGCCAGAAACCTTCTTCGTTGCCTGACAGGATCGCGCGGATCACCGGATGTTCGGGCTGGAATGTCTGCAACAACGCCGTGCCGCGCGCCTCGGCCCGCCCTGCGCGCCCTGCCACCTGCCGCATCAGCTGAAAAGTGCGCTCGGCCGCGCGCAGATCCGAGCCCTGAAGTCCCAGATCGGCGTCGATCACCCCCACCAGCGTCAGGCGCGGGAAATTATGCCCCTTGGCGACAAGCTGGGTGCCGATCACGATATCCGTGTCACCCTCGGCGATCTCCCTGATCTGTTCCTTGAGCGCACGGGCCGAGCCGAACATATCCGAGCTGAGCGTGGCGATCCGGGCATCAGGGAACAGCGCCTGTGCCTCTTCGGTCAGACGCTCGACACCGGGGCCGACGGCGGCCAGACGGTCTTCGGCCCCGCAGGAAGGGCAGGTTTGCGGCACTGGTTTTGTCTCGCCGCATTGGTGGCACACAAGGCGCTTTTGAAAGCGGTGCTCGACCATGCGCGCATCGCAGTGATCGCATCCGATCTGGTGCCCGCAGGCCCGGCACAACGTCACCGGCGCATATCCGCGCCGGTTGATGAACAAGAGCGCCTGTTCACCACGCGCGATCCGGGCATTTACGGCAGCCTGAAGGCTGGGCGAAATCCACCGGCTTGACGGCAGGGTTTCGCAACGCATGTCGATGGCGCGCATCTCGGGCATGACGGCAGCCCCGAACCGCGCCGTCAGATCGAGGCGGCGATACTTTCCCGCCTCGGCATTGGCCCAGCTTTCAAGCGATGGCGTCGCCGAGGCCAGCACCACCCGCGCCCCACAAATCAAGGCGCGCAGCACCGCCATGTCGCGGGCATTGTAAAGGACCCCGTCTTCCTGCTTGTAGGAATTGTCGTGTTCTTCATCGACAACGATCAGCCCGAGATTCTGGAACGGCAGAAACAGCGCCGAGCGTGCGCCCACGACCACTTGCGCGCCGCCCTCGCCCACCATCTTCCAGGTGCGGCGCCGTTCGGTCATGGTAACACCCGAATGCCATTCCGCAGGTTTGGCGCCGAACCGCGCCTCGATACGGGTGATGAATTCGGATGTGAGCGCGATCTCGGGTAACAAAACCAGAGCCTGGCGCCGCCGCTTCAGGGTTTCGGCCACCGCTTCCAGATAAACCTCGGTCTTGCCGGAACCGGTCACACCTCGCAGCAAGGTGGTGCCATAATCGCCACCGCGAATGGCATCGCGCAGCACCTCGGCGGCATTGGCCTGATCCTCGGTCAGCGCTTTTCCGCCCCGGTCCGGATCAAGCCAGGGAAAGGGAAGATCGCGCGGGCATTCCTCTTCCAGCACGGCGCCCTGCCCGACCAGCCCCTTGATCACCGACGGCGTGACACCTGCCTGCTCGGCCAGTTCCCCAAGCGTGAAGGCCAGTCCGCCATAGTCCTCGAGCACCGCCAGCACCCGTTTGCGCGCATCGGTCATCCGGGCAGGCGCGATATGTCCGTGGCGATAGACCTTCTGCATGGAGGGCGGGTTGGACAGGCCCGGCGCGCGGGTGGCCAAGCGTAGCATGGCAGGCATCGGCGTCAGGGTGTAATCGGCAGCGCGGCGAAGAAATTCCTGCATTTCGGCGCGCATCGGCGCCACGTCGAGCACGCGGATCACCTGACGGATCTTGGCGATGTCGAAATCCCCTCGCCCCGCGCCCCAGACGACCCCCAGCACCTTGCGTGGCCCCAGAGGCACCTCGACAAAAGCCCCGACATGGCAGCCGCCCTCGGGCGCGCGGTAATCCAGCAACCGGTCAAGCGGCTGCGTGGTCAGCACCGCCAACAGTTCATTCTCGACGAAAAAATCCTTGCTGGATGACGACACGTCCCATGGCTCCATGTCAGGGGTTTCGGCAACGCACTCTATGGGGTAAACGCTGGGATGAAAAACCCCAACCCGCGCCAAGGGATTCCCGACATGAAATTCTTCGTAGATACCGCCGAAGTCGACGCCATTGCCGAACTGAACGAACTGGGCATGGTCGACGGCGTCACCACCAACCCCTCCCTGATTCTGAAATCGGGCCGGGACATCCTCGAGGTGACCAAGGAAATCGCCGAGATGGTCGATGGGCCGGTCAGCGCCGAGGTCGTCGCTCTTGAGGCGGACGCGATGATCGCCGAAGGGCGCAAGCTGGCCAAGATCGCCGACAACATAGCGGTAAAGGTACCGCTGACCTGGGACGGGCTCAAGGCCTGCAAGGTGCTTTCGGACGAGGGCAACATGGTCAATGTCACGCTCTGCTTTTCGGCCAACCAGGCGCTTCTGGCGGCCAAGGCGGGCGCGACCTTCATCAGCCCGTTCATCGGTCGGCTGGACGACATCAACCTCGACGGGATGGAAGTGATCGCCGACATCCGCCAGATCTATGACAATTACGGCTTTGACACGCAGATCCTGGCAGCGTCGATCCGCACTGTTAACCACGCTTTCCAGTCAGCGCAGATCGGCGCCGACGTGATGACCGCGCCGCCCGATGTGATCAAGAAGATGGCGGCGCATCCTCTGACCGACAAGGGGCTCGAGACCTTCCTCAAGGATTGGGAAAAAACCGGGCAGAAAATTTTGTAAACCATGCTATAAAGCGCGAAAACAAGACCGAGGCCAGAGTATGAGCGGCAAGCCCCTGATGGACGACACCCTGCGCGAGCGCATTATTGCGCAGCCCGATGTTATACTTGAAGATCAAGACCTTATGCGAGCCCTCATTGCCGCGAACGAGCGCGCCATGGGCGGCAATATCGTCGACCTCCGGGGCATTGCGATGGAACGCCTCGAGGCGCGTCTTGACCGGCTTGAGGATACCCACCGTTCGGTCATCGCCGCCGCCTATGACAATCTGGCAGGCACCAACCAGGTGCATCGCGCGATCTTGCGCATGTTGGACCCTGTCGAATTCGAGGTTTTCCTGCGCGACCTGGGTGGCGAAGTCGCCGAGATCCTTCGGGTGGAAAGCATGAAGCTGGTGCTTGAATCCGTGCAGGACGAGGCCGACCCGACCGTGCGGCGGCTTGGCGGCGTGTTGTCGGTGGCCGAACCGGGTTTCATCGCGTCATATCTGAACGACGGGCGCAACAGCCTGCCGCGGCCGGTGACGCTGCGCCAGATCGGCGAG
>Ga0102925_1000015_pt1 | contig 78107 bp, 77 predicted proteins | sample SalPonR1_A_D1_MG_FD_78216 | JGI IMG/M metagenome (GOLD analysis project Ga0102925, IMG submission 78216) | Salt pond soil microbial communities from South San Francisco under conditions of wetland restoration - Salt Pond MetaG R1_A_D1_MG | ecosystem: Environmental > Aquatic > Marine > Intertidal...
AGTATTCCTTCATCGTTTCTGTGGTAGGGCGTGGCGATGACACGCATACGCGTGCGGTATAGTATCTGGGGACTGGCATCAATATAGGATAGTATAACGGGTTCGTCTCCCAAATCCTGCTCGTTCATCCATTCGCAAACATCTCTAAGGCTGGATGATTCTTCCCCGGATTCCTCACCCTTGACCGCTTCTGCGGGATAAAGTATGGCTATTATCAAAAAACCCATGCATAAAATCAATACAGTCCCGCTTCTGAGCAAGACACGCAATTTCCCCGAGTCTATCTTTTCAATGCGAATGAAAATCTGTTTTATAAAAAAAGCTGCGGGAAAAACCGAAATGATCTGCGCATAGGCAATCCATCTTATTTGACAGACTCCCAAAACCGTATATATTACAAGCCCAACAAGTATAAAGCTCCAGACCGCAGGCTTCTGCATTTTTCTCCTGATTAAGAAATAGGACAAACTGAATATGCCCACAAAGGGAAGACCCACGTATGATATTGCGCTTCCGGGATCTACATTGAAAACACTCTGCACTTCACTTACCTTGCTCAGCCACAGTGGGACGATTTCGGGGTTGACCCCTGAATACGGCCCCTTAATCATTTGCGGATAGAACAGCAGAATCATATAAAGGAGACCCGCTCCCGAAACAAGCGTATACAGAATCCGGCCGTATCGTTTATCTGTTCTGAGGCAGCGGCCTCCAAAGGCAAAAATTGCCAGAGCCGCGAAAGAGAAAAAGTACGGAAGTGAAATCTTGTCGTATTCCACGGCCGCAAGCTCTGAAAGAGGCCTTTCTACAGCAATGAAAATCCCGGTAAATACTACAAGAATTGTCGAAAACGAGCTTAGCCGCTCCATGGAATCGTCTCCATAAATAAGCCAAGCTACTGTTAGAACCAATGCAAGCAAGACAGGCAAAATTATTGTCTCTACGCTCACCCACAAGGCTATCGACGCCACTACAGCCGCGACTCTCGTCCATGCTCCCTTTTGCTTTTCATCGAGCAATCTAAATGCCGCAGAAAAGAACACTATAAAAAGGAGAATGATAAGACTATGGTGATCGAGCCTTCCCACACCGAAATATTGAAGCACGAAAAGCTGGCTAAAAAAAAGAATCAATGCAAGGGGTGTCAGGTCCCAGGCAAACATGCAGGAAGCCCCCCAAAGCATGGCTGCTACCGAAATTGCACCCAAAACAAGGCTTATGTTAAGTCCTGACACCTCAAAAGCCTTTTCCCTTCCCACAAATGGCTCCAAAATTGCCGCTCCGCCAACAATGAGAAGATCCATTGGCCTTGTCCAGTGAAGCTCCTCTCCATTTGGCGAATTGCTTCTTTCCATCGTAGAATCGTACCAGTCTCCACCGTCATACAATTCGTGCGCCCTAACCATACGGGTGTATGGATCGGTTCCCATCAATTCTTCTCCGGTGGTTGCTATTTTTATATTAAATTTATAAATTTGAAAAGCAACAAGCAAGGCTATGACAAATATAGCGAAAAAAATAGCTTCGATTCTTTTTTTGTCGTTCACGAAAACATCCTCCCTCTACTGTTGCTTTTCTTCATGATGGGCTTGTTCAGTGTATACCGGCATACTCTGCAGGTGCGTAAAGCCCCCATTTTTCGAAAACGGCCGAGGCAAACCGGGCAATTTGCCGCCCGTTTATTTGATTTCCATATATTGCTTTCGATACCCTTTATGGAAATATTTACACAAAAGTTGCCACTACAACCGCAAGAATTTGTCGAGCCAGTCCTTGCCCATATCCATTGGAGCCTCAATCATTTTTTCGATGACCTCAGGCGAAAATCCGCTGTATGCAAGGGAAACAGCCATGTCTCTTCCATTTCTGCCGATGACCTTGACCAGCACGCCCTTTTCAGAGAAAATGCCCGCTACCTCCTCGGGGCTTTTCCCGGTTCTTAGCCCAAGTACCATATTAAGGCCCGAATCGGCACTTATGATTCTAACACGACCCTTGTAATTTTTATCAATATATTTTTGAAGCAAAGAGCTCTTTCGCTTGTAGTTGCGTTTTATTCTCCGTATGTGTTTTTCCATGAAGCCCTCTTCAAGGAACTTTGCCAGAGTCAGTTGTTCAAGTTTCGATGCAGACTGGCTGTATCGCCTTTTTATCTTTTCATAGTCATTCAAGAGGCGGTGCGGCAAGACCATATAGCTGATCCTGACCGATGGAAGAAGAATCTTTGAGAAGGACCCCAGGTATATGACCCTGTCATGTGTATCCAATCCTTGAAGACACGGTACGGGTCTGGATTCGTGACGAATAAGGCTGTCATAGTCGTCCTCTATTATGAAGGACCCCTTTTCCCTTGCCCAATTTATCAGATCAATCCTCTTTGGAACCGGCATAAGAAATCCTGTGGGAAATTGGTGCGAAGGGCTGACGTATACTATGTCGGCCTTCGATTCATAAAGCGATTTGATGTCAATTCCGTTTTCAAGAACCCTGATTGAATCCGTTTCAAATCCATAGTCCTCGAAAACATACCTTGCCTTCTCATACCCCGGTTCCTCAAACGCCGCGCGTCCTCCGTCCCGCCTAACAAGTCCTGCAAGTATTACCATGAGATACTGCACTCCCGCTCCCACGACAATCTGGTCCGGGCTTGTCCTCGCTCCCCTTGTCCGGTTTATGAATCTCGATATTTCGCGCCTCAGGTCCGACTCTCCTCTGTATTCTCCAACCGAAAATATCTCATCCCTGAAGTCCTTCAGAACCGAACCGTACATTCTCTTCCACGCAGGAGCATCGAAGCTTTCACTGTCCACATCCTCGTTGAAATATTTCTTTTCCCGGGAAATATCCGTTTCCAGAGGTTTCTCTTCCGCCTTCTCTTTTCCCCATGGCAAGTCCCATTCGATCTCAGTCAGGTCAGCCGCATAGTATCCGCTCTTTGGACGGCTCAATATGTACCCTTCTGTCAAAAGCTGAAAATATGCGCTCTCTATTGTAGTCCTGCTGAGGCTCGTGCTTTGGGATATTTTCCGTATTGACGGAAGCTTTTCGCCCCTCCCTATTTCTCCCGTAATTATCTCTTTTCGCATATGCTCGTAAAGCTGCATGTATACAGGCACATTGCTTCCCCGTTTAGGATAAAATGACAACAACAATTTATCTGTCCCCTTTCATTATTGCAATTCTGTCTCTTTCATTATGGTCACATCCATAGTATATTGTAAATAGAAAAATTAAAAAAGGAGAAATCGACATGGGTTCAAATCAAACAAAAAAACTTGTTCGCACTTCGGTTTTATCTGCTGTGGTTTTTGTAACCACCTTTGCAGTTACAATACCACTCGGATACGGATACTTCAACATGGGAGACGCCGCGGTATTTCTGACCGGATTACTTCTCGGCCCCAAGTACGCTTTTTTTGCGGCCGGAATAGGTTCAGGCCTGGCTGACTATACTGCGGGATACATTTTCTACATACCGTCCACCTTTGTGCTTAAGGGAATCATGGCTCTTCTCGCATCCAAGGCAAGTGAAAAAAGCTTGAAGACAAAAATTGCGGCCATGCTTGCAGGCGGCCTGATCATGAACGTCGGATACTACGTCACCGAAGGCATAATATACGGAAACTGGATAGCCCCGCTTTACAACCTACCGTGGAACGCGCTTCAATTTACTCTCGGCATGTTCATAGCTCTGCTTCTCTACAAGCAATTGAAAAGATTCAAATAAATCCAAAAGGACGCATCCTTTGAAGTATGCGTCCTCTTTTCTATCGCTTGACTTTTGAAACTTTTATTATGATGTCGTTTCTCACATGGAATGAGTGGCTTTTGCTGAGAAAAACCGAAACCTTGCCCATCCTCTCAATCTTGTCCACTTGACCTGCAATTTCCTTCAGGTCAGCGCTCTTCATCTTGCTTCCCGGAGCCAATATTTTTCCATCGTCTACGGCCCTCTTAAATTGTCTCACAGCCCTTTCTTTCCAGTCTTCCGGCACTCTGCTCTTTTTTAGTTTGTTGCAGCTCCTGCAGCTTAGAGCCATGTTGAACAAATCGTCAGGTCCGCCCATGCTCCTTGGATAGTAGTGGTCCAAACTCATTTGCCTAAACTTCAACTGCTTGCCGCAATATATGCATTGCTTCCCGTCCCTTTCATAGATGTATCCCTTTTGTGTTTTCTTTTTACCCATTGGGAAGACCTCCCGGGAATTGTCTGGTTTTCTTTTGCCGTCTGTGGATATGACTTGTTTGCCAAGCAAGTTCTCCACAATTTCGGCATTTATTCACAGCTTTTCAATTGCAGCGGCCTTTCATCACTCTATTTCTTCCCTGGACACAAAGGTTATCTCGTATGAAAGAGCGTCCCCGTTCCTTACGATTTCAACCGTTTCGGAATCACCCGGCCTGTAGGAATAAAGAACCTTGATGAGCTGGTTCATGGTTTCTATTTCATCGTCTCCGATTTTTGTTATTATGTCCCCTCCAAGCAAACCGGCCTTGTCGGCTGGTGAATCCTTGTAGACCCGGTATACGAACACTCCTTTTTCGAGTCCGGTGTCTTCTCCCGAACTTTGCTCGAACTCCTCCAGGTCTATCCCCTGAATTCCCATATAGGCCTTTGAAAACTCGCCTTTTTCTATGAATTCATCGACTATCGGCTTTGCTATGTTTATCGGGATGGCAAAACCCAAACCCTCCCCGCTCTGTATCTTTGCTGTGTTTATTCCAATAACCTCTCCCACGGCGTTCAGAAGCGGGCCTCCGGAATTGCCGGGGTTTATTGAAGCGTCTGTCTGTATGAGGCTGTCTATGCTTTCGGAATAGCTTATGGGTATGCTCCTGTTGAGCCCGCTTATTATGCCGGCAGTGACCGAACGCTCGAAAGTGAGGCCTAATGGATTCCCTATCGCTATTGCGGTTTCCCCAATGACAAGATTGTCCGAATTGCCGAGATCCGCCACCGGAAGGTTTGTTTTTTCAACTTTTACGACTGCAAGGTCAAGTATAGGGTCATTCCAAAGAACTTGGGATTCAAGGTTTTCCCCGTTAGACAGAAGGACCGTAACTTCTTCAACGTCGCCGTCGTTTATGACATGGGAATTTGTCAGGATATAGCCTCTGCTGTCGACTATTACGCCGGTTCCCACTCCTTCGGCCCTTCTTGAACCGAAAATGAAGTCATTCTGTATGGCGACTGTTGTAATCCCCACCACAGAAGGCATAGCTTTTTTCGCAACGGCTGAAACAACGCTCAAGCCTTCAGTCTCCGAGACTATTTCATAAGACGGTCCGTTCTGGACATAGAATCCGCTGTAAGGATCCTTTATTATTTTTCCATAAAGGTATGTCGGGGCTATATATGCCGTAAACAGTCCCCCTATCATGGATGCAATTACGGCAACTGCTATTATCTTCATGAATGATGTTTTATGGACGTCTGTTTTTTTATCATACTTTCCAGACGCTTGAAGTTCTGTGCCTTCTTTTTTCGTTTCTTTCAATTCGTCAAATTCTTGTTTTTCTTCTTTCTCATTTTCCTCGTCTTTTTTCTCAAATTCATCATACTCGCGATACAAGGCTGCTCCCTCCTATTTCGTTATATTGTAAAGTCTGCCCACCCTGTTGCGGTAGGTCATGTCAAGGTCAAGGTCCCGTCCGTCCCTCAGTCCGTTTTCCTCAAGAATGCCCCTCACGGTCTCAAGGGCCAATTCCGGAAAATTATTTTCATGGCTCAAATGCCCCAAAAGAACACATCCCGGAGCTCCTCTCTCAAACATCTTTACAAGCGCATTGCCTGCCGATTCGTTTGAGAGGTGACCCGAGTCCCCCAAAATCCTCTGTTTTAAAAACCACGGATATCTCCCGACTTTAAGCATTTCAACATCGTGGTTGGATTCAAGCATAAGCAGGTCGCTGTTCTCCACCGCCCTCAATATGTCCTCGGTCATGTGCCCCAGATCAGTCGCAACGCTTATTGAAACTCCTTCGTTTCTGAAGGAAAATCCAAGCGGATGCACTGCGTCGTGGTCTACAGTGAAAGGCTGTATTGAAATATCCTTTATCTCGAAGGCACAATCCCCGTCTATGAAATTCACCTTTTCAGGATTGATTTTTCCCATTTGCGCCTTCATTCCCTTCCATGTATCCTCATGAACGTAAAGAGGCAGGTCATACCTTCGCATGAGCACCCCAACGCCTTTTATGTGGTCGCTATGCTCATGGGTAACCAAAATTCCGTCCAGATTTCCCGGATTCTCGCCTATTGCCTCCATTGCCTCTTTTATGTACTTGCCTGTAACTCCGGCATCTAGCAGTATTCGTGCCTCTTTGGACGCAATGAATTGGCTGTTGCCGCTGCTTCCGCTGGTAAGGGAGCAATATTTCATAATCTTCCTCTTTTCTGCAATCTAATTGCTGATCACTATGCCTTCATAAGCATCAACATATATTGAGCCGCCCTCGTTTGAAAGGTCTATCCTCCAGACAGGCAAGGCCGTCCCCGACTTGATGTCCTGCCACTTTGCCAGGGATGTTTTCTTTGTGTCGAAAAGATATGTCAAAACAATTTTGCCGATTTCATTTCCCCTTTTTCCCTCCAAAGACTCCATTGCCATCAAAAGGGCCTTGGCCGCGGGAATGACTTTCCTTGCCGATTCGCCTTCCGAAAGAACTTCCATCCATATTCGTTCGAAGCCGGCTACTCCGCTTCCGGAAAGCCTTATCTTCATCCTTCCGTTTTCAAGGGGCAGACCGCCCTTCAACTGGACGTATGTCATTTCAATAAAACCGTTTTCCCTTTCAATGCCCTGAAGGATTGCATCATCTGTGGAGTATCCCTTCTCAGCCAAAAACTCTTCCGCCAAGTCTTTTGCCGATTCATCTCCTGGTTCGGTACCCTTTTGAATGTCGCCGTTTTCGTAGATTAGCCTCTTGCCGTCCATTACCATCAGTTTCTCGTTTCCGTTTACATAAACATCTTCTGAAACTGTATAATCGCCCAGGAATTTTTTTGCTGCCGATTCCGCATCAACACTTGCATATCCAACTTCGAGAGATGCCACTTCCGGCACATCCATTGGTATTTTTCCGTCAAGCAGAATACCCCTGCTTTCGAGAATCTCTTCCACGTCATCCGTCCTATCGTCTGAAACTTCGGGTATGTTTTCCGAAAACCCGTTTCCCCTTTCCAGATTGTAGAAAAGGAAAACGTTGGTTATTATGAACGCAATTATCAATATTGTTTTCGCCTTTGTCCAATCCATGGAAGCTTCTCCTCACTCTATCTTATTACGATATACTATATACCCGTTCCTGACATTAAAATAGTAGACTCTTTTTTCTGCCGCGATTCTCCAAACCGGTATCAAAACTTCCTTGCCCTCTTTTTCATCGAGATAGTAGGCCATTTGAATATTGTCTATGGAGCTCAAGAGGTCAAAAAACAATTGGTCCATCGATATTTGGCTTATGTCAAGCCCCTTGTCTACGATGTATGCGGCTGCCATTTCCCTGAAATTCCTGTCTATGGCTTTTTGGGGAACAAGCACAGTCCCAGACGGCAACAAATCACTTTCACTTATATTCATTCTTTCCCTGAACACCCTCCGCTTGTAATATGTTACCGAATTTCCGTAGACGTCGACGGAAATTGCTCCGCTTCCTTCACCCGCCTCTTCAAGCACCGGATATCCATTTATTTTGTAATTGAACAAAAATCTATATCCATTCATGCCGGATTTTTCGATTTGCAGGCTATCGGAAAGATAAGAGCCCGCAGGCCATCCTCCGTTGTTCCTTACAAAATAAACGGCCCTGTTGAGGGACTCCAAGCGCTCAGGCGCAGGCGCCTGGGTTTGTTTTTCAAGTTTTTCAGTGTATTCCAAAAGCCCGTCGGACTGAATTCTCAAGACTCTTTCTCCGTAGCTGGATACATACATGACAGATCCGTCGTTTTCCTCGATTTTCTTGATAAAATCGAAATTTTCACCAAAAATCCGCCCCGCCATCGCAGTAATCTGCGTCTTGTCAGATACTTCAATTTCGGCAGTCATGTCCACCGCCGGCACTTCTTCGTCAAAATTTATCGGCAGAAGTATGTCTGAATCAATCCCCACTATGTCCTCTGTCTTAAAATAGTCGGTATGAGGTATAGACCTTACTTCTTCTATCTTTGAGGCAACGTCCCCGTCTGTATTTGCGCCCTTCAGCTTTAGATGTATTCCCTTTGACTTATCCGCCACATACAATATGTTTTTCTCTGTGGCAGGAATTACAAGACTGTCTACTGCATCCATTCCTTCCCCGAGATTCCATTCTTTATAACCCGAATAAAACAATTCGAGCGGAACAGGAAAAGAAAACTGCAATTTTACGGATTTATATTCGTTTACTTCCTGCCACTGTTCCCGGCTCAGCGTTTCGTATGTGAAATCCTCTTTAATAAAAGCATCAACCATATCTGAAACTTCATTCCAGGTCCCATTTGGATCTGTGAAAAAAATTGTATGATAACCGCCCCCAAAATTATAAATATAACTTTGGGGGCTCAGGATTTCAGCATATATATTCAATTCATCTTCCACGGCTTCGTCAACTTCAGAAGAAAACATTTCCCCTGAGGGTATTATTATCCAAAGCTTGTGTGTAAGAAGTACGCTGAGGACAAAGAGCATGGCAAGAAAAACGGTTTTCATTTTTTCTCTGCCCATATCCAGCCTCCGCTTCTACCGGCTCATAATGCCGGTAAAGCTGTTTGAAAGAATGTCTAACACTTCTTTCCTTATTTCTTCTTCGCCCATGATTATGAACGAAAAATCCTTGACTTCAATTTGTTTTTCCTCGACGGCTATTTTTTCTTCGCCAGCGCCGATAACCTCGAATTTAATTCTATATTTGCCAGGTTCAATATTTTCAAGTTTTTTATAATAGAACAATACATCTCCGTCTGTTCCTTCATCAAATGGCTGAAGCGCGGATTCACTTGTTAGACCGAACACTTCTCCAAGCTTTTCAGCCATCAGCGATTCTACTGTGGCTTCTCCCTTTTCCTGAGGTTCTTCTGCTTCATTGGGAATGCCCACAGCGGAGACCGTTTCTTCAAACGGTTCTTCGGATTCTTCGGAATAGAACAAGGACTCGTCTCGCTTTTCAATAAGTTCAGATTCGTAAATCAGTTCTTCTGAAAGCTCCACAATTCGATCTTCTTCGACAAGATTCAGCCCAGAGGAAAAATCCAAGGCTGAAGTTTCCTTGAAAACAAAAAGCTTGGCCTTGGCGCCATTAAAAATCTTGGCGGATATGAACAGATTTGTGTCTGTGACCACCTTGCCCAAAGGCCTTATGATATCAACATAGACAGGTTCTTCCTTCTCTATGTTGAAAGTATTCGGTTGTCGGTCCGCATCCACTAACAATTCTCCTGTCGCCCACGCAACTACCCCTTGGGATATTGTAAGCGATAGAATCATTGCCAGGACAATGAGCCTTTTTTTCATAAAAGCCTCCTAAAGATCTTTACATGCTCCAGCAAGGTTTATTATACCCTTTTTTTGTTACAGCCGCATTACAGGGCCATTACACATCGCTTAAATATTTCTGCAAAGCCTTCTTTCAAGCGGAAAGGAAAATACCACTTCCGTCCCTTTTCCGGCGCCGCTATTTATTTCGATGCTTCCCCCATGGCCTTCAATTATATTCTTTGAAATTGACAGTCCCAGTCCGGTCCCTCCAAGGCTCCTTGACCTTGCCTTGTCAACCCTGTAAAAGCGGTCGAAAATCCTGCCCAAATCTTCTTCTGGAATGCCAATCCCCTGGTCCCTTACTGAAACCACCGCGTTTCCATCTGTTTTTTCAAGCGAAACACTGACCCTTGTCGACTCGTCACTATACTTTATTGCATTTGACAGCACATTGAGGAATACCTGCTCTATTCTGTCATGGTCGAAGAAGCCTTCCATATCTTCCATCTCAGACTCGAAAACTATGTTCATTTTCTTGCTTTTGGCTGTCACATCCATCTTCATTATGGCTTTTCGCACGAGGTCCACCACGTCGTGGCAGCCCTTGTTCCACGTCACTTTTTCATAATCGAAATTTGACAGTTGCAGCAAATCTCTGACAAGTCTTGTCATGCGATCGGATTCGCTGTCTATAACCGCAAGAAACTTTTCAGCCACTTCCCTGTCTTCGACAGCTCCCTCCAAAAGAGTTTCGGTATAGCTCTTTATGCTTGTGAGGGGAGTCTTCAATTCATGCGAAACATTGGCAACAAATTCCTTTCTCATGTTTTCGAGTTTCTGCTGCTCTGTCACATCCTGCAGTAGAATTACAAAACCCGCATATTCCTTATTCTCGTCATTGAAGGTCGCATAATCCCCCCTGTATATGGAATTGCCTATTGAAACGTTTCTGCTTCCTGCCCAGGATGTTTTTTCCTTGCCGATCTTTTTGATTGTCAATTTTTCATCATAAGCTCCGATGATTGCGTCGTAGCCCTTTTGCAGGTCGTCCGCTTCCATCCCCAGAATTTCCATTGCCTTGGGATTTGCATGTATCACATTTCCCTTAAGGTCGACAGCAAGCAGCCCGTCGGCCATGTTGTTCAGAATTGTTTCAAGCTTGCTTTTTTCCGAAGACATTTCCCCAAGAGTGTTCTTGAGTTTGTCTGTAAGTTCGTTGAACATAGCTCCCAAAAGACCTATCTCGTCATCGGATTTCACATCGACCTTCTGTTCGAACTCACCCTTTGCCATCCTCGAGGCCTTCCGTGTGACCTCGGCAATAGGCTCTGTGACGCTCTTGGCAAGAAGATATCCCAGTACAATTGTAATGAAAAGTGCAAGCATTGTAGCCTGTGTCAGTATCCATTTGGATTCGTCGAGCGTGTCATATATGTCGTTGAGGCTGTCTCTGATGTAAAGGATTCCATTGACATTGTCTCCGCGCACAATCGGAAAGACTATATTCTTTGTGCGTAGGCCCGAATCGCTTTCCAGGTCAAGTTCTCTTACATCTCCCTTTGCGGCATCGATTATGAGCGTATACTCGAGTATGTCTATGGCGTTTCTACCTATGAAATTGGCGTTGCTCGTGGCTATGATCTGGAAATTTTCATTGATTATGAATATTTCCTCCCGGAAGCCTTTTGACCACGTGTCGATTATGTTTTGTATCTTGTCTTTGTCCTCGTCCAAATCGTCATATGGCGCAACCGAAGGGATTATATAGTCCTCGGCAATCCTGTTGAGCTGTTCGCTGACCGTTTTCAAATGATATTTTTCGAATTGGTCGACTATATATACGCCGACAATTGCCATTGCAATAAAAACAAGGAGAAAATATATTATTATGAACCTCCATCTAATGCTCTTAAACATCTACTTCCTCCTGAAATAATATCCTACCCCTCGTTTGGTCAAGACATAAGTCGGATTAGAGGAGTCATCCTCTATTTTTTCCCTGAGCCTTCTCACCGTGACATCCACCGTACGAATATCTCCGTAGTATTCATATCCCCATACGTCCCTAAGCAGTTGTTCTCTGTTGAACACTTGGTTTTCCTGCGTAGCCATAAATTTCAAAAGCTCGAACTCCCTTAGGGTCAGTTCAATAATTTCCTCTCTCTTCTTGACTTCGTATTTGTCCAAATCGATTGACAAGTCTCCCGAGGATATTCTGTTTCCCGTTTCGGTTGTGTCTATTTTCACCCTGCGCAGATTCGCCTTGACCCTCGCAACCAGCTCACGCATTCCGAAAGGCTTTGTAATATAGTCGTCTGCCCCCAGCTCAAGGCCCAACACCTTGTCTACCTCCTCTTCCTTGGCGGTTATCATGATTATCGGTATGTTCATTGTCTCGCGGATTTTCCTGCATACCGAAAACCCGTCCATCCTGGGAAGCATTATATCAAGAAGCACCAAATCAGGCTGGACTTGGAAAACCTTTTTTAAGGCTTCCTCTCCGTCATAGGCTAAAACTGTTTCATATCCCTCTTTTTCCAAATTGTATTTGATTATATCGGAAATCGGTTTTTCGTCATCCACTATCAGTATTTTCCTATTCACGTTCTTGCCTCCTCTTATGCATAACTTTATGATTTCATGATATCGGTTTGAGAGCCCCTTGTCCACATTATTGTGAGGGGCCAATCGAATAGTGCAAATGGTTTCCTCGATTCTCGAGCTCTGTTCCCATTTCAGCAGACAGCCTTTTTATCTTTCCAAGGACTTCCTCAAGCTTTTCTCCTTGGGGGACAATAGGCTCGCGCTTGTCCTTTACATACAGGGGATGGAGGCTGATTGCTTCGATTTTGCCGCCGAAAGTCTCTATTTCCGCCACCATGCCCTGTTTGTTGTTTTCATCGTTCTGGTCGAAAATGTAGTTGCCCAGGCTGTATATGATTGGTCTTTCCCTGTATATTTCAAGGCCCTGTATCACATGCGGATGATGGCCTATTATTATATCGGCTCCCGCATCTATAAGGGCATGCGCCATTTCCCTCTGCCCTTCGGTTTCACTGTTTGACTCCTCTATTCCCCAGTGGAGCGAAACCGCGACAAGGTCAACCCGGCTTTTCAGCTTTTCTATGTCTTCCAGCATCGGTGCAAGGTCAGTCGGAGCCGTGCCTGGCATGTTTTCCTCGGCAACGAATTTCCTTTTCTCCTCGTAGCTCCAAAAATAGTATGAAAACTCGTTGTATGCAAGGAAACCTATCGAGCTGCCTCCCTTGTCGAAAATATAAGGCTCCCTGGCAGATGATATGTCCATTCCCGCTCCCGCATGACCAATCCCCTTCTCGTCAAGAAAATCGACCGTGTCCTGAAGGGCGTCGTTTCCGTAATCGAGTATGTGGTTGTTTGCGAGCGAAAGAATTGAAAACCCCGCTTCCTTCAAAAGCTCCGCCTTGTCAGGCGTGCCCCTCAGCCAAATTCCTTTGCCCAAAAGCCTTTGCCCTCTTTCAGAAAGCGAACACTCGAGATTTCCGAACAACACATCGGACCTGTCGAATATAAATGAAAAATTTTTGTATGCGCTAATGCCTCCGTTTTCGTCCAAAAGTTTTCCGACTCTTCTCCCGAGCATTATGTCCCCCGTTGCGGAAACCATAATCCTTTTGCTTTCAATTTGATCCTGATAGTCCTTCCAAAGCTTGCGGCCATCCGCCGCTGCTACTGATGCGGGGTTTGCATCCCTGCCCATTTCGACAATTATTCCAGAATTGTAAAACGGCATTTCCGCCGCCGCTCCTGCGCAGCCAACGAGAAGCCCTGCAGCCACAAACAAAACGATGCTTTTTCTCATGTCGTCCTTCCTTTATCGCATATTGAAAAACAGGTCCGAAGACCTGTTTTTAGAATTTCAAGTGATTTCTAGGGTTCTGGGGAACACCGTTTTTCCTTATTTCAAAATGAAGATGCGGTCCCGTGCTTACTCCCGTATTGCCGCTTAGGGCAATCTGTTCCCCCTTGTAAACCTTTTCCCCCTTGCTTACAAGAATCTTGCTCAGGTGGGCGTATCTGGATTCCATGTTCGCCCCGTGGTCTATGAATACAACATAACCGTAGCCGCTCTTGTAGCCGGCAAATGTCACAACTCCACCGTCGGCCGCGCGAACACTGGTTCCTATAGACATTCCTATGTCGATTCCCTCGTGGCGCCTTCCCCAACGCCATCCGAATTCGGATGTCACATATCCCCTGTTGGAAGGCTTTTGGAAGGTTCCCGTACCGATTCTCGGGGGCGGATCCTTTGTGCCTTTGTATGTGATCTGGGTAACGGGTTCCTTTACAATTTCCTCGCTTAGGGCAATCCGCTCGTATTCTATGCCGTTGGCCCTAACTATTTTTGCTTCCAGTGTGCGTATTCCGTCCTGGCCCCGTTTCTTTATGGCGTATTCGCCCTTGTATATTCCAGAATTGTTTTCGTAAACCGTATCATGCGGTATGCTTTCATCGTAAACTTTTTTTTCTGTCGTCATGACAGTAATGAAGGGTTTTGGAACAAGCAAATCTATTTTTTGACCTATCTGCAGTTTTCTCGGCGAGACATCCGGGTTGGCCGCCTCGAGATCCGAAACGTGTATTCCGTACATCTCTGCAATTTTCCCGTAATAGTCGCCTTTTTCAATCACATGAACCTTTTTCTCTTTTGTTCCCCTCTTTATGTATTCAAGGATTTCTTCGCTTTCTCCGATAAGGTCCTGCGACACAGGCTCCTCAATTACTTCCACATTTTCCTTGAAATATATCTCGATGATTTCCACTCCGTCTTCCCTGTCAAGGTAGGGATTCCTTATGGCTTCAAGTATCTCTTCAGCCTCAAGCCTTGTCCTCAGTCCGGCTATGATTTCTCCATCCACCCTTATGGCAAAGGAGTTTATTCTTACTTTGAGCAATTCTTCTATGTCACGCTTTATTTCCTGCGGGTAAATGGTTTCCATCTCTTTGGTTTCCTGTTCTTCTTCAGAAGAGAATAACCCAAAAATTCCCTTGTCGGCATATGACGAAACCGGTGTGATCATCGAAATCACCAGTGCGCCTGCCATTGCAAAGGAAAACATTTTTTTCACTTTTTCAATTTTAAATAATCCCCTTGGGAAAGTATCTATTTTGTTCATTAATAACCCCTGTCATGCTGTTTTTCTCAAAACAGAAAACACTCCACTCCATAATAAGTATTCGACATTATCTCTGTAAAATCCTCTTTTTTTGCCGAATATCCAAGTCTTTTGATTGAAAATGGCCAGCCTCTTTTCTGCAAAGCTTCTTGCTGCGGGTAGACTCGGATATGTTATAATAGCATATATGATAATTTTAAGCAATGGAAGGAGTTGCCATGGCCTTTATACGACAAACCACGGAAGTTGATTTCGGAAGCACTTCCATTGAGAATATTTTTATAAACGATTTCATGCCGGGCGCGCAAGGAACCTATGTCAAAGTTTATCTAATGGGATACAAGTACGCGTGCGACAAGGACTTCGGGGTAAAAATAAGCAACAAAATGCTTTCCCGCCATTTGAACCTTCCCATTGAGGATGTGCTCGGGGCATGGGATTTTTGGGAAAGCAAGGGCATAATCCGAAAATTGCCTTCGGAAAAAAACGATGCTACTGACTTTGGAATTGAATTCCTGTCCCTGAGGCAATTGTTTGTGGACAACAATTTTAGTTCAAACACGCCCCAAAGACAAAAAACCTCTTGCTTTTCGCCCAAAAAATCTCAAATTGAGCTAAAGTCTGAAAAAGAGACCGAAGACATGTTTGAATCAATCGAAGAAATCGTGGGCCGCCCAATTTCAGTAAACGAAGCAATTGAAATATCGGGATACATGGACGTCTACTCCATGAGTCCGCCCATGGTTGTTGAAGCCTACACCACCGCGAGCGAAAAAAGAGGAATCCACACATCAAAGTATATAGGCGGAATATTGAAAAACTGGTACGACAAGGGTGTCTTTTCAATAAAAGACCTTGAAGCGAGGCGGGAGGAGGATACTGCCGCGCATCATCAATACAAGCAAATTTTCGAGGCTCTCGGCTTTTTCGGCCGCAACCCTACAAAGGCCGAGAAAGAGGCGATGGACCAATGGCTTTATGAATGGAATTTCCCAATCGAGATGGTTTTGAAAGCCTGCGATAATACGGTGTATGCAACAAAACCCAGCATTAAGTACATCCACAGCATACTGGCCGCATGGCACAAGGACGGTCTAAAGACCGAGGAATCCCTCGAAAAACGCAAGCCCGTCAAAAAAGCAAAAGCATCCGGTTCAAACAATCAGGCAGGAAACAAGTTTCATAACTTCAAGCAAGCGCCACCTGATTATTCGGAAGACGAATTGAAGAAGATACTCAAGGAAATCAACAATCTAAAATGAGGTCTATGATATGAAAAACAATTACATCAAAGAAATATTAAAAGAATATGAGCAAATCAGAAAGAAAAACGAGCAAGATTTAGTCCTGAGGCAGAGAGAAGTTTACAAAAAAATACCCAGGCTTAAGAAAATAGATTCCCAGCTTGCCTCTGTCGGCGCCGGCATTGCCCGGATTGCCCTCTCGGGAAAATCCGATTCAGCGTCCGCACTCGAAAGACTAAAAGCCCATGTTGAGTCTATCCGAAGGGAAAAAGCCTTTCTTTTGACAGAAAACAATTTTCCCCTTTCTTATATAGAGCTCAAATACGATTGCGAGCTCTGCCGCGACACGGGATTCGACTCGTCCGGGGCACGTTGCAACTGTTTCAAGCAAAAATTGATTTCAAAGTCATACAGGATGTCCAACATCGAGGAGGCTTTAAAAAATGAAAACTTCGAAACATTCAACCTCGATCTTTTTTCTGACAAACCTTACTCCGACGAAAAATTGACACCCAGACAAAACATAAGCCAAAATTTGAGCATATGCGAGAGCTTTACGCTAAATTTCGAAACCCCCAAGGAAAAGAACCTTATACTATACGGCCAACCAGGGCTCGGCAAAACTTTTCTTTGCAATTGCATAGCCAAAGCCCTTATAGAGAAGGGATATATTGTCGTTTATCAAACATCCTTCAGGATTCTTGAAATACTCGAAAAGCACAAGTTTTCCCGGGAAAAGGATTCCGCAGTAGAAATGGCCTACGAACTTTTGTTTGACGCGGACCTATTGATAATCGATGATTTGGGAACAGAGATGACAAACTCATTCACAAATTCCGAACTGTTCAACATACTGAATTCAAGGCTTCTTTCATCGAAAAAGACCGTGATATCAACTAATCTTGCCCCAATAGAAATATCGCAGGTCTACAGCCACAGGATTTCTTCAAGGATAAACGCCTACTACACACCTCTTGAATTCTTCGGAAAGGATTTGCGCTTGGTTTCCCAATCAAAAAAATACAGATGACAATTGTCGGAAAAGACAAGAAGAACTCTAAATACAAATAAAAAAGAGCCATCCGTCATTTCCCTTGGATGGCTCTTTTTACTGTTCTTTTATGAGCGCCGCATTCCGCAAGCTGCATTCAGTTTGCAGTCGGCAGTGGGCAGTAAGTACATACATTTTAAACCTCAAATGATTCAAAACGGTCTTATCTTTTGCCTTTGCTTTTACTGACAACTGACATCTGATATCTGATATCTGATATCTGTCCTTCAATCTTTTGCTTTTGTTTTTCGTTTTTTCTTTCCACTTTCCACTTTCTACTTTCCACTTGCTACTTTCTACTTTCTACTTTCCACTTTCCACTTTCTACTTTCCACTTTCTACTTTCTACTTTCTACTTTCTACTTTCTACTTTCTACTTTCTACTTTCTTTTGCCTTTGCTTTTTCGGCAACAATTCTGATTTTTCTCCGCGACCTGCTCATGCTTTTCCAGAGGCTTTGTCTTTCGATAAAACCTAAAATCCACAAACTCGCTTCACTTCTGACAGAGTGGATTTCTTTACGGTTTTGTCTTATCCAAAACCTCGAAAATCAATGGATCGGTCGATGTCGCCAAACAGAATCGCATGCCGAAACTTGCTATAATTTTGATTCTTTCTCTTTTGTTGTTTTTGCTTTTATTTTCGCTTTCGCTCTTACTGACAACTGATATCTGATATCTGTCCTTCAATCTTTTGCTTTTGTTTTTCGTTTTTTCTTTCCACTTTCCACTTGCTACTTTCCACTTGCTACTTTCTACTTGCTACTTTCTACTTTCCACTTTCCACTTACTACTGTATTTATCTTTCTACTTTCTACTTGCTACTTTCTACTTTCTACTTTCTACTTTCTACTTTCTACTTTCAACTGTCTTTACTGCCTGCTGCAAGCTGCTTTTCTATCTGAAAATCTTGTCGCGGACGATGGTCTGGCTTCTTTTGGGTCCAATCGAAACTATCTTGATTGGAACGTCCACGAGCTCCTCTATTCTATCGATGTATTTCTTAGCATTCCCGGGCAGGTCGTCAAAACTTTCCACCCCTGTTATGTCTTCTTTCCATCCTTCAAAGGTTTCGTATATGGGCTTGGCATCCGCCAAGTCCTTTAGGCTGGCAGGGAAATGCTCCACTTTTTCGCCCCTTATTTCATAGCCTGTGCAAATTTTCAGTTCGTCTATTCCCGTCAAAACATCAAGAAGCATAAGAGCTATGGATGTCATTCCGTTTATTCTTGCCGAATATCTCACCATTACCGCGTCGAACCATCCGCAGCGCCTCGGTCTTCCCGTGACCGTGCCGAATTCGTTTCCGGCCTTGCGTATGTTGTCACCTGTTTCATTGTCCTGCTCCGTAACAAAAGGTCCCTTGCCGACCCTTGTGGTGTAGGCTTTTGCGATTCCCAAAACTTCCTCTATCATGTTAGGCCCTATCCCTGTTCCAACCGCAAAACCTCCTGAGATTGGGTGCGAGCTGGTCACAAACGGATATGTGCCGAAATCGATATCAAGAAGAGTTCCCTGAGCCCCTTCGAAAAGAACCTTTTTGCCGGACTTCACCGCATCGTAAAGTCTCACAGTAGTGTCTTCCACATACGGCCTGAGTTTTTCAGCATATTCCAGATAAGTTTCAAGCATTTTATCCTCGTCAAAGGGCTCTCCTCCATATATCTTTTGTATCACATTGTTCTTTCTATTTAGCTGAAGCGAGAGTTTCTCCCTGAAGACATCTTCATCCATCAAATCGCAGATTCTTATTCCGCTTCTTTCAACCTTGTCCATATAGCAGGGGCCTATTCCATTTTTCGTTGTCCCGATTTGCTTGTCCCCGCGGGAACGCTCAGCCAAATCGTCGAGCCCCTTGTGGTATGGAAAAATAAGGTGTGTGCGGTCGCTTATTCTTATATTTTTGGTGCATATGCCTTCTTTTTCAAGTTTTTCAACTTCTATTAGAAATCCTTCCGGATCGAGAACCACACCATTTCCAATTATGTTTATGGCTTTCGGATTCAAAATGCCTGACGGAATCAGTCTGAGAGCATATTTTTTGTTACCGACTACAACCGTGTGCCCGGCATTGTTGCCTCCCTGTCCGCGAACGACAACATCTGATTGGCTCGCCAGAAAATCGATTATCTTTCCTTTTCCCTCGTCGCCCCATTGCGCACCGGTTATAACTACTGTTGACATGATTACACCTTCCTTATATGTGATGGTTTCTTCTTTCGCTAACCTATTAAATATTAACAGAGTTTTCATCCTCAGTCAATTTTATACGAATATTTTTATCGATTTTATTCAAAATATTCGATATAGCGTAAAAAAAAAGCGTTCTGCCCGATTAGCAGAACGCCATTTCAACCTCATTAAGCCTATTTGCTTTCCAAATACGCATTTAAGTCATCTATCAATTTATTCACGTCTATACCGTGCACTACAGCCGCTTCGCTGATTTTTTCGCTGCTTGCGACAGGGCACCCTATGCAATGCATGCCATGCTTCATGAAAATAGAAGCTGTTGATTGGTCGATATCAAGAACTTCCGTGATTATCATATCCTTGGTTATTATTTTTGCCACTTCTTCACCTCCCAGTTAAATAATTATACCTTATGAAAAAATTTTTTCAAGTTTTTGTGTTTTGTCCCAAACAATTGTTCGATTGTCCACATTATCCACAGTTTTATCAACAGTTTCCGCCTTTCTGTGGGGAAAACCATGATTCCTTCGAAATGCTCATATAGTAATAGCGGCACAATATCCGTCCCTTTTCAAAAAAAACATAGGGGTTTTTTTTCATTATTTCCCTTATGCGCCATTCTTCTATTTCCTGTTCCTCAAAGGCTTCGACTATTTCTTTTTCAACTGCAAAGCCGGCTTTTAAGTATGTCTTGTAGGCTCTCTCATTGAATTTTGCCGCCTTCAGGTATAGCTTGTCCATCTTCATTTTTTCAAAATACATCTCCAAAAATACTTTTAATGCCAAAGAGCCGTATCCTTCTCCTAGTCTAGCCGGGTCCAGGACTATCCCAAGTTCGCTTGTACGGCGGAAATAGTTGATTTGCTTCATCGAAATATACCCTACTACGTCTTCCTTTTGGTTGACGAGCGCGAAGCATTTTTTTCTTATACCGGAAGTTTTCGTGTAGTGCCAAAGGCTTCTTTCTCCGTACGACAATCTCGGAAAATTGTAGTGGAGAAATAGCGGGTCATCATGGAACCCCCAACTAGTCATGGCTTCAACATCCTGGCGCTTGAGTTCCCTTATGAAAACTTGTTTTTCCACAGGCAGCGCTTCCCTTCTCTTTATACTGTCCTTTGTATGCTTCCGAATTTGGTGTATTTGCCCAGCCACGCCAACTCCACTGTCCCCGTGGGGCCGTTCCTTTGTTTTGCTATGATTACCTCTCCTATATTTTTCTTGTCCGAATCCTCATGGTAGTATTCATCCCTGTAGAGGAACATTACAACATCTGCATCCTGTTCTATTGCCCCCGAATCTCTAAGGTCGGAAAGTATGGGCCTATGGTCACTTCTTTGCTCGGGTGCTCTTGAAAGCTGAGAAAGGGCAATCACAGGGCATTCAAGTTCGCGTGCAAGTCCCTTCAAGCCTCTGGAAATAGCAGATATCTCCTGTTGCCGGCTTTCACTCCTTGAATCTGAAGACATAAGCTGCAAGTAGTCTATCAAAATCAAATCCAGCCCCGTCTCCATTTTTAGCCTTCTCGCCTTGGCCTTTATTTCCATTACGGTAATCCCCGGAGTGTCGTCTATATGGATTTTGGCTTTTCCAAGCGGAACCGTGGCCCCAGCAACCCTTATCCATTCGTCTTCCGACAATTTCCCTGTTCTAATTTTTGTAATCTCTACATGGGCCTCCGAACTCAGCATTCTCTGTACAAGCTGCTCCTTTGACATCTCCAGACTGAAAAGGGCTACAGACTTGTTGTCCTTGACTGCAATGCTTTGGGAAATGTTAATACCCAAAGCCGTTTTACCCATCGACGGCCTCGCCGCTATCAATATGAGGTCGGACTTTTGCAGTCCGGACGTCATGCGGTCGATATCGCTGAAGCCTGTTGGAAGTCCTGTGTATCCGCTTTCTGAATTCGCGAGAATCTCCATATAGTCGAGTGTGTCCTGCAGGACATCCTTTACTTCCGTAAAAGCACGGGTGCTTTTCTTTTGGGATATTTCAAAAATTCGACGCTCAGCCTCATCCAAAAGCCTCTTTACGTCCTCGGACGCATAGCCTTTGTCTACAATCACCTTTCCCGCATCTATCAAATGTCTCAGAATGGCTTTTTCTTCGATTATATCCGCATAATATTTTGCATTCGCTGTAATAGGAACAGCGTTTGAAAGATCTGCAAGATATGTTATGCCTCCAGCCGACTCCAAGATACCCTCTTTCTTCAACTCCTCAGAGACTGTAACCATGTCCACCGGTTCATTCCTTGCGTACAGCTCCAGCATGGCCCTGTATATTTCCTTGTGGTTGTCTTTGTAGAAATGTTCGTCCCTGAGTTTCTCCGTTGCCGATATCACTGCCTCGCGGTCCAAAAGCATTGCTCCCAAAACCGATTGTTCGGCATCTATGTTGTGTGGAGGAATCCTTCCCAAATAATCCATTGCTTCACCTGCCCTGATTATTTATATTTATATTTTCATAAATAAACGACAATTCCTTTCATTCGACGCGATTTTCAATTTCACCGATCTTTTCAATCCAAAGTTTGACCGTGTCTCCCTTTTTGATGTATTTGGGAGGGTTGAAGCCCAGACCAACTCCTGCCGGTGTTCCCGTAAGTATGATGTCCCCTTTTCTGAGAGTCATTCCCTTTGAAAGGTCCTCAATTATTTGAGGGATGTCGAATATCATTTGTTCGGTGTTTGAATCCTGTCTTAACTCGCCGTTGATCCACGCCTTCATATCAAGTTTTACAGGAAACGGTATTTCGTCCTTTGTGACTATCCATGGTCCCATTGGTGAAAAACCGTCAAAGCTTTTTCCCTTGAACCACTGTTTCTTGCCGCTTTGGACCTTTCTGGCGCTGACATCGTTTGCAATCGTATATCCAAAAATATAATCCTCGGCGTTTTCCCTTGATATGTTTTTTCCTTCCTTGCCGATTACAAGAGCCAATTCCACTTCATAATCGAGTTGTGAAACAAGTCCTTCGTTTGCAGGTATGGCGTCCCCGTCTCCTGTAATGGGCCAAGCCGCCTTCGAAAAATAAATCGGCTCCTTGGGCATATCAACTTTTAAAGTCGGGTATGCCTTGCGAACTTCCATTACATGGTCGGAATAGTTGGTCCCCAGACAAATCAAGTTTCTGACAGGATATGGTATTGGAGCGCAAAGCTTTATCTCATCCAAACTGATTTCGTCGTATTCAAAACGGTCCCTAATCTCCTCTATGGCTTTCATAAACTCCTCGTCCCCGAGCTCAAGCAAACCGGCAATGTCCATTTCCATCTCTATTCCACTTTTTAAAAGCAAATCCTTGAGCTTTATGACAGCAGTATTGTCCCTGTTTAAAACTCCGGCAAATTCTATCCCTTCGTGCAGATACGTCAACAGTCTCATTTTTCCCTCCCATTAAAATAAATCGCTTCCGCCAAAAGCATTATACTTGGAATTGTCAGGCATGACGGATTTTATATATCAGGCTTCTACAACTTTGACTTTAAGCTTAGCAACAACTTCCGGATGAAGCTTTATTTCAACTTCATGCATTCCCATTTCCTTTATGTGGCCTTCCATTATTATTTTTCTCTTATCCACGCTTAGCTTATGGTCTTTCTTTAAAGCCTTTGCTATATCCATTGAAGTGATGGACCCGAAAAGCCTTCCGCCTTCACCGGCCTTTCCTTTTACCACAATCTCAAGCTTGGCCAGTCTAGCTTCCATGTCTTTTGCCTTGTCAAGCAATTCCTTCTCTTCCCGCTCTTTTGCAGCTTTTTTCTTGTTCAATGCGTTTACATTTCCCTGGGTAGCCTCTTTTGCCAACCCTCTCGGCAAAAGGTAGTTTCTGGCATGCCCGTCGCTGGCATTTATTATTTCGCCTTTTTTCCCTGTCCCTTTTATGTCTTTAAGCAATATTACCTTCATCTTCAATTATCCTCCTTCGCAAGATACCCGTCTATGGCTGCAAGAAGCATCTCTCTTGCCTCTTGCGTCGTTATGCCTTCAATTTGCGCGCCGGCCACCGTCAGATGGCCTCCTCCGCCCAATTTTTCAAGTATTACCTGCACATTCATATCTCCCAAGGAACGTCCGCTTATAAGAATTTCGCCTTCTTCTTTGGTTCCTATTACAAAGGACGTATTGATACCTTTAATGTTGAGCAATGCGTCGGCCGCCTGAGCCACCACAAGCTGAACATTCCCTTCGCATTCGGTGCATACGGATATGGCGATTCCCTCCCGGATGATTTCAGCCTTTCTTACGATTTCAGCTCTCGATACGAACATCTCAAGATCATCCTGGAACAATTGCTTGACCTCTGTGGTGTCAGCCCCCGCCCTTCTCAAAAATGAAGCGGCTTCAAAAGTACGGACTCCTGTCTTGAATGAAAAATTCTTTGTATCCACCATTATCCCGGCAAGCAGAGCCTCGGCTTCAATTTTTTCAAGAGTCATCCTTTCTTCAATATACTGGAGTATCTCAGTCACCAGTTCGCTTGCAGATGATGCGTAGGGCTCCAGATATCTGAGCACCGTATTTTCAATAAACTCGGTTCCTCTTCTGTGATGGTCTATCAGAACTATTTTATTCGACATCTCCAAGAGTTCCGGACATTGCACAAAACTCGGCCTGTGGGTGTCGACGACAATAACCAATGTCTTCTCGTCGCAAATTTCCTGGGCTTTTTGCGGACTTATGAAAACATATGACTTGTTGCCCTTGAACTTGCCGTATATTGCCTCTATATTGCCTTCGTTCCCATTCATTACTACAAATGCATCTTTCCCTCTGTTGAGTGCCATTCTGTAAACGCCTATCGCCGCGCCGTAGCTATCCATGTCCGGCATTTTGTGTCCCATTATTATAACCTTTGAACTTTGGTCAAGCAACTGCTTCAAAGCGTGAGAAACTACTCTCGCCTTGACCTTGTTCCTTTTTTCAAGGGCCTTTGTCTTTCCACCGTAAAAATCGAAAAGATTTTCTTTTTTGACAACCGCCTGGTTTCCGCCTCTTCCCAATGCCAAATCAAGTGCGGCCACCGAGTCGTCCTCAAGTTGCCCGAAGTTGCCTTTTCTGACTGAAACTCCGATGCTGAGAGTAACCGGTATCTTGTTGCCCAAATCAATTTCCCTTATTTCATCAAGGATGTCAAATTTCTTTGCGATTTGATTCTCCAAATAACGGGCGTCGAAGAAAACCACATATTTGTCTTTCTGCAATTTTTTGATTATGCCGTTCATCCTGGTTGACCAGAGGCCCAAGCGCCTGTCTATCTCCGCAACAATCAAAGGTCTTTCGCCTTCTTCCGTGCTGCTGATGACATCGTCGTAATCATCAACCTCTATCTGTGCAAGTGCCGTTTTCTCTTCTTCATAGCGAAGTGACAACTTGCTCAATTCTGTCCTGTCTATGAAATATAGAATTACTATATATCTGTCCTTGTCAGCCCTTACTACATTGTGAAGCGTCTCATAAAGCCTGCCTTTGATGCTAAGCCTCATTTCCTGGCCCTGCGCGGCATCTTCCTTGAGCAATTCCGACATTTTGAATCCCGGAACTATCTCCTCCATATTTTTTTCGAGTAAATCCTTTTCCTTTACAGCTTCGGAAAATTTGGAGTTGTACCAAGTGACGGTTCCATCAAATTCAAGAATTATCAAGGGCACCGGCAAATTCAAAATTGCGTATTTTGATGCCGAGTCTATTTCAGAAGACAGACTTTCTATATACTGAGTCCATTTCTTCTTTCTGTTGTAGCTTGTTTTCCAATTGTAGTAGGTCAGATACACAAGCAATACCGTTCCCAGCATTCCGTATGTGCGGTTATATGCAAAAATTATCAGTGTGAGTATCCCTATAATCCACAAATATATCTTAGTGTCGGGAACCAGGGCCTTAAAAAACCTATTTCTGCTCATGCATTCACCTCCATTTCAATTTTCTTTCAATTCCATCCTCCTGATGTTTATTATTGAATCCAAAATTCCCAATATTGCCGCCATAATGGAAAATGATGGTATCAGCAAGAATAAAATGCAAGCCGATATTCTGAAAAACCTCGGCAATTTGAATTTTTCCAGAAAAAACACTATGACTGAAAGCCCCTGCAAAAGAAATGCAATCTGGAAAAGATAAAAAACATTCAAAAACAGTGCTTCGCCATTTACGATATCCATTTTGTCCGCAGCATATGAAAGTGTGATTATAAGCAATAGCCCCATCATTATGTTTCGTGGAAGACTGAATCTGCCGAATTTCCCCAAGCTCTGGTATTTAAAGCCTGTGCGTTTTAAGACAAGGCCGGAAACAAGATAATTGACATGCGCCGAAGCTATCGAACCGAATATTATGCTCGAGGGTATCAAGGTAAGCATCGTGTTTTTCATCGCTTCAAGGCTGCGGATAATTTCCGCCGTTCCGCCACCGTCTCCAAGAAGGCTTTTTTGGTATTCAACCGCACTGGTGAAAACCTCTTCCATTTGAACCAATGAATTAACTCCCATTATATATGTCGAAAAGGAGAATGTCAGAAGGGTGGCCGCCAGAGATGCCGCAGATCCCGCAATTATGATCGCACGCACATTTCTGCCCTGCTTTATCATGATTCCCATGACAGAAGCATTTATCCCTGAAATCAGCGCTATATATATTCCCACCAAAGGACTTGTAAAGCTTGCAATTATTATCGATGCGGCTGTTACCGCAAGCATTGTATACTTCAAATTGTGCCTGACAGCTGCAATTATGAAAGGAACAGGTATGAAAATCAAAAAAAATGATAAAAATGGTATATAGAAACCTGCAATAGCAAAAATGACTGCTATTATAGAAAGCATTGCAGATTCAACCAATGCCTTTGTTTTTTCCCTTGCATTCAAATGGGTTTCACTTCCTTTAATTATACAACTTTTTGTTCGGTGTATTTGAATTTTAACACGATTCAAGCCTCTATTCAAATAAAGCGGTTTTTAACTCGCTTAATAAACAAGGAGAAGTGCATAAACACTTCTCCTGAAAAACTAATTTACCGTGAAAGGCAACAAAGCCATGATTCTGGCGCGCTTTATAGCTTTTGTCAACTCTCTCTGATGTTTTGCACAGTTTCCTGAGATTCTTCTCGGAAGAATTTTGCCTCTTTCCGTGATGTATCTTTGGAGCCGCTTTGTATCCTTGTAATCTATTGTCGATACTTTATTTGCACAGAAAGAACAAATCTTCTTTTTCCTTCTGCCTTTTCTCTTGAAAGCCATTGGTTTTTCCCTCCTTTTCTAGAACGGGATGTTGTCGTCCTCAAGCTCTTTGAAGTCGTCTTCAAAATCACTTGCCGACATTCCGAATTCATCCTTTGTGTTGCTCTTTTTGTTTTCGCCGGACGACCCTTTGCTGTTCCACTCAAGAATTTCGATTCCGCCGTATGCATCGGCCCTTACCTCTGTTGTATAGACAGTCTTGCCGTCCTTGTCCTTGTAGGAGCCCGTTTCTATGGATCCGTTTACGGCTGTCAAACTCCCCTTGGAAAGATAATTGGCGCATATCTCGGCTGTTTTTCCCCAGACAACTACTCTTATGAAATCGGCGGTGGGTTTGTTCTTTTGTTCCATTTCCCGCTTCTTTTCCTTGGAAAGCTTTCTGTCGACAGCAAGGGTGAAGTTAGTCACCGCTGTGCCGCTTCCGGCTACAAATCTTAATTCGGGGTCTCTCGTCAATCTGCCTATCAGCGTTACATTGTTCATAAAAACCCCCCTTGGTTATTCTTCGATTTTCATTACCATGTATCTCATGATATCATCTGAAATCTTGAAATTTCTTTCGAGTTCCGTGGGTAAATCTTCCGGAGCCTTGAAATTCATCAAAACATAATAGCCTTCTTTAAGCTTTTGAATTTCATAAGCAAGTTTTCTGATTCCCCATTCATTGATTTCCGATACTTCTCCAACCGTCTCGACAATTCCTTTGAATTTCTCAATAACGGCTTTTCTAGCCTCTTCCTCAAGATTCGGCTTGATGATGTAAAGAACTTCATATTTATTCATTTTAACACCTCCCTGTGGTCTGTGTGGCCCTGCTCGGGCAGGGCAGAGAGCTAGTCTCAGCTTGCATATTATATCATGATGAATCCGGCAATTCAACAAAACATTAAAAAAACCGCTTTATAAGCGGTTTTTTTAGCAATCAAACCAATTCAAAGAACTTTCTAGGCCTTCATGGCTTCTTTTATTACATCTCCCAATCTTTTAATGCCTTCCACTATTTTTTCATCTGTCATGTTCGAATAATTCAATCTGAAGGAATTCTTCTTGTCTCCGTCAGGATAGAAAGACCCACCCGGAACATATGCTACATTCTTTTCGAGAGCCTTGTATGAAAGCTCTTTCGTATCGATGTGTTCGGGAAGCGAAACCCAAAGAAATAGTCCGCCTTCCGGATATGTGTGTGTTACTCCCTCAGGGAAATATTTGTCTATGGCTTCAAGCATGAGGTCTCTTCTTCTTTTATATACTTTCTTAATATTTTCGATGTGGCCCTCAAAGTCATAGTTTGTAATAAATTCGTGGATCTCCCTTTGAGCGAGGCTGTTAGTCTGCAGATCCGCGCCTTGCTTGACCAAAATATATTTGTTTATAAGCTCATCCGAAGCCTGAACCCATCCGATTCTGAGTCCCGGGCAAAATGTTTTTGAAAATGTGCCGAGGAAAACAACTCTGCCTTCAGTATCGAAGCTTTTTAGCGAAGGCGGTCTTTCTCCTTCAAACCTGAGTGCTCCGTAAGGATTATCCTCTATTACCGGCAAATCGTATTCGTTGGCCAATTCCATGAACTTCTTTCTTCTTTCAACGGACCATGTTCTTCCAGTAGGATTCTGGAAATCCGGAATGACATAAATCATCCTTGCTCTGGGAGTTTCCTTGAGAATTCTCTCGAGGTCTTCCATTATCATTCCTTCCTCGTCCGTAGCAACTTCCTTGAAAGCCGCCTCATAAGCCTTGAAGGCATTCAATGCTCCAAGATAGCTTGGACTCTCGCATATTATAACATCTCCGGGATTGATGAAGATCTTTGCGCTGAAGTCCAGTCCTTGCTGTGATCCGCTTGTTATGAGAACGTTGTCTACAGTGCTTTCAAAATCGACTTGCCTGCAAATTGCTTCCCTAAGAGGCACGTAGCCTTCTGTCGGACTATATTGAAGTGCGCTTTCACCTTGCTCATTCATTATTTTTGTTGTTATGGATTTCATCTGCTCAACTGGGAACAATTCCGGAGCCGGCAGTCCTCCGGCAAAAGAAATTATTTCCGGTTTTGTTGTGAGTTTCAATAATTCACGGATTTCTGAAGCCTTTATTTTTCCCATGCGATTCGCATATTTCATCTAATACAGCACCTCCACGATTTTTTTAAATGGTTGCCCGACCGATATCATTATATCACTGGGCAATCTTATTTCAAAAGCATTTCAGTATACTTGCATGAACTCGACATAAAATTAAGTGCTCGTTAACTATTCGGGTTTCCTCTCGACCTTTTTAATTCTTTTTTCAAGCTTTACCCGGGGAATCCATATTTCCTTTTGGCATTTTTGGCATTTTATGCGAAAGTCCATTCCCGTACGGACAATTTCAAAGACATTTCCCCCGCACGGATGACTTTTTTTCGTGGTTATCAAATCACCCTTCTTCAAATCCATTGCCATGCTTGCACCTCTCTCTTAATTTCCGTTCATGATGAAGGTATATACTGCCTGCAGCAAAAAATTGTTCTCAAAAAACAAGGCCGCATATTTTGAAGACTGCATCTGGACAACCATGTAACTTTCTGGAAAAGCCGAAGCCACCGGTATCATTAAAATGGCCAACAAATAGATTACGAATACTCCCTGCAAAATCCCCAGCAAAAACCCGCCCGCCTTGTTGAACGATCTGATTGGGGGAAGCGAAAAGACCTTGTCCAAAAGCCATGCCACAAGCGCTACGGCAATTTTGACCGCGATGAATATCAGAAGAATGCTCAATGCGTCTACGGCCAGTCTTGCAAAAGCATCCGCAAAATCCGAAACCACATCGATTGCGGCCTCTCCCGCATTGTCCCTTATGACCTCGCTGTTTAGGATCATTTCCTCGATGGTTTTGGGGAAACCAGTTCCTATGGAAGGCGATTGACCCGAAAGACCGTTTCCTTGAAGCATTTCGGGATGCGACGAGGCATAATTTTCAAGCCTGCTTAAGAGTCCGACTCTTATTTTTTCAAAAAACCCGGTGTTTTCAATTATATGTGTACTTACAAGGGGGTAGTACATCTTTGCCGCTACTGCAGCGAGCACAAATCCCAGCAAGCCGAAAAGAGTGCGTATGAATCCTTTATAAAGCCCCAGCAGAGCCATAAGTGCAATTACCGCCAATACAAAAATGTCCGCAGAATTCATTTTATTCCTCCCGATTTTTTTCAGTAGATGTCTAGCACCTCCATGCGGTTTTCATAAACCAACACAATTCGGTCATCACCAATCCATCCTCCGCCTTCTATTTCAAAATCCGATTCTATGATGCCTTCGAGCCGCCCTTTCAAGTCGAATATATGGACGGACTTCTTCGTGAATACAGCTCCGTGCCTTCCGTTTAAGCTGACAATGGAAACCTCTTCCTCAATTGCCGTTTCATCGGTAAACCCTCCATTTTCGTCAATCCCCGCATATGCCTGCTCCCCATCCTCTTTTTCGAAAATCATTGCAATGTAACCGGAATCGCTTATGTCTGCCCTTGAAAGGTTCCCTTCTATTGTTTTCTCCCATTCCACATCCCCGTCCCTGGACATTGAAAAAACACCATCATTTGCAAGCGCCTTCAGCCCGTCCATGCCAGTAAAGAATGTCCTGAAAATTATTTCACCGTCATATCTGTTTCCGGCCACAACTGTTCCATCCAAATTATAGAAAAGTATGCTGCTGTAGTATTTTTCGTTTTCTATGCTGAGAGTGGAAACCGCGACTATGCTGGAATTGTCTGAAATTGCCGCGTCAAGTATGTATCCCTTGGGAACAGTTATTTCAGTTATTGTCTTTCCCTTGTTGTCTATTACATCCAACTGGTTTCCCTCTTGCCCAAAATAAAGAAGGTAGCTTTCCCTGTTTTGATAAACCCCTCCAAGCGGATAGTCCCTTTGCAATGTATTTACAGTTTCTCCGTTATAGTCCATCCTCCATAGTTTACCCTTTTCGGCGTCTGCGAAAACAATATGGTTTTCATCGGCAAAAACCCTGGGGTTTTCAGCTTCGAATGTTTTCCCCCATACAAAAGCCCCTTCTGTATCATAGAAGGTCAGAACTCCGTCATCATAAACTGCCAGCCCCTTGTTCTTTATGGCTTCCTCAGCCGAATTGACGCCTTTATCAATCGCATAAAGCCTCACGGGATCAAAGCTTTTCAAAAATGGGACATCGGGAATCTTTCCGCCGGAAAAAAAATACCATGTACCTGCAGACAATATGATGACAAAAGCCAACAGCCGCATCCAGCGAATTCTTCTCTTTTTCTTTCGTTTGGCTTTCCTTTTTTCAGTATTCATAAAACCCACACCCCTCAGGCCGTTTCTTATGTGTCTATTTTTCCCAAATTATTTCTTTAGGCATGGAAGACTTTTCGCATCCCATGTCGTATATCCTTATCAGTTTCCTGTCAATATCCGCATCTTTCAGTATTTTTTTCATGTGATCGTATTCTTCCTGTGCCGCCTTGATTGAAAGTCCGCAACTAGCCGTAATGCTTCGAGGAGTGGGTATCATTTCCACATCAATGGCCCCCTTGAGCATTCTCTCAACCTTTATTGCCAAGTGAGTTGAATCGAAGGCAATCAATATGAACCCATTTTTTGTCATACTCTTATTATCTTTCTTGCTTCATTCATTTTTTCTACTATGTCATACATGTTGCTTACGGTCCCCAATTCCAGATTGTCTTTTTCTCCAAAATAATCCAGGCAGGTTCCGCAAACAAGCATTTCTACTCCTCTTTCCTGCAAAAGGGCCAGTTCTTTTACTACTGCAGACCCCTTGAGGGCAAGGCGTATGCCGCCATTTAGGAAAAGGACCGCCTTGGGCAGCGGCTTTGTTTCCGTAAGCGCATATAAATATCCCTTTATCAGAATCTTGCCCAATTCGTCCGATCCCGTGCCCATATGTTCCGAAGCCATAAGCAAGACCCAGTCCCCTGTTTCATTTACTCTTGAGGTTTCCTTTTCGCCTGTTTTTTCCCCGGCGCCCTTCAGATTGAGATATATGCCGTCTTCTCTTTTTTCTTCAGCAAAAGAATACCCTCTTTTGTTTGCCAAAAGCCCTACGTTTTTACTTGCCGTATCGTTGTCGACTATTACAATTATTTCGGCTGCTCCACCGTCCATGATTCTTTTTGTTTCTATGACCGGCTTGGGACAGTCCAAGCCTCTTGCATCGACTTTTTTCATTTTTCTTACCCCTCTCTTTCTACTTATGGAACTTTTATTTGAATGGCTCCGGGAAATATGCCAATTTCCACCGGACATTCTCCAACAATGTCTCCATCGGCGTTTAGAAGAATCCTGTCCTTTGACTCGACTTTTATCTTCTTGGCTCTGCTTGTTTCAACTTCCATTAATTCAATATGTTTCCCTCTGAAAACCTTTGGAAAGAGTCTCAAAAACCTTGTCTTGGAAAGTGCCCTGACTATGCACACCTGGAAATCGCCACTGTCAAGTGACGCCTCCGGGGTTATCTTCATTCCTCCGCCATAGTACTGCCCATTTCCGAAAGCTACAAGCATTACCTTCCCGTCGAATATAATTTCATCTGTCTCCATGTGAATCTGAACCGGGCGGTAGGTCATGAGCATTTTTATGGTTGCCGCCACATAGGCAAAAGTTCCAGGCAGATACTTTTTTATTTTTTGTGTCTCCTGAGTGATTAGAGCATCAATTCCAAAACTGAAGACATTGATGAAGTATTTGCCGTTGGCATTTCCCAAATCCACCCGTTTCTTTTTTCCCCTGTGGATTACCTTCAGTTGCTCATTTAACTCCTCCGGCAAGCCCAGCGTCCTCGAAAAATCGTTTCCCGTGCCACATGGGATGATGCCGACAGAAACATCCTCTCCTACAACCCCGTTTATGACTTCCAGAAGGCTTCCGTCTCCGCCAACGGAAACTATGTTGTCAAAACCCCTTTTGCAGGCTTCTGCCGAGAGGGTCTCGCCATGGCCCGGAAACTCGGTTTCCACTATTTCATATTCAAGCCCCAGGGTTTTTTCATACTTTTCGATTGTCTTTTTATACAGCCTTGCGCTACCCCTTCCTGCAACAGGATTCAGCACAAAAAAATATCTGTCCATATAATTCTCCCCGTAAGCATCTCTTATCATTATATATTATGTGTTCCTTTTTTTCTAATATATACTATATCCGCACATAATCAATACAAAGAAAGAACCGCAACCGGTTCTTTCGGATTTGCGGCAAAATCATTCTGTCTATTTATGGAGTTTTGAACTGTTTACAATTCAAAGCCAGTCCTCCAATCAGGTTTTGAGGATGAGATAGCCCAATATTCCTATGAGGATGACAGCGAATATGAACAATGCATATATTATGCTGTTCATATGCAATTGTGTACGGGAAAAAATTTGTCCCATGCTTTCTATTTCTCTTGCATAAGTTTCTTTCACTTTGCCGGCGTTCGTCCGCTCACCCATTCCGGCAACCAAATCCTTGACTTCCATTCCCTTTTTTTCCTTGAAGGCGTCGACCTTGTCTGAGGCCGCCTTATTGCGTTCTTTTCTTTTAAACCGACCTATATCGATTTTCAGGTCCCCTAGCTTTGCAAACAGGGTCCCTATTTGAGTAAAGAAATTCACCAATCCGTGGTCGACATGTTTAAAAAGATTGTATCCAATCCAGTAGAAGGCTTCGGTCAACGGCTTGTAGAAATGGCGTTCCAAATTCGGCCAGCGAAGGGTCGGATTTTTATAAATGAAACCAGTTTCGGTTTGCACAAGCAACCACTTTTGAATAACCAAAAAATAAATTGCAAATCCCAAAGCAAAAACCATGCCCGTTCCCAAAAAGACCTCGGCTGTGTACATATTGTGAGGCACATGCCCATGGCCGGAAAACATTGTCTCCGCGCGGCTTGTTACGGAAAAGACGTATTCAGGCCTGATTCCCGTATAAACTACCACTCCTGAAAGCAGCACGAGGGGAAAGAGAGCCCTCTTTCGAATCTGCTTCTTGAACTGGCCCCAATACTTTTCACTTTCGACCACAAAAACCGATACAAAAATCTTGAGCAGATACGCGACAGTGAAACTGCTGCTTATTACAAATATCCATTCCGCCGCCTTAAATCCCAGTCCTCCATATATGTGGCCGGCCTCTATAAGAGCTTCATGCAAGAGATTCTTGCTTACGAATCCGCTAAACCCGGGCATCCCGATTATAGCCATGAACCCTATAACAAATACGGTCTTCAGAAACCTTTTGTTTTTTCCAAAGCCCCTTATGTGATTTATGGACAATTCGTGAAGGACCATGTATACTATTCCAGCGCTGAAAAACAGAAGCACCTTAAAAATGGCGTGGTTGTATATGTGAAAGAGAGTTCCGTGTATCGCGATGTTGTTGTGATCGCCCAGCAAACCGATAAGCCCTATACCCATCAGTATATATCCTATCTGGCTCATCGAGCTGTAAGCTAGAATCCTCTTTATGTTCCTTTGGAAAATAGCCAGTAGCCCACCCCAAAACATATTCAACAATCCGATAAGAAAAATGACATTGCACAGAATAATATCTCTGTCCATCATAACCAGCACTGTAAGCATTATACCGAAAATGCCTGTTTTGAGAAGTATTCCTGAAAGTATTGCGCTCGCCGGAGCAGGCGCAGCCGGATGTGCTTTAGGAAGCCATATGTGGAGAGGCATCATGCCCGCCTTTACCCCGAAACCTATTATCATCAGCCATGCTATCATGTACTTTACAGACCCAATGCCGGCTACCCCCGCAGCAAGGTCGTCAATCATCAGGGTTCCTGTATAGTCGAAAAGAAGAAAAATCCCCATAAGGAGTATCATCCCCCCGGCAATTGCCATTATCAGGTATGTTTTGCCGGCATCACGTGTATATTCATCCTCATCGTGAATTATCAGGAAATAAGAGGTTATTGACATTATTTCAAAAAAAGTGAACAGGTTGAGAAGATTGTCAGAAATAAAAATACCCATTGTGCTGGCATATGTGAGTATGAAGAAAGCATAGTACCGATTCCTCTTTCTGTATTTTATTAAATATTGGGTTGAGTACATGGTTGCAAGAAACCATACAAATGCCGTTATAAAGGCAAATATGTATCTGAAAGCGTCAAGCTTTAGAAATAGCCCTATCCCCATTATATCGGGTATCTCAATCTCTATGCCTTCTCCTCCAATATGCGGATACATCATTAAAACAACGAGAAAAATCAATCCCGTCATTATGACATTGAATGCATCCCTTGCCTTTTCATTTTTTTTCCCTATGAAATACCCGACTGCGGACCCGACAAATGGAATCAGCAGGGTGGAAACCAGTAGAACTTTCTCCATATTGAAATCCTCCGAATCTTGTCAAATCAAACTTCTTGAAATATTCTGAATGAAATGCAGTATGTAGTTCGGAAAAAGCCCGAATACAACCGTTATTCCTGTAAGCATCAATACCGGCACAAGCATCATGAGCGGCGGCTCCTTGTTGACCAGCTCCCTTTCCATTTCCCCTGGGAAAAACGCAGTAACAACAATAGGAAGCAAGTATCCGGCTGTAAGAATCGCGCTAACGAGAAGTATGACGACAAAAATCGCTCTGTTTTCCTGAAGGCCGCCCATTGCCAGATACCACTTGCTCACGAAGCCGTTTGACGGAGGCAGACCTATGAGTGATATGGAGGCTATAGAAAAACAACCCATTGTGATCGGCATTTTCTTCCCTATGCCTCTGATTTCTCCAATCGTCTTGTATCCGGTTCTATACATTATTATCCCTACGCAGAAGAAGAGCGTTATCTTTATCACCGCATGATTTATCAAGTGAAGAAGTGCTCCTGTGAGTCCGTCCTCGTTAAGGAGCAAAATCCCCAGCATTATATATCCGAGTTGGCTTATTGTTGAATATGCCAATCGCTTCTTAAGGTTTTCCTGGTGCAAGGCGACAAAAGACCCCATCAAAATTGTCAACACAATCAAAATGCTGAGGTATCCCCTTACATGCATAGCCTTTACAGCTTCAGCCCCAAAAAGATAGAAGGTTGTTCTGACGAGTGCGAAAATGCCCGACTTGACAACAGCTACGGCATGAAGCAGAGCGCTTACAGGAGTCGGAGCAACCATCGCCGCAGGAAGCCACGAATGGAAAGGCACCATTGCTGCCTTGACCGAAAAACCCAAGAAAAGAATCACGTAAGCCGCCGTCAAGCGCTTCCCTATTGCGAATCCCTGCAAAACGCCTCCCGGCATAAATTCGAGATTGCCCGTCACACTGAAGAGGAGAATCATTCCCAAAAGTACAAGCGTTGCTCCGCTGAATGAATAAATGAGATATTTCTTTCCGCTGGCGAGCGCTTCCCTTGTTCCCGTATGAATAACCAGGGGGAAAGTCGAGAGTGTTAGAAATTCATAAAATATATAGAAAGTAAAAATATTTCCCGCTAATGAAATACCAACAATCACTCCTGCTGTAACCAAAAAATATGTGAAGAATTTTTGTTCTTTCCCCTCATGATTCATGTAGTCAAAAGAATATGCCGTCGTAAATATCCACAAAACAGAAGTCATTGCCAGAAAGAGCTTGCTCATTCCGTCAACCTTAAAATATATTTCCATGAAGTCATTGATTTTCAATATGTGCATTTCCGGTTGCGCCGTTGAAAGGACCATCATCGCAAAAATGAAGTTGAGAAAGACACCTCCGAAAAGATAGGCTCTCCTGTGTTTTTCGTTCTTGAATTCAATAAAGTGCATTCCCGCGGCCAGGGCCATTGGAAACACTATCGGGACCAATGCAAGAAATTTCATCGGGGCCCCTCCCTTCAGTTTCTAGTTTAATGCGGGAATACCCGCTTCTATTAGGCTAAGGAGCCCTCCGCCCGATACACCAAAATATATGACTCCAAGAACAAGCACTATTACGGGAAGAAGTTCCTTTATCGGCCTTTCAGTATTTCTGTAGACCTTTCCCTCGAGACTTTCTTCTCCAAAGTAGCCGTTTATTATTATAGGGAAATAGTAGAGAGCGTTCAAAAGGCTGCTTATGAGCACCACTGCAAGCAATTCAACCCTGTGGGCCTCAATCACCGCAACCGCAAAATTCCATTTGCTGTTGAAACCCGACAACAAAGGGATTCCAACCAGAGACATTCCGCCTATGGCGAATATGGCCATTGTAAACGGCATTTCCTTTCCTACTCCCTTCAAGTCGGAAATATTTTTCTTTCCTGTCTTCTCCAATATGCTTCCCGCAGACAGGAAAAGAGCCGATTTTGTGAATGCATGATTGAATATCTGAAATATTGCCGCGGCTAGTCCCATTGTCGTTCCCAGCCCTATTCCAAAAAATACATAGCCCATTTGCGCAACACTCGAATATGCAACCATTCTTTTTAAATTTTTCTGCAAAATGGCCAGAACTGATCCCGCGATCATTCCAACCGCGCCCAAAAGGAGCACTATGTTCAGAACAGGCAACTCCCCTACAATAGACATTCCGAAAACCCTGTGAATGATTTTAATGTAAAGTATCACATACGCCTTTAGGACCAGTGCGGACAAGAGCGCACTTGAAGATGCGGGGGCGAAAGTATGTGCGTCGGGAAGCCAAGTGTGCAATGGAAACATTGCGCTTTTGACCCCAAGGCCGACCGTGAAAAGGCCTATTGCTATAAGCATGTTTCTGCTGTGCTCGGGATAAATCGACACAAGAGCTTCATGTATATGCGGCATGTTCAAATGGCCGGTCAACGAATATACCAGGGCTATTCCCATGAGAACCAGCCCCGAGCCCAGGGAGCTCAGTATGAGGTACTTGAGAGCCGCCTTTATGTTTTCCTTCTTGTCCTTTACCACAACTATGCCGCATGAGGCAATGGAGCTGATTTCTATGAACACAAAGCAATTGAACAGGTCGTCTGAAAAAACTATCCCAAGCAAGGACCCCACAAGCAGATTGACAAGTGTATAGAAAAGCGGCACCTTCTTTTTGGAAAGGTCGTGGTCTATGCTGTATATGGAAAACCACAGCACCGCCAGGGATACGGTCATAAACAGGACTCCCATGAGGCCTTCAATAATTCCTATGTGAAACTCTATTCCCCAGGGTGCGTCGTAATGGCCAACCCTAAAGTAGTATGCCCCGTTCTCTTTTACTCCCATGAGCGTTAGTATTGAAAGTACAAAGGAAATTCCCGCCGCCGAAATGCCTATTGTCCTAGCCGCTTTGATACTCTTGAAAATAGGTATTGCAAAGGCTGAGATAAACAAAACCAAAATGATGACAAGTGGATAACTATTGTAAACTGCCAATTTATTCTCCTCCCATTTTTATGATTTCGTTTAGGTCGACTGTGCCGTATTTTTCATATACGCGTATTGTCAGCGACAAAGCGAATGCTGTTATGCTGACAGCTATAACTATGCCAGTGAGCATAAGCGCCGTTGGAACAGGATTTACATATCCGGAAGCCGGTTTTGCGGACCTTATGATAGGAGCTTCGTTTCCTGAAATATACCCCTTTGCAATGAAGAACAAAAAAACTGCCGTATCCATTATGTTCATTCCTATTATTTTTTTGATCAGGTTGCCATGGGCAAGGAGTGTTACAAAGCCTACCCCGAATAAAATTATGGCTCCAGTCTCATAGTAATTTGCAATCAAGTGTCCCATATCATATGGTCCCTTCATAAAATAGTTTGAAAAACACATATACCGTTATGGATACGATTATTCCTACAGCTATGTTAAGGGGCAGAATGAATCCTCCGCTCAGAAGTTTCCCCGGTGTTCCCAATGGTACGTCCCAAACTTCCAAGTGCATGCCGCCAGTAAGGAAACTGTAGCCCTTAAGGGCCCCGTAAATCAAAAGCGAAGCGCACATCCATTTCATTACCCTGTCATATGTAAGCCTGGAAATGAGGTTGTCCCACCCAAAAATCAGCCGGTGGAGGATCATGCTTGCTCCGAGAATTGTTCCTCCGGCGAACCCTCCCCCCGGCGAAAGGTGGCCGTTAAGTATCACATATATTGCAAAAACTTGTATGAAGGGTATTATCAGTTTGCCGACTTCTGTTAGAATCTCGCTTCTTTCGGCTTCTACGGCGGGTTTATTCATCCTCATCCCTCCTTAGAACCGCAATCACAGTTATCAGGGCGGTAAAGAGCACTGTGGCTTCCCCGAAAGTGTCAAATGCGCGATAGTCGAGGATTATTCCGGCCACCACATTTACAGCCCCTGTCTCCTCGACACCTTCTTCAAGGTATCTGTAAGAAACTTCATTGTTTGAAGGATTTTCCGCATTCCCGAAAGTGGGCAGGTCGGCCACCCCAAACAAAAGAATTACAATAAGCGCTAGAGCAAGGACTACAGAAAACACTTTTCTCATTTGCCTCCACCTCCGACTCTTCTCAGCGTGAATACGAACAGAAGGGTTGTAATTCCGGCTCCGACTGCCGCTTCTGTTATGGCAAGGTCAGGCGCATTGAGCTGTTGCCAGAGCACCGCCATTGTTAGGCTGTACACCATAAATACAATGATGGCACCCAAAAGATTTCTTATGACCGATACAGCAATGGAAGCCCCAATCAAAAACACTATGACAAGCATTGAAAAAATGGTCATATTCATTCGTCCTTTCGGTAGCGGTTATAGTAGGCCTTTGCGATCAAATGCGTCGCGGTCGGGTTTGTAACCCACAAAAATATTATTATCAGCAAGAGCTTGAGGCTTGCATAACTTTCTCCATTGTAGATGATTAATCCAATAAGGATAAGAACAGCTCCAAGCGTATCGCATTTTGCCGCGGAGTGGGCCCTTGTATACATGTCAGGAAGTCTCAATATGCCAACAGTTCCGACAGTGAAGAAAAAAAGACCTCCGATTATAAATATGATCATTGCCCCTTCTCTAATCAACCTGGCTCCCCCTCCCCTCTATGAAGTTTGCTATCGCCATCGATGCGACAAAGCTTATGAGAGCATAAACAAGCGCCACGTCCAAAAAATAGCTTTCCTTTAAAATGCAAGAGACCACCGCTATGATTACAGTTGTTTTCGTCCCGATCACATTTACGGCTATCAGCCTGTCCTCGGGCGTCGGACCCTTCACCGCCCTTACTGTGCAAAGTGTTACTGTAGCCGTCAAATATATTATCGCCGCAATAAATATTTTAGTCATCATAGGGCTCTTCCTCCACCTTCAGCAATAGTTCCTCAAACTTTGAATGCGCCACAGACTCTATGTACTCGTCCATAAGGCAGTGCACGATAAGCCTTTTGCCTTGCATCTTGACAGTCAGCGTTCCAGGAGTGAGCGTTATCGAATTTGCCAGTATAGTTCTGCTAAGCGGTTTTTCGAGGCGTGTCTCAAAACTCGTAATGCCGGGGGTTATAATAAGCTTTGGAGAAAGGACTATTTTGGCAACATGGAAATTCGCAAAGACTATTTCCTTGCAAAGCAAAGCAAGGTATTTAATCAGGTAGAATATTTTTTTCTTGTTTTTGAAAGAATATCCGAAATTTATCTCGAGTATGTCCATATTCATAATAAATACAAGGAAACATATAGCGATACCAGCTAAAACCATCTGCGTATCCATGCTTTCGGTCAAAAACAGCCAAAAAACAACCATCAAAACCAGATAAAACGTATTGGGCTTGTTCTTTTTCATTCAGCACCTCCAAAATAATGCACCTTATTAATAACACGCAATTTCCATGCCAATTCGCTTCTTTTGAAAATAATTTCATGAACCCAGCTATTGCAACGGCTAGAGCTCCTTCCCAAAAAAAACAAGAAAGCAAACAGATACCGCTTTATAGGGGCGGTGTTCCAATTTGCTACAATTTTATAGTATATGTTGTTAATTGCTGTTCTATAATGGCACATGTGTCTCTTTTTGGGTCGCATCTATGTTGTATTCTTTTAACTTCCTATAAAGCGAACTTCTGCTTATTCCCAATATGCGTGCCGCTTTTGAAAGATTTCCACCGGTTTCCTCGATTGTCTTCACTATGGCTATGCCTTCTATTTCGCGAAGCGTGAAAAATTTCTGGTTTTGCGCCTCTGTGCTCTCAATTAGATTAGTCGCCTTCATGTATTGTGGAATGTCTTCAACCGATAAAACTTCCCCGTCTTTTGCAACGCTTATTATCTGCTGCATTACATTTTGAAGCTCTCTCACGTTGCCCGGCCACTGGTAGCTGCTCATCCGCTCGTAAAAGGCATCCTCTATGCCGCAAATATCTTTGCCCATCTTTATGCTGAATTTCTCCATGAAATACGATATCAGCGGCTTAAAATCTTTTTTTCTTTCTCTAAGCGGCGGAATGTGTATAGGCATTACATTCAGCCTGTAAAACAAGTCTTCCCTGAAGTTTCCTTTTTCGACTTCCTCCTTCAAATCCTTGTGGGTTGCCGCTATTACCCGTACATCAACAGGAATGACATCGTGTCCTCCGACTCTGACAACTTCCTGAGTTTCCAAGACTCTTAATAGATTCGCCTGCGTGTCCAAAGGCATGTCCCCTATCTCGTCAAGAAAAATTGTTCCTCCGTCCGCCAATTCAAACTTGCCGGGATGGCCGCCTCTTTTTGCTCCTGTGAAGGCCCCTTCTATATATCCAAAAAGCTCGCTGGCAACCAAATCTCGAGGTATTGCTCCACAATTCAGGAAAATGAACGGATTCTTTCTTCTCGGGCTGGCATTGTGGATTGATTGAGCAAAAAGTTCCTTCCCCGTACCACTTTCTCCCTGCAAAAGCACAGTCGTATTGTATTGGGTCATGCCTTCAGCTATTTTTATGGCTCTTTTTATGGCATCGCTTTCGCCCATTATATCTTTAAAAGTAAACCTGGCTTGTGATCCTACAATTCTGTTTACAAGGTTGTGTACGGTCTTAGCTTCGTGGAAGGTCAGTATGGCCCCCTCGAGAATATTTTTGCCCGCATCCTTTATTGTTGCTATGGTTGCTATGCAAACAACCCTCTTTCCGTTCTTTTGTATGAATTCAAGCTCCTCGTTGCTGTAATGGCTGTCGGTCATGTTTTTCACTATGCTTTTGAAGCGGTCGCCTACCTTGACCATCCTGCGGATGTCCTGGCCCATCAATTCCTTTTCCGTTCTTTTGAGTATTTGCCTTGCTGTCAGGTTGACATCCGTTATTATTCCCTCGTTGTCTATGCAAATCAAACCTTCCTTGATTTGTTCGATTATTGTTGAGAAATGCCTGTTGGCAATTCTCAACTGTCTGTTGATCATATCTATTTTCAACTGTTTTTCTATAGCTTCGCCGGATGCAACTACCATCCCAAGGGTGTGCAAATGAACTTTTTCGTATGAATCCGTCATGCTCAAAATTCCAAGCAATTCACCTTCCGCATTTTTGATGGGACAGGCCGAAGATGTGAACTTATGATACCTTTTTGCATAATGCTCGGCGGCAAAAACCTGTATGGGCTTTCTTGTGACCAGCGCTATTCCGATCGCATTGGTCCCGATAGTCTCTTCCCTGACATTGTAGCCCTTGTAGAGATTCATCCTTTTGTATATCTCCACCGAATCCTCGTCTCCGAGGCATTCCACTACGTATCCTTCAGGGTCTGTAAGACGAACTAGCAGCCCATGGCTTCCCGCTATGTTGTAGAGGCTTTCCATAAAGGGCTTTGCAATCCTGAGAAGCGGCCTAAGCTGAAGCTCCCTGTCTTTAAGTTTCTTCGACTTTTCTCCTTCTCCGCCCATTGGATTGATTTGTTCTTTTTTGCTTCTAATCCATGACTCAGCAATCTCTTTTCTTATGATGTCATGATTGATATAACCACTTTCCATGAACTTCAACCATGCGTCATTTATTTGATTGTTTCTGTTGTAAATTTTATTAGCCGCCATGATTGCTCCCCATTTCGTTTTTTCGATTAAGCAATCTAATCGATGCGATTCCTTCCTATATAAATATCCAAGGCCCTGATTCCTCTGTGAGCCAATTTCACAAAAAGAACAAACGAGTATATCCAGGCAACAATAAAAAACAGCCATAAAATAATATTGACCATTCCGATTCCAACGCCAAATCTTAACATTTTTTCTCCCTTCATGTTTCACGTGAAACAGTTATTTTGTCAACAATTTAATTATCCTCTCGAATTCATCCAATCCGTGATATGAAATCTCTATCGTTCCCCGATTTTTTTTACCGTTTTTTATATGCACCTTTGTCGCAAACCTTTCCCTTAGAACCTCTTCCATTGAAAATATTTCATGGTCCTCTTCTTTTCCACAATAAGAGTCATCTTTTACTTTCGCAGACAGCATTGATTTAACTTGTTTCTCCGCTTCCCTGACAGACCATCCATTCTTGATAATTTTTTGGGCAAGTAGAGCTCTTTTTCCCTCAGAAGGAAGTCCGAGCAAAGTCCTTCCGTGTCCTCCCGAAAGATCTCCTTTAACTATCAGGTTTCGCATTTTTTCCTCGAGCCCCAAGAGTCTAATCATGTTTGCAACATAAGGTCTGCTCTTGCCTGCAACCTCTGCCACTTTTTCCTGTGTCATTCCGTGTTCGTCAATCAATTGCTTAAATGCCATCGCTTCTTCAATCGGATTTAGATCTTCCCTTTGAAGGTTTTCTATAAGGGCCAGCTCCATTCCCTCCGAAGCTTGCACTTCCCTTATTATGCAAGGAATGCTTTTCAGGTTGGCTTTTCTTGCAGCCCTGTATCTTCTCTCTCCCGCCACTATCCTGTATCCGTTCCCGTCCGGCATTACAATGACCGGCTGCATTATTCCGTGCCTTTCAACCGAAAGGGCAAGTTCTTCAATTTTATTTTTGTCAAAATGTTTTCTTGGCTGGTTGGGATTCGTTTTAATGAGATTTGCATCTATTTCAAGTATGCTCTTCTTTGATGTCTGCGTTTCTCTTTCACTTTTCTCCACTTCCGGAATCAAAGCATTCAGCCCTCTTCCCAAGCCACTTCTTTTTTTTGCCAATTAAGCATCCCCCTTTCTTTCAATAGCCAAAAATTCTTCCGCTAGCATCTGATACGCCTCAGCTCCCCGCGATTTTGGGTCGTATTCTGTAATTGGCAGTCCATAACTGGGCGCTTCCGCAAGTCTCACATTCCTTGGTATGACGGTTTTATAAACTTTCTCTTTGAAAAACTCCTTTACTTCCTCCACAACCTGCACAGAAAGATTGGTTCTTTTGTCAAACATACTGAGCACAACCCCTTCAATAGCCAGAGTCGGATTCAATTTGTTCCTTATAAGACCAATTGTGTTCATCAATTGGCTTACGCCTTCCAATGCATAGTATTCGCACTGAATGGGTATAAGCACCCCGTCTGCCGCAGTCAAAGCATTTAGTGTCAAAAGCCCCAAAGAAGGAGGGCAGTCTATGAAAACATAATCATAATCATCCCTAATCTTATCGACCAGAACCTTGAGCTTGAATTCCCTACTGCGCATTCCGGTCAATTCTATTTCAGCACCCGCAAGCTGCATGTCTGCAGGAATCAAGTCTATGTTCCTGTATTTTGACTTCATTATGCATTTATCAACCTCGACATCTCCAAGTAAAGCATCGTATATTGTGTTTTCCAGATATCTCGATGCCTGGCCAAACCCGCTTGTGGTATTTCCCTGAGGGTCTATGTCAACCACCAGTATTCTCTTTCCCATCTTTCCCAAATTGGCAGAAAGATTTATATTCGTGGTAGTTTTGCCTACCCCTCCCTTTTGATTGAAAATGGCAATGGCTTTTCCCATGCTTTGCACTCCCCGATCGCTAAATTATTTTTCTGTTTCTCCCACTATTTCATTATAGATTATTTTTCAACCGTTTTTAAGGCAAAGCAAAAATATTATTAATATTTTAATCTTCTTTGTGTTTTTTTTTGCACTTGACCTTCTCTCTGCAGGCGAGGTTGATTTTTCACCATCTCAATATTTATATTTTTCGCGCCACTTGTGTTTATTCCGGTTTGATAAATCCAATTTATCAAAAAACAACAAAACCGCAAATTCTGCGGTTTTGTTTCACGTGAAACATACAATCATCTGCTGTTTGGGATTTTTATCCTTATTTCATAGTATTTTCCTTTGTCTGTCTCTTCGTACTCTGCTTTAATGCCTGTCTTTAAAATTTCCTTGAATGCATTCTTTATCGTGTTTGTATAAATCCTCATGTTCATGGACGCCTTGAATGTCTGTCTTTTTTCTTTCTTGCCGCCCTTTATATTCTTTTTTTCTATTGCGGCTTCTGTCTGGCGTACATTCCATTCATTTTCAACTATCCTTTTTATCATTTTATCTCTATCTTTATCTTCTTCTATCTTAAGCAAGGCCCTTCCGTGCCGCTCTGTCAAGCCGTGCCTTCTTATTTCAGAGAGCTGCAAATCAGACAATTTGAGAATCCTAAGCTTGTTTGCTATGGTAGACTGGTTCTTTCCAACTGATTTTGCGATGTCCTGCTGCTTCATGTTGTAGTCCGACATAAGCTTTTTATAGCCTATCGCCTCTTCAACAAAATCGAGATCCTCTCTCTGTAGATTCTCCACAAGCGCTATTACCGCCGAATCCTCATCATTGGTATTTTTCAAAACCACAGGCACGTAATCCAGCCCGGCCTTTTCAGCGGCCCTAAGCCTTCTCTCCCCAGCTATAAGCTCGTATTGGCCGCTTACGTTTCTAACGGTAAGGGGTTGTATGACCCCATATTTTCTTATTGAATCCGACAGTTCATCCAAAGCCTTTTCTGAAAAGAGTTTTCTTGGTTGGCTTGGATTTGGACTGACATCCTTTATCTGTACATAAATTATTTCATTCATTTTTTTCTCCTTGCAAAATTGGGTTTTTTGAAGGTGTTCCTGGTCTTCTTGGGTATTTCTTAGGCGTTTCTCGCACCTTTTCAACAACGATTATCTCGTGTCGCGATTCAAGATAGGGGTTTTTTACTAAAACTCTTTCCCTTACCTTTCCTCCCAAAACTTCAATAGCTCTTTTCGCATTCTCAAGCTCTTTTTCCGCCTTCGGGCCCTTCATTGCTATGAATACTCCTCCGACCGAAACAAGGGGAAGGCAATATTCGCTAAGAACTGCAAGATTTGCCACAGCCCTTGAAACAGCAACATCGAATGTTTCTCTGAGACTTTTGTCCCTGCCCAGGTCTTCCGCTCTTGAATGAACAGCAATTATATCACGCAATCCGATAGTTTTAATCGCCTCGCTTAGAAACCCCACTCTTTTTCCAAGCGAATCCGCCAATACCCACTCACCTTTTCTACTCAGTATCCTCAGCGGTATACCCGGAAACCCCGCGCCGGTTCCAACATCGATCAATCTTTGGGCTTCCGAAACTCCGTCTATGCACAGACATGTCGCCGAATCGAGAAAATGCTTTGCTATTATTTCCCTTTCATCGGTTATTGCCGTCAAATTCATTTTCTCGTTCCACTCGAGAATAAGATCCATGTAGTTTTCGAATGAGTCTTCTATCTGCGCAGAACTTTCTATCCCCATAGAAGCCAATCCCGAAGAAAATACTTTCTTATCCATTCTGTTTTGCCTTCCTTCTCTTTTGCTCAAGATAAATCATCAAGACCGATATGTCCGCTGGAGAAACTCCGGAAATTCTGGATGCTTGTCCTACCGAAACCGGTCTTATGCTGTTAAGTTTCTGTTTTGCCTCCAACCTGATTCCTGGAATTTTTGAGTAGTCCGTGTCCGTATCGAGCATCTTTCTTTCCAACTTTTTGAACCGTTCTATTTGCTGCTTCTGTTTTACTATATATCCCTCGTACTTCACTTCCACTTCAACCTGCCAAGCCACCTGGGGGATCAATCTCGGCCTGCTTGGATCGATTTCCTCAAGCCTTGCATAGTCGAGCTCAGGCCTCTTCAAAAGATCATACAGCGAAAGTGTGTTTTTCGCTTGTGCGCTTCCTTGTTTTTCCAGAAATTCCTTAAGCTCGCCCGGCTTTTTCTTTACGCTCCTGAGTCTTTCTATTTCATCCTCAACCTGCTTCTTTTTGCTTAAATATCTCTCATAGCGGTCTTTGGTCACAAGCCCAAGGTCCCAACCTTTTTCCGTGAGTCTCAAATCGGCATTGTCCTGTCTCAAAACAAGGCGGTATTCAGCCCTTGACGTCATCATCCTATATGGTTCATTTGTTCCTTTGGTAACCAAATCGTCGATTAAAACTCCAATATACGCTTCCGAACGGTCAAGAACAAAAGGCTTTTCCCCTTTTATCTTCATGACAGCGTTAATTCCGCTCATCAGTCCTTGCGCCGCGGCTTCCTCGTAACCCGACGAACCATTGATTTGCCCGGCAAAAAACAAACCGTCTATCTTCTTGTATTCAAGGGTCGGTTTCAATTCCGTGGGATCTATGCAATCGTATTCTATTGCGTACGCCGGCCTCATCAGTTCAGCTTTCTCGAGGCCCCTTATTGTTCTATAAAATGCCACCTGCACATCCTCGGGCAAACTTGAGGACATTCCCTGTATATACATTTCGCCAGTATACAGACCCTCCGGCTCAACAAAAAGTTGATGCCTGTCCTTATCCGCGAATTTTACCAGTTTTGTCTCTATTGAAGGGCAATATCTGGGTCCCGGACCCTCTATCTCTCCTCCGTACATTGCAGATCTGTTTATGTTCTCCAAAATGACCTCATGCGTGTCGGTGTTCGTATAGCTCAGCCAACACGGAACCTGCGCAAACTCCAAATAATCGTTCATGAATGAAAATGGAACAATCACGTCGTCTCCATTCTGCTCAATCATTTTTGAATAATCTATCGATGTACTGTTAATCCTTGCAGGCGTCCCCGTTTTGAACCTTCTTAATGCTATTCCGTTTTTTCTCAGTGACTTCGACAATTCAGAGGCGGCCCTCAAGTCGTTTGGTCCGCTTTCATAGCTTGCGTCTCCGATAAATATTCTTCCGGCCAAAAATGTTCCCGTTACGAGAATTACGGCTTTTGCTCCATAAACAGTCCCTGTTCTCGTTCCTATTCCTTTTATCTTTCGGTTTTCAACGAATATTTCCGTTGCTTCCGCTTGCTTCAGATCCAAATTATTCTGCTTTTCCATGACTTTCTTCATCTCGCTGTGATACTTTTGCTTGTCCGACTGCACCCTGAGAGAATGCACAGCCGGACCCTTGGCCGTATTGAGCATTTTGCTCTGAATGGTTGATTTGTCAGCATTTATGGCCATTTCACCGCCTAATGCATCTATTTCCCTTACAAGATGGCCCTTTCCCGTTCCTCCCACCGAAGGATTGCACGGCATCATGGCAACAGCATCCAGTGTTATAGACACAACCAGTGTTTTCATTCCCATTCGGGCAGACGACAGGGCCGCTTCACAACCGGCGTGTCCAGCCCCAACGACAATCACATCATACTCTTCGGCAACAAAACTTTTCATAAGATCCCCTTTCTCCCATTACTTGCCCAGGCAAAATTCCGAAAAAACTTTGTCTATTATGTCATCTCCCACCGTTTCTCCAATGATTTCCCCAAGATAAGCGTATGAATTTTTTATGTCTATTTCAATAAAATCATAGGGCATTTTCCTTTTTGTAGTTTCAATTGCTTCATTTATGCTTGAAAGGGCCCTCTCCAAAGCATCCTTCTGCCTTGCGCTTGTAACAAGGGCATCCCCTCTTTGGAATATCTCACCCGAATAGACCATTTCAACTATTTTCTCTTCAAGCTGCTCTATTCCCGACCCCTTTAAAATCGATGTCCTTATTATGGATCTTTCACCCATAATTTTCCTTATTTCGTCTTCATCAATTCTAACTTTCAAATCTGTCTTGTTTATAAGTACTATTGACTTGCGGGTCTTTACATATTCCATCATTTCACGGTCTTCTTCCCTAAGCGCCTCTCCGGCATCCAAAACAAGTATGACCAAGTCCGCTTTGTTGAAAAAAGCCTTGCTTCTTTCGACCCCCATTTTTTCAATCATGTCTTCGGTTTCCCTTATTCCGGCTGTATCAACGATTTTCAACGGAATGCCCCTTATGTTTAAGTGTTCCTCTATTATGTCCCTTGTAGTACCGGGAATGTTTGTCACAATTGCCCTTGCTTCCTGAAGCAGGGCGTTCATTAGGGACGATTTCCCTACATTGGGTTTTCCTATTATTACTGTCTGCAGACCGTCCCGCATTATTTTTCCAGTATCAGCAGTCTTAAGCAAATCGATTATTGCCTTTTTCGCGGCAACTTGGCTCTCGAGTATTTTTTCATATGTGATTTGCTCGATGTCCTCCTCGGGATAATCGATACTCACTTCAATTTGCGCCAATAGAGAAAGCACCTCATTTCTGACCGCCTTGACTTTTTTGGAGAGCCCGCCCTCGAGCTGATCGAGTGCAATATCATAACTTTTGTCGGTTTTCGCCCCTATCAGGTCCATTACCGCTTCTGCCTGCGTCAAATCAAGCCTTCCATTAAGGAAAGCCCTCTTTGTGAATTCGCCTCGCTCTGCCACGCGGGCCCCTTTCCGTAAAACCATTTCAAGTATCTTTCTTGACGGAACAAGACCTCCATGGCAATCAATTTCAGCCACATCTTCAGCTGTATAGGTTGCCGGACCCTTCATGTGCACAGCAAGAACTTCGTCTATTATTTCCTCTCCATCAGAAATAAAGCCATAGACCATCTTGCGGGGAGCATAATCCCTTATACTGTCGCGTCTCTTCGGTTTAAACAAGGCATCAAGAATGTCAAGAGCCTTTGGTCCGCTGATTCTCACAATTCCTATTCCTGCCTCGCCCGGCGCAGTCGAAATTGCCGCTATTGTTTCGTCGAACATGTCTTCACCTCTTTATCAAGCAATAAAAACCCAGCGGCAACTGGGTTTCATCGTCATTTCTTTTCTTAATTGCTATGCTTCTTCTTGAGATATATTCTCACCTTTCGGTAGGGATCTTCTCCTTCGCTCCTAGTGGAAATATCTTCGTTGCCTTGAAGAGCCGAGTGAATGATTCTTCTTTCATATGGGTTCATAGGTTCGAGCACAACGTCCTTTTTATATTTTCTGGCTTTATACGCCAGTTTTTCTGCCAATTTTGTCAAAGTCTTTTCTCTCTTGCTTCTATAGTTCTCTGTGTCCAGTATAACCCGTATATACTCTTTCTTGCCTCTGTTTACGACAAGGCTTGTTAGGTACTGCAGCGAATCCAGGGTGGTTCCTCTTTTCCCTATCAGTATGGCCATATTTGGTCCGGACAAATCCAAATACAAAGTGTTGCCCTCAAGCCTGGCCTCTATATCCACCTTTTCCCCCATGTATATGAGAACTTCCTGAAGAAAATTGGTGGCAACCTCCTCGGCGTCAACCTTCTGCTTTACTCTTACAAGAGCTTGCTTTGTATTTATCAGTCCGAGTATGTTCTTTGGTTCCTCTAAAATCTCTATTTCTACTTCATCCCGTGTAAGCATCAATTCATCCAAAGCACTCTCAACAGCGGCTTGAACTGTTCTAGCGCTCTTTTCCGATGATTTCATAAAGTTTACGCCTCCTTCAAATCGCTTTTATGGTTGATGAAGAACTGTTGTGCCATTTGGAAAATATTACTCACTGCCCAGTATAGGGTCAGCCCCGCCGGGAAAGTCACTCCCCAGAAGAGAATCATAAGCGGCATCATAATAGTCATCGTCTTCATCGACTGCGGCTGCGTTCCGCCCTTTTTCTTTCCTGCAGACATAGCCATTGAAAAATAAGTCGTAATAGCTGCAATTATGGGAAGAATCCAAGGTATCTTGTTTCCCAGAAGAGGCAGCGACATGCTCATTGTAAGAACATCCGGATCGGTAAGATTAGCCATCCATAGAAAAGGCGCCGATGTGGCAATTGCAGCCGCCGCCGCGTCGCCTGCGAAAACGTATTCGACAGGGGTCCTAAGCGCAGCAAAAAGACCGAACAGTATGGGCAATTGAATCAAAAGCGGCAAGCATCCGGCCATTGGATTGATATTGTGCTCCTTGTAAAGCTCCAATGTCTTTTCATTCAGCTTGCTCTTGTCGTTCTTGTGTTTTTCCTGCAGTTTTTTCAACTCGGGCTGTATGTCGCTCATAGCCTTTGTTGATTGCAACTGCTTGAATGTAAGTGGTAAAAGAATAACTTTTGTCACAATGGTGAAAAGGATTATGGCAACGCCGTAATTCCCTACCATATTGAATATTAAATGCAACAACGCTCCCAATGGTTTCGCTAATACGCTCAAAATTTATCCTCCTATTTGCTTTGCTCACTATTATTTTAAAGGGTCATACCCTCCTGGATGGAATGGATGACATCTTAATATTCTTTTTGCTCCAATATAAGTCCCCTTCATTGCCCCATATTTTTCCAACGCTTCTATTGTATATTGTGAACATGTTGGAGTATAGCGGCAACTTTTCGGTAAAAAGGGAGAAATTGCGTTCTGATAAAATTCGACTATTTTAATCAGCACTTTCTTCATTTATAACACCTTTTTTTTATGCCCGCTCTTTCTACAGTTTTAATGAAGGAATCTTCGACTCCCTTATAATCTGCTTCATTTACTGTTACCCTCGCTATCGCTACAATGTCGTATCCTTCTTTGATGCATGGCTCCATGTGGCGATAAACCTCTTTCATCAGTCTGCGGGCCCGATTTCTTTTTACGCTGTTTCCGACTTTCTTGCTTGCTGTAAAACCTACTCTTGTTTCTTCTCTGCCGTTTTTCCTGTAGAAAAGCACAATGAACCTGCTTCCAACTGATTTCCCCTTGCTGTATGTTTCCTTAAACTCTTTACTCTTTCTCAGCTTGTTCATCTTCAGCTCCTAAAAACGCCGTTTACAGAAAAAGACCACTAGAAGCGGTCTTAGGCACTCAATTTCTTTCTTCCTCTTAATCTGCGTCTCTTCAATACATTTCTTCCAGACTTTGTCTTCATTCTTTTTCTAAAGCCGTGTTCAACTTTTCTTTGTCTTTTTTTAGGTTGATAAGTACCCGTACCTTTTCTCATTTGAAGCACCTCCTCCGATTGACCTTCATATATTGTTTTGGTCCTTTATATTCTTTTCCGACTCTGCGCTTGATTATTATACCCCTATACATGCCCGGTGTCAAGAAATAATAGGGGTTTGACCTCTATTGAAAGTTTGTGGATAAATGTATTGTTTTTTTTATTTCTTGTGGATAATTTTGTTTCATTCAATTGAATATGCCCTTTCATTTTGTTATGATAATTATGCATGTTGATAACTTTTCAAATTGCTTATTATTTTCTTATCAACATATTTTTTTTATATCTGTTGGCATCTTTCCATCAATAGCCTTTTTTCAATTGCCGCAGTTTGTTGATATGTTTTATTATATGGTGTTGATATTTTTATTATTGCTTTTTTATGAACAAATTTATACTTTTTTTCATCTTTTATTGTTGACAATTATTGCTTTTCTCAATTGCCGTTTACAAAAACAATTATCCATTATATATGTGGAAAACTTGTCTCAATGCGCTCACCCGCTTTAAAAGGAGGACTTCGATGAACAGTAACATCAACTTATTTTGGGAAAAAACCCTTGAACTCATCAAATCAGAACTTTCCGCAGTCAGCTTCAATACTTGGCTGAAGACTCTGGTTCCCGTTGAAATGGAAAAGGGCTTAATGATTCTCTCAGCTCCCAACAAATTCAATAAAGATATTCTCGAAACACGCTATGCCACATTGATAGAAAGCGCGCTGAACCAAATTTCTGAAGAACCTCTTAAAATAAAATTCATTCTTTCCGGATCAGATTCCCAAAAAAGCAAAGACTCTAATTTTTCAACAAACAATTCATCGACCTTTACAAAATCTTCAAATTTGAATCCAAAATATGTTTTTGACACTTTTGTCATAGGAAACAGCAATCAATTTGCACATGCGGCTTCTTTGGCTGTGGCCGAGTCTCCAGCAAAGGCATACAATCCCTTGTTTATTTATGGAGGAGTCGGACTGGGAAAAACACACCTTATGCATGCAATAGGCCATTTCATAAAAAACAAAAACAATTCTTCCGAAGTAGTATATGTTACAAGTGAAATGTTTACAAACGAACTCATAAATTCAATCAAAGACGATAAAAATGTGCTTTTCAGAAATAAATACAGAAATATTGACGTTCTGTTGATTGACGACATACAATTCATAGCTGGAAAAGAAAGAACCCAAGAAGAATTTTTCCATACATTCAACGCATTGCACGAAGCCAACAAGCAAATAATAATTTCATCCGACAGGCCTCCCAAGGAAATACCCACTTTGGAAGACCGCTTGAGGTCCCGTTTCGAATGGGGACTCATAACAGACATACAAGCTCCTGATTTTGAAACAAGGGTTGCCATTCTTCGTAAAAAAGCCGAAACGGAAAATATCAATGTTTCCGATGACATACTTCATTTTATTGCCGGAAAAATCAGGTCCAACATCCGTGAGCTCGAGGGCGCCCTGACTCGTGTATGCGCCTTTTCTTCCCTGACAAACAGAGAAATAAGCCCCGATCTTGCAAATGAGGCATTGAAGGATATTTTTTCTACATCGAGACCAAAAGAAATAACCGTTCCATTGATTAAAGATGTGGTTGGCAGACATTACGACCTAAAAAAAGAAGATTTCAATTCAAAACGCAGAAACAGGTCTATTTCCTTTCCACGGCAAGTGGCAATGTACCTGTCTCGTGAACTAACCGACCTTTCACTTCCTAAAATAGGTGAACAATACGGCGGAAGGGACCATACCACAGTAATCCATGCATGCGATAAAATTTCTAAAACAATAATTACAAACAATGAGGAAAAGATCAAAATACAGAGAATAGTAAAAGAAATAAAAGGGGAATGATTGTCTGTTTTTGCCTTGTTGAAAACCCCAGATGAAACACCAATGTTGTCCACAGGGTTTTTAGATGCCACATCCTTTTATTCATAACGTGTTGAGCACATTTTCAACAAATCAACAGGCCCTACTGCTATTACTACTATCCTTTTTCATTTATTATTATAAAAACGCACATTCCAAGGAGGTATTAAAATGAAATTTGTTTGCAATGAAAAACACCTGGCTGCCGCAGTGAACATTGTTCAAAAAGCAGCATCAAACAAAACAACTTTGCCAATATTGAAAGGCATATTGATTGAAGCAAACAACGATCATATAAGATTGGTCGGAAACAATTTGGACATAGCAATTGAAAATGAAATAGAAGCCGAAGTTATAGAAAACGGTTCTGTAGTAATTTCATCAAGGCTTTTTGGAGACATAATAAGAAAATTGCCCGACTCCGACATATTGTTGTCATCTGACGAGGACAACAATGTAAATATAAGTTGCGAGGAATCCAATTTCGACTTGATAGGACAGCCTGCTGAAGAATTCCCATCACTTCCTGATGTAGTGGACGAGAATATCTATACATTTGACAAAAATGTATTTAAAAATATGGTTAGACAAACATCTTTTGCAGCTTCAATAGATGAAACAAGGCCCATACTTACAGGCGAGTTGATTGAAATAGACGGAGGCAAAGCTTCTATTGTGGCTTTGGATGGATACCGCCTGGCAATAAAAGAGGTTTTTGTTGAAGGAGATGCAAAAAATAAAGCTGTGGTTCCGGTACATACGCTAAATGAAATAATGAAAATAATAGGAAATGAAGCAGAAGGGTCTGTGCTGGTTTCATTTTCGGAGAATCATGTTCTCTTTACGATTGACGGAGTAAGAATAGTATCAAGGCTGCTTGACGGGGATTTTATAAACTATAAGCAAATACTGCCCAATGAATACAATACAAGAATAAAAATAAAAACAAAGGGCTTTTTGGACGGATTGGAAAGAGCTTCACTTCTTGCCAGAGAAGGGAAAAACAATCTGATAAAGATAAATATAAAAGACGATGTCATGATAATAAATTCAAATGCAGAGATAGGAAGAGTAGAAGAAAAAGTTTCTATAGAACTTGAAGGAGAAGACATACAAATAGGTTTCAATTCAAAGTATCTAATAGATGTACTCAGGGTTCTTGATTGTGAAGAAGTCAACATGGATTTGACAACAAGCGTTAATCCATGCATTATAAAGCCTTGCAGTCAAAAGGACTATACTTACCTGGTTCTTCCTGTAAGACTTATGGCTGAATGATTTTTTAACTGTAAAGAATTCAGTCCTTGCCGCAGGACTGAATTTTTTATGAAATAGTTGAAAAAAGAAAGGGATAAAATGGAGATTATAAGCATTGACACTGAAACAATAAAACTTGAGCAATTTCTTAAATTTTGTGGAGAGGTTGGAACAGGTGGCATCGCCAAGATTATAATTGGTGATGGACTGGTAAAAGTAAATGGAGAAGTTGAAACAAGAAGAGGAAAAAAACTAAAGAGTAAAGATGTGGTAGAAATTGAAAACAGAAAATATAAAATAGAATGCAATAATAAAGGCCAGTAAAAATTTGGAACAAGAATATTAAAAGATAAAAAAGAATATTGAAAGGAAGCTGTTTTAGTGTATATAAATAGCCTGAATCTAGTGAATTTCAGAAATTACAGCAGTCTTTCTATTGAATTTGACAATAAAATCAATATTTTTTACGGAATGAACGCTCAAGGAAAGACAAATATCATTGAGTCCCTTTATGTAGGAGGATTTGGAAAATCATTCAGAACTTCAAACGACAGGGATATGGTTTCGATGGGTGAAAAAAATGCGGCTTTGGGAATAAGGTACTTCTGCGGGGAAAGAAAACAGAAAATAGATTTGAGATGGAATGAAAGAGGAAAAAAAGAAATTAAAGTAAACGGAACCAGCCTTGAAAAGCTTTCTGATATTTTAGGAAATTTGAATGTGGTAATTTTTTCTCCTGAAGATTTGAAAATGGTAAAGGAAGGCCCGTCCGAGAGAAGAAGGTTCATGAATCGTGAAATATCCCATATCAGCCCAAATTACTATCATCATCTTTCGCAATACAACCGCATATTGATTCAAAGGAACAATTTGCTCAAAAGGGGAAAATACACGAATGTGCCTGTGGATTTGCTTGATGTATGGGATGAACAGCTAGCGGACGAAGGGTCTATAATAATGGAAAGAAGAAGTTTTTTCATAAAAAGGCTCAATACAATTTCAAGGCTGAAACATAGAAAAATTACTGAAAACAAAGAAAACATTGAAGTTTTGTATAAAAAAAACATAGGAAATGAAGAAAATGCTAACAAAGAAAGAATAAAAAACATATTCAGAGAAAAATTAAAAAAAACAAGGAGTCGGGATTTTGAGAGGGGACACACATCTTGCGGACCACATAAGGACGACTTGGAAATAAGCATAAACGGAATAGATGTTAGGAATTTCGGATCCCAGGGACAGCAAAGAACGGCAGTGCTGTCGCTGAAGCTTTCAGAAATAGATATAGTTAAAGCGGAAACAGGAGAATTTCCAATCCTTCTTTTGGACGATGTAATGAGCGAATTGGATGAAAAAAGGCAAAAGGAATTGATTGGAAGCCTGAAAGATGTGCAAATATTTGCAACCATGACAGAAATACCGGAAATATTGAAAGAAGATATCAAAGATGGTAAAATTTTTTATGTGGAAAAAGGAAATGTCAGCCTTGTTTTAAAGAAAAAATAAATCATGGAAAAGCTGTTGAAATATATGTAAAATGTACTTGTATGAAATTCAATTGCCATTTCAGTGCTGTTCTATTATGAAAAGGGTTTTGCTGAATTAAAGGCTGGATTATAAAGGTTTTATATAATATATAAAAAAACCTCGGGGAGGTATGGAAAGTGATAGCAAAAGTTACACAGGAATATAACGCGAAACAAATACAGGTTTTAGAAGGTCTGGAGCCTGTAAGAAAAAGACCTGGAATGTATATAGGATCCACTGGAGAAAGAGGTCTTCACCATTTGGTTTACGAAATAGTGGACAACAGCATAGACGAGGCATTGGCCGGATACTGCAGCAGCATAGAAATAGCCATAAACGGAGACAATTCCATAACTGTAATAGACAATGGGCGTGGAATGCCGGTCGACATGCATGAAAAAATGAAAAAGCCTGCCGTTGAAGTAATACATACTGTTCTTCACGCAGGTGGAAAATTTGGAAGCGGAGGATATAAGGTTTCTGGAGGACTCCATGGTGTGGGCGCTTCAGTAGTCAACGCGCTTTCGGAGTGGTTTGAGGTTGAAGTAAAAAGAAACGGAAAAATATATAGGCAGCGTTATGAAAGAGGGAAAACAGTTACAGAACTTCAAGTGATAGGGAAAACAAAAGAAACGGGAACGAAATCCGTCTTCATGCCCGATTCTGAAATATTCAATGAAGTAAATTTCGAGTACAAGACCTTGAGGCACAGGCTAAGAGAAATGGCTTTCCTCAACAAGGGAATAAAAATAGTATTGGAAGACAAGAGGGCTGAAAAAGAAATAAAGGAAATATTTCATTATGAAGGCGGAATCAAGGAGTTTATTAAATATTTAAATAAAAACAGAGATGAAATACACGGGAACATCATTTATTATGAATCTGAAAAAGACAACACAACCGTTGAAATTGCAATGCAATACACAACGGCATATTCAGAAAACATATTCACATTTGCCAACAATATAAATACACAGGAAGGCGGAAGCCATTTGGTAGGTTTTAAGACAGCGCTTACCAGATATATGAACGATTACGCCAGGAGATTCAATTATCTTAAAGAAAAGGATACAAATCTGCAAGGAGAGGACATAAGGGAAGGACTGACAGCAGTTGTTTCAGTGAAGTTGCTTGAACCTCAATTTGAAGGACAAACAAAAACAAAACTGGGCAACAGTGAAATAAGGGGAATAACCGAATCGATTACTGGAGAGGTAATACAAAGATTTTTGGAAGAAAATCCGACAGATGCAAAATCAATAATTGAAAAATGTATAAAGGCTTCGAAGGCAAGGGAAGCAGCTAGAAAGGCAAGAGAGCTTACAAGAAGAAAAGGAGCGCTTGACGGACTTTCCCTGCCCGGAAAACTATCCGACTGTTCAGAGAAAGATCCTGAAAAAACCGAGATTTTCCTTGTAGAGGGAGATTCTGCCGGAGGCAGTGCAAAACAGGGAAGAAGCAGGGCTTTGCAGGCTATTTTGCCGCTAAAAGGTAAAATACTCAATGTAGAAAAGGCAAACCTGGCAAGGATGTTGAATTACAATGAGATAAGGGCTATGATTACCGCATTCGGTTGCGGCATAGGAGACGAGTTTGATATGGACAGCTTAAGGTATCACAAAATAGTTATAATGACTGATGCCGATGTAGACGGATCCCACATAAGGACACTTCTTTTGACTTTTTTCTTTAGATATATGAAGCCTCTTCTTGAAAATGGATACATTTATATTGCACAACCCCCTTTGTACAAGGTCAAAAAAGGAAGAGGAGAGCATTATGTTTACACGGATGAAGAATTGGATATTCTGTTAAAAGAAATAGGAAGAAAAGGAATATCAATCCAAAGATACAAAGGTCTTGGGGAAATGGACGCTGAGCAATTATGGGATACTACCATGGACCCTGAAAAAAGAATAATGAAAAGGGTTTCCATTGACGATGCTGTTGAAGCCGACGAAATCTTTACAATTCTCATGGGTGACAAAGTTCAGCCTAGAAGGGAATTCATCGAAGAGAACGCGAAATATGTAAGTAATCTGGATATATAGAAAAAAAGATACTTATTAAATAAATTGAAGAGGCTTAGGAAAAAAAAGCGGGAGGAAGACAATGGAACACAATAACATCCTTGAAGTTGATATCACTAAGGAAATGAAAAAATCTTATATAGACTATGCCATGAGCGTCATAGTGGGAAGGGCTTTGCCCGACGTCCGGGACGGACTCAAGCCCGTCCACCGCAGAATCCTTTATGCAATGAACGAGTTGAACTTGGATCCGAGCAAGCCCCACAGAAAATCCGCCCGCATAGTCGGTGACGTTTTGGGTAAATACCATCCGCATGGAGATACTGCTGTATATGATGCAATGGTGCGGCTTGCACAAGAATTTTCATCAAGATACATGATGGTGGACGGGCATGGAAACTTTGGTTCAATAGACGGAGACAGCGCAGCTGCAATGAGATATACCGAAGCCAGACTTGCTAAACTGTCAAAGGAAATGCTGCGCGACATAGAAAAGGAAACAGTGGATTTTACTCCAAACTTTGACGAGGAGCTTTTAGAGCCCGTTGTTCTTCCAAGCAGGTTCCCAAATTTGCTTGCAAACGGATCAAGCGGAATAGCCGTTGGAATGGCCACATCAATACCGCCCCACAATTTGGGGGAAATCATTGATGCAACCGTTCATCTCATAGACAATCCTGATGCGGAAGTAAATGAATTAGCAAAAATTGTAAAAGGACCTGATTTTCCGACCGGGGCCATAATTTTAGGCAAGGATGCTATAAAAAATGCTTATAGGACAGGCCGGGGAAAACTCAGAGTAAGGGCCAGAATTGAAACTGTAGAGATGAAAAGAGGCAGGGAAGCCCTTATAGTAAGTGAAATTCCATATATGGTCAACAAGTCGAAACTAATTGAGGGAATTGCCGATTTGGTGAGAAACAAGAAAATCGAGGGAATTTCGGATTTGAGGGACGAAAGCAACAGAGAAGGAATAAGGGTAGTCATTGAGCTTAAAAAAGATGCAAATGCGGGAATTGTACTCAATAAGCTATACAAGCATTCGCAACTTCAAACGACCTTCAGCATAATAATGATAGCGCTAGTTGACGGAGAGCCGAAGACACTCAACCTTAAGGAAATACTTTACCATTATATAAGGCACCAAAAAGATGTGCTGACAAGAAGGACAAAGTACAATCTAAAGAAAGCCGAAGACAGGGCCCATATACTGGAAGGGCTTAGAATAGCACTTGACAATATTGACGAAATTGTAGAATTGATCAAGAAATCTAAAAACGACGAAGATGCGAGAAACCAGTTGGAGAGCAGATTCAACCTTTCTAAAATTCAGGCCCAGGCAATATTGGACATGCGTTTAAAGCGGCTGACAGGGCTTGAACGTGAAAAGATTGAAAGCGAATATATGGAGCTCATCAAAAAAATAAACAGATACAAAGAAATACTTTCAAACGAAAGGCTTCTGATGAGCATAATAAAAGATGAAATTACAGAAATAAAAGATAAGTTCAGCGATGATCGCCGGACAGAAATAAGAGCGCGCGGAGAGGATATGAACGACGAGGATCTCATAGAGGATGAAGAGGTTGTAATAACCCTGACTCGATACGGATATGTAAAGAGGGTTCCATGTGACACATATACCAGCCAAAAGCGGGGAGGCAGAGGGAAAACAGGTCTTTCAACAAGGGAAGAGGATTTTGTAAAAGACATATTTACTACAACTACACATAATTATATTATGTTTTTTACAAACAAGGGAAAAGTGTACAGGATAAAAGCCTACGAGATTCCAGAAGCAAAGAGACAGGCCAAAGGAACGGCCATAGTCAATCTGCTGCAGCTTGACAACGATGAAAAAGTGACAGCAATCATTCCGCTTAAGGATTTTGAGGAAAAAGCTTATTTGGTTTTGGCGACAAAAGACGGCATAATCAAGAAAACAGAACTCAGCCAATATGACTCATCAAGGAAGACCGGACTCATTGCCATAAACTTGAAGGATGGGGACGAATTGATTGAAGTGATGAAAACTGACGGGAAACAGGATCTGATGCTTGTTACAAGAAATGGAATGTCGATTAGGTTCAAAGAAGAAGAGGTGCGCAGCGTAGGAAGAAACACAAAAGGGGTCAAAGGAATAAAACTTAAGAACAATGACTGCGTAGTGAGTCTTGAAATGGCCGACGACAGCAAAAAACTTTTGGTTGTGAGTGAAAACGGGTTTGGAAAACGCACCAGGATTGCACTCTACAGAGTTCAAACAAGAGGCGGGCAGGGAGTTAAAACATATAATTCGACAAATGAAACAGGACGAATAGTAGGAGCTTTAGTGGTTGACAAGGAAGATGAACTGTTCATCATCAATTCATCGAGCGTGGTGATAAGATTGAAAGTCGACGAAATTTCCACAATGGGAAGAAGTACAAAGGGCGTTAAACTCATGAGAATAGAGGAAGGCGATTCTGTTATTGCCATAGCCAAAGTTCTTGAAGCGGAAAACGAGATTGAAACAAAATAATAAAGAAAAAATCCGCATCGATATTGCGGATTTTTTTGCGCCAAATAGCAAAGGATCTTAAAGATCAATGGAGAGGAGGAAAAAATGGACAAAACACAAAAAAGGATTATAATCGCATACAGCTTGACGGCAGTGCTTTTGCTCTACGCAGTTGAGCAGATACTTATGCCGGGATACATTATCAAGTCGATTTCAAAAATAATGATTTTTTTTGTCGGTCCCTCCCTTTTGTATAAGGCTTTGGGAAAAAAGAAAAAAAATAGTTTTTTTGCGAAGAAAGGTTCAGTTTCTTTAAAAAGAATAGTTTTTTTCGGGGCCGGGGCATTCGCCTCTGTCATGGCTGCATATGAATTGCTCAGAGGCCAGATCAACCCTGAAATAATAATAGGAGAACTTGAAAGGGCGCTTGAAGTAAATGCAGAAAATTTCATTGTCGTCGGCATTTATATTATTGTAGTAAATGCTGCGATAGAAGAAATTTTTTTCAGGGGGTTCGTATTTTTGAACTTAAAAAACAATTCCCAGGGGGAAAGGTTTTTTGCACATGGATATTCGGCCTTGCTTTTTTCTGTTTATCACTTGTCAATTTTTAAAACATGGTTTGACGTCAAATTAATTGCTGTCGCCATCTTGGGTTTGATTGCCGCGGGAATTTTTTTCAACTGCATTGACGAAAAGAACGAGACAATAGTTTATTCGTATATGGTTCATGCATGCGGAGATGCGGCAATAATTTTGATTGGGCTCAGAATGTTTGGATTGGCATGATAAAAAAACATAATATTTATTTATGAAAATAAACCTGTATACTATTGACATGATTGTATACAAATATTATAATGTACACATAAAATAGTTCGAAAAGGGGTGCATTATATGAAAAACGCAAAAAAGACCGTCGATAAAAAGAAGGTAGAAAACAAGAAATGTGGTGCAATTACTTGTATACACAACGTCAACAACAAGTGCAACTTGAACTATTGTGATTTTTGCGAAAGATATTTTGACAAAGAATACTAATATTTAAAACATTGAGTGGAAGCCTCCGCACTGCTATGCAGCTAGGGAGGCTTTTTATAATGAATAAAAAGGTGCAAGCTCTCAATTGAAATTGCACCTGTGATGAATATATAGTAAAATCAAAAGTAATGGAGATAGGATTTGTTTATTTTCAGGTTTTGTGTCATTATTTTGCTGATTGCCAATGAAATTAACAGGTTGGGGAGGGAAAGCTTTTGTCACTTTCTATCGAGAAGCAATATCATCAAGACAAGGATTTATGGACGGTGAAGATTACAGGCGAAGTGGATATCTACACTTCAGACGAAATGAAAGAAACCCTAAATGAAATGGTTGAAGAAAAGAAGTCAGAAATACAAATCGACTGCAGGGAGCTTTCCTACATCGACAGTAGCGGATTGGGCGTTTTGATTGGAATATTGAAGAAACTTAAGGAAGAAAACAAGAATCTTGTAGTAGTCAATGCCCGGTCCAATATTCTTAAATTGCTCAGTATTACGGGGCTTGATAAAGTATTCATAGTAAAGGAAAATCAAAATGAAGGGTGATAAAATGGGCATGCACAAGGAAAAAATCGATTTTGAATGCGTAAGAGAAGGACAAAAATGCATAGATTTGTCGATTCCCGCAAATCCCGAATATGTTTCGATTGTAAGACTGACGGCTTCTGTGATCGCAAACAACATAGGCTTTGACTTTGAAGAAATAGAAGATATCAAGGTTGCGGTGAGTGAAGCTTGCAACAATGTAGTCGTGCATTCAAAACGAGAAAACAATTTTGACATCAGGTTCATAAGCGAAAGCGAAAAAATAGGTGTCGTTGTAAAGGATAACGGCAATGGATTTGATTTGGCCGACTATACTTCTCCGGACCTGAAAAACCCGTCGGACCACGGACTGGGAATATTTGTGATCAAGTCCCTTATGGACAGGGTGGAGGTCAATTCCTCAAAAGAGAATGGTACGGAAATAAAAATGTACAAAAATCTTTTGTAAAATGCGAAACAAATGTTTTTTGCTGAGGGGGATTGGGCAATGACTGAAAAAGAAAAAGAAAAAGAAGAAGTTCAGACCAGTGGCATTGCCTTGGAGGCGATGGACGGGAAGGAACTTTTCAGGCTATACGCCAAGACAAGGGATATTGAAATCAGGAATGTTCTAGTTGGCAAATATCTCTACATAGCCGAAATATTGTCTAAGAAATATACAAACAAGGGGATAGACTACGAAGATATTTACCAAGTGGCGTCTCTCGGACTGATTTATGCAATCGAACGGTTTGATGTCGACAGGGGCTATGAGTTTTCGAGTTTCGCAACACCGACTATAATTGGAGAGATAAAAAAATATTTCAGGGACAAGGGCTGGGCCATAAGGGTGCCGCGAAGAATCCAGGAATTGTCCAAGAGAATTTATACGACAAAGACCTCTCTTCAGCAAAAGCTTCAGAGAACACCGACTATAGAAGATATAGCAAACGAGCTCGAATGTTCGGTTGAGCAAGTTGTTGAAGCCATAGAGGCCAGCCAGGTATATTCTCCAAAGTCTCTTGACATAAGTTACGACAACCATGGAGACGACAAGGACATACAGCTTATTGACATAATAGGCAAAGAGGACAAGGTTTTCGACATGATTGAAAACAGGGAGTTCATAGTCAAATGCATGGAGAAGTTCAATGAAGTAGAAGTGAAAATAGTGGAGGACAGGTTCTTTAAGAGCCGAACCCAGATACAGGTTGCTTCAGATTTGGGAGTTTCACAGATGACCATATCCCGCATGGAGAAAAAAATCATCCGAAAGTTTAGAAAAGAATTTGACAAGCTCAAAGAAATATAAAAGCGCCGGAAGCTTTGCTTCGGCGCTTTTATGTCGGGATTCACCAATGATTATTACAATACAAAACCCATCTTTTCCTTTGCTCTGTTTACAACTTCGTCTGCTATCGAAGAAGCCTTTTCCGCACCGCTTTTCATTGCCTTTTCCACTTCTCCGGACGAACGGATTTCTTCATATTTCTTCTGTATTGGAGAAAGGGAATCGGAAACGATATCGGCAAGATCTTTTTTGAAAGTTCCATAACCTGCGTTGGCATAGGTTTTTTCAATTTCCTTTATAGATTGGCCGCTCATTACAGAATGTATTGTCATAAGGTTGCTTATGCCTTTCTTTTCATCCCAATCGTAACGAACTTCGGCGTCACTGTCGGTAACGGCCTTCATTATGCTTTTTTTGATTTTTGAAGGACTGTCGAGCAGGTTTATTTTGCTGTGCGGGTTGGAGTTGCTTTTGCTCATTTTCTTGTCGGGGTTGTCCAAAGCCATTATTCGGGCGCCTTCCGAGACGTTTGTTATTAGTGGTTCTGGAATAACAAAAGTTTCTCCAAAACGAGAATTGAATCTTTCGGCAATGTCCCGTGTAAATTCAAGATGTTGCTTCTGGTCATTGCCTACAGGGACATAGTGTGTATCATAAAGAAGAATGTCCGCCGCCATTAGGGTCGGGTATGTGTAAAGACCGACAGATACGGCTTCTTTTCCTTGGCTTTTTTCTTTGAATTGAGTCATTCTGTTCAATTCGCCTGTATAGGCCACGCACTGAAGGAGCCAGGCAAGCTCGCTGTGAGCCCTGACTTGGGACTGCATGAACAGTATGATTCGGTCCGGGTCCAAACCTACAGCCATGAAGAGTGCGGCCAGTTTCAGTGAGTTTTCCCTAAGGGCCGACGGGTCCTGAGGAATAGTGATGGAATGCAAATCGACTATGCTGTAGACACAGTCCATTTCATCCTGCAATTGTACAAATCTTCGGATAGCTCCAAGATAATTTCCCAAATGAAGCTCCGATGTCGGTTGTACGCCTGAAAAAACTCTTTTCATATCAAATACCTCCAAAAATTTTTGCTCCTTGTGCATATTCAACAGTATAGTACAGTGCGTTGCTAAAAACAATACGTCAAGACATTTGCGAAAGAATAAAAAAAATACAATTGTTTGAAAATTCCCAATCCAGTCAAAAATAAGAGTATCGGCTAAAAGCTTTGGAAAAAGGACGTAAAAATATTATTATATATGTATAAATAATTTACCGTATTGACAAAACTTCCTAGTAAAATTAAAATTAGAGTAGTATTTTTACGTAGTTTCAAGAAACTGTTAGCAAAAAGTATTCAAAAAAAACGAACCGAAAGAGAGGGAGTTGTATGAAAAGGAAATTGGCACTATTTTTGGCACTTGTAATGGTGTTCTCAGTGTTCGCTTTTGGCTGCGCAAAGGAAGAGGCGCCGGAAGAGGGATCATCTGAAGAAGCCGCAGAAACCGAAATTGTCAAGATTGGTGTATTTGAGCCTATGACAGGCGCAAATGCAGCAGGAGGAGCTTTGGAGATTGAAGGAATCAAGCTTGCGAACAAGCTTTATCCCGAGGTTCTCGGAAAGAAAGTTGAACTTGTTATTGTTGACAACAAGTCCGATAAGGTTGAAGCCGCAAACGCTGCAAGAAGACTTGTCGACAAGGAAAAAGTGTCAATAGTTCTCGGTTCTTGGGGAAGCGGATTCTCCATAGCAGCGGGTCCTGTCTACAAGGATGCACAAGTTGCCGCTATAGGAACTTCCTGTACCAATCCGCTTGTCACCCTTGGAAACGATTTTTACTTTAGGGTTTGCTTCATAGACTCCTTCCAAGGCGTTGTAATGGCAAGATATGCAAACGACGAAGTTGGTGCTAAAAAAGTTGCAATCATACAAGAAATCTCAAATGACTACTCTGTAGCACTTGCTCAGTTCTTCACTGATGAAATGAAAAGGCTCACTGGAGATGAAGAAGTCATAGTTTCAGTTTCCAACTACAACACAGGTGACCAGGACTTTACCGCACAGCTTACAAACATAAAGACTTCGGATGCAGACGCTATTTTTGCGCCGGGCAACTTTATTGAGTCAGCGCTCATAATGAAGCAGGCAAAAGAGCTTGGTATCGAAATTCCTTTCCTCGGAGCGGACACTTGGGAAACTCCGGAAGTTATCGAAATCGGGCAAGAAGCTGTAGAGGGCGCAGTATTCTCTACATTCTTCGATTCAGAAGTACCATTGACAGAAGAGACAACTACTTTCCTAGAAGCCTATAAAGCTGAATATGGTGCCGACAAAGAACCTGCTGCAGTAACAGCACTCGCATATGACGCTTACATTGTAGCTCTTGACGCCATGGAAAGAGCCAATACAACAACAGATACCGTTGCAATACGAGATGCCGTTTCGGAAACAAGCATGTTCCCTGGAGCAGCAGGAATCATTTCGCTCGATGAAAACGGAGATGCTGTCAAATCTGCAATAATCAAAGTCATCGAAGATGGTAAATTCAAGTATAAATCTACAGTTGAACCTTTCTAGGAAAGAAAAATCAAATATTCAAAGTGTAGACTTCCCATGCGGGAAGTCTACACTATTGTTACAATAGACTTTGCCGCAATAATAAGACAAAGCGTTAAAATGCAATGTTTGGGGGAAAACAGATGAGTATTCAGACATTTATGCAGCATATGGTCAATGGGATTTCCCTTGGCAGCCTATATGCTCTTTTGGCCATAGGATATACCATGGTTTATGGAATCCTTAGGCTTATAAACTTTGCCCATGGCGATATTTTTATGATAGGGACTTATATAGCGTTCTATTCAATGACAGCTTTTTTTCTGCCGTGGTGGGCGGCTTTTGCCTTGGCGCTTGTATTGACAGCTCTCTTTGGAATAATTGTCGAGCGTTTGGCTTACAGGCCGCTTAGGAATTCGCCAAGGATATCAATAATGATTTCGGCAATTGGAGCCTCGTTTTTAATTCAGAACTTGGGGATTGTTCTTTTTGGAGGAAGACCCAAGGCTTTTCCGATAGATCCGATATTCGCAAAAATTTTCAAATTTGGCGGAGTGTCGGTAGTATCTATCCAGCTGATAATTCCTGTTGTGACGCTTATTTTTCTTGCCATGCTTGTATATATTGTCAACAATACAAAAACTGGAATGGCAATGCGCGCAGTCTCGAAAGACTATGAGGCCGCAAGACTCATGGGAATTGATGTAGATGTAATAATAACCTTCACCTTTGGAGTGGGGTCTTTTCTTGCCGCGCTTGGCGGCGTTTTGTGGGGGCTCAAATATCCGCAGCTTATTCCCTTGATGGGAATGATGCCGGGTCTAAAATGCTTTATCGCAGCAGTTGTCGGGGGAATAGGAAGCATTAAGGGCGCAGTTGTAGGGGGCTTCATACTTGGCCTTGGAGAAATCCTGATTGTTGCATTGCTTCCGTCGCTCACAGGCTTTCGGGATGCATTTGCCTTTGTGCTGCTGATTGTCATACTTTTGGTCAAGCCGTCCGGTTTGATGGGAAAAACAACGACGGAGAAGGTGTAGACGATGAAAAAAAATACGAAAAAAAACATAATGTCACTTATAGCCCTGGTATTGTTCTTGGGATTTCTTACTATAGCAGATAGAATTTTCGATTCCTACCAAATGAGGATAATCAACCTTGCCGGAATATACGTAACGCTTGGACTTGGACTCAACCTCATAAATGGATTCACCGGACTTTTTTCACTTGGGCATGCGGGCTTCATGGCTGTGGGGGCTTACACTTCTGCGATATTGACAATGTCTCCCGAGCTCAAGCAGATGAATTTTTTCTTAAAGCCGATAGCCCCCATATTTGCAAATGTGGAATGGCCGTTTTTTCCGGCGCTTTTAATGGCGGGACTCATGGCGGCAATTGCGGGCGCTTTGATCGGGGCTCCTGTGCTAAGGTTAAATGATGACTATCTGGCCATTGCCACGCTTGGATTCGGGGAAATCATAAGGATCATTTTCACCAACACACAAACTCTAACCAACGGCGCCTTGGGGCTCAAGGGGCTGCCAAACTTTACCAATGTGTATTGGAGTTGGGGCACGGCAGTTGTTATGGTCATTGTTATGGTTTTATTGATTAAGAGCAGTTACGGACGCGCTTTCAAGGCTATACGCGAAAACGAGATTGCAGCCGAGGCCATGGGCGTGAGCCTGTTTAAGCACAAGATGATGTCTTTTGTTTTGGGATCATTCATGGCAGGGGTAGGCGGAGCTCTTCTCGGGCATTTGATGGGGACTATAGACCCCTTGATGTTCAGGTTCCTTATGACTTTCAATATTGTGTTGATTGTCGTGCTTGGAGGAATAGGAAGCATCACAGGAACAGTAATAAGCGCTGTTGTTGTAACGGTAATGCTTGAAGTGCTAAGGTTCCTCGACGGTTCCATGGATTTCGGATTCATTCAGATTGAAGGAATTCCCGGAATGAGGATGGTTGTATTCTCGGCGCTTCTTATGATTGTCATCCTCTTTTATCAAAGGGGACTCATGGGAACGAACGAATTTCGTTGGGAATGGGTAACAAATCCGAAAGAAACGATTACGACCGCTTGGAAAAATAGAAAAGCCTAGATGAAAAGGAAGTGGAAAAGTGACTGTTCTGAAGACAGATAACATTACCATGAGATTCGGCGGATTGACGGCGGTCTCTGAATTTAATCTTGATATGAAAGAAGGCGAAATAGTCGGTCTCATAGGTCCGAACGGAGCCGGCAAAACAACCTGTTTTAATATGATAACCGGTGTTTACAAGCCTACAGAAGGCGGCATTGAATGTATGGGTGTAGACATAACCGGAATGAAACCCCACGAGATAACAAAGCTTGGCATTGCGAGGACTTTCCAGAACATAAGGCTGTTTAAAGACCTGTCGGTTTTGGACAATGTCATGGTGGCTGGACACATGCGCCTCGATTCGAATATGTTTTCTTCCATAATCAGAACTCCGGATTATGTCAGGAAAGAAAATGCCATGTATGAAAAATCGATGAAACTTTTAAAGGAAGTCGGTTTGGAAAAAGAGGCTGACGAGGTTTCGACATCGCTTCCCTACGGAAAGCAGAGAAGACTGGAAATTGCCAGGGCTTTGGCGACTGAGCCCAAGATACTTCTTCTAGACGAACCGGCGGCGGGAATGAATCCCCAGGAGTCAATCGAGCTTATGGATTTCATACATGACGTAAGGGACAAATTCAAGGTTTCCATACTCATGATTGAACACCATATGCAGGTAATCATGGGTGTTTGTGAAAGAATTTATGTTTTGGACTACGGAGTAACCATTGCTCAAGGAAATCCCCGCGAGATTCAAAACAATCAAAAGGTTATTGAAGCATATTTGGGGGTGGATGAATAATGTTGATCATAAAAGACCTGAATGTTCATTATGGAGGAATCCACGCTCTAAAAGGATCCAACATACATGTTCCCGAGGGCAAAATAGTAACACTCATAGGTGCCAACGGGGCAGGCAAAAGCACAACGCTCCGCAGCATAATGAGAATAGTCAAGCCCTCTGGCGGGGATATTGTCTACAATGGAGAGAGCCTGCTGGGAAAAAAGACCACAGCCGTAGTAAAATCGGGGATAGTATTGGTGCCTGAAGGCAGACGAGTTTTCTCCAATCTGACGGTAAAGGAGAATCTGACACTCGGAGCCTACCTTAGAAACAATAAAGCTGAAGTGGACAAGGACATGAAATGGGTTTTTAATCTTTTCCCCAGGCTGAAGGAGCGCGAATGGCAGCAAGCCGGCACGCTTTCTGGCGGAGAGCAGCAGATGCTTGCCGTTGGGCGCGGCCTCATGTCCAATCCCAAGCTTATGATGATGGATGAGCCGTCCCTCGGATTGGCGCCGCTTATAGTAAAGGACATTTTCGACATAATCAAGGAGATACACAAAAAAGGCGTAACGATACTTCTTATTGAACAAAACGCGAAAGCGGCCCTTGAAATAGCCGACTATGGTTATGTTCTCGAAACGGGAAGAATAGTCCTTGAAGGACCGGGTAAGGATCTTCTTGTAAATGAGGATGTCAAGAACGCATACCTCGGAGAGGCCAAGGAATAAGTGCGGCAGTAAGTGGAAAGTAGAAAGTGTAAAGAAAAAGATTTAAAAGCAAGAACAGCGCGCAGTAAAAGATTAAAGACAAGAGCGGCTTGCAGCTTGCAGAAAAAACCGCAGAAAGTGGAAAGTGGAAAGAAAAGACAAAAGCAGATTTCAGATGTCCGATATCAGATGTCAGGAAGAACAAAAAAGCAAAGACAAAAGAAAAAAGCCGAAAGGCTTTTGAATCAATGCTTTTGTATTTGCCGCAAACTGCCCGCTGTAAAATGAAAAAAGCTTAATGGAAAGATGGAAAGAAAAGCTTTAAGAAAATAAAGACAACAAAAGAGCATGCCCGCAAAAGGGGCATGCTCTTTTGTTGTCAAAAGCAAAATTCGGACGATTCATTGAAACAGTTCCTTGATTTCGAAAGCTATCTGAAGCCTAAGCCTGTCCTGATAATTTTTAAGGTCCATATTCAGGATTTCGGAAATTCTGTTCAATCTGTATGTCAGGGTGTTTCCGTGTATATGGAGAAGTTTTTTTGATTCGGACCAGCTGCAATTAGTCTTTAAGTATGTTTCGAGAGTATTATAAAAATCTTTTTTAGAGTTGTTCTCATAGTTTAGAAGAGGAGAAAGCAAATTGTCGAAGAAAAGCATAAGATTTTCTTCGCTGTTTGCCAAAAGGAGTCGCTTTACTTCAATGTCCTTGAAGTACATTGTCTCTATGGGGGAGCTAGTTTCTCCAATCATTTTCACGGTTTGCTTTGTGTTGTTGTAGGCCTTTTTGAAGTCCCGTATGTCCGCGAAGGTTTCGCCTATGCCAATTTTTATTTGCAGCCCCCTGTAATCCAAGGAATAATTTTGATGGAACCTTGTCTTAATTTTTTCCAATATCATTTCTACCTGCATTTTGTCATCCGACAAATCGGATTCCAGAACGCAAACTATGTAGTGTTGCCGTATCAATGCGAATGAGCCGGGGAAATGTCTTCTAAGATCTTCGTTGAAAGGGATATAGTAGCGTTTCAGGCAATCTCGTATGAGCTTTTCTTTTTTATTGTTGCTTTGGCTTGGGGATGTGCTGAAAACAAAATTTATCAACATTATTCTATGAGGGCAATGGACGTCGAATTTATAGTTGGGTGAGTACTTTTCAAGATAGTCTGCATCGTTTCCTGTGATAAGGCCGTCAAGGAAGTCTCCTTTCAGTGATTGCTCGAGGTCGGTAAGTTCGTTTTGTTTCAACATTTCGATTGCAAGAATGGTTGAGCCTCTTTCTGCTATTATGGTTTCGCTTTCAGAAAGAGAGACCGTTTTGCCTGTTAGGCAAAGCCACCCCATGGCTTCGTGGTTCACCGTTATGGGAAAAGAAAAAAAGTTTATGCCTGAAGACTCGTCAAGGAAAAACGATTTTTCATATTTTTTCAGACTGCGCATCAAAAGTGGACGCAGATTGAACAAATTTTCCGCAGGTGTTTTGGCGAATGGGTGGTTTGAGATGTTATAAAAAAGATCAACAAGAAATACATCCTTGCCTGAAAGCGTTTTGACCTCGCGCAAAATGTCGTCAAAAGAACTCCCATTCAGTACCATGTCTGTGAATTTCCCATGTATTTGTGTGCTGTATTTGTAAAGGTTTTTTTGGTTTTCGATTATATTATTGTATTCTTCGAGCTTTTGATTGTTTTTCAATTGTTTTTCAAGGGTTTTTGCATTCATTATTGCAATTGTCGCTTGAACCGAGATTGCCTTTAGCAGATCGACATCGTTTTCGGTAAGAGGGGCGTTGTTCTTAAAATTGTCTATTACAAGAACGCCCAAAGCATTGCCTTTATATATTAGAGGACAGCAGATTGAACCGTGGATGTCTTTCGGGTTGACGTTTCCCAGAAGAGCTAACTCATTATTTTTTGCAGACATATTACCCATTTGTTTCTTAACTGATTCACGGTTTGGAAAGAAAATTGCTTCCTTTCTTTTGAAGGCTATGCCTGTCATGGATTCGCCTGGGAGCATCCTAACATCCCTAACCGAATCTCCCATTCCGACATAGGCATGCATTTCCAACATATTGATATTTTTGTTGTAAATAAAAATACAGCCAGTGTCTCCCCCGTCTATCAAATCAAGTGATAGCTCCAAAAGGGATTTGAGAATTTGGTCGGTGTTTTTGGACGAATTCAGTATCTGTGTCGCATTCAACAGGGCTTCCAGTTTTCCTTCTCTTGAGTCGGGTGATTGCATTTGAAAGACTCCTTTCTCCATTAGATATATCATTATACCACAAAACATTTAGAAAAGATTAGTTGTAAGCACCATATGAAATACTTTTCTGAATTGCTACAATGTTTTTGGAGGCAAAAAGAGATGTGTTTTTGCAAGGGCAAAACCTTTGATTGGTTTTTGGATGCGGCTTCCAACAGATTTCAAGTTGATGTGATGTTTGCAGAGCCATTTGCATTTAAAACATACTGAGCTTATAAAAAAACAAGGAGGAGAGGGGAATGTCTGTAAAAGCATTGGCAAAAGAGTACAAGCCTTATGCAGTAAAAATGAGAAGAGAATTTCATATGAATCCCGAACCAAGCATGAAAGAGGTAAGAACTTCGGACCGAATCGTTGAAGAGCTTAAAAAAATGGGGATTTCTTGTAAAAAAGTCGCAGGGACAGGTGTTGTCGGAATAATCGAAGGAAAAGGATCCGGAAAAACCATAGCTCTTAGAGCGGACATAGATGCTCTTGATCTTAAGGAGACAAATGATGTTCCCTATAAATCAAAAAATCCTGAATATATGCATGGGTGCGGTCACGACGGCCATGCAGCCGGCCTCTTGACAGCGGCGAAAATACTCAAAGAGAAGTCCGACACATTCAATGGGCGGGTTAAACTTCTGTTCCAACCCGGCGAGGAAATAGCTCAGGGGGCCAAGAAATTGATTGAAGAAGGGACACTTGACGATGTGGACGGGATTTTCGGGATTCATCTTTGGAACGATTGCGAAGTCGGAACAGTTTCTGTTGAAGCGGGCCCAAGAATGGCATCCGCGGGACTCTTCAAGATTCATGTGACAGGAAAAGGAGGGCACGGATCGATGCCCCATCAGGGAATCGATGCTGTCGTCGTAGGTTCCGCAATCGTGTCGAATCTTCAGTCTTTGGTCAGCAGAGAAATCAGTCCTCTCGACCCGGCTGTTCTTTCGATTGGAATATTCAATGCCGGGAGTCGTTTCAATGTCTTGGCAGGAGAAGCGTACTTGGAGGGAACGACCCGCTGTTTTGATTATGGAGTCAATGATGCTTTCGAGCCCATGATGAGGCGAGTAATAGAAAATACGGCTGAAAGTTTCAGGGCAAAGGCGGCTTTGGACTATACACAATTGATAATTCCGACGATAAACGTTCCGGAAATGTCGGCGATTGGTGAACGTGCGGTTGAAAAACTCTTGGGAGAGGACGGGCTGGTTAAATACGAAAAAACTACCGGAGGAGAAGATTTTGCTTTTTATCTTGAAAAAGTTCCGGGCGCGTTTGCTTTTGTCGGAAGCAGAAATGAAGAAAAAATTCCGCTCTATCCGCATCACCATCCTAAATTTGATATAGACGAAGATGCGCTTGAAGTTTCGGCGGGGCTTTATGCGCAATATGCTGTAGATTTTCTCTCTGAATAATATAAATTGTTATGTGAAATTACATGCTTTTATGGACTTGACTAATTTTTATCCAAAGAACAGAAAAAAGAATTGGCGCAAATAATTAAAACAATAAAATTACTAGTAGAAAGAGGGAGGAAAAAACTATGTATAATTTTGCACTTGCATTTACAGTATGCTGTATAGCCTTTGCTATTGGTGAGTTTGTAAGCATAAGAACAAAAGCATGGGTTCCCGGAATCTTTGTCACAGCGGCGGTTATGTTGATTGGTTACTGGACGGTATTGCCTCATGACTTGATCAGTGACAGTTTTCTAATTCCGTTTGGAAGCACAATCGGCATTTATTTGTTGATTGTACATATGGGAACTGTTATTAGTTTGAAACAACTGATTGAGCAATGGAAAACCATAGTAATCTGTCTTTTCGGATTAGCCGGGATGATTAGTATCGCATATTTCTTGTGTCCCTTGTTTATGCCAAAACTCTTGGTTGTTGCAGGTTTGCCACCTTTGACTGGCGGTATTGTCGCGGCAACCATAATGCAGAAGGCTGCCGCTGAGGCGGGGCTGGTGACTGCTTCGGTTTTCGCAATTACAATGTATTGTATTCAAGGTTTCGCAGGTTACCCCATTACTGCTGTATGCCTGCAAAAAGAGGGCAAGCGTCTCTTGAAAAAATTACGTTCCGGAGAAGAATCCATTTCGGAAGAAGAGCGAAGGGCGCTTGTCAGTGTATCTTCTGTAGCAAACGTAGATCCGAACGAAAAAAAATTATTACCTCAAATTCCAGAAAGATACAACAGCGCAGTAGTTGTTTTAGGGAAATTGGGTCTAGTTGGCTGGATTGCCAGCGTTCTTGGTTCCTGGACGGGTGTTAGCGGCGCTATTTGGGCATTGGTAATGGGCGTGTTCTTTACGACGATTGGTTTCCTCGACAGAAGTGCGCTCAACAAGGCGAATTCCTATGGAATCGTAATGTTTGCATTAATGATGTATGTTTTCGACGGTCTTAAGGATTGCTCCATAAGCATGTTGGCTTCTCTTATAGGGCCGATGATTATTTTGATCATTATAGGTGTTGCGGGAATGGGCCTATTCTCCTTTATTGCTGCCAAAATTCTCAATGTTTCTTTTCCGCTTGCCTTCGCAAACGCATTGACTGCACTGTACGGATTCCCGTGCGATGCGATTATTACGGAATCAACTTGCAACTCGCTGGGAGAAACAGAGGAAGAAGTAGACTACTTGATGAGCAAAATGTTCCCGTCCATGATTGTAGGTGGATTCACTTCTGTTACAATCACATCCGTATTTGTGGCGAGTGCATTTGCATTGATGATCCCGAAATTTTTATAGTAAAGGAAAAATCGGACAAGCAGGAGCGGGATTATCCAATAACCGATGGTTGGAAATTGCGCTTTTCCTCAAAGAGAATAAAGCACAATTTTCCAATAATTTGCAATAGATTAATTCGTTGGATTGCAATATTTGGACGGAAAAACTTAAGCAATGAATCCGAATAGAGAAAAACCGCATTTGAAAATAAAAGGTGATGAATTTATAATATACTATAGCCCGGATGTTTTTGCTTTAGGGATAGGGATAGTCAAGTCTGTAAAAGCATGTAATTTTTCCGGGGTATCCATTCAAACAACTGCAATAATCGGGCAAGCACATTGTCTAGCAGATTCATCCGAATCATAATCACAAGTTATTAGCAGGCTAAGATACGACTGGAGCAGGAGAGAAGAAAGAAGCTGATGCGATTTTCTCACGATGGAATTTAAGACAAGTAAAAACATTCAAGCTACGGCATATTTCGCATCAAAGGAAGGTAATTAACGCAATAAATACAAGGCAAAGACATTTAGTGTTGAAATAGTTCTCATAATTTTACATAGTTATCAAAATTATCAGACATATGTGGAAACGTCACAAAAAATAAAATTTGAATTTGGTGTAAATACCAATGTATTCCTCTTGTTAAATTGTTAAACTATTTATTAAACAATTTAACCATTATTTAAAAATGTTAAGGAGGAATTTATCATGGTTTTAAATGTAATTGCCGCTTTCAGTATAGTCTTGCTTATACTGATGATTGGCGAAATTGTATCTACGAAGACAAAAGCTTTCATCCCTTCAGTCTTCGTTTCGGCGGTTCTGTTCCTTATTGGATTTTGGACAGTGCTACCCGCTGACCTTGTTACGCAAAGCTCATTTGCAACACCTGTTGTATACGTTTCGATGTACTTATTGCTAACCCATATGGGAACACTGATGAGCTTGAAAGAATTGTTGGGACAATGGAGAACTATCGTAATAGCACTGATGGGAATTGTAGGTATTTGCGCAATGACTCTAACTATTGGGAAAGTTTTCTTTGGATGGCAGACTGTAGTTGCCGCCACGCCGCCTCTCACCGGTGGAGTTGTGGCATCTATTCTAATGTCGACGGCAGCCACTGAAATGGGTCTCCCCACAATTGCAGTGCTTGCTACAGCCATGTACATCATGCAGGGATTCTTCGGATATCCGCTTACAGCAGTTCTCTTGAAAAAAGAGGCAAGCAGATTGGCTGACCAGGTAAGAAGCGGAGAGGTTTCCTTCTCGCCTGAGAAGAAATCGGTTGGAGCTATGGCGGCTGAAGAAAAAGCCGGCCATTGGAAGTTCCCGCCAGTGCCTGAAAAATACCAGTCCCCTTATGTCATTTTGTTCAAATTGGGATTTGTGGCTTACTTGGCTACCCTTGCAGCGCCTGTGCTTCACCTCAACCAGTTTGTTGTTTGCCTGCTCTTCGGTGTTATTGGAAGAGAATTCGGCTTGCTTGAAGAGAAGGCGCTTGTAAAGGCCAATGCTTTTGGTTTCCTTATGACAGTCCTGATGGCATTCATTTTTGCGGGACTTTCAAAAGCGACACCGGAAATGCTTGCAAAAATCGCGCTTCCGCTCTTTGGAATAATAATTCTCGGAGTGACAGGAATGGGAATACTTTCGATGCTTGCAGGAAAACTTCTGGGATCAACAAAAGAGATGGCATTCTCAATTGCCATGACAGCCCTTTATGGCTTCCCCGCAGACTATGTACTTACAATAGAGGCAATCAAGGCTTCAACAAAAACACAGGAAGAAGAAGACTATGCCATGGATCAAATGCTTCCGAAGATGCTTGTGGGAGGATTCACGACAGTTACTATTGCCTCGGTAATAATTGCCGGCATATTTGTAAAATTACTGTAACAAATTAACGAAAGACATCAATGAATTCGGGAACATTTTTGGCATCTGCTTGTATTTTGGTCAAGGAGGTGCCATTTCCCGGTTGAATAAGCAATAGAGGGGGAAGGTCATGGATACCAGTTTGGATCGAATAAGAAAAGACATAGAAGCTCTTTCTGCCTTCAATTCATCTCCGGGAGAGGGGCTTACAAGGTTTTCTCTTACAGAGGCCGACCGCGGAGCAAGAGAATATTTGCGCGGCGAGCTTGAGAAGCTTGGACTCAAAGTATACGAAGATTCGGCAGGCTCTATTTTTGGAAGAATGGAAGGGACTGATCCCGAGGCTTCGGCAATAATGATAGGGTCGCATTTCGACTCAGTTAAAAACGGTGGAAATTTCGACGGCCCCGCCGGAATTGTTATGGGGCTTGAAATAATGAGGGTCCTCAAGGAAAAAAACATAAAAACAAAGTATCCAGTTGAATTTGTCGGAATGATAGAAGAAGAGGGCGGCCGATTTGGAGCTGGAGTATTCGGAAGCCGGGCGATGACGGGAAAAGTGACATATGAGGATCTGAAAAAAAACAAAGACAAGAATGGGATTTCAATGGCCGAGGCTTTCGAGGCCTTTGGTTTTGACCCGCATAAAATTGACGAGTCAGCAAGAAAGTCGGAAGACTTGAAAGCTTTTATAGAATTGCATATAGAGCAGGGCCCTGTACTTGAAAACGGCAAGACGGACGTTGGCCTTGTGGATTTTATAGTAGGAATTTCCGAATTCAGGGTAAAAGTCATTGGACGTTCCGACCATGCGGGTACGACTCCCATGCATCTTCGGAAAGACGCCCTGGGGGCGGCTTCTGAATTTATTTCCGAGATTGGGTCTTATGCTGTTGAAGCGGGGCAAGGCACCGTTGCAACGGTTGGAGTTTTGGATGTCAAGCCGGGGGCTGCCAACATTGTGCCGGGGGAAGTGGAGTTGACCGTGGACATACGTTCAAAAAGCGCTGATTGCATGGCGGTGGTCAGAGCTGCCGTTGAAAGAAAGCTGCAGGAGGTTTCTCAAAAACGCGGAGTTTCCTTTGAGATAGAAGACCTTCTAAAGGTGGATCCGGTGACCATGGATGCGGAAATATTGTCGGTGCTTAAGGAAAAGGCCTTTGAAAAAGGTTTTTCACACAAGGTAATGACAAGTGGGGCGGGACACGACGCAATGATAATGGCCGCAATAACTCCGACGGGACTAGTTTTTGTCCCGAGCAGGGACGGAAGGAGCCATTGCCCCGAGGAATGGACCGACTATGAGGATTTGCAAAAGGGAATAGAAGTAATTTGTCATACAATAATAGAATTGGGGGAGGCGGAGCAATGTCAATAAGAGAGCTGGCAAAAAAATACAAGCCTTATGCCGTAAAAATCAGAAGAGAGTTCCATATGCACCCGGAACCGAGCATGAAGGAGATCAGGACATCAGATCGAATAATAGAGGAACTCGAGTCCATGGGTATAAAATGCAAAAAAGCCGCAGGCACCGGTGTTGTGGGAATAGTTGAAGGAAAAGGACCGGGAAAGACGATTGCGCTAAGAGCGGATATCGACGCTTTGGACCTTCAGGAAACAAACGAAGTGCCCTACAAGTCTCAAAATCCGGGATTCATGCATGGCTGCGGCCATGACGGACACGCTGCCGGTCTTTTGAC